>Ga0299913_10004146_pt1 | contig 12084 bp, 12 predicted proteins | sample RVTome_9_FD_201360 | JGI IMG/M metagenome (GOLD analysis project Ga0299913, IMG submission 201360) | Soil microbial communities from uranium-contaminated site in the Upper Colorado River Basin, Wyoming, United States - RVT155D38 (version 2) ... | reverse complement strand
GTCCGGTCGCACCAGGCTTCGGCAACCACCCGGGACTCGCCCGCGTCCAGGCCATGCACCGGGACGGAGACGGTCTCGAGCCTGGCCGCCGCGCCCACCCGCTGAACCAGGTCGAGAACGAGCGCGCCGCGCTCGGCCGCCGGGTTCACGTCACCACCGCGGCGAGATGTCCTGCTCGGCCACGGCGGCGAAGAGGGACTGATAACCCTCCAGCCTCGGCTCGATCCAGGCCCGCAGCCCCTCCATCTCCAGGATCGGCCGGTGCTCGGGGTTGTCCCAGTCCATCGCCATCAGGCGGGCCAGCCAGGGGGCGGTGCGCTCCTCGGGCAGGTCGTCCAGCACGGTGAAGTTGCAGTGGCTGTACGTCGGAGACTCCCAGAACGCCTCCAGTCCTCCGGGCATCAGCTCCTCACGGCCGATGGCCTCCCACGTGTTCACCCCGATCGCGGCGGCATCCGCGCGATCCTCCAGCACCTCGCGCAGCGCGTCGAGCTCGCTGCGGCCGGTGTCGCCGTGCTTGCCGACGTCGCTGTTGATCCGGACCAGGTCGACGGCGTCTGCCCCCGGACCGTCGTGCTCGAGGAAGTGCACCGGGAGGATCGCCGCCTGGGCGGAGTCCTTGGACCCGAGCGCCAGCCGCCGGCCCTTCAGACCGTGCAGCCCGTCGATCCCGGCGCCGGCGCGGGAGACGAAGATGGTCTGGAAGACCGCGTCCGTGTCGCGCATCGCCAGCGCGCGGCACGCGCCGTCGGTCCGGGCGACCGCGCGGGCCCAGGCGAGGTTGGTGTTCCACGCGATGTCGATCGTGCCGGTGAGCAGCGCGTCCACCTGGCGGCCGTAGTTGGAGAACAGCACGAAGTCGATCTCGGCGTCCGTGTCCGCGAAGTAGTCGCGCATCCCCTCCCAGATGGTGACGACGTTGGGCGTGTAGGCCACTGCCCCGATGATCAACGGCTGGTTCATCTAGGCGCCTCTCTCTCGGTTTCGTTCGACGATCGGGATCAGAACAGCGGCTGACCGGTGATGGCCTTGCCGTAGAAGTCGTAGAGCACGTCGGCGGTGGGGGCCATCACCGATCCCGCGCGCGCGTCGCGGAACATCCGGTCGATCTGCAGGTGGGCGGAGAACGCCGCCCCTCCGCAGACCCGCATCGCTGTGTCGGTGACCCGCAGAGCCGCGTCGTTGGCGAGCGCCTTCACGCCGAGGACGTGCAGCATGGTGTCGTCGGCCGGTTCGACGAGCCGAGCCGCGGCCTTCTCGACGTACGCCGCCGTGCCGGCCACGTCCAGGGACATCCTCGCCAGCTGCGCCCGGATGGTGGGCAGGGCAGCCAGGCTCTGGGAGAGGTGCTCGAGCTCGGCGCCGCTGGTGTGCCGCACGGCCGCGTCGGCCGCGGCTCGGCTGAGGCCCAGGGACACCGCGGCGTTGCCGAGGTTGAACCACGGCAGCACCGCCTGCATCATCAGGTCGAAGCCACCGCCGACGGCGCCGACCCGCTGTCCAGCGTCCGCCTCGCTGGTGAACGTCATCGGGTTGGAGGCGTTGCCGCGCAGGCCCATGCCCTGCCAGTCGCCGGTGACCGCGACCCCGGCGGCGTCGGACGGTACGGCGTACAGGTCGATGCCGTCCTGCTCGGCACTCTGCGTCGAGACGACGTACACGTCGGCCTGCCCGGCGGAGGTCACCCAGCTCTTGCGGGCGTCCAGTCGGACCCCGCCCCCGTCCGACGTGGCGGCCTTGGAGACCGGCGCCCAGAAGTGCGAGCGGGAACCGGGTTCCGAGAACGCCAGGGTGCCCAGTGCCTGACCGAACGCGAGCGACGGCAACAGGTCCGGATGTCCGGCCGGCGGAGCCGCGGCGACGGTCATCGCGGCGGCGGAGTGCATCAGGTAGATCATCGCTGTGGAACCGCACGCCTCGGCTATCGCGCTGACGACCTCGACGAACTCGTGGGGTCCCTGCCCCAGACCGCCCACGTCGGTGGGCAGGGTCAGGCCGAGCAGTCCGGAGGCCCTGAGCTCGGAGACGGCCTCGGCGGGGAAGCATGCCTCGGCATCCACCTTCGATGCGGAGGAGCGGGCCACGTCGAGGACGGGGTTGAGGCGATCGGACAGTTCCATGGGAGTCATCAGCTCTCTTCGGTAGGGACGGACAATCGGCGGGAGCACGCCGCGGCCACGACCGCGGCGCAGAGGAAGAAGGCGGCCGAGGTGTTCGAGCCGCCGAGCAGTGGATCGGAGAAGCCCAGCTGGATGTAGAGCGACAGCGCGGCGACCACCGCGAGCGCCGCCGCGAGCAGGGCGAACTCCGACCGTCGGGCGGATGCCGCGACGAGCATCAGCACCGCCACGGCGAGCAGCACGATGGCGCCCAGGAGGTTGTAGCTGCCCAGCGAGATCGAGAGGTCGGGCCCGCCGAGCCGGGCGCCACTCGCCGCCGTCGCACTCTCCCCGACCGACATCACCAGGACGATGCACGCGGTGCCGCCGACCACGACGCCCCAGCTGGCGAGCAGCCGTCGCCCTGCGCGTGGGGCGGCACGCACCCGGTCGACCGACAGCACCGCGCCCGCGGCCCCGCCGAGGAGCACCACGTGGATGCCGATCATCATCCAGTACGACCACGGCCACTCCCCCGGTGTCTGCGCCACGGAGAGGGCGATCGCTGTCGACTGCGCGACGCCGAGCGCCGCGGCGACGCGCACCATGGTGCCGGTGAGCAGCAGCACCGCCAGGGTGGTCTCCACCGCCAGCACCGTCCAGCCGAAGGCCTGGAAGTTGGGCAGGACCAGGTGCTCGACGACCCAGCTGTACGGCGCGAGCACCGGGTGGTCGACCGCGTCGTGGGTGAAGCGGAACAGGCCCTTGCCGCTGTCCTCGCCGAAGTCCGGAGGCCGCTTCCAGGACACGTTGTAGAGCCACAGCAGCCCCGCCAGGATGCGCAACGCCCCCAGGGTGCCCGCGCTGGACCAGGAAGGAGCGTCCACCGCCGGGCCGAAGACGCCCTTCGCCCGATCGACGAGCGCGCCCATCGCAATCAGCTCCTGATGCCCGAGTGGCCGGCATCTCCACCCTCCACCCGAAACTAGACGCCGTCACTACCCGAGTCGGGGGTCCGGGTCTTACGACCCGATTACGGAAGGCCCCGCCCGTGGGTCAAACGCCAACCGCTCGCCCCGTGGCGCACCCACAGCCACGTCAGTGGATGAGCTCGCGCCAGTTCGACGGGACCCTGGCCGCCGGGCCCGGCGCGGGCTGGTCGCCGGGCCGACTCGACGGAGCGCCGAGCTCCGGTCCGTCCGACACGGTGCCGTCGCGGTAGTCGTAGAACCAGTCCTCGTCGGGCTCGAAGCTCTGGACGACGGGGTGGCCGGTGCCCCCGAAGTGCGCCGTTGCGTGCTGCGCGGGCGAACTGTCGCAGCACCCCACGTGCCCGCACGACGCGCATCGCCGCAGGTGCACCCACCACCCGTCGGTCGCGAGGCACTCCACACAGCCATTACCGCTCGGCGGTACGTCGACGTCGATCACCGAATCCTGGCTGGTCACCCGAGCGAACTTAGCCGACGCGTCTGCGGCCGCCCATCAAATACCATCCAGCCATGGTGGACTCACTCCCGCTCCGGATCGGCGTGCTCGGTGCCGCCCGGATCTCCGATCGCTCCATCGTGGCCCCGGCACGCGCCACCGGGAATCGCCTGGTCGCGGTCGCCGCCCGGGACCGTGGTCGCGCGGAGGCGTTCGCCGCCGAGCACGGCGTCGAGCGGGTCCTGGACTCCTACTCCGATCTCGTCGCGGACCCGTCGGTCGACGTCGTCTACAACCCGTTGGTCAACGGCCTGCACGGACCGTGGAACCTGGCCGCTCTCGCGGCGGGGAAACACGTGCTCTCGGAGAAGCCGTCGGCCAGCAACGCCGAGGAGGCGGCGGAGGTGCGCGCCGCCGCGGCCAGGTCCGGCACGGTCTTCATGGAGGGCTTCCACTACCTGTTCCACCCGGTGACCCGGCGTCTCCACGAGCTGCTCGCGTCCGGCGAGCTCGGCGAGCTGCGTCGCGTCGAGACGGAGGTCTGCATCCCGGCCCCGGACGCCACCGACCCACGGTGGGCACTCGCACACGCCGGCGGCGCGCTGATGGATCTGGGCACCTACGCGCTGCATGCGCAGCGGATGCTCGCTCCGTGGGCCGGCGGTGTGCCGCGGCTGGTGTCGGCGCGCGGGGCCGAGCGGCCGGGTGCGCCGGGCGTCGACGAGTGGCTCGACGCGGAGCTCGCGTTCGACGACGGGGCCACCGGTTCCGCGCGGTGCCACATGGCGCACACGGAACAACGCATGACCTGTCGCATCGTGGGTTCCCGGGGCGAAGCGACAGCGGCCAACTTCGTCCTCCCCCACCTCGACGACCGCATCACCGTGCGCACCGCGGACGGCGAGCGCGTCGAGGCGATGGGCACCCGTCCGTCGTACGACTATCAGCTCGAGGCGTTCGCCGCGGCGGTGCGAGATGGCGCCCCACTCCCCATCGGTGCCGACGACGCCCTGGACAACATGACGCTGATCGACGACTGCTACCGCGCGGCCGGTTTCCCCGTCAGGCCCCGAACCGCACTGGGGTAGTTCAGTGCTGGACGGTCGCCAGCCGGGCGGCCACGCTGAGCAGGACGACGCCGGTGACCTGCTCGATCCGCGCCTTCACCGACGGCCGGCGCAGCCACCTGCCGAGCCGGTCGACCGCGGCCACGTACAGGCCGAACCAGGCGAGGAAGAGCAGCGCGAAGATCCCCGAGAGCAGCAGCGCCTGGGCCCGCGGCGAGCCGGAGTCGGCGGACAGGAACTGCGGCAGGAAGGTGACGAAGAACAGCGCCACCTTGGGGTTGAGCGCGTTCGACAGGAAGCCCTGCCACACGTACGCCGACCGGCCGCGCGTGCTCGCCACCGGCTCGACCCCCGCCGGCTCGCGTCGAGAGCGAGACGCCGAGCGGAGCATCTGCACGGCCAGCCAGACCAGGTAGACCGCGCCGACGATCTTGAGCGCGGTGAACGCGGTGGCCGAGGCGACCAGGAGCGCCGACAGCCCGAGCGCGGCCGCACTCGCGTGCACGGTGAGACCGAGCACGCCGCCGAGCGTCGTCAGCAGCCCGCCGTACCTGCCACCGACGAGGGCGTTGCGGGTGATCAGGGCCTGGTCGGGCCCCGGCATCATGATCAGCACGAGTGCGGCAATGGCGAACGTTGTCATCTGCATGGGACCAGCGTGATCGCGAATGATCGATAGGTCCAATGTCAATATCAACGGCAACCCATACGTAGACTCTATGAATGGTCACTCTCGTCCAACTCCGGGTTCTCGAGGCGGTCCGGCGCCACGGGTCGGTCACCGCGGCCGCGAAGGAGCTGAGCTACACCCAACCGTCGCTCAGCCACCACCTGTCCCGGCTCGAGGCACAGACGGGAGCGCAGCTGCTGCAGCGGGTCGGGCGCGGGATCCGGCTCACCGAGGCGGGTCGACTGCTGGCGGACCGCGCGGCGGAGATCATCGGCCGGGTCGACTCGGCGTCGGCGGAGCTCTCCACGCTGGTGGGCCTGAACGCCGGCCGGGTCAGGCTGGCCGGCTTCGGGTCGGTGATGAGCTCACTGGTCCCCGAAGCCGGCGCCGTGCTCGCCCGGCGGCATCCCGCACTCGAGCTCGGCCTGACCGACACCCATCCCGAAGAGGCCCTGGAGCTGCTGCGGGCGGGCCAGATCGACGTCGCCCTGATCTTCCGGTACGACGAGACGGCACCCGAGGAGGACGGCGTCCGCCTGATCCACCTGCTCGACGACCCGCTCTTCCTGCTCACGAACGGCGGGGGCGCCACCCTCGCCGAGCACCGGGACTCGTCCTGGATCGGCGGCTGCGAGAGGTGCCGCGGCCACCTCGTCGAGCTGTGCGAACAGGCCGGCTTCTCCCCGCGGCTGGTATCCACCACCGACGACATGGTGGTGATGCAGAGCCTGGTCGCCGCCGGCATGGGCGTCACCACGATCCCGGGGCTGGCGCTGCAGGCCCACCGCCACCCGGCGATCAGCGCCACCCGGCTCGTGGTCCCGCCCCGTCAGATCTACGCGGCCACCTACGGCGACCCACCGGATCCTCCCGCCACCGCTGCGCTGGTGGCCGCTCTGACCGATGCCGCGTCGACGATCGAGTCGGCAGGGCCGTGACACCCCGCCGCCGGCCGGGCGACTGACGTGCGGGTCGGGTCAACCGACCTCGTCGGCCAGCCGTGCCACCGCCGCCGCCACTCGCGCGCCGAACATCACGGCGTCGTTGTGGTCCGCGCCCGCGATCACCACCCGCTCGACCAGCGCCGGCGCCTCGTCGGCCACCCGTGCGCTGAGCTCCGTCGGGACGACCGAGTCCCGGTCGCCGTACACCACCGTCACCGGAACCTCGCTGCCCGCGAGGTGATCCATCACGCGGAACCGGTCGCGCAGCAGCAGTCGCACCGGAAGCCAGGGGTAGTGCCGGGCCCCGACATCCGCGAGCTCGGGGAAGGGCGACCGCAGCACCATCCCTGCGGGCGGCCGCCGCGCCTGAAGCGCCGCCACGACGCCGGTGCCCAGAGACTCGCCGAAGTAGATCGTGCGCTCGGCCGGGTAGCCCAGGTCCTCCAACGCCTCCACGGCGGCCGTTGCGTCGCGCGCCAGACCCTCCTCACTCGGGCTGCCCGGGTTGCCGCCGTACCCGCGATAGTCCATCAGGAGTACGGCGAGCCCGCGGCGCCGCAGCTCCTCCGCCAGGCCGGCCCGGCCCGCGCGGTTCCCACCGTTGCCCGGAGCGACCAACACCGCCATCCGACGATCCGCCTCTCCCGGCCCAGGCAACGCCGGCACGAACCACGCGCCGAGCTCGAGCCCGTCTTCGGTGTGCAGGGTGACGTCGCGCGCCCCCTCGATCACGTCGCCGGCCGGCGGCACCGACGAGTCGTCAGGGAAGTAGATCAGCTGACGCTGGAGCAACCACAACATCCCGACCCCCATCACGCCGATCAGCAGAAGGACCACGAGCACCCGGATCACCCGACGTCGGTGCAGCGCCCCGATGGCCATCCTTCATGGTGACCCCCGAGGCGTGATCCGGCACCAGCGCCGATCGTCGTGGCCCGCACGTGCTAGTTTGTTGAGCAGTTGCTCAACTCGTCTGCTCAACTCGTCTGCTCAACTCGCCTGCTCAACGGAGTGCCATGGCTACGTCGGGTCCGCGTCGTACGTCGACCTCGGCTGCCCGCAAGGAGCGGTCCGCGGAGACCCGGGCGGCGCTCGTCGCCGGCGCCATCGACGCGCTCCGTGCGGTTGGATTCGCTGGGGCTAGTGCGCGTGAGATCGCCGGTCGCGCCGACTGCAACCAGGCACTGATCTTCTATCACTTCGGGTCGGTGACCGAGCTGCTGCTTGCCGCGCTGGACGACGTCAGCGCCCGGCGCCTCACCGCCTACACCGAGCTCCTCGAGCAGGCCACGTCGCTCACCGAGCAGCTCGACTCGGCCCGGGCGATCTTCACCGAGGACCTCGACGCCGGCCACGTCACCGTCCTCGTGGAGATGATCACCGGGGCTCAGTCGACGCCCGGGCTCGGCGAACAGGTGGCGGCCAGACTGGCGCCGTGGAGGGATCTCGCCGAGTCGGCGGTCCGCCAAGGGTTGACGGGATCACCGGTCGAGCTCGTGCTGCCCGCAAAGGAGCTCGCGCACGCTGTCGTGGCCGGGTGCCTCGGGCTGGAGCTTCTGGCCAGCCTCGACCGGGATCGAACGGCGGCCCTCGACCTTTTCGAGCGAGTGCGCCCGATCGCGGCGTTGCTCGACATCGCCGGAGGACGGAAGTGACCACGGATCTGGACACGGTCGACGTCGTCACCGGGGCGTTCAGCTACTCCGGTGCCGCGATCACCCGCGAGCTGCAGGCGTCCGGACGCCGGGTTCGAACCCTGACGGGCCACCCCGAACGGGCCCCGGCCGGGAGCGCGGTCGAGGCACGGCCTCTGGACTTCGACAACCCCGCCGGGCTGACCGCCTCGATGCAGGGCGCGCACACGCTCTACAACACCTACTGGGTGCGGTTCGCACACCGCCAGCTCGATCATGCCGCGGCCGTGGCGAACAGCCGGACGCTGTTCGAGGCGGCAGCACACGCGGGCGTCCAACGCATCGTGCACGTCTCGATCACCCATCCGTCCCTCGACTCGCCCTACCCCTACTTCCGGGGCAAGGCGCGGGTGGAGCAGATCCTGGCCGAGACCGGCGTCTCGTACGCCGTCGTCCGGCCGGCGATCCTGTTCGGCGGCGAGGACGTCCTGGTCAACAACGTCGCCTGGCTGTTGCGGCGCCTGCCGGTCTTCGCGGTGGGCGGCCGTGGCGACTACCGGGTGCGTGGCATCCACGTAGAGGACCTGGCCAGGCTGTGCGTCGAGCTGGGTACGCGCACAGACACGGTGGTCGTGGACGCGGTCGGACCGGAGAGTGTGACCTTCTGGCAGCTGGTGGAGGCCGTCCGCGCCGCCGTCGGCAGTCGGTCCGTCGTGGTGCCCGTCCCCGGGCCACTGCTCACCGGACTGTCGAGCGTCCTGAGCCTGGTGCTGCGGGACACGTTGCTCACCCGCGACGAATACCAGGCGATGGCCGACGGCCTCGCCGACTCCGACGCCCCAGCCGCCGGCGAGATCGTCTTCACCGACTGGATCCGCGAGCAAGGACCCGTCCTGGGCCGACGCTACGCCAACGAGCTCGACCGGCACTTCCGCTCGCCGAACGAGCTCCGGACCTGACGAGGCTCAACGGGCAAGGGCCGACCCGCAATGCGGGTCGGCCCTTCCCTTCGTGCGACTGGATCAGGGGGTGTACTTGAAGATCCAGAGCCCGTGGTCGCGGTCGCTGGCCGCGACGTACTCCTGGCCGCCCTGCTGGAAGACCTGGACGCCCCAGAAGTTGTTGCCCTCCGGGTCGATGTAGTGACCCTTCTCCACCAGCTGGTCGTTCTCGATCTCCACGACCCGGAAGCCGCCGGAGTAGTAGGAGAAGTAGAGCCGGTTGGCGACCGTCTCCGACACCGCCACCTCGTGCACCGAGAGGTCACCGAACCCACTGGCGTACGCCGGGTCGTGTGCCTCGGGGATCGCGTAGGTATCGAGCTCGGTCATCTTGCCGCCCTCGTTCGCGAACAGGTGCACATAGCCCCAGCCGTCGAAGTACGACGCGAACGTGAGCTCGTCCCCGGTGGCGCCGAGAGCGATCGGCGCCTGCTGGGTGCCGTCACCGGCGAGGCAGGCGGCCTCGTCGTAGGGCACGTCGAAGATCGCGAACCCCTGCGAACGGGGCGCCACGCCGAAGGTGGGGATGTCACCCTCGACACTCATCCCGAGCGGCGTCTCGCACCCGTCGGAGGCGGTGCGGTTGAAGATCAGGATCGCGGTGTAGCCACCGGCCTCGATCACGTTGGCCACCTTCACCGTGAAGTCACAGACCCCACGCTCGACGATGGCGATCTGGGTGCCGTCACCGGCCGGAACCGCCGGATCGGTGTCACAGGCGCGACCCACGAACTTGGACTGCCCCGTGATCGTCTGGCCCTCCTCGAGCTTCGTCGTGCCGCTGCCCTGACTGGCGTCGATGTTGGTGCCGTCGGTGACGTTCTCGGCGACCAGGGCGAAGGGCCCGAAGTCCTCGTCGGCTCCGACGACGTACTGGTTGTCGATGGTGAACTCCGCCTGGTGGCCGTTGCCCTCCGGCGGCACCGTGAAGCCGCTCTCGGCGGCCTCCGGGTCGGGGTCGGTGAAGTCGGTGTCGCCGAGGTACGTCGGCGCCGTGATGTCGGTGACGTCGATCTTCACGTAGCCGGCGTCCCAGTAGGACAGGAGCATGACCTGCCGCCCGTCGATCTCCTTGACGACCATGTCGTGCAGGAAGATCTCGATCAGGTTCTCCGGTGCCGCCTGCACGATCTGCGGGAACAGCTGGTCGAGGTCGTACTCGGCAGCGAGGAACGGCTTCTTGGGCTTCGTGATGTCCATGATGTCGACATCCATGCCCTCCTCGTTGTCGGTCATCACGACGTAGGCGCGGTCGCCGGCGTCCCAGGCGAAGACGCTGTGGATCTCGTTCGCGTCCTTCTTGCCCTGGCCGTTGACCGTGCTGTCGCCGATGCCCTCGGCGAGCGGGGTCGGGTGAGCCGGGTTGCTGACGTCGTACAGGTTCAGCCCGCCGACCCCTGTGTTCTCGTTGCACTTCTCGTTGTTGGTGACCAGGACGTCGCCGTCGAAGTTCGGCGTGCTGATCGGCAGCGCCTGAACGCCCTCGCCCGGGTAGCTGCCATGCTTCGCGCCGATGAACGCGACCTCTTCCGGCGCGCTCACGTCGGAGATGTCGACCACGTGGACGCCGTTGTACTTGCACGTCACCACGCCCCATGCCGCGAGATAGGCGTAGTCGCCGAGAACGCCGACATCGGCGATCTTCTCGGGTACGACGTTCTTCAGCGCCGTCTTGCTGACGACCTCGATGTTGGGGGTCGAGCTGCCGGGCAGGTGCCCGTCCGACTCGCCGTGCTGATGGGTGTCATGTGCTCCGTCGCTGGACGTGGCGCCGTCGCCGTGGTCGGGGTGGGCGTAGGCCGCACCGCCCAGCGAGATGGACAGTACGGTGGTGAGAACGAGGCCGCTGAGGCCTGCCGTGGATCGCAATCTCATGATGACTCCGGGGTGATCGTCCCGATCGTGTCGGGAGTACGCACACGGGATATGTGGGCGCTGGGGATCAACCTAGGGACGATTGTCCGGTTCGGGAAGCGTCGCAGCGGAGAATCTTCTCTGACACCCGAACCCACGGTCCGTGGGTTCGGGTGTCCGGGATGTCCTGAGACATCACTCGGTCGGGCTGACAGGATTTGAACCTGCGACCCCTTGACCCCCAGTCAAGTGCGCTACCAAGCTGCGCCACAGCCCGAGTGCCTCACGGCGCGTGAAGATTACCGCAGCCGCACCCGCGGACCGGAATCGGGATCACTTCACCTGTGCGCTGTCGTCGGAGACCTTCAGCGGAGAGGTGTCGACGGCGACGAAGGCGGAGGCGGGGATGGTCTTGAGGTCCTCGATCAGCCGCTCCGGCCACTTCGAGTGCTGCTCCCCCTGGAAGAACCAGGGCGAGCCGTTGTCGGCCAGCACCAGGCCGTACTTCTTCATCGCCCGGACGACCGTCTTCGCCTTGGCCGACAGGCCGGCGGCGGAGTACGACGCCCTGAGGCGGAACCGGGCACCCATCGGCGGGTAGGCGCGGCTGTCGGTGGAGCCGGCGTCGTGGCGGGCCGGCCACAGGTGGCGGGTGCTGGTCTCGTCGGTGGTGAACCGGATCGCGTGGTCGATCTTGTTGTCGCGCACCTCGTTCCAGCGCAGCAGGCCGGGGAGGATCGGCAGGCCGGCGGCGTCGGCGGAGGTCCAGCCGTCGGGGCGCAGCGCGTTGCTGCGCAGCGACCAGACGGCGCCGGAGCCGGCGTACCACTTGCCGTCACGGACCCGGGTCGCCCAGGTCTCGTAGAGGCGGCAGCGGTCCTTGTCGACCACGATCGCGTGCCGGTCGCCCGACGAACGCCGTCCGCCCTCGATCCGGGTGTCCTTACCGAAGGGATAGCGCACCCGATCGCTCTCGTCGGCGTACCGGAAGCGGACCCGCACCTTCCGATGGCCGGAGCGTACGACGGTGATCGGGATGCCGTAGTTCGGCCCGTCGCCGTAGGACGGGCCGAAGTCCGGGTGCAGGTCGACGTCGGTCGACATGTGCGCGAGCCACTGCGCACTCCGCCGGTGCACGGGCAGGTCGCGGATGTCGGCGTGCCACCAGTTGTCGGCCGGGAACTCCGAGCACGAGGTGCCGGCGATCGGCTTGCCCGCCCGGTCGGCGGCCACCGGCCCCGCCACCCCACCGAGCGCGCCCACGGCGATCACCACGGCTGCGACGGCGACGGTGTGCACCAGCTACCTCCGGGCCCGCTCGGCGATCAGGGTCAGTGCGTCGACGGTAGCCCGACGCACCTCCTCATCGGTGGCCCCGGCCCCCGGA
>Ga0299913_10004145_pt1 | contig 12086 bp, 4 predicted proteins | sample RVTome_9_FD_201360 | JGI IMG/M metagenome (GOLD analysis project Ga0299913, IMG submission 201360) | Soil microbial communities from uranium-contaminated site in the Upper Colorado River Basin, Wyoming, United States - RVT155D38 (version 2) ... | reverse complement strand
TTCGTCTTCGACTTCCACGCCGAGGTGACCAGCGAGAAGGTCGCGATGGGCTGGCACCTGGACGGCCGCGCGGCCGCGGTGCTGGGCACCCATACCCACGTTCCCACCGCCGACGCCCGCGTCCTGCCGGGCGGCACGGCCTTCATCAGCGACGTCGGCATGACCGGCTCGCGAGCGAGCGTGCTCGGCGTCCGCTGGGAGCAGGCGCTGGAGGGCTTTCGCACCCAGATGCCGCAGCGCTTCGAGACCGCGGAGGAGGACCTCTGGGTCAACTCCGTCGTCGTCGACATCAACGAACGCGGCCTCGCCGACGCGATCGAGCCGGTGCTGTTGTCCTTGGACGACGTTTAGAAAGCCCTGTAACCATGCGCAAAAAGGGCAACTGAAGCGCACCGCAATCACGCCCGCGCGCAGGCGAGCCTGCCGCAGGAATTCGCTTGCCCCTAGAATTTCCGTGTGGACCGCCGCCCCGCCATGGCGGGTCCGAGGCATTCGTCGCCCCGGCCCGCCGGTCTCTACGACCCTGCCCACGAGCACGATGGGTGTGGCGTCGCGTGCCTGGCGCGGCTCGACGGCGAGCCGCTGCACGACGTAGTCGTCCGGGCGCTCGCCACCCTGGACCACCTCGAGCACCGCGGCGCCGAGGGCTCCGATCCCGAGACCGGTGACGGCGCCGGCATCCTGATCCAACTCCCGCACGAGTTCCTGCGCGCCAACGCCCACGACTTCGGCGTCAGCGCGGGGCAGATCCCGCCTCCGGGCGAGGTCGCGATCGCCGTCTGCTTCCTGCCCGCCGACGACGAGCGCCGGGCGATGCTCGAGCGCGAGCTCGAGGACGCGGTTGCGGCCGAGGGACAGATCGTCTTGGGATGGCGAGACGTCCCGACCTATCCCGAGCATTGCGGGACGATCGCGCGCAGCGTGATGCCCGTGATCCGGCAGCTGATGGTCGGCCGGAGCGGCGACTGCGCGGACCAGGACGCATTCGAGCGCAAGCTGTACGTGATCCGGCGAACGGTCGAGCTGCGCACCGGCGAGATCTCGATGCCGAGCTTCTCGTCGCGGACCATGGTCTTCAAGGGAATGCTGAGCGCCCCGCAGCTCTCCCGCTTCTATGCCGACCTGCGCCACCCCGCATTGACCACGGCAGTAGCGATCGTGCACTCGCGGTTCTCGACCAACACCTTCCCGAGCTGGGAGCTAGCGCACCCCCACCGGATGAGCGCCCACAACGGCGAGATCAACACGCTCGCGGGGAACATCAACTGGATGCAGGCCCGCGAGGCCATCCTGTCCTCCGAGCTCTTCGGCGAGGACCTCGAGCGCTGCCTGCCGCTGGTCTCACCGGGTACCTCCGACTCGCTGGCCTTCGACCACGTCTTCGAGCTGCTGTGCCTCGCCGGCCGGTCGCTGCCCCACGCGGCGATGATGATGATCCCGCGCGCCCACGAGAACATGCCCGGGGTCCCGCCGGCGATCGAGGGCTTCTACCACTACCACTCGCGGCTGATCGAGCCGTGGGACGGCCCGGCGGCGATCGTCTTCACCGACGGCCGCTTCCTCGGCGCGACGCTTGATCGCAACGGCCTGCGGCCGGGTCGCTGGCTCGTCACGCGCGACGGCTGGGTCGCAGTGTCATCGGAGGCCGGCTCCTTCCAGGTGCCGGACGACCAGGTCATCCGGCGCGGCCGGCTGCACCCCGGAAGCATGTTCGCCGTCGACCTCGACCGCGGCCGCGTCCTCGACGACGGCGAGGCCGAGCGCGAGGTGGCCGCCCTCGCGCCCTGGGGCGAATGGGACGAGGAGGGAACCGTCCACCTGGACGACGTGCCCCGCGACACCGTCCCGCCACAGCGCATGCCGACCGCCGAGGAGCTGCGCCGCGCGCAGCTCGCGTTCGGGTATTCGCAGGAGGACCTGCGGGTGGTGCTCGCGCCGATGGCGCGCGACGCGAAGGAGCCGACGGGCTCGATGGGCAACGACCTGGCTCTGGCGCTGTTCTCCGACAACTCGCCGTCGCTCTTCTCCTACTTCAAGCAGCAGTTCGCACAGGTCACGAACCCGGCGATCGATCCGGTCCGCGAGCAGATCGTGATGAGCCTGCGGACCGGCCTCGGTCCCGAATCAAACCTGCTCGCGCAGGGCTCGTTGACCAGCACGCAGCTCCTGCTCGAGCGGCCCGTGCTCACCAACGAGGAGTCAGCCGTGCTGCGCGCGCTCGACTGGGGCGGTCTCACCACGGAGGTCCTGGACATGACCTGGCCGGTGGCCGAGGGTCCGCAGGGCATGGGGGACGCGGTCGAGCGGCTCTGCGCCGAGGCGTCGGCGGCGATCCAGGCGGGTGCCGGGATCATCCTGCTCTCCGATCGCGCGCTCGACCCTGAGCGCGCGGCGATCCCGTCCCTGCTCGCGACGTCGGCCGTGCACCAACACCTCGTCCGCTCCGGCGATCGTGTCATGGCCGGGCTCGCGGTCGAGACGGGCGAGGCCCGCGAGGTCCATCACGTCGCGGCGCTCATCGGCTACGGGGCCAGCGCCGTGAACCCGTACGTCATGTTCGACACGGTGGCCGAGATGGCCAGCCTCCACGAGGTCGAGGACCTGGAGCCGGAAACGGCGCGCCAGCGTGCTGTCGATGCGCTCGAGACCGGTCTGCTCAAGGTGCTCTCGAAGATGGGCATCTCCACCATCGGCTCCTATAACGCCGCCCAGATCTTCGAGGCTGTCGGGCTCGACCGCGAGCTGGTCGATCGGCACTTCACCGGCACCAGCTCCACCATCGGCGGCGTCGGGATCGAAGAGCTCGCACGGGAGGCGCTCGCTCGGCACGCGCGCGCGTTCCCGTCCGCGCACGGCCTGAGCCGCGCCGGACACGTCGAGGAGAAGCTGCTGCCTGCCGCCCACGAGGACCTGCTCCCGCAGGGCGGCGTCTATGCGTGGCGGCGCGACGGCGAGCGCCACATGTGGGATCCGGAGACCATCGCGAGCCTGCAGCGTGCGACCCAGACCAACGGGAACGGCAACGGCGACGGGCGGGTCCACTACGCGACCTTCGCTCAGCGTGTCAACGAGGAGAACGCGCAGCATGGGCTGATCCGAGGCCTGCTTCGTGCCCGGAAGCCCGACCCGCCGGTGCCACTCGAGGAGGTCGAGCCCGCCGTGGAGATCGTGAAGCGCTTCTCCACCGGCGCGATGAGCTTGGGTGCGCTCTCACCCGAAGCGCACGAGGCCCTCGCGGTCGCGATGAACCGCATCGGGGGGCGGTCCAACTCGGGCGAGGGCGGCGAGGATCCGCGGCGCTACAAGCGCGAGCGCAACGGCGACTGGCGCCGTTCGGCGATCAAGCAGGTGGCGTCGGGGCGCTTCGGCGTCACAGCCCACTACCTGGCGAACGCGGACCAGATTCAGATCAAGATCGCGCAGGGCGCCAAGCCCGGCGAGGGCGGCCAGCTGCCGGGCGCCAAGGTCGGCGAGTACATCGCGCAGCTGCGCTATTCGACTCCCGGCGTGGAGCTGATCTCGCCGCCGCCGCACCACGACATCTATTCGATCGAGGACCTGAAGCAGCTGATCTACGACCTGCGCACCGCGAACCCGAGCGCAACGGTCTCGGTGAAGCTCGCTTCGGAAGTCGGGGTCGGCACCGTCGCGGCGGGAGTCGTCAAGGCGGGCGCGGACCACGTCGTCATCGCCGGCCACGACGGCGGCACTGGCGCGTCGCCGTTGTCCTCGATCCAGTCCGCGGGCGTGCCGTGGGAGATCGGCCTGGCCGAGACGCAGCAGACCCTGCTCGAGAACGACCTTCGCTCCCGCGTCCTGCTTCAGATCGACGGCCAGATGCGCACCGGGCGAGATGTCCTCGTCGCGGCCCTGATGGGCGCCGACGAGTACGGCTTTTCCACGGCTCCGTTGATCGTCACCGGCTGCATCATGATGAGGGTCTGTCACCTGAACACCTGCCCGGTCGGGGTCGCCAGCCAGGACCCTGAGCTGCGCCGGCGCTTCACCGGCAAGCCCGACCACGTCGTGAACTACCTCTTCCTGGTCGCCGAGGAGCTCCGCGAGCTCATGGCCGAGATGGGCGTGCGACGCCTGGCGGACCTGGTCGGCCGCGTTGACCTGCTGGAGCCCGGGGAGGCGCTCGCCCACTGGAAGTCCCACGGGGTCGACCTCACGGACCTCCTCACCAACTCCGCCACCCCGGGCGAGTTGCCGCGGCACGATCCCGAGGCGGTGCCCGCGCGTGAGGACCTGGACCCGCTCGGGCTGGTCGCCGAGGCGCGAGACGCGATTCGCACCGGCCGGGACATCGAGATCGAGCGCGACATCCTGAACCTGCACCGGGCGATCGGCGGTGTCGTCTCGCACGAGGTCGTCAGCGTTCACGGGCCGGCTGGATTGCCTGAAGAGACGATCCAGCTCCGGCTGCGAGGCTCCGCCGGCCAGAGCCTGGGCGCCTGGTTGGCGGGAGGAATCGCGATCGATCTCCGCGGCGAGGCGAACGACTACGTCGGCAAGGGCCTGTCCGGCGGGATCCTGTCGGTGCGCCCGCCCGAGCAGGCCGCCTACGTGGCCGAGGAGAACGTGATCATCGGCAATGTCGCCCTTTACGGCGCGACCGCCGGGCGCGCCTTCTTCCGCGGCCTCGCCGGCGAGCGCTTCGCCGTTCGCAACTCGGGCGCCAGCGCCGTCGTCGAGGGGGTTGGCGATCACGGGTGCGAGTACATGACCGGCGGTTGCGTCGTGGTGATCGGCCCCACCGGCCACAACTTCGCCGCCGGGATGACCGGCGGGATCGCGTACGTGTACGACCCCGACGAGACCTTCGCCGGCAGGTGCAACCGCGCCCTGGTCGACCTCGAGGCGCTCGGGGCCGAGGACAAGATCCAGCTGCGCGAGCTCCTGCTCGAGCACCATCGCCGGACTGGGTCCGCGGTGGCCGAGCAGCTGCTCGCCGGGGCAGGCCATGGACCGGCCCAGTTCGTCAAGGTCATGCCGCGCGAGTACAAGCGCGTCATCGCCGAGCGCTCACAGCTCGCCACGGTCGGGGTCACGGCGTGAGCGGAAGGGCGACATGAGCCCGGACCCACGCGGTTTCATCAAGGTGCCCCGCGCGACGCCCCCGGAGCGCGATCCGGCCGAGCGCGTGCACGATTACGGCGAGATCTACAAGGTCCTGCCGGAGCCCGAGCTGAAGCGCCAGGCCAGCCGCTGCATGGGCTGCGGCGTTCCGTTCTGCAACAACGGCTGCCCGCTCGGCAACCTGATCCCCGACTGGAACGACCTGGTGCGCACCGGCCACTGGCGCGAGGCGATCGATCAGCTTCACGCCACGAACAACTTTCCCGAGTTCACCGGGCTGATTTGCCCCGCCCCCTGCGAGTCGGCGTGCGTTCTGGACATCAACGACGACCCGGTGACGATCAAGCAGATCGAGTACGCGATCATCGAACGCGCCTGGGACGAGGGCTGGGTCACGGCCAACCCCCCGGAGTTCCGGACCGGGCAACGGGTTGCGGTAATCGGCTCCGGGCCGGCGGGGATGGCGGCCGCCGCCGAGCTCAACCAGGTCGGGCACGAGGTGATCGTCTTCGAGCGCGACGAGGCGCCCGGCGGCCTGATGCGCTTCGGAGTGCCCGACGCCAAGCTCGAGAAGTGGATGATCGACCGGCGCGTCAAGCTGCTGGTCGAAGAGGGCGTCCTGTTCGAGTACGGCGTCGACGTCGGCGGCGCCGACCTCGCCGTGGACGAGCTGCGCGCGGCGTTCGACGCTGTTGTGGTCGCCACCGGCTCACGCGTTCCGCGCGACCTCGAGATGCCCGGTCGCGAGCTCGGTGGGGTCCACATGGCCATGGACTACCTGTACCAGCGCAACCGCTACGTCGCGACGATCTCTGGCGGCCCGGAGGGGCCGGAGCCGGACGTGGAGATCAGCGCCGCGGGCAAGAACGTGGTCGTGATCGGCGGCGGCGACACGGGCATGGACTGCATCTCAAACGCGAACCGCGAGGAGGCGGCGAGTGCGCTGCTCTTGGACGTCTACCCCGAGGTCCCGGTCGGCGGACGCTATCCGGACACCCCGTGGCCACTCCAGCCGCGGCGCTCGGTCACGACATACGCCCTCGACGAGGGGGGCGCCCGGGAGTTCGGTCGCCAGGTCGTCGAGCTGCGAGGCGGCGACGGCGCCGTCTCCGAAGTCGTCGGCCACGAGGTCACGGGCACCTCGTCGCGCTCGCTCGAGGTGGTACCGGGCAGCGAGTTCGTCGTCCCCGCCGAGCTGGTGCTGATCGCGGTGGGATTCACGGGTCCCGAGCCGGAGCTCCTCGACGGCCTGGGGGTCGAGCGCGACTCGCGCGGCAACGTCGCCGCGCCGCTGTTCGCAAGCCCGCAGGCGGGCGTCTTCGCTTGCGGCGACGCGCGGGTTGGCCAGTCCCTGATCGTGACCGCGATCGCCGAGGGCCGGCGCTGCGCGCGCATCGCGGACCGCTGGTTGAGCCAGCCCGAGCGCGCCCCCGCCGGCGCCTCGGCCACGGGCGGCTGAGCGCTCCGTACATCCCCGCCGGCGCGCAGCGGCCTTGAGGGCCTTCCACAGCGCGGCGAAATTCGTTATCCTTTGTCGGCTCCGGGTAGCCGCCGGTCGAGTGACCCGCGAGCGGCACCTCCTCGCAGGACAGGCGAAGTCGCCTCGCCGCCGCTGAAGTAACCCTCGTAAAGGGCTTGATCAAGCCCTAAAACCTAGTTGCATGGCGAACAAAAGTTCGCTATACTTTTTGAAGCACGAATGACTGAATCGGGAAGGAACCGAATGCCACGCACCCACGGCGCTGGAACCCAGCGCGCCGACACCCAGACCCACCGCATCCGTGGCGAGCACGCCGCTGAGAGCGCCGCCGTTCGTGCGCGCCGCCGCAGCGATGCTGCTCACGAGCTCGCTGAGCACACCACCGACAGCCTCCAGCTCTTCTTCAACCAGGCGGCCAAGTACCCGCTGCTCACCGGCCCGGAAGAGATCGAGCTCGCCAAGCGCATCGAGAAGGGCGACCTCGAGGCGAAGGAGCGGCTGATCAACTCGAACCTGCGCCTCGTCATCAAGTTCGCGCGCCGCTACCAGGGCCACGGCCTCCCCATGGGCGACCTGGTCCAGGAGGCGATGCTCGGGCTGATTCGCGCTGCCGAGAAGTTCGATTGGCGCCGCGGCTACAAGTTCTCGACCTACGCCGTCCTGTGGATCAAGCAGTCGATCCAGCGTGGCCTCGACAACACCGGCCGCGCCGTGCGGATCCCTGCCCACGTCGCCCAGCGCGAGCGAACGGTCAACCGCATCAGCGCCGAGCTGGCGATCGAGTTCGACCGCGAGCCCACCGACGAAGAGGTGGCGGACCGCGCGAAGCTGCCGCTCGACGAGGTAATGGCCACCCGCGACCTGACGCGCGTCACCTCCAGTCTCGATCAGCCGATCGGCGACGACGGGGACACGACGCTGGGTGAGCTACGGGCTGAGGCCACCGCCGACCTCGAGGACGAGGTTCTGGAGCGCGAGCAGGAGGGTGCCGTCGAGGCGGCCCTCGGCAAGCTCCCCGAACTCGAGGCCGAGGTGATCCGCGGTCGGTTCGGCACGGGCGGACGTCCCGCGAAGTCGATTCGCGACGTCGCCCGCGACCTGGGTGTCACCCAGAAGAACGCGCAGAAGCTCGAGCAGAGCGCCCTCCGTCGCCTCGCCGGCGACGACGCCCTCGGCGGCTTCCGCAACGTCGCCTAAAGCGGCGGTCCCGAGCAGACGATCCTGAGATCCCACGGCGCGGCGGCGTAAGCGGCCGCGCCGTGGTTTCAGCGATCATTCACCCCGTGGCGACCTCGATCCGCCATCCGGGGAACCCGCGCGGCGAAGTGACCGGCGCACCGCAGGCGCTGGCGGACTATCTCGCGCCGACCCATCTCATCTGGCTCGCGTCCGAGCCGGACCGCGCCTGGCGCGAGGTCGAGGCGACCTACGTGTTCGGCGACGTATCCGGCTTCACGGCGCTCGGCGAGCGCCTCGCCCGGCGCGGACGGGTCGGCTCCGAGACTCTGACCGACGCGATCACCGCGGCGTTCAGTGCGATGCAGGGCGCCATCGCCGCACGCGGGGGCGAGATCCTGAAGTTCGGCGGGGACGCCGTACTGGCGATGTTCGCCGGCGCCGGGCATGAGGCCCGCGCCGCAGCGGCGGCGCTGGGCATGCAGGAGGCGCTCGGCTCCCTGCGAATCCCTGGTGCCCCGCGCTCCGTCGGGCGCCTGCGGATGTCCGTCGGCGTGGCGTCGGGCACAGCGCACCTGTTCCTGGCCGGCGAGGACCCGCGCGACATGGTCGCGGCCGGGCCGCTTGCCAGCGAGGTCGTCGCGCGCGAGGGCGAGGCCGAGGCCGGCGAGGTCGTGCTGGGCGCGGCATGCGCGGCGGCGCTGCCGCCCGATTGCGTGGCCGAGCACGGCGAGCGAACGCTGCTGTCCACGGTCCCGCCGACGGGCGAGGCCGATCCGCCGCAGCCCCCGCCGGATGCCGATCCCGCGCCGGGGCTGGCGCCCCACATGCGCGCCCACGAGCCGGAAATGGGCGAGCACCGGTCGGTGAGCGTCGCCTTCATCCAGTACAAGGGCTCCGATGCGCTCCTCGCCGAGCAGGGCCCTGCGGCCCTCGCCGCGGCGTTGGATGACCTCGTGAGCGCAACCGCGAGGGCGTGCCGCGACTGGGGGATCGCCTACGTCTCGTCCGACGTCGACGAAGACGGTGGCAAGCTGATCCTGAGCGCCGGCGCCCCGGTCGCCTCGCCCGACGACGACGACCGGATGCTGCACGCACTGCGCGACATCGTCGCCCGCGACTGGCCGCTCGCCGTGCGGGCGGGCGTCAACCGCGGCCCGGTCTTCAGCGCCGACATCGGCCAGGCCGGTCGCCGCGTCTGGTCGCTGATGGGCGATGCCGTCAACCTCGCCGCCCGGGTGATGGGGAACGCGGAGCCGGGCGCTCTGCTGGCGACGCCCGCAGCCCTGCGCCGGGTGCGCGACGAGTTCGAGCGCGAGCCGGTCGCGCCGTTCAAGGCAAAGGGCAAGGCCGCGCTCGTCCATGCCGAAGCGATCGGCCAAGCCCGCGCCGGGCCGGCGCCGGACGCTCCGGCGACGACGCCGCTGGTCGGCCGCGAGCGCGAGCAGGCGACGCTGCGAGCGGCGCTCGCCGAGGCGCGTGCGGGTGGGCGGCGTGTGATCGAGCTGGTGGGCGAGCCTGGGATCGGGAAGTCCCGCCTTGCCGCCGCCGCCCGCGAGGCCGCGAGCGACATGAACCTGATCGCGATCCAGGGCGGCCCCTACGCCGTGCGCACCCCCTACCTCGCGATGCGCCGCGGGCTCCGCCACGCCGTGCTGCCGGACCTGGACGAGGAGGCGGACCTCGCCGCGCCGCTCGCTGAGCGCGTGCGCGCGCTCGACCCCAGGCTCGAGCCATGGCTGCCCCTGATCGGGGTCGCGTTCGGCGTCGAGTACGCGGCGACCGCTGAGACCGATGCTCTCGACCCGGAGTTCGCGCAGGCCCGGATGGCCGGCGCCCTGGGGCGCCTGATCGACGTTGCCTCGCCGCCGCAACCGATGCTCGTCCTGGTCGAGGACGCACATTGGCTGGACGGCGCGTCGACCGGGCTGTTGCGCTACCTGCTCGGACAGACCCGGGACCGATACTCGCCCGACGCGCCGAATGCGCCCGGGTACATGGCGCTCATCACCCGGCGTCCCGGGGCCGGGGAGCTGGCCGAGGTCCAGGGGCTCGAGACGATCGAGCTCGAGCCGCTCGATCCCGATGCTGTCCGCGAGATCCTGGCGCCGGCCAGCGAGGCGGAGGCCGTGCTGCCGGCAGTCGTCCGCGACGAGCTGGTCGAGCGCGCGCAGGGCAACCCGCTGCTCCTCGGCGAGCTGACGGCCGCAGCGCAGGCGGGTGCGGCGCTCGACGAACTTCCGGATTCCGTCGAGGCGCTGATGAACGCCCGGATGGACTCGCTGCCGTTCGGCGACCGCCGGCTCCTGCGGGAGGCATCGGTGCTCGGCAACGAGGTCGACCTCGAGCTGCTGGGCGAGATCGCCGCTCGCGATGCGGCCGCGATCCAGGCGACAGCCGGGCGGCTCAAAGACTTCCTCGTGCCCGTGCGCAGCGGTACGGTTCGCTTCTCCCACGCACTCCTCCACGACGCGGCCTACGCGGGGCTTCCGTTCCGCCGTCGGCGCGAGCTCCACGCGCGGGCGGGTGAAACGATCCGCCGCCGGGACGGCGAGGAGCTGGACGAGATCCTGGCGATCCACTTCGGCGCGGCACGCCGCTGGCCGGAGACGTGGCACTACGCCGCCCGGGCAGGGGAGCACGCCATGCAGCAGGCGGCGCCGCGAGAGGCAGCCAGCTTCCTGCGATCAGCGGTTGCCGCCGCGCGCTGGGTGAAGGACGTTGACCGCGCCGCGCTCGCGCAGGTCACGACTCGCCTCGGCGAGGCCGCGGAGCTCGCCGGTTCGTTCGACGAGGCGCGCGCCGCGTTCGCAAAGGCGCGCAAGCTCGTCGCCGGCGACCCGGTCGCCGAGGCCGAGCTGTTCTTCAAGGAGGGCAGGCTGCGGGAGGGGGCGGCGAGTGTCTCCCAGGCCCTGCGCTACTACACCCGCGGGCTCGACGTGATCGGCTCCCTGCGCTCGCGGGAGGCGGGCTCGGTACGGGCGCGCCTCATCCTCGCCCAGGGGGCGACGCGCCTCCATGGCGGCAAGCATCGCCAAGCGCTTCCGCTGCTGGAACGCGCGGTCCATGAGGCGGAGCGCGCGAAGGACCCGGCGACGCTGGCGCACGCCTACTACCTGCTCGACTGGGCGCACTCGGACCTGGGCAATCCCGAGGCCCAGCGCTACCGCGACCTCGCGTTGCCGATCTTCGAGGACCTGGGCGACTACGACAAGCAGGGCCGAACTCTGACCAACCTGGGCGTGAACGCCTACCACGAGGGTCGCTGGGACGAGGCCCTCGAGCTCTACGAACGCGCCCGCCAGGCCTCGGAGCGCGCGGGGGACTCGATCGGAGCGTCGTTCAACGTCAACAACGTCGCCGAGATCCGCCTCGAGCAGGGTCGGCTGGATGAGGCCGAGGAGCTGCTGCGCGATGTGCTCGCCACCTGGCGCGCAGCGGGACTCGTCTACGGGATCGGGAACGCTTTGCGCAACCTGGGACGGATCGCGATGCGCCGCGGGGAGCTCGAACGAGCGGGCGAGCTGCTTGCGCGCGGGCGCGAGGCGCTCGCCCGTGGCGGGATCAGTGGCGAGGTCTGCGTGCTCGATGCATACGAGGCCAAGCGCCTGCTGCTCGCCGGCGACCCCGAGGGGGCGAAGCTGATGGCCGAGCGGATCCAGGAGGCCGCGAAACGAGTGGACGTGATCCCAATGCTTCCCGCCTTTCTCGCCCGGATCATGGGCGAGGCCGCACTTGCGGCCGGCCGGCGGGAGGCGGGAATCGAGTACGCGCTGGAGAGCATCGAGATCGCCGAGCGCGTCGGCGCGGTCTACGACCTGGCGCTGGGACTGGACTTCCTGGCCGAGGTTACGGGCGAGGAGGGATACCGCGAGCGCGCGGCCGAGCTCTTCCGGCGCCTCGACGTGGTCGAGGCGCCCCGTACCGGGGTCGCCGTCGTCTAGTTGGCGGAGACGGTGATCTCGACCTTCGGCGTGGGGGGCGAGACGTTGCCCGCGTAGTCGGTGGCGGTGGCGCTTGCGAACCACTGCCCGGGACTCGGGAGAGACGACATCCAGGTGCAGTCGCCGTCTTCCTCGCACTCCAGGTCCGCCTGGCGCACCTGGACCTTGTTGCCCTTCGAGTGCGTGTAACGGAGCTCGACGGATTGCACGCCCGACAAGGCATCGGCGGCGACTCCGCGCAGGCGCTCGTTCCCGACCAGGACGGAGCCCGGCGGGTTCGTGATCGCGACCGCCGGAGCCGTCCTGTCGATCGAGACGGGCGGTGAGTCCGCGGTGGCGGTCCGTCCTGCCAGATCGCGGGCGGTGCCGATGATGATCTGGTCACGGCCCTCGCTCGTGACGTT
>Ga0299913_10004144_pt1 | contig 12087 bp, 11 predicted proteins | sample RVTome_9_FD_201360 | JGI IMG/M metagenome (GOLD analysis project Ga0299913, IMG submission 201360) | Soil microbial communities from uranium-contaminated site in the Upper Colorado River Basin, Wyoming, United States - RVT155D38 (version 2) ... | reverse complement strand
TCTCGTTCGTCACGTAGACGAGTCCCCAGTAATAGAGGATCGACGGGACGTAGGACGCGCCGCCCGGCGCGCGCCAGTCGACGTGGGAGCCGCTCACATCGCCGCGGCCTCCCGGGCGGATCGCGAGGTAGTCGCTGTTGCGGTAGCCGCGGCTCAGATAGATCCGCCCGCCGTGGAAGACCGCCGACGGCACCGGCGTCTGGCGTCTGGTGCCCGCATACCAGAGGAGTGCGCCGCTCGCCGGGTCGTAGGCATCGATGCGCTCGCTCGAGTTGACCAGCAGCTCGTGTCCCTCCGGCGCCGGCACGACCAGCGGCGTGCTGTGCGAGATGCGGCCGCTGCCGCGGTCCGCCTTCCATCGTTCGCGTCCCGTCCGCGCGTCCAGCGCGAGCAGATACGACGCGCGCTCATGGTCGCACAGCAGGAAGAGCACGCCGCCGTGCAGCGCGGGGGAGCTGCCGTGGCCCCATCGGGTCACAAACGGCGAGTAGTCCCGACCGAGATGCCGCGACCACACAACGCGCCCCTCCATGTCGAGCGCCGCGATCTGTCCGTTGCCGAACCAGGCGTACACCCGCTCGCCGTCGGTGGCGGGCGTCGGCGTGGCGAGGTTGTGCTTCTCGTGAAGCGCCGGCAGCGGGCCGGTCGCCTCCATCCGGTACTCCCACAGCCGGCGGCCGTCCTCGCGGCTGAAGGCCTCCACGACGAGCCAGATCGGCCCGGCTGCGGCCGGATCGCGGCGTCCGCCGATCGTGCCCTCCCGCTCGGCGAGCGACTGGTCGTCGCGGGCGAGCCTCGGATGCCGTCCCGGCGCCACGATCGCATCCCCGACCTGCGAGGTGACGAACACGCGATCGCCCCAGACGATCGGGGAGGACGCGCCGGCGCCGGCCAGCGGGACGCGCCACGCGAGGTTCTCGTCCCGGCTCCAGAACGTCGGCAGCCCCGAATCGGGCGACACCGCGGCGCTCGAGGGACCGCGCCACTGCGGCCAGTGCTGGGCCCGTGCGGGCGATGCCGCCACGGCGAGCAGCGCCGCCAGCGCCGGGAACACGCGCGTTCCCCGCCCACGTCTGACATTCCGGCGGTGCGGGACAGCGGCCTCCCTCGTCATGGCGGGCCAGTATAGGACAGGGTTCCGTGAAACTTCCCGTGCCCTTCCGGGTTTATTCCAGCAGTGACCGCCGGCGGACGACGTCCCAGGCATGAGCGACGCCGAGCTGTTTGAGGCGTTCGTCCGGAGGCATCAGGACATGGTCTACGCCACGGCCGTCCGGCTGCTCGGCAACCCGGCAGAAGCCGAAGACGTGTCGCAGACCGTCTTTCTGAAGGCCTTTCAGCGCTTCGCCCAGCTCCGGCAGAGCCCGGCGGCAGCGGCGTGGCTGCGGACGGTCGCGCGCAACGCGTGTCTCAACCACCTCACGCGCTATCGCGCGCGGTGGCAGGTCTTCAGCGAGATCGCCGCAGCGGGACGTCCCGAGGGGGACGAGGTCCTCGTGGACATCGCGGCGGCCGCCGCGCCGCCCGACGACACCATCCAGCAGGCGGAGGAGCAGGGGCAGCTCGAGCACGCGCTCCGCCGCCTTCCGGATCACCAGCGCGTGCCGCTGGTGCTCTACCACTTCGAGGAGCTGAGCTACCAGCGCATCGCGGAGTCCCTCGGCGTCTCGATCGGCAAGGTGAAGACGGACATCCATCGCGGGCGTGAAGCACTGAGGCGTGTGTTGGGGGGGCGCCATGGCGTCAGGTAACGGGCTCGAACGCCTCGTCCACACGGAGCTGCGGCGGCTGCCGCCGCCGCGAGCGCCGCTCACGCTGCTGCCCCGTGCCATGGCGGCCGTCGAGCAGTGGGCACGCCGACCGTGGTACGCGCGCGAATGGCTCTCCTGGCCGCTCGGATGGCAGGCAGCTTCCGTCGTCCTGCTGCTTTCGCTGTTCGGTGCCGGCGCAACGCTGCTGCCGGGTGTCGAGGATGCGGGACGCGCGCTGATGACCATGAAGCCCGCATCCGACGTTCAGGTGGCGGCGGCAAGGCTGATCGAGATCGCGGACGTCGCCATCGGGCTGACGGTCACCCTGTGGCGCGCGCTCGTCCGGCCCGTGGTGCCCTATGGGTTCGTTCTCGTCACGCTGTTGTGCCTCGCGTGTGTCGGATTCGCCACTGCGCTCACGCGGGTGGCCGTTGGAAAGGCCGTGACTTCATGAGACGAAGAGTGCTCGCGCTCGTCGCCTGGATGGTGTTTGCCTCCGCGGTTCTGCCCGGCAGTGCCGCCGCGCAGACGGTGGCGCAGCCTGCGGCCGGACAGCAGGCCGCGCAAGCGTCCGAACCTGCCGCGGAGGCACCGGGGGAGGACGGCGAGGGGGACAGCGCGTCAGCCGAGATCGATCCCCCGTTTCGACCCTGGGGATCGGCCGTCTTCCGTCTCGGCCAGGACCACGTCGTGGCGGCAGACGCCATCGTACGCGAGCTGATCGTGATCATGGGCTCGGCCGCCGTGCAGGGCGCCATCACCCGGGATGCTGTCGTCGTGCTGGGCACGGTGCACCTGGCCCGCGGAGGCGTGATCGAAGGGTCGCTCGTAGTGATCGGCGGCGGCGTCGTCATCGAGCCTGGCGCGCGCGTGGGTCGCGACCTCGTCGTCGTCGGCGGCGCGCTCGAAGCGCCCGAAGGCTTTTCGCCAGGCGGAGAGCAGGTTGTGATCGGTCCGGCCGTTCTGGGCAGCCGTCTGGCGGCTGTCGCGCCGTGGATCACGCGCGGGTTGCTGTGGGGGCGGCCGATCGTTCCCGATCTCGGATGGGTCTGGGCCGTGGTCGGCCTGTTCTTTCTCGTCTACCTGGCGCTCAACCTCCTCTTCGAAGGGGCCGTTCAGAAGACCACTGCCACGCTGACGGAGCGGCCGCTGACGACGTTCGTGGCGGGCCTGCTCGTGCTGCTGCTCACGTCTCCGATCTGCATGCTGCTCGCGGTCTCGGTAATCGGGCTGGCCGCAGTGCCCATTCTGCTCTGTGCCCTGCTGGTCGCCGCGCTCCTCGGCAAGGTCGCCGTAGCGCGGTGGATTGGCGAGCGGATGGTGCCTGCCGGCCGGCAGCATGCCGCGGACCGGCGTCTCCCGTCGGCGCTGTTCTTCGCCGTCGGCTTCGCAGCGCTCGTGATTGCGTACATGATCCCGTTGATCGGCTTCACGGTATGGACGCTCACGAGCGTGCTCGGGCTCGGGGCCGTGACGCTAGCCTCGATCGCGGCGTACAGGCGTGAGCATCCGCCGCAGATCCCGGCCGTCCATGCCGAACGTCCCCGGCCGGCATTCGCTGCCGACCGCCGTGCCGAGGCCTCCTCGTCGGAACACATGCTGGCGATGAGCTCCGCTCCCGAGCCAGGCGCGGCGCCTCAGGCCGCCGATCTCGTGGCGTTGCCGCGTGCGGCCTTCCACGAGCGCCTCGCGGCGTTCGCCCTCGACATCGTCCTGGTGCTGATCGCGCACGTGTGGCTCGATTTCACCGATCGGGACGGAGCGTTCTTTCTCTTCCTGCTCGCCTATCACATCGGGTTCTGGACGTGGAAGGGCACGACGGTCGGCGGCATCATCTGCCAGCTTCGACTCGTCCGCGTCGATGGCAGTTCTCTCCGGTTCGTCGATGCGCTCGTGCGCGGGCTGTCCAGCATCTTCTCGCTGGCGGTTGTCGGCCTCGGAGCGCTCTGGATCCTGCGCGATCCGGAGCGGCAAGCCTGGCACGATCGAATCGCCGGCACCTACGTCGTCAAGGTGCCGAGGAACTGGCCCTTGTAGGAAGACGCATGCGCCGCCCCTATTCCTCGTGGGGCTCGAACGTCAGCGCCACGCCGTTGATGCAGTAGCGCAGGCCGGTCGGCGGCGGCCCGTCGGGGAACACGTGCCCGAGGTGACCGCCGCAGCGGCTGCAATGGACCTCCGTCCGCGTCATGCCGAGGTTGCGATCGACGGACATCCCGACGGCATCCTGGATTGGCGCGAAGAAGCTCGGCCACCCGGTGCCGCTCTCGAACTTGCCTTCGGCAACGAACAGCGGCTGGCCGCAGCCCGCGCAGCTGAACACGCCCGGACGATGCTCCTCGAGCAGCGCGCACGACCCCGGGCGCTCGGTGGCATGGCCGCGGAGCACGGCGTACTGCTCCGGGGTGAGGAGACTGCGCCACTCCTCATCGGACTTCTGGACGGGGAACTGGCGTTCGCGCTCTGCCATGGAAGCTCCTGACGTGTATGTTAACGGACCGGGCCGGCCGCAGTAGAATCCGGCGTCGGGCCAGCTGGTCAGATCAAGGAGTCCGCATGAGAGCATGGCGCCGCGGTCTCATCGTCAGCGCCGCCGTGGTGACGGCGGCCGCCTCCGTCGGCACGCAGCGGGGCGGAAGCCCCGACGACAACCTGCCGCCGGACATCACGCGGCTGACCGCCTTCGGCGAACGCGCCTCGTGGTCGCCCGACGGCCGGCACATCGCCTTCATGTCCAAGAGCTTCGGCGACGCCTTCGTCGTCGAGGCGGCGACCGGCGTCACCCGGCTGCTGACGCACTATCCGCACGCCGGCTACCTGCGCGTGCAGTACTTGCCGAACGGCGACTACTTCCTGATCGGCGCGCGGACGTTCACCGACCTCCGCACGACGCGATCACGCGATCAGGAGATGTGGATCCTGCAGGCGGACAGCCGCGAGCCGGCCATCCCGCTGGGGCACAAGATCTCCGAGGGGGTCGCGATCTCGCGGCGCACGCCGAAGATCGCGTGGTCGAACACGCACGGGCAGTATCCCGACGACCTCGCAGACGGCGAATCGGCGCTGTACGTCGCCGACATCGTCGAGCGCGACGGGCGCCCGGCGCTCGCCAGCAAGCGCGAGATCCTGCGCGCGCGGCGGCCGGAGTGCACGCTGGAGGCCCAGGACTTCCGCCGCGACGACGCCGAGCTGGTCTACACGTGCTACCGGGGCGGAGGGGCGGCAGCGGATGTCTTCGGCATCGACCTCGCGACCGGCGCGATCACGACCTACCGGAAGATCGAGGGCGAGTACAACGAGGTCGAAGGGCTCTTCCCCGACGGGGTGCACGCGCTCGTCGAGTCGAGCCGCGAACAGGCCCGGCAGGACTGGCGGCACATCGACATCTGGAAGCTGAAGCTCGAGCCGGACAGCACGGACTTCGTGCGGCTGACGCGGTGGGGCGACTATCCGGGCTTCAAGGCGTCGAACCCGGTGGTCAGCCCCGACGGGAAGACGATCGCGTTCCAGTCGGCGCGTACCACCGACGAGGCAGGCGTGGGGTACGGGATCTATCTAATGAAGCTTCGGTAGGGCGCGCTCGCCGAGCGCGCCGTCGTCGCCACGGCCCTGGCGAGGAGTTAGGGTTAGTTCCCGTTCGTAGGGTCGGGCCCGTGCGCCCCGGCCGCCAGGGGACACTAGGTTTCCCCGCACTTCACGTCAGGGTTCCAGTCTGCGAAGAGCCCATTGGGATTCGCGTGCCAGACCCAGACGTGGAGGTACCAGATGCCCAGCGACTCGGCACGCTTGAGCGACTGGCCCATGATGCGCGGCGGCTCGTCCCGCTTCCACGCGGAGAGGGGGACGATGTACTCGACGCCGTTGAGGCGGTACTCGCCGCCGGGAAGCCGTTCGTAGACGAGGATCTCGGGACGCTTCACGTCGAGCCGCGCGTCCATGAGCGCCGGATTGTCGTGGTGGTAGCCCATCGCCCCGTGCGGCGGGTTGTCGACGCAGTGCGCGATGTCGGGCGTGTAGCCGGCCGCGGCCGCCTTGTCGAGGGACTTGAACGTCTCGGTGGCCTTGCGGACGCGCTCGACGTCCCGGTCGACGTCCTCGCCGAACGCCGACGGCAGGATGCCTTCCGACGACTGCGGATCGGCTGACGCTGCACCCGTCATCAGCACGACGCTGCCGAAGAGCAGGAGCGCCGCTCCGAGTCTCTTGCCGACGATCTGATACATCGCGCCTCCCCGAACGCTCGCTCCCGCAGTCTAGACCACTCGATCGGGAGCTGGTAGATCCACTGACCGCGGTCCGCGAACGCTCCCGCCATCCACTCGCGACGACAGTCAGGGCATCGCATAGAACGACCCGAGGATGGCCCCGTATGCGAGGTGTGCGAGCAGCACCGAGACGGGCGTCCGGTAGCCGTAGTTCAGCGCGAGGAATCCGGGCGGCTCGAGCTGCCGCATGACCGTGGGCCCATGCTGCTCGCTGGCCATGCGGGGATGCAGGCCGGGCAGCAGGCGCATGCCCACGATCAGCACGACGGACGCGTGGACGAAGCCGACTCCCGCGCCAGCCCACCACGTGGCGAAGCCCCAGGCGTGGAACGCTGCCACGTAGAGAAGCGAGAACAGCCACCCGTTGACCAGGTGAACCCCCAGGCCGATCAGCTTCGCGCGATCGCGGCCCGGCGTGAACATCGTGCCGAGCATATACGGCAGGTTCATCCGGGTCAGACGCAGCCCCTGGCTGCCGGCCATGATCGTGGTCAGGACCAGCGTGGCGACGAAGCCCCACAAGAGCCAGCTTCCCCGGTTCACGGGCGAGCTCCGTGCGGGTCGGTCCCGGATTGCGGCGTCAGGTGCTGCTCGAGGGGCGGCGCGCCCTCGAGGCGGCGCGTCAGCGAGACCGCCGCGTTGATCAGGCCGACGTGCGTGAACGCCTGGGGGAAGTTGCCCAACGCCGCGCCGGTCGACGGATCGACCTCTTCGGCGAAGAGTCCGACGTCGTTGGCATAGCTGCAGAGGCGCTCGAACAGCTCACGAGCCTGCCCGGGCGTGCCTCCGCCCAGCGCCAGATACTCCGCGCCCCAGAAGCTGCAGATCCCGAACGCGCCCTCGCCGGGCGAATCCACGGTGCGGTAGCGGTAGAGCAGCCCGTCGCCGGCCCCGAGTTCCTCACGCACGCGCGCGTACGTCCCGCGCATCCGATCCCCGGCGGCGTCCTCGAACCCGTACCACGGCAGGAGCAGAAGCGTGGCGTCCATGCGGTCGCCGTCGAGCTGCGCCACGTAGCTGTTGAGGGCGGGATTCCAGGCGCGCGCCTCGATCTCGCGCCGGATCCGCTCGCGCTGATCCTGAAACAACGCGGCGGGGGCGCAACGCAGGAGGCCCTGCGCGTGGAGCTCCAGCAGCCGATCGAGCGCCGTCCAGCACAGGACGCGTGAGTGGGTATTGTGCGCCGCGCCGGATCGCGGCTCCCAGATACCCTCGTCGGCTTCCTGCCAGTGATGGCACACATACTCGCCGAAGGCACAGAGGGTCCGCTCCGTGTCGCGATCGAGGGTGCCGCCCGCCCTCACGAAGAGCACCACGGCCTCGATCACCTCGCCGTACACGTCGAGCTGCCGTTGGCCGGCGGCCGCGTTGCCGATGCGGACGGGTGCGGATCCCTGGTAGCCGCCGAACCCTTCGAGGACGCGTTCCTCCATGGGCGGGTTGCCGTGCACGTCATAGAGGATCCGCAGTTCAGGCTGCGTCAACCGCGTGGCGTGCAGCAGCCAGTCCATGAAGGCCTGCGCCTCCTCCGAGCAGCCAAGCGCGAAGAGCGCCCGCACGGTGAACGCGGCGTCGCGGAGCCAGCAGAAGCGGTAGTCCCAGTTGAGATCCCCGCCGATTCGCTCGGGGAGCGATGTGGTGGGTGCCGCCACCACGGCGCCTGACGGCGCGTAGACCAGGAGCTTCAGTGCGAGGGCGCTGCGAATCACCGCGTCGCGACGAGGACCGTCGTACTTCAGCCGCGACGCCCAGTCCAGCCACCACGTCACGGAGCGGGCGATCGCGGCACGCGACCACTCGCCGAGCGGCGGGAGCACCGCGGGCCAGTCATCCGCGAATGTCAACGACGCGTGAACGGCGTCGCCCGCCCGCAGCCGCCGACGACCCGCAGCCTCGCCGTCCGCGGTGATGTCGAGCGGAAGATCGCTCCGCAGGACGAGCAGATCGGCGCCCATCTCGACGCGAACGCCCAGCCGGCCGGCGCGACGAACCCGCCCCGGTCGACGCCCGTAGCCGGGGCGAGGCGCGAAGCGCATCTCGACCGTGACCTCGCCTCGCACGCACTCGGCTACCCGGAGGATCTCGTGATCGGGCAGCAGGAGCCGGCCCTTGTCCTCTTCCGAGGCGACCGGCATCAGATCCGTGATCGCGAGCGTGCCGGTGTCCGTGTGGAAGCGCGTCTCGAGAACGTTCGTGTCGGCGATGTACTGCCGTGTGACACGCGCCGTCGCCGCCGGACCCAGACTCCAGGAGCCGCCATCCTCGTCGAGGATCGCGGCGAAGATGGACGGGCTGTCGAACCGCGGCCAGCAGAGCCAGTCGATCGAGCCCTGGCGGCCGACGAGCGCGACGGCACGGCCGTCGCCGATGGCGGCGTAGTCCTGAATCGGAATCATCGCCGCAGCCGTCCTAGCGCCCCAGCCAGAGATCGATCGGCTTGTTCACCGCCGGCGGGTCGTACGGCCAGACGATCTTTCGTCCCTCGCCGGCGGACTGATACGCCGCGTAGATGATCTTCAGGACCTCGCGGCCGTCCTCGCCCGTTTCGATCGGCTCCTCCTCGCCGAGGACACAGCGCGCGAAGTGGCGCATCTCCTGGGGGAAGCCGTAGTTCCACGTCTCCTCGAACATGGTGAACGTGTAGCCTCGCGTCGTGCCCGCCTTCTCGACGGCGTAGCCGTAGCCCTCCTGGCTGTAGGTGAGCAGCGCCGAGCCGCGCAGCAGGTCCGCCCGCGTGAAGCCCCCGGAACCGTAGATCTCGCACCGGTCGTCCACGCCGCCGCGCTTCGCCCAGCTGTTCTCGGCCTGCGCGATGGCGCCGTTCTCGTACTCGACGATGCAGAGGCAGTGATCCTCGCCGCGGGTCCGATCCGTGTGGACGTAGGTGCCCATCTGCGCGTAGACGCTCTTCACGCGCGGCTTGCCGAGCACCCATCGCCCGAACTCGATCGAGTGGCAGCCCATGTCGAGCAGGACACCGCCGCCCGAACGCTCGACGTCCCAGAACCAGGGCATGTGCGGACCGTCGTGCTCCTCGCTCTGGTGCACGAGGAAGACCTCGCCGAGCGCGCCTTCGGCGACGAGCTGTCTGGCGCGGACGTACTTGGGGGCGAACAGCAGCTCCTCCGCGTAGAAGAGGGACACGCCGGCCGACGTGCACGCGGCGATCATGCGGTCGGCCTCCTCGAGCGTCCGGCACAGCGGCTTCTCGCAGATGACGTGCTTGCCGGCGCCCGCGGCGGCGATGGCGGCCTCGGCGTGGCGATCGTTCGGGAGGCCCAGGCTCACCACCTGGACGTCGCGCCGCTCGAGCATCTGGCGATAGTCCTCGAACGCGTGGGGGATGCCGCGCTCGCGCGCGAATGCCGCAGCCTTGCCGGGCGTGGGGGAGGCCACCGCCACGAGATCGATCTCGGGCACCATCCGCATGGCCGCCGCGTGCAGGTCGGCGATGAAGCCGCTGCCGATGATGCCGACTCCAACCCGTTGCATGAGGGTCTCCTGGGAAGCACACCGGCTGCACCGTGCCGCCGGGCCGCGCGGCCGATCGTATCGCGTCGTGCCGCGACGAGGCCACAAGTGCGCCGCCGGGCGCGCCGGGGCGTGCGGCCGCAGCCGCCCCCGGAGTTAGAATCGGCCGGCGCTCATGTTCATTACCGACGGCGGCCTCCGCAGCGACACGTACGGGTATTTCGTCGTGGGATCGGGACCGGCGGGTGTCAGCCTCGCCCTTGCCCTCGCGGACGCCGGCCGGCGGGTCCTGATCCTCGAGTCCGGAGGCGAGGATCAGTTCCGCAACGAGCTGTCGAACTCGATCGGGTACGGGCACTTCTCCGGCGAGTACTGGAACCTGCATTCGGTCCGGACGCTCGGCGGCAGCTCCACCGTATGGAGCGGCTGGTGCACGACGCCGCGCGAGCTGGACTTCGACAATCCATCGGTGGGCGTGCGCTGGCCGATCCCCCGGCGCGAGCTGATGCCGTACTGGAGAAAGGCGGCGCCGCTCCTCGATCACGATCCGGCGTTCGTCGACTTCGAGAGGCCGCTCGTGCCGGGGTTCCTCTACCGTCCGGTGCCGGTGGCGGGCCCCACGAACGTGGGCCACCGGCATCTCGCCCGCCTGAAGAGTGATGGGGGCGTCGATGTCGCGACCGGCTGCTCGGTCGTGGCCATCGATGCGGCCGAGTCGCGCTCCGCGGTGACGGGCCTGCACTGCGTGCACCACGCCTCGGGCGCGCGCAGGCACGTCGCGATCGGCGGGCGGCAGCGGGTGGTGCTCGCGGCGGGCGGCATCGGCAATGCGCGGCTCCTGCTGCAGCCGCCGGCCGACGGCGGCGTGCCGATCGGCAACGAGAGCGGACAGGCCGGCCGGTATCTCATGGAGCACCCGCACCTGTTCCGCGCGGGGGAGTGCGCGCTCGGGGCGGCGCTGGACCAGTACTGGCCCGCGGCGCACGAGCGGCGCGGCGTTCACGCGCTGGCGGTCGACGCCGATCTCGCGCGCGAGCATGGCCTGTACGGCTGCAGCATCCAGTGCTCGCGCAAGACGGCGGATCATCCCATGGCGCGCTTCCTCTCGCGCGAGACCGGGCGGCCGTTCTTCCACTACGGGATCGCCGTGAGGGCGGAGATGCAGCCCTCCGCGGGCAACCGCGTCTTTCTCACGGAGGAGCGCGATCGGACGGGCCTGTTCCGGCCGGGAGTCCGCTGCGTGCTGGACGCGCGGGATTTCCTGAACGTCGAGCAGACGCTCCGCCTGCTGGGACAGACGCTGATGCGCCTGGACCAGGGGCGCGTGCGCGTCAACAACGATCGGATCTACAAGAACGTCGCCGGCGGCGGCCACATCATGGGAACGACCAGGATGGGCGAGGACGCGTCGAAGTCGGTGGTGGACCCGCACTGCCGCGTCCACGGGTATGCCAACTTCTTCGTGGCGGGCTCGTCGGTCTTCCCCACCGGCGGGGGCTACGCGAACCCGACGCTCACGATCGTGGCGCTGGCGCTGCGGCTCGCCGACCGGCTCCTCGGAGAGGAATGACGCGATGGCAGAAGGATTCTCGCGGCGTGGATTCATCGGGGCGGCCGGAGGCCTGCTGGGCGCGTGGGTCGTCGCAGGGGCCTGCCGGAGGCGGGACCGCGGGGCGCCCGGAGGCGATCCCGCGACGGCCGGCTACGTCGATCACGAGGGCTGGATGCTCACGCCCGCCGACAAGCAGAAGCTGGCCGGGGCCCCGCCCTTGGTCGAGCCGGGAGACGCTCCCTGACCGCCGGTCGCGCCGATCTCCTGTGGGCGGCCGCGGCGGGCGTGACCGCCTTCGCCGTCTACCTGCGCACGCTCGCGCCCGGCCTCGTGGCGGCCGTCGATACGCCGATGTTCCAGTTCATCGGGCGCGTGCTCGGCGTCCCCCACAACCCCGGCTATCCTTGGTACGTCCTCCTCACGTACGCGTTCTCGTTCCTGCCGATCGGCTCGCTGCCGTACCGCATCAACCTGTTCTCGGCGGTGTTCGGCGCGCTCACCGTGTCGCTCGTCTGCCTCGCCGCGCGGCGGCTCGATTGCGGCCGGATCGTGAGTGTTGCCGCCGCCCTCGGGCTCGCGTTCGGCGGTGTCTTCTGGTCTCAGGCCATCATCGCGGAGGTGTACACGATGTACACCGCCATTCTGGCCGCCATGCTGCTGGCACTGCTCGCCTGGGGGCGGACCCGGCGCCCGGCGTTCTTCTACGCGGCGGTGGCGGCGTTCGCGGCCGGCCTCGGCCATCACACGACGATCGCCGCCTTCGCGCCGGCCGTCGCCCTGTACGCGGTCCTCGTGGATCGCCGGTTCGTGCTGCGGCCGCGCACGCTGCTGATCGCGGCAGCGATCGTGTGCGCGGGCCTGCTGCCGTACTCGTACGTGCTCATCCGCTCGACGCAGCCCGGCGTGTACGCGGAGTCGCGCGCGTCGACGCTGCCGGAGCTGATGGACGTCATCCTCGCGCGGCAGTTCCAGGACCGCCTCTTCGCGTTCTACTGGCTCGAGATCCTGCTCCAGCGGATCCCCGCGCTCTGGCGGGGCGTCGTCCTCG
>Ga0299913_10004143_pt1 | contig 12087 bp, 11 predicted proteins | sample RVTome_9_FD_201360 | JGI IMG/M metagenome (GOLD analysis project Ga0299913, IMG submission 201360) | Soil microbial communities from uranium-contaminated site in the Upper Colorado River Basin, Wyoming, United States - RVT155D38 (version 2) ... | reverse complement strand
GGCGACTACAACTGGGTGTCGCTGGCTGAGCGCCAGGACGGCAGCCTGTTCGCCTACCTGTCGTGGACTGACAACCGCGACGTCGTCGAAGGCGATGATCCGCGAGAAACGACGGCGCCGGGCGGGTACGACGACAACTTCGACGTTCTGCAGTGCCGGATCGACCTCGGCGAGTCGAGCGAGGACGATCTGATTTCGGGCGTGCCACTCGCTCGCGCGGACGCCCCGTTCACCGGCGACAACTGCGGCAACGCCGGTGGTCTCGACCAGAACATCTACGGGACGTCGATCACGTTCCCGTAGGCCGGTCGGGCGGCGGCGGCCCCCCGCCGCCGCCGCCGTCACTTCGCGTTGCGCAGGAGCGGGCTCTCCTGGATCGACCAGCCGTTCCCGTCCGGATCGCTGAAGAAGATGAACGAGTTGTAGTCGCCACCCTTCCCGTCGACCCATCCGCCGGACTCGCGGTCGACGTGGCGGATCGGGCTGACCTCGACGCCCCGCTCGACGAGCTGGGCGTGCGCCGCTTCGATGTCCCCGACCGAGATCTGCACGCCCTGGAGTGATCCGGGGACGCCCTCCCCGAGTCCGGTGCCGATCGCGATCGAGCAGGCGGATCCGGGAGGCGTCAGCTGGACGATGCGGACCTGCTCATCCGGGCTGTCGTCGACGTCAACGTTGAAGCCCAGCTGGTCCGCATAGAACGCCTTCGCGCGATCGACGTCGGAAACCGGGACGACGACGAGCTCGAGTTTCCAGTCCATGGTCTGTTCTCCCACGCTTTGGCACAGATCGTTGCGTACACAACTATCTGTGCTACGATATGGACGCGCCGGTCGAACGCCTACGATGGCAAGGCTCGTTCCGGAGCAGCGAGGTTCAGGCGTCCATGCAGTTCGGAGTCTTCACGGTCGGCGATGTCACGCCCGACCCTACCACCGGTCGCAGCCCGACCGAGGAGGAGCGGATCACGTCGATGATCCGCCTCGCCCTCAAGGCCGAGGAGACCGGGCTCGACGTCGTCGCGTTCGGCGAGCATCACAACCCGCCGTTCGTGCCGTCGTCGCCGACGACGATGCTCGGATACGTCGCCGCGCGAACGAAGCGCGTGATCCTGTCGACGGCCACGACGCTCATCACGACCAACGACCCGGTCAAGCTCGCCGAGGACTACGCGATGCTCCAGCACCTCGCCGAGGGTCGGGTCGACCTGATGCTGGGGCGCGGCAACACGGGACCGGTCTATCCCTGGTTCGGCCAGGACATCCGCAACGGCATCGCGCTCGCCTACGAAAACTACGCGCTGCTGCGTCGGCTGTGGCGGGAGGACGTGGTCGACTGGGAAGGCCGGTTCAGGACGCCGCTGACCGGGTTCACGTCCACGCCGCGACCGCTCGACGGCGTTCCCCCGTTCGTGTGGCACGGCTCGATCCGCAGCCCCGAGATCGCCGAGCAGGCTGCCTACTATGGCGATGGGTTCTTCCACAACAACATCTTCTGGCCGAAGGAGCACACGCAGCGGATGGTCGATCTCTACCGCCGGCGGTACGAGCACTACGGCCACGGGCCAGCCGACCAGGCAATCGTGGGGCTCGGCGGGCAGGTGTTCATGCGCGCGAACAGCCAGGATGCGATCCGCGAGTTCCGACCGTACTTCGACAAGGCTCCGGTCTATGGCGGCGGTCCGACGCTCGAGGACTTCATCGACCAGACGCCACTCACGGTCGGCAGCCCCCAACAGGTCATCGACCGGACCCTGGGCTTCCGCGAGTACGCGGGCCACTATCAGCGCCAGCTGTTCCTCGTCGATCACGCCGGACTCCCGACCGAGGTCGTGATGGAGCAGATGGACATGCTCGGCGAGCTCGTCGTGCCCGTCCTCCGGCGGGAATTCGCGGCCGTTCGACCCCCACACGTGCCCGATGCACCGGTCCACCCGAGGGTCGTGGCGCGGGGCGGCACGAGCGTTCCGGGCGGGAGCGCCGCAACGATGGCGGTGTCGAGATGACCGGTCGCTCCCTCGTCATCGTGACCGCGGGTCTCGGCCAGCCGTCATCGAGCCGACTGCTGGCCGACCGGCTGGCGGCCGCCACCGAGCGGCACCTGCGCGACTCCGATGTCGACCTGCATGTCGTGACGGTCGAGCTGCGCGAGCACGCCCAGGATCTGGCGAACCACCTGCTCGCCGGGTTCCCGAGTCCACGACTCCAGGATGCGGTCGACGAGGTCGTCGGCGCGGACGGGATGATCGCCGTGAGCCCGATCTTCAACGCTTCGTACAGCGGGCTGTTCAAGCTGTTCTTCGACATCCTCGAACGCGATGCACTCGCCGGCGTGCCGGTGCTCATGGGGGCAACCGGCGGCACGGCCCGCCATTCGTTGGCCCTCGAGCACGCGGTCCGACCGCTGTTCGCGTACCTCAATGCCGCCGTCGTCCCAACGGGCGTGTACGCGGCGGCGGAAGACTGGGGACAGGCCGGCGTCCCGGCCGACGCCACGCTGGTCGAGCGGATCGACCGGGCGGCGCGGGAGCTCGCCACGGCCATGGCCGGCCGCCAGCCGCAACCCCGACGCGATCGCTTCGGACAACCGGTGGAGTTCGAGACGATGCTGCGCGACATCCGCCGCCCGGGCGGCGGTTCGCACGGGCAGACCTGACCCGCCGGACGGCGACATGCAGATCGACCTGACGACAACCGGTCGCCGAAGCGGCGTGCCGCGCCTCGTGACGCTGTACGCCTGGGAGGACGGGAGCGAGCTGATCGTGGTCGGGTCGAACGGCGGTTCGGCACGCGACCCCTCCTGGGCGGCGAACCTCCGGGCGGATCCCGTCGCGACGGTCCAGCGAGGTCGTGCCGACCTCGCCGTCCGGGCGCGTGAACTGCGGGATGCCGAGCACGAGCGCGCGTCGACCCTGGTCGTCGAGCACTTCCCGCTCTATGCCACGTACCAGCGCCGGACGGCCCGGAGGATTCCGCTGTTCGCTCTCGAGGCGATCGACCGGGACTGAAGCGGCACGCTACTTGCCCGGCAGGCTCCTCGCGAACGTCGCGCCGGCATCGACCCAGCGCGCGAGCTCGGCGTCCGTGCGGAGACCCTCGGGGGCGACGTAGACCATTCCGCGCGACGGGCGGCTCGAGAAGTCCATGATTCGCGTGTGAGGCTGGGCCAGGGCCTCGTCATGGGCGTCCGGCCCGACGCGAACCATCAGGTCGTTGCGGACCACCCCGCACGCCATATTGCCCGCGACCATGAACGCGATGCCGCCAAACATCTTGCGTTCGGTGACATCGCCGGCTCCGGCCAGGGCGGTCCGGATCCGGTCCGCGAGTCGTTCGTCGTATGCCACGTTCAACCTCCTCGATCCGAGTATGCGATGCCCGGCACCAGCCGGCCACCGTTTGACTTTGGTAACGTGCCGGTTACGGAGCAGGAGGCACTCGATGGCGAGCAAGCGCCCCGCACGTTCGATCCCGGCCGAGCGGCTCGCCCGGTACGAGCGGCTGGTCGCGACGCAGCCCCACCTCGAGCGCAAGGGGGCCACCGTCCCCTACACCTCGGTCAACGGCAACATGTTCAGCTTTCTCAGCGACACCGGGACGCTAGCTTTGCGCCTGTCCGCCGACGACCGAGCCGCGTTCATCGAGCGATACGGGGCGCACCTGCACGAGGCGCACGGCACGACCATGAAGGAGTACGTGACGGTGCCCGAGGCACTGGCGGCGGACGAGTCGGCACTCGTGGCGTGGTTCGCGGCGAGCCACGCGTACGTGGCGGGGCTCAAGCCGAAGGCGACGAAGCGGACTCGCTGAGCGGCGCGCGACGTCGTCAAGCATGCGCCGGGTAGGATCACGGTTGTGAGCGGCGATCGACAGCGGGCTTCGAGCGCGGGACCGTGGGCCTGGATCGCCCTGCTCAGCCTGCCGCTGGCCGGCCTCGCGCTCCTGCTGGCCCGTCCCGAGCTCGACCTCCAATGGGAGCACCACCCGAGCCACTTCTGGCTCGTGCTCGTGACGGCCGGCGGCAACGTGGTGCTGGCCTATCTGACCAACATCGTCGCGAGCCGTCATCGCGATGCACGGCTCGTCCTGATCTCGCTCGCGTTCCTGTCGAGCGCCGGGTTCCTGGGTCTCCATGCGCTGGCGACGCCGGGCGTCCTGCTCGCGAGCTCCAACGCCGGGTTCGTGATTGCGACGCCCGTCGGCCTGTTCATTGCGGCGTTGTTCGCCGCCGCGTCGGTCACGGCCGTGGGAGGCCCGCGGGCCTTCATCGTCCTGCGAGCGCGGCCTTACCTCCTCGCCGCCCTTGCCGGCCTGATGATCGCGTGGGGCGCCGTGTCGATCGCGGGGTGGCCACCACTCAACGGTCCCCTGCCCCCTGCCGAGGCGGTCGGGCCGCTCGTCCTGCTGGCCGGCGCCGGGGTCGTGCTGTACGCCTTCGCGGCCTATCGCTCGTTTCGCTACTACGTCGCGCGGGGCGGGATCGTGGTCCTCGCGATCGCGGTATCCCTCGTCCTGCTCGGCGAAGCCATGCTGGCGATCGCGCTCAGCCGGAACTGGCAGCTGAGCTGGTGGGAGTGGCACGTGTTGATGCTGCTCGCGTTCCTGTCGATCGCGTACGGGGCGCGCGAGGAATACCGGCGCAGCGGCTCGCTCAGCGCGGCCTTCGGCGGCCTGTACCTCGAGGCCACGCTCGCCCGGATCGACCGGTGGCACGCACGCGCGATCGCGGCGGTCGCCGCGGCGGGTGACCAGGGCGAACGAACCGACCGGATCCTGTCCGACCTGCGGCGCGAGGGCGCGACGAGCGACGAGGTCGCCTTGCTCGCACGGGCCGCCGGCGAGGTGAAGCGCCTCGACTCCCTGTTCCGGCCGTACCTGCCCGAGCACGTCGCGACGCGGATCAACCGCGAGCCCGGTCTCGCCCGGCTCGGCGGCGTCGAGCGCGACGTGAGCGTCGTGTTCGCCGACCTCGCCGGGTTCACGACCTTCAGCGAGACGCGCGCGCCGTCCGAGGTCATCACGATGCTCAACCGCTACTGGGCCGAAGTCGTCCCGATCATCACCGCCAACGGCGGGATCGTCGAGCAGTTCGCCGGCGACGGCGTGATGGCCAGCTTCAACGCGGCCGGTGACATGCCCGATCATGCCCGCCTCGCGGCCCGCACCGCGCTGGACATCGTGGCGGCGGGCCACCGGCTGGCCGAGACCACTCCCGGCTGGCCGCGCTTCCGGGCCGGCGTCAACACCGGCCAGGCCGTGGTCGGGAACGTGGGCTCGGCCGAGCGCCGCAGCTTTGCGGTCATCGGCGACACGACGAACACGGCCGCGCGGCTGATGTCGGTCGGCGAGCCGGGCCAGGTCGTGGTCGCGAAGGCGACGTGGGACGCGCTTGGCGCCGGAGCCGAGGGGGTATCCCTCGGGCCGACCCGCGTCAAGGGACGGCGGCAGCCGGTCGACGCATGGATCCTGCGGGGGCTCGGCTGACCCGTTGGACCGTCAGAGCGCCTTCGCGAGCTGGCGCGTCGACCGAGTCTCGTAGCCGCGCGACTGCCAGAACGCGAGCGCATCTCCGTTCGACTCCTCGACGAGGACCAGCACGCGCGCGCAGCCCAGCGCCGCAAGGCCGTCTTCGACGCGCCGCACGAGGTCGCTCGCGAGGCCGGACCGCCTCCGCTCGTGGGTCACGGCGACGTGGTACAGCCAGCCCCGCCGGCCGTCCCAGGCACCCATCGTCGATCCGACGATCCGACCGTCGTGCTCGGCGACGAGGAACAGGCCGGGATTGCGCTCGGCGAAGCGGGCCAGCCCCGCATCGTCGTCGCCGATGAGACGGAACCCGACCTCGGTCCACAGGGATCGCAGGCCGTCGGCGTCCGTGGCCTGGAATTCGCGGATCGTGACGGGCGAGGCGTTGGCGGTCATCGCGGGGACGATGTTCGCACGGCCCGTCACTCCGCCGCTCTCGTCGCAACTGAACTGATAGGCGTCGGGCCACCAGGGCAGCGCGGCGGCCCGGTCGGGCCGTGGCGAGACGTTCGGAGGCGTGGACGTGCTCGGCAACACGAAGACCGAGTTGTACCAACGCGCGAAACGCCTCGGCATCCGCGGGCGCTCGAAGATGGACAAGCGCGAGCTCGCAAAGGCCATCGACCGCAAGCAGGACTGATCAGTCGAGCGCCTGCCGGCGCAGCCTTTCGCGGGTATCGTGTGGCAACGCGATGCCTTCCACCCTCGTCAGGTCGCCCGCGGCCCGAGCCCTCGTCGCCGTCCTGACGCTGACCGTCCTTGCGGCCGGCTGCGGAGCGGACGATCGGGCGACGAACGGGCCATCGACCAGATCGCCGCCCCCGAGACTCGAAGCGCCGGCGACGACCGGCCCCACGGAGCCAGCGATGCCACTCCCCTCGCCACCCGGCGACTTCTACGCCGTCCCCGACCCCCTTCCACCGGGCGACCCGGGATCGATCATCTGGGCCGAGCCGGTCGCCGCCCCGGAGGGTGCGCGGGCATGGCGGGTCCTCTACCACTCGCGGACCGTCCGCGATGCGGACATCGCGGTCTCGGGGCTCGTGGTCGCCCCGGACGGTCCGCCGCCAGTCGGCGGATACCCGGTGCTCGCGTATGCCCACGGTACGACCGGGCTGGCCGACCGATGCGCGCCGTCGACCTCCGCCCGCCCGCTGGCCGACGGCGGCGGAGCGAGCGGTGAATTGCCGATCCCACCGTTGTGGACGTCGGGCTACGTCATCGCCGCCACCGACTACGAGGGTCTCGGCACGCCCGGCCGACACCCATATCTCGTCGGTGCCAGCGAAGCACGCAGCGTGCTCGACGCGGTGCGCGCGGCACGGTCGATTGACGAAGCGGCGGCGGGCGACCGAAGCGTGGCCATCGGCGTCTCCCAGGGTGGCCACGCGGCGCTGTTCACCGGCGAGCTCGCCGCGTCGTACGCGCCGGATGCCGGCCTGATTGGCGTGGTGGCCCTCGCGCCGGCCGCCGAGCTGGCCCAGGCTGCGCTGCTCCTGACCGGGGACGAATCGGTCGTCGGTCTGGCCGTCGCGATCGGAGCGGGCTTCGCGGCTGCCCATCCGGAGGCTGAAGTGGAGCGCATCCTCACGCCATCCGCGCTCGAACGCCTCGACATCGTCGACACCGGCTGCATCGACGACATCACCGCGGCATTCGCGGGACCGGTCGCGGAGGTCCTGCGGTTCGAGGCGCTCGTCGAACCGCCGTGGGCGACGCTCCTCGCCGAGAACACGCCCGGGCGCACCCGCACCCCGGTCCCGGTGTTCGTCGGCCAGGGTGACGCCGATGCGCTGGTGGTCCCCGAGCTGACCGACGCGCTGGTGGTCCGACTGTGCGCGATCGGGGACGACGTGACGTATCGACGCTACCTCGGCGCGTCCCACGAGAGCGTGGTCGAAGCAGCCGGCGACGACGTGCTCAGCTGGGTCTTCGATCGGTTTGCCGGGCGGCCGACCGGGTCGACCGGCTGCCCGGACTGATCGGGCGCGGTCAGCAGGCGATGATCGCCTCGACGGGGCACTCGTCGACGCAGGCGGCGCAATCGATGCACTCCTCCTGGTCGATCACGGCCTTGCCTTCGGTCTCGGCCGGAAACGTAATGCAGTCGACCGGGCAGACCGCCGCACAGTTCTCGTCGGCAGTGCATTTCACGGCAATGACGGTGTAGCTCATGGACCTCTGTCTCCGTGCCGGCCGGCGCTTGTGACCGACTGGACGACACGCTCGGTCCAGCATGCGGCCGGCCCACAGCCGAGCACAGGTCTATTCGGCCCGGGCCGGATGGTTCGGAGGTCGCGTCAACGACTGACCAGTGGCCGGCGACCGTGGCAGGTGGCCCGTGGACGACCGCCACCCGGCCCTTGCGCGCCCGAGCGCGGTGCTCGACCGTGACATCTCGAGCGCGCATGCTGTCCGCGACACCGCTTCCGATCGAGGTCCTTTGATGTCCGTCCGGTCCCCCGCCCCCGACCCCTCGTCCGACTTCCTGCACGTCGAGCGCCATCCGCTCGACGCCATCGTTCACCCGCGATCGATCGCGGTGATCGGCGCGACCGAGAAACTCGGTTCGGTCGGACGGACGATCATGTGGAACCTGCTGTCATCGCCGTTCGGCGGGACGGTCTTCCCGGTCAACCCGTCCCGGCCGGCGATCCTCGGCGTCAAGGCCTATCCGTCGATCGCCGCCATCGGCGAGCCGGTCGACCTGGCCGTCATCGTGACCCCCGCCAAGAGCGCGCCAGGGCTCGTCGAGGAATGCGGCCAGGCCGGCGTCCGCGGGATCATCATCATTAGCGCCGGGTTCAAGGAGGTCGGGCCGGAGGGGGTCGAGCTCGAACGCCAAGTCCTCGAGGCGGCCCGTCGCCACGGCATTCGGGTGGTCGGCCCGAACTGCCTGGGCGTCATGAACCCGGTCGATGGCATGAATGCGACGTTCGCGGCCGGGATGGCCAAGCCGGGTCGCGTCGGCTTCGTCTCGCAGTCGGGGGCATTGCTCACCGCGATCCTCGACTGGGCCGCGATGGAGGACGTCGGGTTCAGCTCGATCGTCTCGCTTGGATCGATGCTCGACGTGGGTTGGGGCGACGTCATCGACTACCTCGGCGACGACCCGAACACGGACAGCATCGTCGTCTACATGGAGACGATCGGCGATGCGCGGGCCTTCCTGTCGTCGGCACGCGAGGTGGCGCTGGCCAAGCCGATCATCGTCATCAAGCCGGGCCGGACCGTCCAGGCGGCCAAGGCCGCGGCGTCGCACACCGGATCGCTGACCGGCTCGGACGATGTCCTCGATGCCGCGTTCCGGCGGGCCGGCGTCCTGCGGGTCGACTCGATCAGCGAGCTGTTCGAAGTCTCGGAGATCCTCGCCAAGCAACCGCGGCCGGCCGGACGGCGCCTGTCGATCGTCACCAACGCCGGTGGACCGGGCGTGATCGCGACCGATGCGCTGATCGCCGGCGGCGGCGAGCTCACCGAACTGACGCCCGACACGATGGACCGCCTCAACGCCGTGCTGCCCGCGGTCTGGAGCCACAACAACCCGATCGACATCATCGGCGACGCGCCGCCCGAGCGCTACGCGCAGGCGCTCGAGGTGGCCGCGACCGATCCCGGCTCCGACGGACTGCTCGTCATCCTGACGCCCCAGGCCATGACCGATCCGACCGCCACCGCCCGGGCGCTGGCCCGCTACGCACGGATCGAGGGCAAACCGGTCCTCGCTTCGTGGATGGGCGGGGCCGAGGTCGCGGAGGGCGCGGCGATCCTGCGCGAGGCCGGGATTCCGACCTTTGCCTATCCGGACACCGCCTGCGTGCTGTTCAACCACCTGTGGCGCAACGCCGACAATCTGCGGCTCCTGTACGAGACGCCGGCGCTGCCGGTGGCGCCCGAGCGTGGCGAGTTCCGCGAGGACGTCGACCTGATCATCGCCGACGTCACCGAAGAGGGGCGGACCCTGCTGACCGAGTACGAGAGCAAGAAGGTTCTCGCGGCGTACGGCATTCCGATCACCGACACCGAGCTCGCGCAGACGCCCCAGGAGGCCGTCGCGGCGGCCGAGGAGATGGGCTACCCGGTCGTGGCCAAGCTCCTCAGCCGGACGGTCACGCACAAGACCGATGTCGGCGGCGTGATCCTCAACCTGCGCAGCGCGGAGGCCGTCGAGGAGGCGTTCGACGCGATCCGCGAGTCGGTCACGGCCAAGGTCGGCGCCGACCACTTCGAGGGCGTGACGATCCAGCCAATGGTCAACTGGAGCGGCTACGAACTCATCGTCGGCAGCAGCCCCGATCCGCAGTTCGGTCCGGTCCTGCTGTTCGGCATGGGCGGTCAGCTCGTCGAGGTCTTCAAGGACCGCGCCCTGGCCCTGCCGCCGCTCAACACGACGCTGGCCAAGCGCCTGATCGAGCAGACGACGATCGCGACCGCGCTGCGCGGCGTACGCGGCCGCCGCCCGGTCGACCTCGACGTGCTCGCGGCGCTCCTCGTCCGGTTCAGCGAGCTCGTCGCCGAACAACCGCGGATCGCCGAAATCGACATCAACCCCCTGCTCGCTTCCCCGGAGCGAATCATTGCCCTCGACGCTCGGGTGGTGCTCCATCCCGCGACTATCCCCGAAGCCGACCTGCCAAGGCTGGCCATCCGGCCGTACCCGCACGACTACGTGCGATCGGTCACCGACGCGACCGGCGCACCCATCACGATCCGGCCGATCCGCCCCGAGGACGAGCCCGCCCTGGCCGCGTTCCACCGGGCGCTATCGCCCGAGACCGTCCGCGCACGCTACGGGACGGACCTGGCGCTCGCCGAACGGACGGCCCACGAGCGGCTGACCCGGATCTGCTTCGTCGACTACGACCGCGAGATCGCCCTCGTGGCCGAGGTCCTGGGCGCGGACGGCGCGCAGGTCGTCGGCGTGGCCCGCTTGTCACGGCTCCATGCAAGCGACGAGGCGCAGCTCTCGCTCGTCGTCGGTGACCCGTGGCAGGGCCGCGGGATCGGCACCGGGCTTCTGCAGAGCGCGATCGAGGTCGCCCGCCGGGAACCCATCGCCGCGATCGTCGCGCGCCTGTCGCCTGCGAACGAGGGCATGCGACGCCTGCTCGAGGCGGCTGGCTTCTCGTTCGAGCAACGCGCCGAGTTCGTCGTCGCGACGCTTGCGACGGCCGCCCGCGAGCCCGTCGCCGCCGGCGCGCCGGGCTAGACGGTCAGCCCGCGCTCGGGTTGACCGCCACCCGCCGCGTGCGACTCGGGGCGCGAGTTCGGCGTGCAGGGGCCGCCTTGGGCCGCTTCGAGCCCGCGACTTGCTCGGGTTCCGGAGCCGTAACGGCGTCAGACGCGTTGGCCGGTGACCGGAACTGCGCCCCGGCGATCGGCCGGCTGAAGAGGTAGCCCTGACCGTAGGTGCAGCCGAGTCGCCGCATGCGCTCGGCCTGCTCGACGGTCTCGATGCCCTCGGCCACCGTGCGGATGTCGAGCGATCGGCCCAGCGCCACGATCGCGCCCGCCAGCGCCGACGAGCGGTCGCCGGCGTCGGCGCCCTGGACGAACTCGCTGGCGATCTTGAGCAGGTCGACCGGGAACTGGCGCAGGTGGCTGAGGGAGAAGTAGCCCGTCCCGAAGTCGTCGATGACGACGCGGACACCCAGCTGGCGCAGTTCGTCGAGCGTGCCCACCGTGGACGGAGTCGCACGCAGGAGGGCCGTTTCGGTGATCTCCAGCACGAGTCGGGTGGGATCGATGCCGGTCTCGACCAGGGTCTCGCGGACGCCGTCAACGAAGCCGGCCTGCTGGATCTCGCGGGCCGAGACGTTGACGCTGAGGAAGAGGTCGTCGGGCACCGCGCCCTCGCGCTGCCACGCTCCGGTCTGCCGGCACGCCTCGCGAAGGACCCACCGACCGATCGGCAGGATTGAGCCGTTCTCCTCGGCGATCTCGATGAATTTGCCGGGCGCGATGGTGCCGCGCTCGGGGTGATCCCAACGCACCAGGGCCTCGGCTCCGGCGACGCGGCGCGTCTCGAGTTCGACGATTGGCTGGTACACGAGTCGAAGCTGTTCGAGCTCGACGGCCCGCATGAGCTCGGCGGCGAGCTCGTGCCTGTCGCGGATGGCCGCATGCATGCCGGGGTCGAAGATCGCGAACCCCGCCTTGCCGTTGGCCTTGGCCATGTACATCGCGACATCGGCATTGCGGACCATGTCACGCGCTCCGTCCACGGCGTCGCGGGCACTGGCGATTCCGATGCTGGCGGTCACGCTGACCGCCTTGCCCTCAATGAGATACGGCGCGCGCAGCTCTCGGACGAGGCGCTCGGCCATCGAGCGGGATCGCGAGAGATCGGGCAGGTCTGTCGTCAGGATCGCGAACTCGTCGCCGCCGAGGCGGGCGACCAGGTCGCTGTCGCGGACCAGGCCATCGATCCGCTCGGTGACCGCCACGAGCAGGGCGTCGCCGGCGGAGTGGCCGAGCGTGTCGTTGACGACCTTGAAGTCGTCGAGATCGATGAACAGTACCGCGCTCACGCGGTCGGCGCGGTGTGACGCCGACCCTGGAT
>Ga0299913_10004142_pt1 | contig 12088 bp, 6 predicted proteins | sample RVTome_9_FD_201360 | JGI IMG/M metagenome (GOLD analysis project Ga0299913, IMG submission 201360) | Soil microbial communities from uranium-contaminated site in the Upper Colorado River Basin, Wyoming, United States - RVT155D38 (version 2) ... | reverse complement strand
TCCCAGTAGCCGAGGTTGGCGAACCCGCTGTCGCCGAAGAACTCGCGGAAGAGCGCGTCACGGAAGAGCTCGCCGTAGTAGAGCCCGATCAGGCGTGGGTGGGCGGGGAGCATCCGGGCGTCAAGGGTGATCGAAGCCGGGGATGTCCTCGAGCCGCGGCGACCCCGAGAGCGCGTGGGCCGCCAGGCGCCCGGACATCACCGCCGACTCCACGCAGCCGATGTTGTGCCCGCAGTCCGTCCAGTCCCCGGCGATCGTCAGGTTGTCGTAGGTGTTGTCGAGGGGCGAGATGCGGTGCGCCTGGCTGCCCGGGACCGAGAGCACGTAGCGATCGGTCGGGTCCACGTTCGCGGTCCAGAACTGGGTGGCGAAGCGTTCCGGCCCGGCGTCGTCGGGCGGCTCGGCGGCGGGATCGGCCGCGTCGGCGAGGATGTTCCAGCGAAACCGCCCCGCCTCGTCGACCGCGCCCGGCCAGAGCTGCCGCACGTCGCGCTCGAGGAAGCGGACGGCGTTGGCGCGGACCTCCTCGCGCTTGGAGCGCGGGTACCCCGGGTCGCTCGCGTCCTCGCCGGCGGGCGTGGGCAGGACGCTGCAGAAGTAGCCGATCGCCCCCGGCTCCACCGCCCAGCTCTCGAGCGGCACGAGCTGAGGCATGTCGGCCCAGGTGTCGAACGGGGTGACGAAGGAGGAGAGGTTGACCGAGGGCCGGTGCCAGCCGAGGGAGGCCAGGTCCTTCCGGCTCCAGAGCTGGAAGGCCTGGGTGGCGACGGTGCGGACGTTCTCGACCATCGAGCGCCAGCGCGGGTCGCGCTCGACGAGCTCGGAGCAGACGTGGGGGATGGCGCCGAGGCTGACACCCAGCACGACGAAGTCGAAGTCGCGCTCGACCTCGAGGGTCACGCGGCCCTCGCGCCGGCGATCCCAGTGCGACTCGAACGCCCGGCCCTCCCCGCGCAGCCGCTCGCCGTCGACGAGCTGCTCCCAGTCGGGCTCGGCGGGCCAGCTGGGCACGCCCTTGACGTCCACCAGCGGCCGGTAGCCGCCCTCGCCCGCCCGCGCCTGGACGTCGAGCTCGAGGGCGCGCACGTACGGCTTCTCGCCCGGCGCCAGGTCGCCGGCGGCCGCCAGGCGGACGTCGGTGAGCCGGTGGAAGAACTCGAAGCGCACGCCGCGCCGGGCGAGCACCTCATAGAGCGGCGCGAAGACGACGTCGCCCATGCCGCCACGCATCTTCCAGAAGAGCGCCCCCCGGTAGGTGTAGAACATCCGCACCGCGCCCCGCATCCCGACCCCGGCGCCGATGGCCGGGCGCTCGGGATCCCCGTCCTCGAAGGCGAAGCCGAGGTCGTAGAGGCCGCGCACGAAGGCCGACTCGAGGGTGCTCTCGGCGGCGCCGTGGAGGCGCAGCCACTCCCGGGTCTCGTAGTGGTCGATCGCGTCGAAGCCTCGCGGGTCGGTCGCCAGCCCGTGCTTCAGGCAGCCGCGCAGGCTGGCGAGCACCAGATCGAGCACCTCGCCGACCCGCCGCACCCCGTCGTCCGCCGCGGCGAGGCCCTCGATCTGGCGCCGCGCGCCGCCGGCCACCAGGTCGAGCAGCGCGAGGAGCAGCTCCGAGCCCGGAGCCGGCAGGAGGCGCAGCAGGTCGGAGAGCAAGCGCGCCCCCTCGAGCAGCGCCGTGAAACCGGCCAGCTGGCCGTAGCGCAGGAGGCGCCGCACGGCCGCCACCGTCTTGTCGAGGCCCGCCGCCTCCGTCGGTGCGGAGGCGTCGCGGCCGGCGTGGCGATCGTCCACGGAGGCCAGGAGCGACACGATCAGCTCCCCGGTGCGCACCATGTAGCGCCGCACCGTGAAGGGGCTCGCCTCGTCCAAGGGATCCCCGGGCTCGCCCCGTCCCGGCGGGAAGTGCCCGAGCCAGTGGGTCCAGCTGCCGTCGTTGCGCCGGTCGGTGAGGCCGACGACGGGCTCCGGAAAGAAGGCGTCGCGCCAGGTCGCCAGGGGGCAGACGACCGGATCGCGGTCGAGCTCCGCGTAGCACTCGCGCATCAGCCGGAAGGCGTTCTCGTAGTAGCCCATCCAGAGGTGGAGACCGTGCTCTTCGATGCGGTCCGACGGTCCCCGGCCGGAAGCCCCCTTGCCGCCCAGTCGCCAGCCCAACTGGTAGACCGTTACCTCGAAGCGTCCCCGGTGCTCGGGCCGGGTGAGCTCGAAGGCCGCGGCCATGGCGGCGCAGCCGCCGCCGATCACCGCCACGCGGGCCGGCTCGCCCTTCACCGCTGCCTCCAGGTCACGGGGCGTCCTCGTCCTCGTCGGGCGGGAGCGGCTCCTGGCCCGGGTACCACCCGGCCGGGTCGTCCGACCCGTCGCGATAGGCGGGATCGTCCGCCGCCAGCGGGAAGACCTCGTCCTGCGACCCTCCGACCGAGTCGCGGCGCACGCAGAAGTCGGGCTTCTGGAGGACGCCGCTCTGCCCGAGGACCCTGTGGCGGTACCACCGCGGATTGCCCCAGTGCCCCCATTCCTTGCTGAGCATGCTGTCGATGGCCAGCTGCGGCTCGAGGGCCTCGGCGGCCGCCGTGGCGTCCCCGAGTGACAGCCGCTCCGCCGGCGGACCGGAGAGCGTGCCGTCTTCGATCTCCCGGTTCCATTCGCGGGTCCAGACTGCGAGGTTCTGGCGCTTGGCCCGATGGTTCCAGAACGGCGGACGGCGGTCCCGCTGGCCTTCGATCTCGTCGACGAGATGGGGCCCCACCTCGACGTTGCCCGCGACCTGGAAGTAGGGCAGCGGCTGGAGCATCTTCACCGCCGGCTGCATCGCCAGCGATCCCATCGTGCGCTCGAGGAGGTTGTCCGTGTGCTCGAGCCGCAGGTCCGCTCGCAGCCAGAAGGGGCGGATCGGCTCCAGCACCTGGGCCACTCCGTCGTCGGTCACCTCGGTCTTCTTGACGACGAGGCCGAGGGTGTCGACGATCGGCTGGGAGGCGTAGCGGCGGATGCGCACGTGGAGCTGGCGCTCGATCTCCCGCAGGTCGTGCAGGCGGTCGACCACCGTGGAGGTCCGCACCAACGCCTGGTAGCAGGCCTTGGTCGGGTCCTTGACGGCGCGGAACTGCTTGAGGGTGATCTCGTTGAACGGCTTGCCGTTGCCGAGGAGCTCCAGGGCCAGCGCCTTCAGCGCCCCGAGGCGCGACGGGTCCTCGGCGGCGAGCGCCTGCTTGCGCTCGAGGTCGGCCTTCAGCCGGTGCCCCCAGGTCTCCGCCACCTCCATCCACGTGGTCTCGACGCCGGGCGGGAGGACGTCGCCGTGGAGGACGTCCACCAGCCGCATCTCCCGCATCTCCTGACCGGCGAAGAGGGCCGGCAGCACCACCGCGTCGAGCTCCAGGAGACCGCCCGTGTCGTGGGAGGGGTCGGTGGAGTCCAGCCACCTCCGTTCCGGGCTGCGGATGACCGCATGCACCGTCGGGAGCCCGAAGACCTCCCGACCCGTGTGGGTGCCGGTCTCGGTATCGGCGTAGGTGAACGGCGAGAGCAACGCCATGCTCAGGAGGTTGCCCGAGCCGCGGTCGTACCACCGGATCGGCAGCGAGAAGCGAACCGCCCGGTGCGCCCACTCGCCGATGTCGTCGCGCTCCGACCACATGCGGTCGAAGCTCCAGATCGTCAAATAGACGTAGGGCCCGGCGGCCTCGAAGCGGTAGCTCGTCGAACCGACGCTCGCGTTCAGGTAGGCGTCGCAGAAGGCCTGGAGCTTCTCCGCGTCGGCGAGCAGGGGAAGCACGCGGATCGTCGCGTCGGGGAACCGGAACGGGCCCGACATGGAGACCGCGGGCGGGCCGGTGGCCGTGTTGTACCAGTGCCTTCCGAGACTCTCGGGCGCGACCGCCTGCCGGGCGCCGTCGTCCCCCAGCCGGGCGGCCTCCTCGTCGGTGAACCACCGGCTCGTCCGGGTGCGCCAGGCGATGCGCTCGCCGGCGTCGTAGCGCAGATCGACGTTGCACCAGTAAGGCCACTCCGGCCGCAGGGTCGCCACCGGCACCGGGTCTCCCTCGTGCTCCTCCTCGACCTCGAGACCGAGGGTCTCGATGATCGGGTAGCTCGGGTGGCGGTGCAGGCGGAGGCGGAAGCCTCCCGAGGGGTCGCCGGAGAGGATCTCGAGGTCCCCGAGCATGCCGCCGCGGTTGAAGCGCAGCAGCTGCATCCGCGAGTTGACGAGCGCCTGGTAGCAGACCTCCTCGGGGTTCTCGGTGTCCCGGAACTGCTTCAAGTTGACGGTGTTGAACCAGCGCGAGGGGCCGAAGGGGTTGGCGCTCTCGAGCGCCCGGCGTAGCTTCGCCGGCGCGGAGGCCCAGTCGGGCTCGAACCCGCGCCAGCGCAGGCCCAACGCCAGGTCGGTCAGGTCGCCGAGGGTCCTCAGGGACTGCACGACGGCGCGCGGGAAGAGGATGAACGGGTTGAGCGGGTTGCCGGGATCGGGCGGGATCAGACTCAGGTGCGGCGGCGCGTCATGATCGATCTCGAGCAGGGTCTGCGGCTCGGCACGACGCCCGGAGTAGAGACGGCCGTAGGTCAGGGTGGAGAGCTCGAGGAGGTGACGGCGGGCGAGGGGGTCGCGCGCCCAGGAGTCGATCCCCGGCGAGAGCCAGGCGCGGTTCTTCTGCCAGCCGTAGATCTCGCGCCCCGCGGTCTGCGACGGATCGTTATCGACGAAGATGTAGGGCGAGACGGTGGCGAAGTCCTGGAAGACCGGCTCGCCGTCCAGCATCCGGTACCAGTCGAGGGGGATCGAGAAGAGGAACTCGTTCTGCGCCACCCAGCCGACGTTGGCCACCTCGGGCTCCATCCGCCCGTAGTCGATGACCATCATCAGCACGTAGGGCACGGAAGGCCGGAAGCTCGCGATCTCGGGAGGCGGCAGGTTGAGGAACCGGTCGACGAACGAGGCCAGGACGTCCGGCCGGGCGCGCAGTGGGAAGACCCGCATGATGGCGCCCTGGAAGTCGAAGGGAGGGAGCGCGGTCATCACCGCCGCCCCCCTGGCGTTGTTGAAGTCGGGATAGGAGAGCATCGGCTCGATCGGGCGGTCGGCGCTCATCGCGGTCTCTCCAGCATGTAGCGGACGAGCCCTTCGACGAAGCGCTTGTCCCGGGTGTCGGGCAGGGGGCCGAACAGCAGCGAGTACTCGTGCAAGGCGGCGCCGGCGAGCCCGTGCGCGACCTGCCGGGCGTGATCGATCGAGCCCAGCGCGTCCATCCGCTTCCGCACCCAGCGCAGGTCGTGGGCTCTCTGCTCCTCGCGCCGCCGGCCCAACACGGTGCGCAGCCGGCCGCGGTCGTCGGAGGTGCCGTGGCGGTGGAGGTGGAGGAGCATCAGCGTCCTCTTGCCTTCCCACAGGTCGCCCCAGGGCTCCTTGCCGTAGGCCTCGCGCTCGCCGACCAGATTGAGCACGTCGTCCTGGATCTGGAAGGCGGCGCCGAGAAAGAAGCCGAAGCGGAGGAAGTCGTCCAGCCGCTCGGGGCCGACGCCGGCGATCAACGCCCCCACCCGCATCGGATGGATCGACAGCAGCCAGCAGGTCTTCTTCAGGATCATCCGCAGGTAGTCGTCCTCCTCGAGGTCGAGGGCGTTGTCCCGCCGCCAGCCGAGCTCCAGGGCCTGCCCTTCGGCGGACTCGCGGGCCATGCGCTCGGTCTCCTCGAGGATGCGCAGTGCCCGTCGCGGACCGAGCCGCTCGCGGTTCTCCATCAGCGGCCGCAGGCTCATGAGGGTCAGCGTGTCGCCGGCGTTGATCGCCATCGGCACGCCGTGGAGGCGGTGCATCGTCGGCCGCCCGCGCCGCTCCTCGCTGCCGTCCTCGATGTCGTCGTGGATGAGCAGGGCGTTGTGGAAGAGCTCGATGGCCGCGGCGCTGGCGAGAGCGGCGTCGACCGGAGCCCCGAAGGCCCGCGCGGTCGCGATGCAGAGGCTCGGCCGCAGCCGTTTGCCGCCGCGCAGCGGGTAGTCCGAGACCAGCTCGTAGAGGTGACGCCGCGGCTCGCGGTCCGGAAGGTAGCGGCAGAGCCGGTCCCGGGTGAGACCGCCGTACTCGTTGAGGACCTCCGGCACCACGCCGATCACCGGCTCTCCTCCCGAAGCCTCTCGACGTCCTCGACCAGGCTCTCCAGGGGCCGGAAGGAGTCGAAGCCGATGGTGCGGTCGAAGGGCACCTCGGGCTCCTCCGGCGCGTGCGGTCCGCCGGGCGGGGCCGGCTGCGGAGCTTCCGGCGCCCGGGGTGGTCCGGCCGTCGTGAGAGCGTCGCCGCGCAGCCGTCCTTCGAGGTACTCGCCGCCGCGACGGCCGACGCGCCACACGCCGTCGACAGCCTGGTAGGCGAGCTCGGTGGAGAGGTGGGAGCGCATGTCCACCTGCAGCCAGAACGGCTCCTCCGCGGCGCAGACCGCGACGGTGGCGCCGCGCTCGTCGGTCTCGGCGCGATCGACCTCCAGACCGAGGTGCTGGAGGATGGGGAAGCCCGGCGAGTCGTGGAGGCGGACCTCGTAGCGACCCGGCAAGGGTGCGAGCTCCGGCTCCCCTCCGGCCCATTTTCCGATCGAGCGCTCGAAGGCGACGATGGCGCGGTAGCAGACCCCGTCCGGGGTCTCCTCGTCGCGGATCTGCTTGAGGCTGAGGTTCGAGTAGCGCAGGCCGGTCCGATAGTCGTCCGCGCGAGCACGACGGAACCGCTCCACCAAGGTCTCCCGACCGTCCCGCGCCCCCGCCGACGGCCGCTGCCGGATCTCGAGGAGCCGGCGACTGCGCGAGCCCTGACCGACGCCGACGGCGGGCAGGTCCTTGGCCGAGAGCGCCAGCAGGCGGCGCTCGCCGTCCAGTCCGGTCGGTTCCATCCAGGGATCGCGCCCCGGGTCGAGCGCGGCGAATGTCGTCGGTAGCCCCAGCACCTCGCGACCCTCGGTGACGGCGATCGGCGAGTCGGCGAAGACGTACGGCCAGTAGAGCCAGTAGCGGCTCCCTCCCGGGTCGCCCGTCAGCCGCGTGCGCAGAAGCACCGCGAAGCCGACCTCCCGGCTCGCCCACCAGCCGACGTCGTTGACCGCCGCCGACATCCTCCCGTAGCTCGTGGCGACGAGGAAGACCAGGCAGTGGGGCTCCCCGAGATCGGATCCGGCCCCGGGGTGGGGCTCGAAGCGGAAGCCGTCCCAGGCCGCCAGGGCCGGTGAGTCGTAGAGCGCGGCCAGCCGCTCACCGAGGTCGAGGTCGCCCGGCCCGCGCCGCGAGGCCGGCAGCCGCGGGTCGCGGATCGGCAGCTCGCGGAGGAGGTCACGGACCCTGGCTCGCAGCGGCAGCACCCGCAGCGTCGCGTCGAAGAAGTCGAACGGCCCTTCGGGTGCCTGGGCCACGGGGCCGAGGGCGTTGTTGTACGGCGTCGAGGTCGTCTGCGGCCGGCTCGCCGGGGTCATCCCGCCCAGCGCCGGGCCCGTGCCGCTCGTCCAGACGTGGTCCTCGGTGCGCCAGCAGATGCGGCGCCCGAGCTCGTAGCGCAGGTCGACCGAGAGCCAGAAGGGGACGAGCGGCGTGAGCTCGGCGACGGCGTCCTCGGCGGTGCGCTCCCACTGGTCGACCACCAGACCGAAGGAGTCGACGATCGGGTAGGCGGGATCGTCGTGGATGCGGATGGAGAAGCCGCCCGTCGGGTCCGCCCGCAGCTGCTCCTCGCCCCCCAGCAGCCCGCCGGCATGGAAGCCGCGGAAGACCAGCCGCGAGGCGACCAGGGCCTGGTAGCAAACCGAGTCGGGCTTCGACGAGCGGAACTGCTTCAGGTTGATCGCGGTTCCTCGCAGGACCCGGTCGGGGCTCGCCAGGGCGGTGACGAACGAGGAGAGCCGGCGGGTCAGCTCCACGGCCCCGAACGACGAGCCGAGCCGCTGCAGCCCTGCCGCCAGGTCGGGGGCCATCGCCCAGGTGTCCAGCAGGGCCTGGGGCATCCGGGTCAGCGGCAGCAGGAGGTCGGAGAGGGAGGGCGGGACCTGCCCGATCCCGGACGGGCTCTGGCGCACCTCGAGCAGGACCCGGTCCTGCATCCTGCGGCCCGCGTAGAGCTCGGGGAAGAGACGGGTCTTCAGGGTCATGAGCTGCCGGGGCTGCCGCGGGTCGCGCAGCCACACATCGACCTCGGGCGACAGCGAGGCCAGCACCTTCGGCCACCCGTAGACTTCCCGCCCGGTCGCGATCGACCACTCGTCGTCGACGAAGATCACCGGTGAGACGCTCGCCCATCCCTCGACCGTCTCCTCGCCCTCGCTCCAGCGGCCCAGCAGCGGGACGGAGAAGAGGACCTCGTTCTGGGAGACCCACCCGAGAGTGGAGGCGGCCGGCGACATCCGTCCGTAGTGGACGACCATGAAGAAGACCCAGGGCATCGCCGGCCGGAAACGGGCGATCTGTTCGGGAACGTCCGCCTGGACGTAGGCGTCGACGAAGGTCTCCAGGCGCTGCAGACTGACCCGCAGGGGGAAGATCCGCAGGGTCACGTCGTGGAAGTCGAGCGCCCCGAAGGTCCCCGCCCCGTTCTCGAGGTCGGGGCCGAAGAACCGCCGGCCGGGATGGGGAGACGGTGGGGACTCCACGGCTCAGGACCCCAGGCGCACCTGGAGCGTCCCCACCTCGGCGCCGTTCTCCCCCTCGAGGATCCGTCCGCGATAGATGCCGTCGGGCGCCTCGCCCGGGTCCTGGACCTCGATCACCGGCAGCCCGGGCGCGAGGCCGGCCTGGAGCTTCACGGTCAGCTCCCCCTCGCCGCGCGAGCGACGCAGGGGCTCGACCCGCAACGCCTTGCGCCCGCAGCCCGCGCCGAGCTCGAGGGTCACCTTCACGGCGCGGGAGCCCCGCACGGCGACGCCCACGCCGCCCGGGGTGGCGCCGGCGGCCGTCGCCGGCCACGCCAGCCCCGAGGCCATCGACCCCATCATGTCGAACCAGCGGGCCGTCATGTCGGCGAACGAGGTGAAGACGCGATCGGTGATGTCGCCCACGTCGTCTCGCGTGCGGCCGGAGCCGTAGACCTGGTCGTTGAGGCTCCCCGCCACCTTGCGGCCCTGCTCGATCTGCTCCTCGACGATGCGATAGCCCATCCGCACGCTGCGCTCGACCACCTCCCGCCATGCCTCGCCGGCCGCCCGCAGGCCGTCGAAGGCGGCGCCGGCGCCGCCGAAGGCCCCGGAAGGGTCGCGGCGCGGGCCCTCCCTCTCCGGCTCCGGCTTCTTCTTGCGCTCGCTCATGGTCGGCTCCTTGGGCTACCAGCGATAGGTGACGTAGGCGAGGCCCCTGCGCTCGAGGAGGTCGCCGGAGAAGGACTCGTAGTGGACGTCGTCGAGCAGGTTGCTGACCTGGAGGCCCAGCGTCCAGGCGGGCGAGAGGTCCCAGCTCCCGGCAACGTCGACGACGCTGTAGGACGGCACGTCGCCGACGTTGATCGACTCCACCCAGCGGAACGAGTCCACCCAGCGCCAGGCCAGTGACGCCGCGAGCCGATCCCGGCCGTAATGCAGCCCGGCGGTGAGGAGGCTCTCCGGGCGGTTGGCCGAGAACGGCACGGCGGCCAGCTCCTGCCGGACGTCGAAGTCGAGGTAGGAGTAGTGGAAGGTCCCCCGCCAGTCTCGTGCCAGCTCGGCGTCGATGCCCAGCTCCAGCCCGTAGGAGCGCGCCTCGCCGTAGTTGACCGGGGTGTTGAAGGCGAGGAGCGGCAGGCCGTCCTCGCTCGAGAGGAACGGGTAGAAGGGCCCCAGTCCCTGCTCCAGGAGCGCCAGCAGGGTCGCCGCCAGCGCCGGGTCGAGCTCCGGTGGCGGCATGTAGGCCGGGAAGTTGGGGTTGGCGCGGCCGAGCTCGGTCCCGACCAGGGGGACGAACTGGAGCACGAAGTCGTCGACGTCGGTGGCGTAGGCGTCGACGGTGAGCAGCACCCGGTCGGCGAGGATGCCCGTGTAGCCGATCTCGAAGCTGCGGATCGTCTCGACCTCGAGATCCTCGTTGCCCACCGCCAGGATGGGCACGGGCCGGTCGAAGCCACAGGAGACGCCGCCGGCGGCGCAGAGGTCCTCGAAGGGCGACAGGTCGAGCGGCGGCGCCAGCGGCACGCGGATGAAGTACTCCGGATAGTTCGGGCGCTGGAAGCCCTGCCCGTAGGTCACGCGCAGGGTGTGCCGAGGGGCGAGGGTATGGACCAGCGCCGCCCGCGGCGAGACCTGGACATCGTGCAGGGTGGTGTCGTCGACGCGAGCCGCCACCACCAGCTTGGTGCGTGGTGAGAGCTCCCAGTCGACCTGGCCGAAGGCCGCCCAGAGGTCGGCGCCGGTGGGCTCCGGCAGCAAGGTCTGGACCCCCTGCGGATCGGCCGAGTCGATGTCCTCCTGGCCGGCCGAGGCGCCGGCGACGACGCGGGCGCGGCCGTCGGCCAGGGTCCAGTTGCCCTGGAGCTCGGCGCCGACGCGGTACTCGTCGGTGAAGGAATCGTCGCCGGAGGAGAGCACGAGGGCCTCCGCCTTGCGACCGGTGTAGCTGGCCAGCAGGTTCCAGCGCGGGGCGCTCAGATCGACCCTGGCCCACGGCCGGTCGAGGTCGGTGATCTGGAAGCGCGAGCCCGCCGAAGTCAGGACGTACCCCTCGACGTTGGCGTTGCCGCCTTCGACGACGAAGGTCCGCCCATCGCCCAGGTCGCGGTCCCAGCGCCCGCTCAGGTAGGCGATGCGATCCTCGTCCAGCGGCAGGGGGAGGGGCTCGAGGTAGAGACAGTCGGCGGTCTGGAGGGCGGCGCAGGGCACCGAGTACTCGACCCCCTCGTCGCGCGAGCGGTAGAAGTCCTCGCTCCGGGTGTAGCCGGCCAGGAGCTTGTACCAGCTCTCGTCGCCGATCCGCCCGGCGACGCGGACGTCGGCCTTGGCGGTCGCGAGCTCGCCGCCGGTGAGGCGGACGAAGCCGCCCCGGCTCTCCCGCGGCCGTTTGGTGATCAGGTTGACGACGCCGTTGAAGGCGTTGGCGCCGTAGAGGGCCGAGCTCGGGCCGAGCACCAGCTCGGCGCTCTCGACGTCGTCGATGGAGAGGGCCAGCCCGGCCCATTCCTGGGCCCCGAGGAGGGGAAACGAGGGGTCGCGGCCGTCGATCAGGACGGCCAGGCGCCGGTTCACCGACTGGTTGAGCCCGCGGACGTTGAGCTTGAAGTCGTAGAGACCGCTCTGGGTCAGCTCCACGCCGGCGCCCTGGAACAGCTTCGGGAACTGACCGGTCGGCGCCACGGCCTCGATCTGCGCCTCGCCGACGGTGGCCACCGCGGCCGGCGCCTCGACGATGCGCTCCTGGCGCCGGGAGGCGGAGTAGACCGTGACGCTATCGACGAAGCTGGTCTGCCAGGCGACCACCTGGGTGATGTCGGTGGTCCGTCCCGCCTCCACCTCGACCTCGCGGCCGGCGCTCTCGTCGCCGAGCGCGAAGGTCACCGTGTACGCCCCCACGGGCAGGGGGCCCAGCCGGAACGAGCCCGCCGGCCCCGTCGTTCGCGAGGGCAGGTCGAGCCCCTCGACGGCGACCGCCACGCCACCGACGCCGCCGCCCTCTTCGTGCAGCACCCGCCCCTCGATCCATCCCTCCTCCTGCCCGGAGGCGGCCGTCGCGAGGCACGCGAGCCACACGACGAGCACTCGCCGAACCGTCGAACCGTCCATCCTGGTCGTCCCCCAGCCGCGGTCGCGGCTACCTCAGCTGTGCGCAGACCCCACCGGGCGGCCGGAGGCCGCCATCCGGGGGGCCCGTTCGGCTGTGGTGTGGCGCGATGTTACACCAGGCTTGGACGCGCCGACGCTCAGTCCTCGGCGGCGGCGGAGTGCGGGAGGGCCGGAGCGGAGGCGTGGAGCGTGCCGACGCAGTAGGCCCCGTCGTGGTGGCCGGGGACGTCGAGCGTCACGATCTCGCGCCCGGGCAGCGCCGCTGCCAGCAGGTACCCCATCGGCTCGAACGCCGGATCCCAGGGGCTGCCGACCGTCCGGCGGCACGCCAGCCCCGCCGGGAAGGCCGGGCTCTCCTCCGTGCCGTGCATCTCGCCGAG
>Ga0299913_10004141_pt1 | contig 12089 bp, 9 predicted proteins | sample RVTome_9_FD_201360 | JGI IMG/M metagenome (GOLD analysis project Ga0299913, IMG submission 201360) | Soil microbial communities from uranium-contaminated site in the Upper Colorado River Basin, Wyoming, United States - RVT155D38 (version 2) ... | reverse complement strand
AGCGTGCCGTCCGGCTTGGGATAGTCGATCGGCTCGAACTGGCCGGCCGGCTTCAGCTGCTCATGATCGGAATGATGGTGAAAGGTCCAGGGCGCCCTGCCGCGCAGGAGATAGGTGTCGAGCCCGCTATAGGCGATCCCGCCGAACAGGCCGAAGCGGAAGCTCGGCCGGATGTTTCTGGCGCGGTGCAGCTCCTCGTAAATCCATGACCGCTCGAGTGCGCTCGGATAGGCGTCGAGCACCGGCCCGCCCTCTCCGGCGAGCGCCCCGAACGCCGCCTCGGCGGCGAGCATGCCGGACTTCATGGCCGTGTGATTGCCCTTGATCTTGGGCACGTTCAGGAAGCCTGCGGTGCAGCCGATCAGGGCGCCGCCTGAAAAGACCAGCTTCGGAATCGACTGCAGGCCGCCCTCGTTCAGCGCCCGCGCACCGTAGCAGATCCGCCGGCCGCCTTCGAAAGTCTGTCGGATCGCAGGGTGGGTCTTGAAGCGCTGGAACTCTTCGTAGGGCGACAGGTAGGGGTTCTGGTAGTCCAGCCCGACCACGAAGCCGGCCGCCACCTGGTTGCCCTCGAGGTGGTACAGGAATGACCCGCCGTAGGTCCTGCGATCCAGGGGCCAGCCGACGGTATGGACGACGAGGCCGGGCTCGTGCCGGGCCGGATCGATCTCCCACAGCTCCTTGAGGCCGATGCCGTACGTCTGCGGATCTTTGCCCTCGCGCAGCCCGAACCGCGCCTGGACGGTCTTGGTCAGCGAGCCGCGGCAGCCTTCGGCGAACAGCGTGTAGCGCGCGTGCAGCTCCATGCCGGGCTGGTAGGTGTCCTTGGGCTGCCCGTCCCGGCCGACCCCCATGTCGCCGGTCGCCACGCCCTTGACGCTGCCGTCCTCGTGGTAGAGCACCTCGGCGGCGGCGAAGCCGGGATAGATCTCGACCCCCAGCTCCTCGGCCTGGGCGCCGAGCCATTGCACGACTTTGCCCATGCTGACGATGTAGTTGCCGTGGTTGCGCATCTGGGGCGGGGCCGGCAGGGCGAACGCACGCCGCTCGGTCAGGTAAAGAAAACGGTCCCGGGTGGCCGGGGTGGCAAGCGGCGCGCCCCTGGCCTGCCAGTCCGGGATCAGCTCGTTCAGCGCGCGCGGCTCGAGCACCGCACCCGAGAGGATGTGGCCGCCGAGCTCGGCCGCCTTCTCGAGCACGCAGACGCTGAGCTCGTGGTCGCGCCCGGCGGCAAGCTGCCGGAGCCGGATGGCGGCCGACAGGCCGGCCGGCCCCGCGCCCACGATCACCACGTCGAACTGCATGCTCTCTCGTTCCATAATGCCCTCGGAATCGTGCTCGGGTGCTTTCCATGATCTAACCGTCGGCATCCGCCGCCGCTGCTGGACCTTGCCAGTGTGGCGGCGAATGCCTTTCGCTCTTCTCGCCCCTCACCTAAACAGGCGTCAACCTTGACGGGAGGGCAGCCGAGCCATGACCTTTGCCGACCGGAGCGCAGGGCTGCGTGCCTGGCTCGACTGGTATCAGGAGATGGGCGCCGAGGCCCTGGTCGGCGAGCACCCGGTCGACCGCTTTTCGCAACCCGATCCGGGCATGCCGCCCGCGCGAGGAGACCAGCTCGCGACTTCGGCGAGGTCCGCGGCAGCCATGCCGGCCGAACCGACAGCGTTGGCGCCGAGGCGCACGGTCGCCCAATCCTCGCTCCTGCGCTCGGCGGCCAGCATCGCGCAGAGCGCGCGCGGCCATGCCGCCGCCTGCCGCGATCTGGTCGAGCTGAACGCGGCGCTCGCCGCGTTCGACGGCTGCCCGCTCAAGGATACCGCCCTCAATCTCTGCTTCGCCGACGGCGATCCGGCCGCGCGCCTCATGCTGATCGGCGAGGCGCCCGGCGCCGAGGAGGACCGCAAGGGCAAACCGTTCGTCGGCCCGAGCGGCCAGCTGCTCGATCGCATGCTGGCGACCATCGGGCTCGACCGCAGCCAGGTCTGGATCACCAACATCATCTTTTGGCGTCCGCCCGGCAACCGGCCGCCGACCTCGGCCGAGATCGCGGCCTGCCAGCCTTTCCTGGAGCGACAGATCGAGCTCCTGCGCCCGCGCCTGATCGTCTTCCTTGGCGGCGCCGCGGCGCGCGCGCTGCTCGGGCTGCAGGAGGGCGTGACCAGATTGCGCGGCCGGCGCCTGACCTATTCCATGAGCGACGGCGCGACGATCCCGGCGCTGGTGATGTTCCACCCCGCCTACCTGCTGCGGCAGCCGGCCCACAAGCGGCTGGCCTGGCGCGATCTGCTCGCCATTCAGCGCCTGCTGCGGGAAAATTAACGGCTTGAAGCGGTGCGATCGCGTTGGTAAACCCCGGTTAACTACAACTTGATGAAGAAATCCTTAAACATCGCCACATGTTGTGGGACCGCTCCAAGCGTGATTCGAGACTTCGCCTTCTGGCATCGTCGATCTGCATCGCGCTGGGCGTGTCCTCGACCCCGGCGTCGGCAGCGCCAGAGGGCCTCGCACCAGCCACCCTCAAGTCGCGCATCGCGTTGCCGGGCGTGCCCGCCAGCCAAGCGACCCCGGGGCCGCTCGACACCCACGACGCCGCCCACTACCGCCGCATCTTCCGGCTCCAGGAGGCGGGCGAGCTCGGCGCCGCGGACGAGCTGATCGCCCGACTGCACGATCCGGTCCTGCTCGGCCACGTCCAGTACCAGCGCTACATGCACCCGACCGCCCATCGCTCCACCTTCGAGGAGCTGGCGGCCTGGCTCGAGCGCTTCGCCGACCATCCTGGCGCCGACCGGGTTCATGCTCTGGCGCTCAAGCGCCGGCCGGCTAGTGCGGCCCGGCCGACCGCGCCGCTGCGCGGCTATCTCGGCGGCGCGGGGCAGGAGCTGCAGGAGGAGCCGCCGATCCGCTACCGGACCTCGCTCGAGCGTTCCCCCGAACACGACGCGGCGGTCCGGGCGTGGCGCGCCGGCATCGAGCGGCTGGTGGCGGACGGGCAGCCCATGGCCGCGGCCGACCAGCTCGCCCGCACGGAAATCGTGGCTATGGCCGATCCGGTCGAGGTCGATCTGGCCCGCTGGGAGATCGCGCGAGGTTTCCTGGCGTTCGGCGAGGTTCGCCGGGCGTTCTCCTTCGCGCGACTGGCAGCCGGCCGATCGGGCGACGCCGTGCCCGAGATCCACTGGACGGCCGGCCTCGCCTCCTGGCGATACGGTAGGATCGAGCTCGCCGCCCGGCATTTCGCCGCGCTGGCGGACGCCGAGGCGGCACGTCCGAGCGAGCGGACGCGCGCCGCCTTCTGGGCGGCCCGCGCCTATCTGGTCGCCTTCAAGCCCCAGCTGGTCACGCATTTCCTCTCGATCGCGGCTGAGGATGCGCACAACCTCTACGGCCTGCTGGCGCGCACCGTGCTGGATCGCGAGCCGGGCTACGATTGGCAGCGGGTCGCCCCAGGAGACGGCATGCGCCAGCTGCTGGCGCAGTACCCCGGCGCCAGGCGGGCGCTCGCGCTCGGCCAGATCGGTCAGGGCGGGCTCGCCGAGCAGGAGATCCGCAAGCTGGCGGCGCGCGCCGCGCCCGATCTGATGACCGGCCTGATCGCGCTCGCCGAGTGGCTCGATCTGCCCGCGGCGCAGATGCGGCTCGCCCAGAGCCTGGGCGTCAGCGAGGGCCGCTATCACTACGGCGCCCTGTTTCCGCTGCCCAGCTGGCGGCCGGCGACCGGCTTCACCCTCGACCGCGCGCTGGTGTTCGCGGTGATGCGCGCCGAGTCGGGGTTCGACCCGGAGGCCGAGAGTGGTGCCGGCGCGCTGGGCCTGATGCAGGTGATGCCGGCGACCGCCCGCGAGATCGCGGCGAGGGGCGAGCTCGAGCCGGCGCAGGGCGGCGACCTGTTCGAGCCCGAGACCGCCATGCTGTTCGGTCAAGCCTACCTCGAGTACCTCTTGCAACGCCCCTACGTCGGCGGCAATCTGATTTATCTCGCTGTGGCCTACAATGCCGGCCCCGGCCGGGTGCTGCGCTGGCGCCGGGATCTGGCGATCGAGGATGATCCGCTGCTGTTCCTGGAGAGCATCCCGATCTCCGAGACCCGCGTCTACGTGAAGAAGGTGCTGACCAACCTCTGGACCTACCGGGCCCGCCTGCGCCAGCCCCAACCCTCGCTCGAGGCGCTGGCGCAGAACCGCTGGCCGACCTATCACACGCTCGACATCAGGCCGACGCTCCATGCCTGGAACTGACCAGGTCCGGCCATTCCGTCCGCTCAACATCGCCGTGCTCACGGTATCCGACAGCCGGACGTCCGAGACCGACCGCTCGGGGGATGTCCTCGTCGCGCGTCTGAGCGAGGCCGGGCACGCGCTGGCCGACCGGGCGATCGTGCCGGACGACGCCGGACGGATCGCAGCGAAGCTGCGCGAGTGGATCGACGATCCGGCGGTCGACGTGGTGATCAGCACCGGCGGCACCGGCGTGACCGGCCGCGACGTCACCCCCGAAGCCCTGGAGCGGGTCGCGGAAAAGCTCATCCCCGGATTCGGCGAGCTGTTCCGGATGATCAGCTGGCAGAAGATCGGCTCGTCGGCGGTGCAGTCGCGGGCCGCCGCGGGCGTGGCCCAAGGTACCTACATCTTCTGCCTGCCGGGCTCGCCCGGCGCGTGCAAGGACGGCTGGGACGAGATTCTTCGGTCTCAGCTCGACAACCGCCATCGGCCCTGCAACTTCGCGGAGCTGCTCCCGCGCCTGCGCGAGCACGAGACGAGCTGACGGCAGTCTCAGCCGGCCAGCGTGGCCTGGGCGAGCGCGGAAGCCGCCCTTCGTCTCGGCGGCTCGGGCTTCGTGCTCGCGAAGAAGTCGGCGCAGTGCTCGAGGGGCATCGGCCGACCGATCAGAAAGCCCTGGATTTCCTCGCAATGCTCGCGTCGCAGCAGATCGTGCTGTTCCGCCGTCTCCACGCCCTCGGCGATCACCGCGATCTTCAGGCTGCGGCCGAGCCCGATCACGGCGCGCACGATGGCCGCCGCGTCGGGGTTGCCCTCGAGATCGCGGATGAACGACTGGTCGATTTTGATCTTGTCGAACGGGAAACGCTGCAGGTAGTTGAGGCTCGAATAGCCGGTGCCGAAGTCGTCCATGGCAATGCGCACGCCGAGCGCCTTGAGCCGCTGCAGGGTGGCGAGGACCTGCTCGGTCTCCTTGATCAGGACGCCCTCGGTGATCTCCAGCTCGAGGCGTTCCGGTGACAGGCGATGCGTGCGCAGCGCGTCCTCGACCAGTCGCGGCAGGTCGCACCGGCTGAACTGTACCGGCGAGAGATTGACGCAGAGGCGCAGGGAAGCCGGCCAGCTCGCGGCGGCCGCGCAGGCGGTGCGCAGGACCCATTCCCCGATCGGTACAATCAGCCCGGTCTCCTCGGCGAGCGGGATGAACTCACCGGGCGACACCAGGCCCCGGCGAGGATGGCGCCAGCGGACGAGCGCCTCGAAACCGGTGATCCGGCCGTCCTCGGTGTTGGCCTGCGGTTGGTAGTGCACCTTGAGCTGCTGCTGGGGGAGCGCCTGGCGGAGGTCGTATTCGAGCACACGGCGGGCCTGGAGCCTGGCGTCCATCTCAGGCTCGAACAGGCGATAGGTGCCACGGCCGTCGGACTTGGCGCGGTAGAGGGCGGTATCGGCGTTCTTGAGCAGGGTCTCGGCATCGGCGCCGTCGGCCGGGAACAGCGCGATGCCGATGCTGACACCGATCGCCATCTGTTCGCCGCCGAGATCGAACGGCTCGGCAATCGCCGCCACCAGGCGCTCGGCGAACGCGGCGGCGCCCTGCGGTTGGCTGAGGCCCGGCTGTACGATCGCGAACTCGTCACCGCCCAGCCGAGCGACCGTGTCGGACTCGCGGATCGCAGCCCCCAGACGCGCCGCGACCTGCTGGAGCAGCGCGTCGCCGGCGCCGTGGCCGCGCAGATCGTTCACGTCCTTGAAACGGTCGACGTCGAGGCACAGGACCGCCACCTGCTCGTCCCCGCGCCGTGCCCACAGCAACGCCTGCTCGAGGCGGTCGCGGAACAGAGCCCGGTTCGGCAGCCTGGTGAGCGCGTCGTGATTCGCCATGAACCGGATCTGCGCCTCGGCGGCCTTGCGCTCGGTGATGTCCCTGACCGCGGCCACGCGCACACGCCGGCCCTTGTAGTCCATCTCGCGGCCGAGGATCTCGACCGGGACGCGGCTGCCGTCGGCGTGCAGCAGGCAGATCTCGTAGGCGCCCTCCGCGCCGCCCGTAATCTGGAGGTTAGCCGCTTCGCGATCCTCGGGCGCGATGAAGCTCGAGACGTCGCGGCCGATCATCGCCGGGAACGGGTAGCCGAGAAGGCGTGCGAGCGCGTCGTTGCCGTCGACGAGACGGCCCTCGGCGTGGATCGCGATGCCCTCGAAAGTCGCGTTGGTCAGATCCTGCAGCCGGCGCGCCTCCCGGAGGCTGCGATGGGCGAGATGCTGATCGACGATCGAGCCGGCGAGGCTGAAGCCGAGCAGCATGACGGTGACGCCGCCGATGGCGAGCGCGAGCACGACCGGCGGGATCACGCTTTCGGCCGGCAGCGGCACGAGCGGGCTCGGCGTCAGCTCGAGCGCGCCCATGGCCGTGAAGTGCAAGGAGCAGATGCCGACGACGAGCAGCAGAGCACCGAGGCTGCGGCGGACCAGGTCGTCGTGCTGCAGCGCAACGCGCAGAGAGAGCGCGCCGAAGGCGACGGCGAGCAGGAGGGAGAGCGCAACCAGGAATGGGTCCCAGCCGACCAGAGCGGGAACCCGAAGCGCCGACATGCCGGTGTAATGCATGGCGTCGATGCCGAGCCCCACGATGGCACCGCCCAGCCATTGGCCGCGCGGGCCCTGCGCCCCGACGGCGACCGCGAGACCGATGCCGGTCACCACGATGGCGGCCACGATCGAGAGCGCGGTGAGGCCGATGTCGAAGCCCGTCGGAATGCCGGGCCCGTAGGCGAGCATGGCGACGAAGTGGGTCGCCCAGATCGCGCTGCCGGTGGCGACAGCGCCGGTCGAGAGCCAGGCCAGCCGGCCGCTGCCCGATGCGGCGACGGCGCGCTGGATCAGCGACATCACGGTGTACGAGCCGAAAATGCAGATGAGGGCGGCGAGTGCCACCAAACGAAGATCGTGCTCCTGAGTCAGGCAAAGATAGACGCGCACCGACGACCGTTCCTGCTGTCCCGGATCATCGGCAAATTTGACCCAATCGATTTAACGGAGTCTTATTGCAACTTTATTGTTGAGAAATCACCATCTTCTGGCCGGTGAAACCGGAGAGGCGAGCTCGAGGCTGCCATGACATTCAGTGCGACGGCTTCGCCTCTTCCTCGAGCAGCGCTTGCAGGCGTGCCCGCTCGTCGGCGCTGAGCGGCACTGCTATTGGGGCGGCCGGACGATTGCGCCGTAGATAGACCAGGGCGCCGAGCCCGGCGACGACGAGCACGAGAAACGGGCCGAACCACAGGCCGAAGGTGGCCGGCTCGACCGGCGGCTTGAGCAGGACGAACTCGCCATAGCGTGCGGTCAGGAACTCCCGGATCTCGGCGTCGCTGTCGCCGGCGAGGAGCCGCTCGCGCACGATCCGGCGCAGATCGCGGGCGAGGTCCGCATCGGAATCGTCGATCGACTGGTTCTGGCAGACCAGGCAGCGCAGCTCCTTGCCAAGATCGCGCGCGCGCTGCTCGAGCACGGGGTCGGCCAGGATCTCGTCGGGATTGGTGGCGGCGAGCGCGCCCGGCGCGCTCAGGGCGAAGGCGAGGGCGAGAATCGCGAGGCGCCGCCTCATTCGTTCAGCTCCGCCAGCATCGGCAGGATCATGCCGTCCAGGTCACGCGCCTGCAGCGGGCCGACGTGGCGGTGGCGGATACGCCCGTGCCGGTCGATCACGAAGGTTTCGGGCACGCCGTAGACGCCCCAGTCGATCGCCACCCGCCCGCTGCGGTCGGCGCCGATTTTCGCATAAGGGTTGCCCATCTCGCCCAGCCACGCCGCGGCCTTGTCGGCCGGGTCCTTGTAGTTGATGCCGTAGATCGTCACGCCCTGCTCGGCGAGGCGCTCGAGCAGCGGATGCTCGACCCGGCACGGCACGCACCACGACGCGAAGACGTTGACCAGGCTGACCTCGCCCTCGAGGTCCTCGGTCGAGAGGCCGGGTCCGTCCAGGCCCTCGATCGGCGGCAGCTCGAAATCGGGCACCGGCTTGTCGATCAGGGCCGACGGCAGGACGCTCGGGTCCCGGGTCAGGCCGAGCGCGAGCCCGATGCCGACGCCGACGAACACCAGCACCGGAATCAGGAAGAGAAGACGCTTCGCGGCCATCGCTAGTCGGCTCCGGCGCCGGCCGGTGCGGCGGCGCCTAGGCGAGTGCGCGCCGGCGATGGCGCGCCGACCCGATGGCGTCGGTCGGACAGCGAGAGGAGGCCGGCGAAGCCCATGATCCCCACCCCGCCCCAGATCCACATCACCAAGGGGTTGACGTAGATGCGAACGGTGTGCGCGCTGTCCGCCTCGCCCTCGCCCTCGACCGGATCGCCGAGCACCACATAGAGGTCGCGCAGCAGCCCCATGTCGATCCCGGCCTCGGAGGTCGGCTGGCGCTCGACCGGATAGAAGCGCTTTTCCGGGCGGAGCGTCGCCACGGGTCGGCCGCCGTCGCTGACCTCGAAGGCCGCGCGGCGGGCGACGTAGTTCGGTCCCTGGCGCTCCTCGATCCCGGCAAGCATGAAGCTGTAGCCGCCGAGATCGGCGCTGTCGCCCGGACGCATCGTCAGGATCGCCTCCTGCTGCCAGGCACTCGACGCCGTCACGCCGGCGACGAACACGCCGACCCCGATATGGGCGAGCGCCATAGCGAAGGTCGAGCGCGGTAGCCCCTTGGCGCGCTGCCAGCTGCGCCGGGGCGGGGCGCGGAACAGCTGGACACGGCCGGCGAGCTCGACCAGCGAGCCTGTGACGATCCAGACCGCCAGCCCCATGGCGAGCGCGGCGAGGAGGCCGCTGCCGCGGCTCAGCACCAGCTGCAGGACGACCATCGCGCCCGTGATGACGAATGCCGCCTTGAGCCGCCCCAGCACACCTGGAAAATCGCCCCGCTTCCAGGCGAGCATGGCGCCGATCGGAACCGCCACCAAGAGCGGCACCATGAGCGGCACGAAGGTGGCATCGAAATAGGGCGCACCGACCGAAATTTTCGGCCCCCCCACGGTCTCGAGCAGCAGCGGGTAAAGCGTGCCGAGGAGCACCGTGGCGCAGGCGGTCGAGAGCAAAAGGTTGTTGAGCACGAGCCCGCCCTCGCGCGAGACCGGCGCAAAGATGCCGCCCGCCTGCAGGGAAGGCGCGCGAAAAGCGTACAGCGCGAGCGAGCCGCCAATGGCGATGCCGAGCAGCGCCAGCACGAACACGCCGCGCGCCGGGTCGACCGCGAACGCATGCACCGAGGTCAGCACGCCCGAGCGCACCAGGAAGGTGCCGAGCAGCGAGAGCGAGAAGGCCAGGATGGCGAGCAGGATGGTCCAGCTCTTCAGGCTGCCCCGCTTCTCGACCACGACCGCCGAATGCAGGAGTGCTGTGGCCGCGAGCCACGGCATGAACGAGGCGTTCTCGACCGGGTCCCAGAACCACCAGCCGCCCCAGCCGAGCTCGTAATAGGCCCAGTAGCTGCCGAGCGCGATGCCGATGGACAGGGCGCACCAGGCGGCGAGCGTCCAGGGCCGTACCCAGCGCGCCCAACTCGCGTCCACCCGCCCCTCGATCAGCGCCGCGATCGCGAACGCATAGGCCATCGAGAGCCCGACATACCCGGCGTACAGCATCGGCGGATGCGCGGCGAGCGCCGGGTCCTGAAGGATCGGGTTAAAGCCCCGGCCGTCGAGCGGGACCGGATCGAGCCGCAGGAACGGGTTGGAGGTGAACAGCATGAAGGCGAGAAAGCCGAGCCCGATCAGGCCCTGCACCGCAAGCACGCGAGCCCGGAACGAGGGCGGCAGGTTGCCGCCGAAGAGGGCGACGCCAGCACCGTACAGCGCCAGGATCCAGACCCACAGCACCAAGGAGCCCTCGTGGCTGCCCCAGGCCGCCGAGATCTTGAAGATCAAGGGCTTGGAGGAGTGCGAATTGCTCGCGACGTTGACGATCGAGAAGTCCGAGACGGCGAACGCCCAGATGAGCGCGCAAAAGGCGAGTGAAAGAAAAGCGAACTGGCCGAGCGCGGTGGACCGGCCAAGCCCGATCAGGGCGGCATCGCCGCGCGCCGCGCCCCACAAGGGCAGGGTGCCCTGGACCAGCGCGAGCCCGAAGGCCAGCACCAGCGCGTAGTGGCCGATCTCGGCGATCACCGGCTCGCTCCCTGCCCGGTCCCCTCCCGCCAGACGCCGGCCCGCTTCAGCGCCTCGGCAGCCTCCGGCGGCATGTAGCTCTCGTCGTGCTTGGCCAGCACCTCAGAGGCCAGGAACACGCCTTGGCCGTCGATCTCGCCCTGGGCGACGATGCCCTGCCCCTCGCGGAACAGGTCCGGCAGAATGCCACGATAGCGCACCTGCACCTCGCTCGCCTGGTCGGTCAGCATGAACGCCACCGTGCCGTCGTCATGGCGGATGCTGCCGGGCACCACCAGGCCGCCGAGCCGGAAGCGCCGGTCGGCCTCGACCTTGCCCTCCGCGATCTCCGAAGGCGTTACGAAGAAGGCGACCGTGTCGGAGAGCGCATAGAGCACGAGGCCGCTCGCGCCGCCGAGCAGGACCAGCGCGACCGCCACCAGGAGAAGCCTCTGTTGCTTGCGCAGCCGCATCGGCTACTCGGCGGTCCCGACGCCGGGCTGCGAGCCGGCGGAGAGGCCAGCGCCCGGCCGCGTCGGCCGCAGCGTCTGCGGCCCGGCCGCACGTCGGGGCCGGACCGTGTGCCGCAGCCGCTCGAGCTCCGCCTGGCGCCGCCGCGCCGCCTGCCAGCTCTGCAGCAGCAGCGCCACGAGCACCAGCGCGGCAAAGCCGAACGCGGCCCAGACGTACGCGGCATAGCCGCCCATGGCGAGGAATTCGTGCAACCCTAACCTGCCCGGTATCGGGATCGAAACGATACCATCTCCCCTTGGCGCGCAGCGTCGCGCGGCTTCCTATGTATCAGCTGGAGTGGCGATCGTCGAACTCAAGGATCACCCGTGACGAGTTGGCGCGGCCCGCGCCGGTGCGACAGTGCGCAAGCACGACGACTGTGCTAAGAGCCCGCGACCCTCTGCCCTGCGCGGCCCGATTCGGTGAAGGCCTCTCATGACATTGGCGGCAGCGCGCGTCCGACCGATCGAGAGCCCGCCCCCGCTGGCGTCCTCCGCCGCGGGCTGGCGCGAGGAGCTGCAGGCGCTGCTCGCGACCGAGGGCGGCATCGAACCGGGCAGCCTCGTTGGGCGAATTCGCCCCTGGCTCGCCGCCAGACAGTCCGAGATCCAGGCCCGCTTCGAAGCCGACAACGACGCCGAGGTCGTGGTCTACGGCGCATCCCAGCTGATCGATGCCGTGGTCCAATGCCTGCTCGACTTCGCCGTCGCAAGAGTGTTCCCGCTGGCCAACCCGACCGCGGGCGAGCGGTTTGCCGTGGTCGCGATCGGCGGCTATGGGCGTGGCGAGCTTGCGCCCCATTCCGACATCGATCTCCTGTTCCTGCATCCCTACAAGCGGACACCGCACATCGAGCAGATGATCGAGTTTCTGCTCTACCGACTATGGGATCTGAGCTTCAAGGTCGGCCAGGCCACCCGCTCGGTCGACGAGTGCGTGCGCCTCGCCAAGGGCGACCTGCAGGTTTGCACGAGCCTGCTCGAGGCCCGCTTCCTGTGGGGCGATCGGACCGTTTTCGAGGAGTTTCGCACGCGCTTCGAGGGCGATGTGATCGCCGGCCGCGCGACGCTGTTCGTCGAGTCCAAGCTTGCCGAGCGGGAGGCCCGCCACCAGCGCACCGGCGACAGCCGCTATCTGCTCGAGCCCAACGTCAAGGAGGGCAAGGGCGGCCTGCGCGATCTGCAATCCCTGTTCTGGCTCGGCCGGTTCCTTTACC
>Ga0299913_10004140_pt1 | contig 12089 bp, 13 predicted proteins | sample RVTome_9_FD_201360 | JGI IMG/M metagenome (GOLD analysis project Ga0299913, IMG submission 201360) | Soil microbial communities from uranium-contaminated site in the Upper Colorado River Basin, Wyoming, United States - RVT155D38 (version 2) ... | reverse complement strand
GGCCGACGAGGAGGAGCTGTACGCCCACCTCGGCTACGCCTACATCCCGCCCGAGCTGCGCGAGAACGGCGGGGAGCTCGAGGCGGCGCGCAAGGGCGAGCTGCCTGTGCTGGTCGAGCGCGCCGATCTCCGCGGCGACCTCCACGCCCACTCGACGTGGTCGGACGGGAAGGCGTCGATCGAGGAGATGGCGGTGGCCGCCCGGGCGCGCGGCCACGACTACCTTGCGATCTGCGACCACGCACAGAGGCTGCGCGACGGGCGGCTCGAGCGCCAGTGGGAGGAGATCGACGCGCTCAACGAGCGATTCGCGCCGTTCCGGATCCTGAAGGGGATCGAGGTCAACATCCGCGCCAACGGCGAGCTCGACGTCGCCGACGAGCTGCTCGCGCCGCTCGACTGGGTGATGGCGTCGGTGCACTCGAGCTTCGACAACGACCCGACGGGCCGCGTGCTGGCGGCGATGGAGAGCCCGCACGTCGATTGCATCGGCCACCTGACGAGCCGCCGGATCGGCGTCCGCAGCCCCTCGCCGGTCGAGGTCGAGAAGGTGGTCGAGGCGGCGCTCGCGACGGGGACGTTCCTCGAGATCAACTCGCAGCCCGACCGGCTCGACCTCCGCGACGCGAACGCGCGGCTGGCCGGCGAGGCGGGACTGACCCTGGTGATCTCCAGCGACGGCCACTCGACAAGGGCGCTGGACTACGTCGACCTCGGCGTCGCTCAGGCCCGCCGCGCCTGGCTGACGAAGGCGCAGATCCTGAACACGCGCACGTGGAAGCAGATCGAGAAGCTGCGCAAGTGAGCTTCCGCGAGGACGGAGCAGCGGCGGTCGAGTGGGTGGCGTCGTACCTGGAGCGGCTGCGCGACTTCCCGGTGCTGGCGCAGGTCGAGCCGGGCGAGCTCCGCGCGCGGCTTCCCGCCTCGCCGCCGGAGGGCCCGGAGCCGTTCGCGGCCGTCCTCCGTGACCTCGACGAGGTGCTCCTGCCCGGGATGACGCACTGGCAGAGCCCGCGCTTCTTCGCCTACTTCGCGAACACGGGCTCCGAGCCCGGCGTCCTCGCCGAGCTGCTGGCGGCGGGGCTGAACCAGGTCGGCATCCTCTGGCGCACGTCGCCCGCGCTGCAGGAGCTCGAGGAGCTGACGCTGGACTGGCTCGCGCAGCTTCTCGGGCTCCCGGACGGCCTGCACGGCCACATCGAGGACACGGCCTCGACCTGCACGATGGCGGCGCTCGCCGCGGCCCGGCACGCGAAGCCGGGCGCGCGCGCCGTCGTCGCCTCCGAGCACGCGCACTCGTCGGTGGCGAAGGCCTGCAGGCTGCTCGAGCTGGAGCTGCGGACGGCCCCGGTCGACGACGTGTTCGGCCTCCGCCCCGACGCGCTCGACCTGACCGGCGCATGCGCGGTGGTGGCGACCGTCGGCACGACCTCGACGAGCTCGGTCGACCCGGTCGCGGCGATCGCCGCCCGTGCCGAGGCGGCGGGAGCGTGGCTGCACGTCGACGCCGCCTACGCCGGCTCCGCCGCGGTGTGCCCGGAGCTGCGGCACCATTTCGACGGCTGGGAGCGCGCCGACTCGGTCGTCGTCAACCCACACAAGTGGCTGCTGACGCCGATGGACTGCTCGACGATGTGGACGCGCCGGCCGGACGATCTGCGCGCGGCCTTCAGCCTCGTGCCCGAGTACCTCCGCGTGAGCGAGGAGGTGGCGAGCCTGTCCGAGTACAGCCCCGTCCTCGGGCGCCGCTTCCGCGCGCTCAAGCTCTGGGCCGTGCTCCGCTGCTACGGTCGCACCGGCCTGCAGGAGCGGATCCGGGAGGCGGTCCGGCTCGCCGCGCTCTTCGAGGAATGGGTGCGCGGGGAGGCCGGCTGGGAGGTGACGGCGCCGCGGCCGTTCTCGCTCGTCTGCTTCCGGCGCGACGGCTCCGACGCCGTGAACGAGGCCCTGCTCGAGCGTGTCAACGCCTCCGGCGAGGTGTTCCTCTCGCACACGAAGCTCGGTGGACGCTACTCCCTGCGCCTCGCGGTCGGCAACGCGCGCACGACGGAGGAGGACGTGCGGCTCGCCTGGGACGTGCTCAGGCGGGAAGCGGCACGGCGCTAGGGCGAAACGCGGCGACCAGGTGCTCGACGGCACGGAAGTCGCCGTCGATCCGGACGGCGTCGAGGGCGCCGTCGACGAAGAGGTGGTAGAAGCCGACCGGGTCGCCCTCGACGACGGCATCGGCAACCGCCGCCAGACCCGGCACGGCTCGTCCGTCCACGAGCGTCGCCTCCTCGTCGCCGATCTTGAAGGCGACCGTCATGCCGCCGGCGAGCGGCGAAACGGCGAGGTCGAGGGCGCCCAGCAGCCATCCCTCCTCGAGCGCCTCGGGTGGCGGCGGGCCGAGGTACTTCGCCCCGAAGCGGGCGAGCTCGTGCAGGACCGGACGCAGCGCGCGGCCCGTCTCCGTGAGCTCGTACACGCTCGACGCCGCGGGGGGCGGCAGCTTCCGCTTCTCGACGAGGCCGGCCGTCTCGAGCTCCTTCAGGCGGGCGGCGAGGATGTTGGTGCCGATCCCGGGCAGGTGCTCGGCGAGGTCGGTGTACCGCTTCGGCCCGGCGAAGAGCTCGCGCACGACGAGCAGCGTCCACCGCTCGCCGACGAGCCCGAGCGAGCGGGCGATCGGGCAGTACTGGTCGTAGCGCTTCATCGAAAAATCATCCTCACGGACGACTTGCGTTTTGCAAGTATGCGCTTCACGCTAGCAAGCATACCCTGCTGAAAGGATAGCTCGGATGGTCGCATCCCCTCGCTTGAAATGGTTCGGACTGGCCCTGCTCGGCGCCGTCCAGTTCATGGTCGTGCTCGACATCGCGATCGTGAACGTCGCCCTTCCGTCGATCCAGACCGATCTCGGCGTCTCGCAGGCGAACCTGCAGTGGGTGATCTCCGCCTACGCCCTCGTCTTCGGCGGCTTCCTCCTGCTCGGGGGCCGCACGGCCGACCTGCTCGGGCGCCGGCGCATCTTCATGCTGGGCCTCGTCGCGTTCACGATCGGCTCGCTGCTCTGCGGGCTCGCCTGGTCGGAGACCTCGCTGATCGGTGCGCGCGCGATCCAGGGCCTCGGCGCGGCGACGATCTCGCCCGCGGCGCTTGCGATCCTGATGACGACGTTCGCGGAGGGCCGCGAGCGCAACATCGCGCTCGGCGTGTGGGGCGCGGTCGGCGGCTTCGGCGCGGCCGCAGGCGTCCTCCTCGGCGGCGTGCTCACGGACGCGCTCTCGTGGGAGTGGATCTTCTTCGTCAACATCCCGGTCGGGATCGTGGCGCTCGTCCTGGCGCCCGTGCTGCTCGGCGAGAGCCGCGACACACGCGTGAAGAGCTTCGACGCGTTCGGGGCGGTGCTCGTCACGGGCGGCCTCTCGGCGCTCGTCCTCGGGATCACGCAGGGGAACGAGTGGGGCTGGAGCTCGGGGCGCGTGCTCGGCGTCTTCGCCCTGGCGGCCGTCCTGCTGGCCGGCTTCGTCGTCTGGGAGCAGCGTGTCTCCGAGCCGCTGATGCGGTTCGGGATCCTGCGCACGAAGACGGTCCTCGGCGCGAACGTCGCTGGCTTCATCCTCGGTACCGCGCTCTTCTCGATGTTCCTGATGCTGACGCTCTACATGCAGCAGGTGCTCGGGTACTCGGCGATGAAGACCGGGGTGGCGTACCTCGCCGTCGCGGGCACGTCGATCGTCTGGGCCAACGTCGCCGCCGCGCTCGTGAACCGGGTGGGCGTCCGGCCGCTGATCGCGGGCGGGATGGCGATCCTCACGGTAGGCCTGCTCCTCTTCACGCAGGTCTCGGTCGGGGGCTCGTACGCCGCCAACCTGCTGCCGGGCTTCCTGATCGTCGCGCTCGGGATGGCGCTCTGCTTCGTGCCGATCTCGATTGCCGCGCTCGCCGGGGTGCGGCAGGCGGAGGCCGGCCTCGCCTCGGGGCTGATCAACACGTCGCAGCAGATCGGCGGCGCGGTCGGCATCGCCCTGCTCTCGACGATCGCGATCTCGCGAACCGAGAGCGAGGTCGCGGCGGGCACGGCGGTGCCGCAGGCGCTCACCTCCGGCTTCCAGCTCGCCTTCTGGGTCGGCGCCGGAATCGCGCTCGCCGGTGTCGTCGCCGCCCTGGCGCTGATCCGCCAGGAGGAGATCGCGACCGCGCCGGAAGCGCGGCCCGCGTTCGAGGCGGCCTAGAGCCGCCGCAGCACGTCCAAAACCTCCGCGGGGCCGTCGACGACGATGTCGGCGGCCTCGCGCAGCTCAGTTGGCCCCTCGGGCGAGGCGAGCGCCCGCCGGAGGCCGCGCTCGCGCAGGAGGTGCGCGACGGCGGTTCCCTTGTGCGCCCCGATCGGCGGCCGCAGCTCCAGCACCTTGCGGCCGAAGCGGGCGACGAGCCCCTCGTGCCGTGCCCGCGCCGCCACCGCCTCGAGCAGCACGAGCGCCTCCGCCTCGCTTGCGGCGCGGCGGTAGTGGAAGGTCACCGTCAGCGGCTTTCGCTCGACGTCCTCCCAGTCGACGGTCGCGGCGAAGGCGAGGAGACGCTCGCTCCAGGCGGACGCCTCGGGCTCGAGCTCGAGCCCGTGCTCGCCGACGTAGACGAGCTCGTCGACGCCGACGACGCGGCGCGCGTCCGCGCCGGAGCGGCCGCTGATGCAGGCGACGAGCGCGTAGCGGCCGTGCAGCCGGCGCAGCTCCGCCCTCGTTTCCTCCGGCACGCTCGCCTCGTGCGGGACGGGGACGATCGGCGCGAGCACGCCGTCGACGTCCAGGAGCAACGCCGCTCGCCGCGGCTCCTCGGCGAGGCGCGCGAGCAGGGTGCCGTCCGCGTCCACGCGCCTAGGATACGAACGGTGACGCCGAAGCTCGTCCTCATCGGCCTCGTCGCCGGCCTCTTCAGCACCATCTTCGGCGTCGGGGGCGGGATCGTGCTCGTGCCGCTGCTGATCCTGCTCGCGGGGTTCGACAGCCGGCCCGCCACCGCGACGTCACTGGCGGCGATCGGGATCACGGCGCTAGCGGGCACGATCCTGTACGCGTTCGAGGGGCACGTCGACGTCGCCCATGCGGCGCTCGTCGGCCTGCCCGCGGCGGCGGGGGCGGTCGCGGGCACGTCGCTGCAGCAGCGCGTCTCCAGTCGCGCGCTGACGCTCGCGTTCGCGTTCCTGCTGCTCCTCGTGGCGGTCTGGATGCTCGCCGGGTGAGCGTCGGCCTGGTCGCGTTCGCGCTCGTGCTCGGCTTTGCCGCGGGCGTGCTCGCAGGCTCCTTCGGCGTCGGCGGCGGCATCCTCTTCGTCCCGACGCTCGTCGTGCTCGGTCTCTCGCAGCTCGACGCCGAGGCGACGTCGCTGCTCGCGATCCTCCCGACCGTCCTCGCCGGGACGTGGCGGCAGCGCAGCTACGGCAACGTCGACTGGCGCGCCGCCGCCCTGCTCGGCGTGGCCTCGATTGCGGGCGCGGTCGCCGGCGTCCAGGTCGCCACGTCGCTCTCCGAGGACCTGCTGCGCCGCCTCTTCGCGCTGCTCCTGCTCGCGGTCGCCGCGCAACTCGCGTGGCGGTGCCGCCGTCCCTCCCCGTATCCTTCGGGACCATGACGGAGCACGAGGAGGTCTGGCTTCCGCTCGTCGACGAGCCGATCGGCAGCATCGTCGCGCAGATCCAGGCGGACGACCCTGAGATCGAGCGGCTCGTCGGCTCGCCCAGGCGGATCCTGGCGTTTCGGACCTTCGCCTACATCCGGGTCGGCGTGAAGCTCGGCGAGCTGCTCGTCGACCACGACGTTCCGCCCTACGACGGCACCGAATCGTGGGTGGAGCTGCTCCTGCGCGACCCCGCGAACCGCGCGGCGATCGCGCACGAGGTGCGGGCGGTCGCCGAGGAGGTCGCCGCCGACCCGCGCTACGGCCAGGACGAGCAGCTCGGGCCGGACGAAGACGCCCGCGCTCGCTTCCGCGAGTTCGCGCGCAAGCTCGCCCCGTCGCAGGATTAGCGCACCGGCCGATCCCTCATGCGCGGGCCGCTAGTGCCCACCGATCAGGCTGACGGCGAAGATGCCCGCAAAGCCGGCGACCGTCAGCGCGACGCGACGCAGTGACGGGTGCTCGTGCGCGTGCGGGAGCAGGTCGGTCGCGCCCATGAAGAGGAAGAAGCCGGCGTAGACCGCGAGGAGCTGTCCGAGGCTCGCCTCGGAGACCGTGAGCGCCGTGCCGACGATCGCGCCGGCGAGCGGCGCGGCCGCGTCGACCGCGAGCCACCGGATCGCGCGCCTCCGGTCGCCCGACTGGCGCAGGACGAAGCCGACCGTGTTCAGACCGTCCGCGAAGTCGTGGGCGACGACGGCGAGGAAGACGAGAAAGCCCGTCCGGTTGTCCAGCCCGAACGCGAGCCCGATCCCGAGGCCGTCGATGAAGCTGTGCACGGAGAGTCCGGCGGCCCCGAGCGCACCCACCTGTGCGTGGGCGTGCACGTGGGCGTCGTCGTCGCGGTGGTGCAGCACGAGCGCCCGCTCGGCGAGGAAGAAGAAGACGAAGCCGGCCCCCACGAGCAGGCCGACGCGCTGCGGGTCGTCGACCGCCTCGATCGCCTCCGGGAGGACGTGGAAGAGCGCGACGGCGACGACGACGCCGCCGGTCAGCGCGATCGCGGTCGTGAGCTCCCGCGCCATCCGCAGCGCGACGGCGCCGCCGGCCAGGGTCGAGAGCACCGTCACGCCTGCAAGGGGGATGGCCCAACTCACGCGCAGCGCCTGCACGTGCCGTAGATGTCGAGCTCGTGGGCGGCGGGGCGGAAGCCATGCTTGCGGTGCAGCTCCGCGTCCGAGGGTGCGGCGCAGAGCTCTGTCTCCTCGACGGCGCCGCACGTCGTGCAGACGAGGTGGTGGTGGTGCTCCGGCCGGCAGCGGACATAGGTGTGCCGCCCCTCGCCGAGCAGCGGGTGGACGCCGCCGCTCGCGCGCAGCAGCTCGACCGTGCGGTAGGTCGTGGCGAGGCCGAGCCGGGGCTCCAGGCGGCGCGCGCGCTCGTGCAGCTCCGCGACCGTGAAGCTGCCGGCCGACTCGCCGACCGCGCGGAGGACGGCCCGCCGCTGCGCGGTCGCGCGGACGCCCTCCGGAAGGCCGAGCTCGTGCGCCATGGCTCCACCCTAGCTGACAACGATTCTCATTCTCAGGAGCGTTCGACGCAACGTCCCGCGATATTCGGATAATGGAGCCGCGTGTACACGAGGCTGACAGTGCTGCTCCTGCTCACCGGTGTCCTGGCGGCCGCTGCCACCGGCGCGAGCACGCCCCCGGTGCCGGCGGTCGTGTCGGCGTCCGCGCTCGGCGTCTCGGTCCTGGTCCCCGGCCAGCCGCCCTCGGTCGCCGCCGACTCGACGGCGCCGGGCCAGGTGTCCACCGGTGCGCTCGACGCCTTCGCCTATCCCGCCGACGGGTCGCTCGTGCGCACCGGCGCGCTCTCCTCGAGCGCCGCGGCGCGCGCGACGGGCACGGTCGGCGGCCACGCGGTCGGCGACGTGCTCTCGGTCACGCTCTTCAACGGAGAGATCACAGCAGAAAGCGTCGCCGTCAGGGCCCGTGCCTCCGCGACGGCGGCGGACGTGGCGGGCTCGCGCGTCACGAACCTGACCGTCTTCGGCGCTCCCGTCACGCCGGCGCCGAACCAGCGGCACCAACTCGGCGACTGGGGCTACCTGATCGTGCTCGAGCAGGCGGCGGAGGCCCCCGTCGCGGAAGGCACGAGGTACGCGCACGGGACGATCACGGCGCTCCACGTCGTGCTCACGGCCGAGCACGCCGGCCACTCCGCCGGCACCGAGATCCTCGTCGGGCGCGCCGAGGCCGCGGCGTCCAGCCCCGTCGCGCCGGTCCCGCCGCGGACGACGCCGAGGCCGGCGCCGCCCGACCGCCCCGCCGTGCCGCCGGCGAAGACGAGCAAGCTCAAGCCGAAGCCGGCGCCGCCCCGGGCGGTGCCGGGGCTCGGCGGGCCGACCTTCAGGACGCCGCCGCAGGACATCTCGGCGCCGCTCTCGCCTGCCGGGTACGTCTTCCCGGTCTACGGCGACGTGTCATTCGGGGACACTTGGCACGCTCCCCGGGCGACCACCGGGCGGCATCTCGGCACGGACGTCTTCGCCCCGCTCGGGGCGCCCATCCTCGCCGCCGCCGACGGGATCGTCTTCTCCGTCGGCTGGAACCGCGTCGGCGGGTGGCGCCTCTGGCTACGCGACCGGCAGGGAAACCAGTTCTACTACGCGCACCTCGCCGCCTACAGCCCGCTCGCGCGTGACGGCGCCGACGTGAAGGCCGGTCAGGTGCTGGGCTTCAACGGCAACAGCGGCGACGCCGAGGGGACGCCCTTCCACCTCCACTTCGAGATCCACCCGGTCGGGTTGCTCCCGCTCGGCTACGAGGACGGGGCGGTCAACCCGTACGACTACCTGACCGCGTGGCGGCGGCTCGAGGACGTCACGTTCTCGGTGGGCCGCGGCTGGGCGCCGCCCGTGCCACCGAGCGCGACCGCGCCCCGACCGGGCGCGCTCCTGCTCGGCTCGACGGACATCTCGAGCGCGAGCGGGCTCGAGCCCGGCTCGCTCGACCGGGCGCTCGTCGCCCCCGTCTCGGCCGAGGGCGACGGCGCGCTGTTGACGTCCGGCTAGGGCCCCTCTACGCCGCGTCGTCCGAGCTCGAGCTGCCGCCCGGCGGCGTGTACGAGTAGTCGTCGGAGCTCTCGCCGGTGATCTTCTCCATCAGCCACTGGCGCGTCTGCGGGCCGGTCATCGGGTTGAAGAGGATCCCGGCCGTGATCCCGGCGAGCAGCAGCATCGTGTTGCGGGCGCCGTGGTCCTCCTTGCCCTGGATCCGGTCGGCGGCGCTGCGCAGCTCGTCGACGGCCTTCTTGAGGCTGTCCTGGATGTCCTTGTCGGTCGCCGCGCGCAGCGCGGTCGCCGACAGGTTGCGGTTGCCGAGCAGCTCGGCGTAGACGTCCCGGGCGGCCTTGAACGCCTCTTTCAGGTTGTCGTGCAGGTCGTCGTCGTGGAGCGCACGATCGACGTACGGCCGCATCGTGTCGGCGGTGTCGTACAGCTTGTCCTTCGTCTTGGCCATCCGGCCCGTCCTTTCGGTGTCTGGTTCGCTTCCGCTAGTTCTTGCCGCCCGGCGTTCGCGGCAAACAGACGCTACAGCCCCCCTGCGGCCGCCTGGCGGTGAGGCGAGGCCGCCCGCACCCGCCGCGACCCGCCCCGGCCGCGGAACGCGTCGGCGAAGACCTCTTCGACGTGGTCGACGAGCACGAACTCGAGCTCCTCCCGCGTCTCGGGCGGCAGCTCGTCGAGGTCGGCGGCGTTCTCGATCGGCAGGATCACGCGCTTCAGCCCGGCCCGCTGCGCCGCCAGCACCTTCTCGCGCACGCCCCCGATCGGAAGCACCTGCCCGGTGAGCGTGATCTCCCCGGTCATGCCCACGTCGTCGTCGACGGGCTCGCCCCGGATCAGCGAGGCGATCGCCGTCGCCATCGTCACCCCCGCCGAGGGGCCGTCCTTCGGCACCGCGCCGGCTGGGACGTGGATGTGCACGTCGTGCTCGGCGAACCAGTCCGTCGCCACCCCCAACTCGTCCGTGTGCGAGCGCACCCACGAGAGCGCTGCCTGGGCCGACTCCTGCATCACCTCGCCGAGCTGGCCCGTGATGTTCAGCTTGCCCTTGCCGGGATACGCCGTCGCCTCGATGAAGAGCACGTCGCCGCCGACCGCGGTGTACGCGAGCCCCGTCGCGACGCCCGGGTCGGCCGTGCGGCGGCGGGCCTCGGCGGAGAACCTGCGCGGCCCGAGCCACTCGCGGACGCGCTCCTCGTCGACGCGGATCTTCTCCGCGTGCCCGCGCGCGACGAGCGTCGCCGCCTTCCGGCAGAGCGTCGCGATCTGCCGCTCCAGGTTGCGCACGCCCGCCTCGCGGGTGTACTCGGCGATCACGAGCCGGAGCGTGCGGTCGGGCAGGGCGATGCGGCTCTTCTTCAGCCCGTGCGCCTCCACCTGCTTCGGGACGAGGTAGCGCTTCGCGATCCCGAGCTTCTCGTCGTGCGTGTAGCCGGAGAGCTGAATCACGTCCATCCGGTCGAGCAGCGGCCCCGGGATCGTGTCCAGCGTGTTCGCGGTGCAGATGAAGAGCACCTTCGAGAGGTCGTAGGGGAGGTCGAGGTAGTGGTCGCGGAAGCTCGAGTGCTGCTCGGGGTCGAGCACCTCGAGCATCGCCGAGGCGGGGTCGCCGCGGAAGTCCGTGCCCATCTTGTCGATCTCGTCGATCAGGAAGACGGGGTTCGACGACTCCGCATCCCGGATCGCGCGCAGCACCGTCCCGGGCATCGCGCCGATGTAGGTGCGCCGGTGCCCGCGGATCTCCGACTCGTCGCGGACGCCGCCGACCGAGATGCGCGCGAACTTCCGGCCGAGCGCCCGCGCGATCGACTGGCCGAGCGAGGTCTTGCCGACGCCGGGCGGGCCGACGAAGCAGAGGATCGGGCCCGAGAGGTCGTTCTTCAGCTTCGAGACGGCGAGGTGCTCGATGATCCGCTCCTTCACCTTCTCGAGGTCGAAGTGGTCCTCGTCGAGGATCGCCTGTGCGTGCTCGAGGTCGAGGTCGTCCTCGGTCGACTCCCCCCACGGGAGCGAGAGGATCCAGTCGAGGTACGAGCGGATCACCCCGTACTCCGCCGCCGCGGGCGGCAGCCGGTCGAGCCGGCCCAGCTCGCGCCGCGCGGCCTGCTCGGCGTGCTCGGGCAGCTGCTTCTGGTCGATCTGGTCGCGCAGCTCCGCGATCTCGGCTTGGTGCTCGTCGCCTTCGCCGAGCTCCTCCTGGATCGCCTTCAGCTGCTGCCGGAGGAAGAACTCGCGCTGGCCCTTGTCGATCTCGCTCGCGACCTGCGACTGGATCTTCGAGCCGAGCTCCGACATCTCGACCTCGCGGCTCAAGATCAGCGAGACGGCCCGCAGCCGCTCCTCGACGTCGACGAGCTCGAGCAGCTCCTGCCGCTCCTCGGTCTTCAGGCGCAGGGTGGACGCGACGAGGTGGGAGAGCGCGCTCGGGTCGTCGATGTTCGTGGCGGCGAGCTGCAGCTCCTCGGGGAGGTACGGCGTCATCCCGATGATGTGCTCGAACTGCTGCTGCACGTTCCGGGTGAGCGCCTCGACCTCGGGCGACTCCGGGAGGACGTCCGGCAGGTCCTCGAGCTGGCCGAGCAGGTACGGCTCGTCCTGCACCGGCTTCACCAGCCGGACCCGCTGCAGGCCCTGGACGAGGATTCGCAGTGTCCCGTCGGGGACCTTGATCATCTTGTGGACGATCGCGACCGTGCCGACGCGATGGAGGTCGTCCCAGCCCGGCGGGTCGGCCTCGTCGTTGCGGACGGTGAAGAGCGCGAGCATCCGCTCGCCCGAGACGACGTCGTCGATCAGCCGGACCGAGCGTTCCTGGCCGACCGCGAGCGGCGTCATCGACTCCGGGAAGACCACGGTGTCCTTCAGCGGCAGGACGGGCAGCCGCAGGCGGTCTGACGCCGTCGCGCTCATCCGGGCCCGCGCACGACGATCGCGACGTGGCGCCCGCGCGGCGCCCGCTGCGCGATCGGCAGCGTGATCCGGAGCATGCCCGCTTCGTACGACGCCTCGGCCGACTTCGTGTCGATCTCGCGCCCGAGTGCGACGCTGCGCTCGAACCGGCCGTAGTCGATCTCGGCCTGCTGGTAGACCTGGCCGGCGACGCGCGGGCGCTGGCGCTCCCCGGTGACCGTCATCGCGCGGTCGGCGACGGTGATCTCGATCGACTCGGGGTCGACGCCGGCGAGCTCGACGACCACGACGAGCTGGGCGGGGTCCTCGGTGAGGAAGCAGTCGACGGCCGGCCGGAAGCCGGAGCGCATCCCGGAGAAGCGCGGCACCTGCCAGAGGTCGGCGAACAGCTCCTCGATCTCGCCCTGCAGGCGGTCGATGTCGCGTCGCGCCATGGAGTGAGGTTACCCCTCCCGCTACCATCGCACGCATGGCGCCTCTCCGGCGGATCCTCAGGCTCGCCGGCGCCGCG
>Ga0299913_10004139_pt1 | contig 12090 bp, 13 predicted proteins | sample RVTome_9_FD_201360 | JGI IMG/M metagenome (GOLD analysis project Ga0299913, IMG submission 201360) | Soil microbial communities from uranium-contaminated site in the Upper Colorado River Basin, Wyoming, United States - RVT155D38 (version 2) ... | reverse complement strand
TTCCACCGGCCCTGAACCAACGAGCCTCCCTCCCCGGCTCGCGACGGGCGCGCTCCACCGCCCAATCCCAACCATCGAGTGGAGAACCACCCTCGACCACCGCTGTTCCGGCGACGGCCGATGCCGGTGCCCCCGTCTCCGCCGCCGCGCACGGACTCATCCTTCGCGCGCAGAGCGGCTTCTACACCGTCCGGACCGATGACGGCCAGGACGTCGACTGCCGCCTCCGCGGCCGCGTGAAGAAAGATCGGCAGCCGACCGACCTGGCGGTCATCGGCGACCGCGTGCGCATCAGCCTGCTCCCCGACGGGACCGGCATGATCGAAGCGATCGACGAGCGGCAAAGCCGATTCAGCCGCCGGCAGCCCGGCCCGCGCGGCACATGGAAAGAGGACATGCTCGTCGCGAACGTCGACCAGGTCCTCGTCGTCTTCGCCTGCGCCGATCCGATGCCGCACGTTCGCATGCTCGACCGCTTCCTCGTGGTGGCGGAGCACAACGAGGTGCAGGCCGTCGTCGTGGCGAACAAGGTCGATCTCGTCGGGCTCGAGCGGGCCCGCGCGATCTTCGGCCTCTACGAGCGCATCGGCTACGCGGTCCACTACGTCTCGGCCCGCGAGGGCATCGGCGTGGAGGATCTTGCCGACCGGCTGGCCGGGCGGACGAGCGTCGTCACCGGGCCGTCGGGCGTCGGCAAGTCGACCCTGCTCAACGCCGTGCAGCCCGGGCTGCGACTGGCGACCGGCGAGGTCAGCGAGACGCTCCACAAGGGCCGGCACACGACGACGAGCGCGGAGCTCCACCCGCTGAGCACGGCGGGCGGAGGCTACGTGGCCGACACGCCGGGCCTTCGCGAGCTCGGGCTGTGGCAGATCCCCGACGGGGAGCTGCCGTGGTGCTTCCCGGAGTTCGTGCCGCACCTGGGCGGCTGCGGGTTCAACGACTGCAGCCATCTTCACGAGCCGCGCTGTGCCATCCGCGCCGCGGTGGATGCCGGCCAGATCCCGCCGGAACGCTACGACTCGTACCGCCGGCTTCTGCTCAACGAGGACTGAGCTGCCCCGTCGGCAACAGCGCCATGCCCGTCCTGCGTCCTACGGGCGAGCGTGCCATCCGGGGCGCCCGGGCTGAGTTCCGGGGCCCGGCACCGACGGAGGTCCTCCCATGCGGCGTTTCGCGCGACCCATTCTCGTCCTCGTCTCGCTCCTCGTGCTGGCGGGACTGCCAGCCAGCGCCAACGCCCGCGTTGACGACTGGCAGCGCGTCGTCCGCGCGAGACACGCCAGCGCGGTGTTCACCCTGCAGGATGGCTGCAGCTTGATGGAGGTCTTCGTCAGCGCCAGCGACGGCAAGTACGTGAACTGGGGGGCGGGGGTCCACAAGCAGGGCCTGCTCGGCGTCCTCGTCATCGTGCGCGACGCATGTGCCGAGCCAGGCCCGAAGGGCTACCCGATCATCTACAGCGCCGATGGCATGACGCTCGACCGCCTACGCAGCACCCCGCGGTTCGGCCGGGCCTGGGTCCAGGCGGGGCTGGCCGCCACGGACTCGAGCGGACAAGAGGTCGCGCTCCGCGTCGACCTCCAGTGGGCCCCGCTGGGCGCCTACCAGCGGAGCCGTGTCAGCGGGCACGGCTGGTTCCCGGCCGACGGGAGGCAGGGGGCTCGCGTCAACACCTTCTCTCACGGCATGATGGCGCCGGCGCAGGCATGGGGAAGCATCTGGATCGATGGCGCAGCCCATCACCTCGAGTCCACCCACGACGCGGTGCTCGAACAGGTCCGCTACGCCTGCAAGGTCATCCAGCACCCGCGCGGCGGTGCCGACGTCGACTGCTGACGGACCGATGCGGGGCGGGCCGGCCCCATGCGCGGCCGCACCTCCTGCTTCACCGCCGGGGCCGGAAGGCGTATTCTCCTCGAACCCCATCGGAGGAGGTGGCGTGGCGCGCGACGAGAAGCTGGACCTGCTGCACCGCATCCCGCTGTTCAGCGGGTTCGACCGACGCCGCCTCGAGCGGCTCGGCATGCTGGCCGACGAGGTGGACATTCCCGCCGACAAGGTCCTCATGCGACAGGGCGAGACCGGGGCCGACATGATGGTCCTCGTGCGCGGCGAGGTCGCGGTCGAGCGCGACGGGAAGCGGATCAACACGCTCGGCCCCGGTGACTTCTTTGGGGAGATCGCGCTCGTCGACGGCGGCCCACGAACGGCGACCGTCACCGCATCGGAGCCGAGTACGTTGCTCGTCATCACTCATCGCGACTTCCATTCGATGATGGACGAGTTCCCGGAGGTCGCCGGCCAGGTCATGAACGCGCTGGCCAACCGGGTACGGACCCTCGATCCGGACACGCCGCACTAGAAGCCCGGCAGCTCACCGGAGAGGATGAGCATCGCCGCCGCCGCCGCGGCCTGCGCGTACGTCGCCGCTTGCTCCGTGTCCACGTTCTCGAGGGTGTCGCAGGCAAGGTGGTAGCAGGGGTCCATCGGCTCGCCAGCTTCGCCGTCGTTCGCGGCCGCCTGTTCCGTGGTGACCTCCTCGGTCGCCCCGGAGAAGATGCCCCCGATCGGTACTCCAGCCTGCGAGAAGAAGAAGTGGTCCGAGCCGCCTCCTAGGTCCTCCGTCTCGGCCGGCACGCCGGCGGCCTGCAGCCACGCCACGAGGAAGTCGGTGATCGCCCCCGACCCGTCGGGCGAGCCGGCGTTGGCGTACACCAGCGGCACCGCGTTCACCGAGCCGAGCATGTCCAGGTTCAGGTAGGCCGATAGCTCGCCGGCCAGGCCCGGCTCGCCGGTGACGTACGCGCGCGAGCCGTGCAGGCCGAACTCCTCCGCCGCCCACAGCCCGACCCGCAGCGTGCCGGGATGGCCGGCATCGGCGAGGAGATGTGCGATCTCGAGCACCGCAGCGGTACCGGAGGCGTTGTCGTTGATCCCGGGACCGTCCAGGACCGAGTCCAGGTGCGCCCCGATCATGACCAGCGGCTCGCCGCTGCCGTGCTCGGCGATGACGTTGCGGACCGTGGCTGACCCGATCTCGGTGTCGACGACGATGCGCACCTCGACGCCACCCTCCGCTGCCTCCTGCAGCGCCTCGCCAACCGCCCGACTGGCGGAGAGGACGGGGATGTCGATGCCGTCCGGGAAGAGGAGGGTGGGCCGCAGCGTTTCCCCGGCCTCGCGCTCCTCGTTCGGCACGACGAGCGCCACCGCGCCGGCAGCCACGGCATGCTCCACGGTGTCTCGTCGGAGGCATGGTCCGGGCGGCGTGACCGCGATCGCCCCGGACGGGAACGCCTCCCAGTCATCGGCGTCGCAGCCCTCGTCGCCGATGCCGCCGGCGGAGGCGGCGAAGCCGACGGTGGCCACCTCGGCGGTGACGTCTCCGTCGGGCGAGTAGATCATCGCCCGCAGGTCGTCCGAGGCGGCGAAGCTCGGTCCCCCCTCGAGGATCGCGAGCGTCCCGCCCGCCTCCTCGCGGAAGGTGGCGATGTCGAGCTCGGGCGTGCTGACCTCCCACCCGATGGCGCGCAGCTCGCCGGCGACGTACTCGACCGAGGCGTCGTAGCCCGGCGTGCCGGCCGCGCGAATGCCGCCGTTGTCCCGCGCGATGGCGCCAAGCGCGGCCAGGTGCCGCGCGATCGCCTCGGACTCGACCTCGCCGCCCAGGTCGAGCGAGGGCAACGGATAGGCCGTCGTGCCCGCGCTGGCAGCGGGCGCGCTGGGCGCGGACCCCGGCGAGCCGCCGGCCGGTGGGGCGCTCTGGACGACGCTTCCGCAGGCGGACAGGGCGAAAGCGAGGGCCGCCACGGCGGTCACCTGACGGCGCGCGGCGCGCCGCATCGGCATCGGGCTCATCGCCCATCCCTACCCGGAGGCGGCCGAGAAGGTTCGATTCGGTAGTTGTTGGCGGGCGCGGGGACCCGCGCTAGAATGCGCTCGCCAGCGGGAGTAACTCAGTTGGCAGAGTGTCTGCTTCCCAAGCAGAATGTCGCGGGTTCGAATCCCGTCTCCCGCTCCATCCCACCTCTGCCATCGTCCCTGGCCTTCGCGCCGTTACGGAGTGTGGTGATCGCCATGTCCAACCAGGAGCTCCTCAGCCAGACCAACGCCGACCTGAACGAGGCGCACACCCTCGTCGAAATTGCCCGCCGCATCCTCTGGTCTGCGGAAGGCGATGCCACCAACCCGGATGAGCCCTCGCCTCGAATCCGCCAGATCGTCGACCGGCTGGACGAGACGCATGGCCTCATCGACGCCCTGCTCGACGACATCGAGAACGAGCTGGAGATCGCTAGCGTGGGTCCGAGCACGTCCGATCGCCACTCCCCGGTCCACTAGGCGCCGGCGTCGAGTCGCCCGGTCGCGGGCGAAGATCAGACGGCGCGGACGCGGTTGTTCCGCGGGTTGTGCTCCAGCTCGGCCATTCCGAGCGCCTCGAGCAGCGGCGGCAGGTACATCCCGAACCGACCCCGATAGCCCTTGCGCAGGCCATACCAGCCGCCGACCGGGTTGTCCGCGTCGCGCCCGAAGGCCTCGACCGTGCCCGATGCCGCCTCCTTCTGCTCGTCGGCCGCCCCGAGCGGCACCCAGTCGCCCTGGGCCTTCAGCCAGGCGTGCAGGTCGTCGATCGCGCGCAGGTGGTAGCGCAGCTGGGTGCTCCCAACCTGGCAGACCAGGGCCGGCGGCTCGGCCGCCTCGTCCCGCCACATCTCGTACGCGCTCGTGCCCGGGGCGGTGCTCAGTTTCCAGGGGTTGTCGCGGGTGCCGTCGCCGGTGGCCATCAGTCAGTCCTCCTTGGTTGCGGCGAACGCCCGAACGTAACGCGGCGCAGGCTCGCCCAGCCGCCCCGGTTCGCGTCCGCGATGGCCCGGGTGCGGCATCATGAGCCGATGGAGCCCACGGACGTCCTCGTCATTGACGCCCACACCGTCCGGCGGCTGCTGCCGATGGCCGAGTGCATCGAAGTCGTGGCGGAGGCGCTCGGCGCGCTCGCGCGCGATCGCGCGATCAACCCGCTGCGCTCGATCCTCGGCCTGCCGTTCGGCGGCAGCGCGCTGGCGGTCATGCCCGGGGCCCAGGTTGAGCCCGCAACCTTCGGCGTGAAGGTCATCTCCGTCTTCCCGCAGAACCGCGAGGCGGGGATGGAGTCGCACCAGGGCGTCGTCCTCCTGTTCGAGGCGGAGCACGGGCGCCCGGTGGCCATCGTCGACGCCAGCGAGGTCACCGCGCTGCGCACCGCGGCAGTGAGCGGCGCCGCCACGCGCGCCCTCGCCCGCCCGGACGCGGACGACCTCGCCATTCTCGGTTCGGGCACACAGGCGCGGACCCACCTCGAGGCGATGCTCGCCGTGCGACCGGTGCGTCGCGTGCGGGCCTGGAGCCCGACCCGGTCGCGGCTCGCGGGATTCGCCGCCGAGGCCACGGAACGGCATGGGATCGCGGTCGAGGCTGTGGCCGAGCCGCGTGATGCGGTCGAGGGCGCGTCGCTCGTCTGCACGGTGAGCGGCGCCGCCGCGCCGATCGTCCGCGGGGAGTGGCTCGCGTCCGGGTGCCACGTCAACGCAGTGGGCTCCGCCATGCCGACGGCGCGGGAGCTCGACGGGGAGGCGGTGCGCCGCAGCCGGCTCATCGTCGACCGGCGCGAGTCGGCGATGCACGAGTCGGGCGACATCCTGCTGGCGATCGCGGAGGGCGCGATCGGCCCGGACCACCTCGCCGGGGAGCTGGGCGAGGTCCTCATCGGCGCCCTTCCCGGGCGCACCGACGCCGATCAGGTGACATTGTTCAAGTCGCTCGGCCTGGCAGTAGAGGACGTGGCCACGGCCCGCGCTGTCTACGAGGCCGCGATGGCCACCGGGGCGGGGACGAAGGTCCGGCTGGCGTAGCGGTCAGGGACGGCGGCGATGTGCCAGCGCCAGGATCCCCACCGGCTCTCCGTCGGGGTGGTCGCGGTCGACGAACTCGTCGCCGAGCTGCCTGATCCGCCGCCGGAGCTCGGCGAGGTCCTCCGGCCGCAGCCGGACGCCGAGGCGCATGCTCGAAAGCGTGGCGTCCGGCCCCGCCTCCAGGATCTCGTCGCGGACCGCGTCGATGACCGAGACGAGGTGGTCCGCGCTGGGCGTGATGCGCACCTGCCACGACTTTCCGGTGGCCCGATACGGGCGCTCGAGCGCCCCGCGCCGCCCCCCGCGCACCGGCTCCGCGGCGAGGAATCCGCCGCGCACCAGCGTCCGGACATGGTGGAGCACCGTCCCCGGGTCACGGTCGAGCCGCTCGGCGAGCTCGCGATTCGTCATCGGCCGGTTCAACGTCAGGCGCAGGATCCGCAGCCGCAGCGGATGGGCGAGCGCCCGCATCTCGCCCGGGGTGGCATCACGCAGGGGTCCACCATCGTCGGTAGTGATTGACGTTTCTCCATCGGTTGACTAGGCTCCATCACATGATACCGCGCGGGCGTCGTGCGCTGCTCCCACTCGCGTACGGCTTCGTGCTCGCGGCGTGCACGGCAGTGCCGGACGCCGGCGGCAGCGCGGCCCCATCGGCCCAGTCGGCCCCGTCGGGGATCGAGGCACCCTCGTTCCCGCCCGAGGCGGTCGACGCTGCCACGCTGACTGCCTACGATCCGGGTCTGCCGCTCGATCTTCGAGATGAGGCGGAGCCACGGGACGAGGAAGGCGCCACGGTTCACGATGTGAGCTGGCTGAGCCCGTTCGGCGGTCGCGTGTCCGCCTGGCTCGTCGTCCCCGATGGCGAGGGGCCCTTCGGCGGCCTCGTTTTCCTGCATGGCAGCGAGACATGGCGCGACGACTTCCTGGACGAGGCGGTTGCCATGGCCCATGGCGGAGCGGTCTCGCTCGTGATCGACGCGCCGTTCGCGCGGACGGGGGACGACCGCCGTCATGCGCTTTCCGACTTCGCCGACCCGGAGGACGAGCGCGCCATGACCGCCCAGGCGATCGTCGACGTGCGGCGCGCCTACGACCTCCTCGCCGCGCGGGACGACGTCGACCCGCGCCGGCTCGGCTTCGTCGGGCACTCGTGGGGCGCGTCGCTCGGCATCGTCCTCGCCGCGGTCGATGCCCGGCCATCCTGGCTGGTGCTGATCACCGGCCGTCCGTCGTGGACCGGCTTCCTGGCCACATCCGAGGAGGACTGGGTGGTCCGCGAGCGCGAGCGCCTCGGCCAGGAAGCCTGGGAACGATACCTCCGCCTCATGGCCCCACTCGACGCGATGACCGAGATCGGTAACGTCGACGCCAGCCGCCTCTACCTCCAGTACGGCACCGCCGACGCAGTCGTCCCCGCGGAGGTCTCGGCGGAGCTCATCGACGCCGCGCCGGGCGCACGTGCCGACCTCTACGACGCGGGCCACGCGCTCGACGACGCGGCCACCGCGGACCGAGTCGCGTGGCTGGTGGACCGGCTCGACCTCGCCCCGATCCCCGCTGCGGTCCTCGACGAGGTCGGCCTGCCGGACCGCTGACGACTCAATCCGATCCGTCGCCTCCGCCGGACCCGGAGTTGTCGTCGTCGTCACCGGCGCCACCGCCCGGACCCGAGTTGTCGTCGTCGTCACCGCCGCCACCGCCCGGACCCGAGTTGTCGTCATCCGAAGGCTCCGCCGTCTCGTCCGGCTCCGGGGTCTCACGCTCGTCGTCGTCGCTCGAGCTCGCGCTCGGGCTCGGGCTCGGGCTTGGCGATCGGGTGGTGCGCGGCGTAACAGTGGGTTCCTCACTGGCTGTCGGGCTTGGCGACGGACTGACGCTCGGCAGCTCGATGACCGACGGGCTCGGGCTCGGGCCGATCTGCTCGTCGGGCAGAAGGTCGGCCAGCCGGCCGGCGAGCACCACCGCGAGCACGGCGAGGGCCATGGTGGCGCCCGCCAGCAGGAGGCGCGGCGCCCCGCCCCCCGCGGCGATCGGGCCGAGCAGCATGGCGAGCAGGCCACGTCGCGGCGTCGGCTCCTCGGCGATCGACGCCATCACCCGCTCGGCCATGCCGTGCGGCACCTCGCCGGCGGTGAGATCAGCGTAGCGCTCGAGCTCGCGCACCGCCGGGTCGAGCTCGACCGGCTGGGTGTCCGCGTCGCGCGGGTCGAATGGCCGCCCGGTCATGCCGCCGCCTCCGAGCCGAGGACCGGGCGCAGCTTCTCCAGGCCGCGCCGGAGGTGGGTCTTCACGGTGTTCAGGGGCCGATCCGTCGCGGCCGCGATCTCGTCGAGCGAGAGCTCACCGAAGAAGCGCAGGGCGACGACCTCGCGGTACGGCTCACGAAGCGCCGCCACGGCCAGGCGAACGGCGCGTTGCCGCTCACCGGCAAGGGTGGCCGCAACCGGGTCTCCTCCCGGCGCGCCGATCGGCAGGTCCGGGCTCAGCTCGGCGCTGTCCCGCCGCTGGCCCAGGCGCCGGAACGCCTGCCGCGTGGCGATCCGCATCAGCCAGCCACCGAGCGGGCCGTCGCCACGGTACGTGCCGATTGATCGGTAGGCCATCAGGAAGCTCTCCTGCGCCACGTCCTCGGCGTCGTGGGGCCGGCCGAGGATGCGGAGGCAGGCGCGGTAGACCGCTCCCTGCTCACGCTCGACCAGGGAACGGAAGGCTTCCCGCTCCCCGGCCAAAACCGCTGCGACGAGGCCGTGGTCGTCCACGGCCCCATCGTGCCACGTGGTCTGCGCCACCGCCGCTCAGTCGTCGTCGTGGTCGTCGTCGCCGCCGCCCGGACCGGAGTTGTCGTCGTCGTCGTGGTCATCATCGTCGTCGCCGCCGCCCGGACCGGAGTTGTCGTCGTCGTCGTGGTCATCATCGTCGTCGCCGCCGCCCGGACCGGAGTTGTCGTCGTCGCGGTCATCGTCGCCGTTCCCCGGACCGGAGTTGTCGTCGTCCTCGTCGTCCTCGTCCGGCGACGAGCTGGCGTCCGGAGAGCCGCTCGCGCGGTCGTCGTCGTCCACCTCGGGTGATGCGCTGGCATCCGAAGAGGTGCTGGCGCCATCCTCGTCCTCCGGCGACGCGCTCGCCTCGGGGGACCCGCTCGCGTCATCGTCGTCCTCGTCGGTGATCACTCCGCCAAGGCTCGGGCTGGCCTCCGGCGATCCACTCGCGTCGGCGCTCGCGCTGGACGCGATCCCATCGGCTGCCGGGGCGGCGCTCAGCCCGCCCTGCGACGCGAGCACCGCGCCGCTCACGAGGAGGAGGGCACCGGCCGCCAGGCCGAGGCCGCGAAGAAGTCGTACCGGGTCAGTGGTCTGCATCGGTCATCCCCTGCTGGTTGTCAGTACCCCATCCGAGGCAACCAGCCGCGAGAAGGTTTCATCGGCCCGAACCTTGGTACGATGGTTGCGAACGCCAAGCGCCGGGCGAGCAAGCACGTCGCCCGCCTCCGCGGAACCCGCACGACGAGGAGCTGACTGCCTGCCATGACCACGCTCACGGAGCGTCCTGCCACGAATGCACCGATGGGCCCCCAGGGCCGGCCCCTCCCGGCAGCCAGATCGGTGCGGTACAACCCCACCCCCGAGGAGCTCCAGGAGCTGACCAGCCGCATGCCGCAGGCGCGGCGCACGAGCTTCGGCAACTACAACGTCCAGACCCGGGCCGTGAGCCGATCCGCCGGCTCGACCTACCTCGTCACCGATGACGTTTCGCTGACCACCGGCCAGGCCATCAGCCGCGATGAGGGCGAGCGCATCGCGCAGGTCCAGGCCGACTACATCGCCGGCGTCGACATGCTCGTCATCGACGGCTACATCGGGAACGACCCGAAGCATCGATCCCGGGTGCGCCTCTACATCGAGGAGGCGAACGCGAACATCGCCGGCATGCAGCAGCAGCTCTACTTCCCGCCGGATGCACTGGCCGATGCGTGGGAGCCGGAGCTCTCCATGATCTACACCCCGAACCTGCCCATGCCGGGATACCCGGACGACCGGGTCATCGCCGTCGACCTCGACGCCGGCGTGTCACGCGTCCTGAACTCGGATTACTTCGGCGAGTCGAAGAAGGGCGGCCTGCGGATGTGGAACGCCCTCGTCTACGCCCGCGGCGGCCTCGCCATGCACGCCGGATGCAAGGTCGTGCCCACCCACGACGGGGAGAAGACGCTCCTCATCATCGGCCTGTCGGGGACGGGCAAGACGACGACCACGTTCACTCGCCAGAACGACTCGCAGCCGGTACAGGACGACTTCATCGGCCTCTTCCCGGGCGGCACGGTGGTCGGCACCGAGAACGGCTGCTTCGCGAAGACGTTCGGCCTCGACCCCGCCCACGAGCCGGCGATCCACGGCGCCGTCACCAAGCCGGACGCCTACCTCGAGAACGTCTCCCAGGCCGAGGAGAGCGGCCCGGTCGACTTTTTCGACACGAGCTACACCAAGAACGGCCGCGCGACGTTCCAGATGGCCTCGCTCGGCATCTGGCGCGACCCGCGCGACATCGGTCCAGTGGACGACCTACTCATCCTCAACCGCAACGACAACATCATCCCGGCGGTTGCGAAACTCACTCGTGAGCAGGCTGCCGCCTTCTTCATGCTCGGCGAGACGCAGGGCACCTCCGCCGGCGGCAAGGCCGAGGAGGGCAAGGCGCTGCGCGTGCCGGGCACGAACCCGTTCTACCCGCACCGCGACGAGCAGCAGGCGAACCGCTTCCTCGAGCTCATGGCCTCGATCGACTTCGACGTGTACCTCCTGAACACCGGCCGCGTCGGCGGCAAGGAGGGCGAAGAAGACTCGAAGAAGGTCGCTATCGAGGATTCCGGGGCGATCGTCGAGGCCATCGCCGAGGGCACCGGGACGTGGGAGCGCGACCCCGACTTCGGCTACGAGGTGGCCACCTCGCTTCCCGGCCTGGATGACGTCGAGAAGCTCCAGCCACGGCTGCTCTACGAGCGAACCGGGCGCGCCGACGAGTACCGCTCCATCGTGGAGCGTCTGAAGCGGGACCGCGTCGAGTTCCTCGAGCGCTACCCAGGCCTGGCGCCCGAGATCGTCGACGCCATCCGCTGAACCCTACTGCTCGAGGGTCGCGTCCACGCTGAGCTGCACGTTGCCCTGCAGGGCGCGGGAGATCGGGCAGCCGTCCTTCGCGTCATCGGCGGCCGCGTCGAACTCCTCCGGCGAGAGGCCGTCGACGTGGCCGACCACGATGATGTGCGACTTCGTCACGGTCCAGGCGTCGCCGACCTTGTCGAAGGTCACCTCCGCCTCGACGTGCAGGTGCTCGGGCGGCGTTCCCGCGCGGGCGAGCCCGGCGGAGAGGGCCATCGAGAAGCAGGCGGCGTGGGCCGCGGCGAGGAGCTCCTCGGGGGAGGTGCGGCCATCGGGCGCTTCGGTGCGCGATGCCCAGCTGACGGGTAGGTCCTGGAACAGCCCGGTCGTGCCGGCCGAGACGGATCCCGAGCCGGAGGCAAGATCGCCGTTCCAGGTGGCGGTGGCGGTGCGGACTTCGGCCATCGGTAGGTCGGTACCTCCTACTATGCTCGGACAGCGCTAGACCGATAGCCTAGAAGGACCGATGACCGACGGCCAGCCGACCCCCGTCCATCCGAACCCCGTCATCCGCTCGGAGCGCCTCTACCTGCGTCCCGCCGAGCGCGCCGACCTGCCGCTGTTCGTGCGCTGGTTCGCCGATACCGAGGTGAGCCGCCACCTCGCACTGCGGGCGCCGTTCAGCCTGGCGATGGAGGAGAAGTGGTTCGAGGGGATGGTGGAACGACAGGGCAGGAGCGACTACCACTTCGTCGCCTGCCTGGCCGACAGCGGCCGGCCGATCGGCACGGTCGGCCTCCACGGGCTGGACCTGGAGAACGGGAAGGCCGAGTTCGGCATCAGCATCGGCGAGAAGGAGGTCTGGGGCCAGGGCTACGGCACCGAGGCGCTGGACGCGATCTGCGACTTCGGCTTCGGGGCGCTGCGGCTGGAGCGCATCGAGCTCCACGTCTACGAGGACAACGCGCGCGCCATCCGCTCGTACGAAAAGTCGGGCTTCCAGCACGAGGGCAGGCTGCGGAGCGCGCACTTCGCCGAGGGTCAGCACCACGACGTCCTGGTGATGTCCCTCCTCCGCGACGAGTGGCTCGTGCTGAACC
>Ga0299913_10004138_pt1 | contig 12093 bp, 14 predicted proteins | sample RVTome_9_FD_201360 | JGI IMG/M metagenome (GOLD analysis project Ga0299913, IMG submission 201360) | Soil microbial communities from uranium-contaminated site in the Upper Colorado River Basin, Wyoming, United States - RVT155D38 (version 2) ... | reverse complement strand
CCCACGATCCGGGCTACCGCCAGCGGGTGGTGGATGTACGGGTCGCCCGACTTGCGGACCTGGCCGGTGTGGGCCTCCGCGGCCATCTCGTAGGCCCGCACGATGCGCGTCGTCGCCGTGCGGGGGTGACGAGCCCGGAACACGGTCAGCAGCGGCGCCAGGTCCTCGTGGGGCGCGGCCGCCCGCCGCCAGGGCAGCACCCGATCGACGGTCGCCATGTCAGTCGTACCCGATCAGAGCGACCACGTCGTGGCCCTCGAGCTTCGACCGGCCGCCCAGGAACCCGAGCTCGATGATGAAGCCCAGTCCGGCCACCGTGCCGCCCAGCTGCTCGACCAGCCGGACGGTGGCCGCGGCCGTCCCGCCCGTGGCGAGGACGTCATCGACGATCAGCACCCGTTCGCCGGGCTGGATGGCGTCGCGGTGGATCTCGAGCAGGTCGGTGCCGTACTCGAGCTCGTACTCGGTCTTCTCGATCTCCCAGGGCAGCTTCCCCGCCTTGCGCACGGGGACGAAGCCGGCGCCGAATCGGTAGGCGACCGGGGCGGCCACGATGAACCCCCGCGCCTCGATCCCCAGAACCTTGTCGACGGCGGCGGAGCCGCGGTCCACCCGCTCGCGACCAGCCGCCTCGGCGATGCCGTCGACCACCGCGCTGAACGCCTTCGGGTCAGCGAGGAGGGGCGTGATGTCCTTGAACACGACCCCCGGGTTGGGGAAGTCGGGGATGTCGCGGACGTACTCCTTCAGCCAGGAGCCATCAGCGGAGCGTCCACGCACCCTCTCAGCGTACCGGCAGCCTGCGCCCGCCCCAGGTACCGCGACGGGCCGCTCGCGGCATTAGCGGCGCTTCTTCTTGCGAGGCCTGGGCGGGATCGCTCCCCCGTAGGACGGCCGCGGGGGGACCGCCGGCCGGGCCGGCTCGGCCCCGTCGCCCGACGCGGTCGCCGCCACCGGCGCGCGGGCCGGCGCCGCGGCGCCCGGAGCGCGCGTCGCCAGCCGCTCGCGCACCGCCGCGTAGCGGGGCTCGCGCTCCTTCAGGATGGCCAGCATCGGCGAGGCGATGAAGATCGAGGAGTAGGCCGACGCCCCGAGACCGATCAGGAGCGCCAGGCCGAACTCCTGCAGGGTCGTGGCGCCCAGGATCAGCGCGCCGATCACCAGCAGCGAGGTGATCGGCAGCAGGGCGGTGATGGAGGTGTTGAGCGTCCGCATCAGCACCTCGTTGAGCGACCGGTTCACCATGTCGGCGAAGGTCATCTTCCCGGTCATCGCCATGGTGCGGGTGTTCTCGTCGACTTTGTCGAACACGACGATGCCGTCGTAGATCGAGTAGCCGAGGATGGTGAGGATGGCGATGACCGTCGCCGGCGTCACCTCGAACTGAAACAGAGAGTAGACGCCGATCGTCACGAGGAGGTCGTGAAGGAGGGCGGTCAGCGTGGCCAGCGCCATCTTCCACTCGAAGCGCAGCGTGATGTAGATGACGATGGCGATCAGGAAGATGACCAGCGCCCGCTGCGCCTTGGAGGTGATCTCGTCACCCCACGACGGCCCGACCGAGTTCACGGTGACCTCGTCGGCGGGGGTGCCGGTGAGCTCGGCGAGCGCTTCCTGCACCTCGGACACCTGCTGCTCCCGCTCCTCGGCGTCGCCCTCGGGGCGGGCCGACACCCGGAGGCGCTCGTCGTCGCCACTGCTCAGCGTCTGGATCTTGGCGTCGGCGAACCCGAGTGGCTGCAGGGCGTCGCGGGCGTCCTCGACCGAGGCGCCGCCGGCCTCGAGCTCCCACACGGTGCCGCCTTCGAAGTCGATGCCGAGGTTGAGGTCACGGGTGATCAGCGACACCAGGCCGATGACGATGACGACGGCGGAGATGGCGAACCACAGCTTCCACCGGCCGACGAAGTCGAAGTCCGTCTCGCCGTGGTAGAGGCGCCCCAGCAGCCGACGCCGCTCGACGATCGGGCCGGTCATGCCGCACCCCCCTCGGGCCGAGCAAGGCCCCGGGCGACGCCGAGGCCCCGCATCTCGGTGAAGGCCCGACTGCGGCTGAGCAAGGTCACCATGGGCCGGGTGAAGAAGAAGGCCACCACGACGTCGAGCATCGTCGACAGGCCGAGGAAGAAGGCGAAGCCTCGCACCGGGCCGACGGTGAGCCAGTAGAGGAGAGCGGCCCCCATGAACGACGAGACGTCGGCGGTGAGGATGGTGCGGAAGGCCCGGGTGAAGCCCCGCTCGACCGACGACCGGATCGTCTTGCCCGAGCGCACCTCGTCCTTCAGGCGCTCGAAGAACACGACATAGGAGTCGACGGTGATGCCCACCGACACGATGATGCCGGTGGCGCCGGCAAGCGTCAGTGCCAGCCCCGACGACGAACCCAGGTAGGAGATCACCCCCCACATCAGCGCGCCCCACACCAGCAGTCCGAGCACGACCACCAGCCCGAGGGCTCGGTAGTAGAGGATCATGTAGAGGAGGACGAGGCCGACGCCGACCAGGCCGGCGGCCACGCCTGCCTCCAGCGACTCGCGGCCGAGGCTGGGCGAGATCGTCTGCACCGTCTCCTGCTCGAGTGCGACCGGCAGCGCGCCGAACCGCAGCACCAGGGCGAGGTCGCGGGCGTCGCCCTCGTCGAAGTCGCCACTGATCTGCACCTCGTCGCGCTGGAACTCGGGGGCCTGGATCTCCGGCGCCGACTGCACCACCGCGTCGAGCACGATCGCCAGGCTCCGCGTCGGGCAGACCGACGGGTCGCCGTTGAAGCACTGCGAGGCGACGGCGTTGAACTGGTCGATGCCCGAGCCGGTGAACTCCACGTTCACCACCCACTGGCCGTTCTGCTCGTTGAACAGCGCCTGGGCTGTCGACAGCGCCTCACCGGTGACCGTCGCCGGCCCCAGCCGGTACCGGAGGGGCGGCTCGTCGTCGTCGCCGGGCCGGCCCGGGAAGATGACCACCTCGGTCGGATCGTCCTCCTCCCGCGGGGTCGTCTCGATCTCTCCCGGCTCGCCGACCGTCGTCGGCGTCGTCGCCTCGGTGCTGGTCGTCGTCGAGTCGTCGCTCTCCTCGCCCGCCGGCGCTGCGGTCGTCGTCGTGGTGGTCGTGGTCTCGCCCCGGGGCACCTCGGTGGTGTCCTCGGGCGTGACCTCGGCACTCGTCGTGGTGCTGGCGTCGTCGCCGTCCTCGCCGGCGCTGGTCGAGGTGCTCTCGTCGGTCGGGACGCTCGAGGAAGGGGTCGGCAGCTCCGGGATCTCGACGCCCTCAGGGGGGAGGATCTCCAGGACGGGCCGGAACCGCAGCTCGGCGGTGTCGCCCACGATCTCCAGGGCCCGGCGCTGGTCCTTGACACCGGGCAGCTGCACGACGATCGAGTCGCCCTGGCGGGTGATCTCGGGCTCGGCCACGCCGAGGGCGTCGACCCGGCTGCGGATGATCGCGATGGCCTGGTCGAGGGAGTCGGACTGGAACTCGCCCCGGGGCTGGAGAACCACCGATGCCCCGCCCTGGAGGTCGAGACCGAGCTGAGGCTCGTTGCCGGCGGCCATGTTGGCGCCGACCAGGCCGAAGGCGATGACCACGATCGCGATGAGAGAGACGTACAGCGGGCGGCGCATGGGGGGTCAGTCCTCGATGGGACCGGTGGCGTCGGGCAGCTCGGGGCCGAGCTTCCGACTGATGGCCCCCCTCGCCACCCGGAGCTCGACGCCCGGCGACACCTCGAGGCGGACGGCCTCGTCGTCGAGGAAGGTGATCCGGCCGTACACGCCGCCGGCGGTCACGATCTCGTCACCCACGCCGACCGAGCGCACCAGCGCCTGGTGGGCCTTCACCCTGCGCTGCTGCGGGAGGATGAACAGCACCCACATGAGGGCGAAGGTGATGACGAGGATGGCCAGACCCATGGCGGAACCAGACGATCGGGAACGAAGCGATTGACGAGCCTACTTCCACACCGCCAGGACCTCGCGCCGCGCCATGTCGAAGGTTCCGGCCATGATCGCCTCCTGCAGCCGGCGCACGACGCCGAGGATCCAGTGGACGTTGTGGATCGTCAGCAAGCGGGGTGCAGCAGGCTCGTCGACGGTCAGCAAGTGGCGCAGGTAGGCCCGTGACCATCGCCCGCAGACCGGGCACGAGCAGTCGTCGTCGAGGGGGCCGGGGTCGGCGGAATTCGCCGCGTTGCGGAGGTTGACCCGTCCCCGCGAGGTGAGGATGGTCCCGTGGCGGCCCAGGCGGGTGGGCAGGACGCAGTCGAACATGTCGACGCCGAGCGCCACCGCCTCGACGATCCCGACGGCATCGCCGACGCCCATCAGGTAGCGGGGCCGGTCGGCGGGCAGCTCGTCCAGCGCGGCAGCCAGCGCCGGCAGCATCTCGGCCCGGCTCTCGCCGACCGACAGCCCGCCGATGCCGTAGCCCGCGAAGTCGAGCTCGACGGTGCGGCGGGCGCTCTCCACTCGCAGGGCTGCGCTGATCCCGCCCTGGACGATCCCGAACAGGGCCTGGCCCTCCCGGCGGTGGGTGGCGCGGGCCCGGGCCGCCCACGCGGCCGTGCGCTCGACCGCGGCCCGCACGACCTCGGGCGGTGACGGGAGCGGCGGGCACACGTCGAGCACCATCTGGATGTCGGCGCCCAGCAACTCCTGGATGCGGACGGCGTCCTCGGGTGTGAGCCGGTGGGTCGACCCGTCGTAGGTCGACCGGAAGACGGCACCGCCGTCGTCGACCTTGGGCTCGAGCGAGAAGACCTGGTAGCCGCCCGAGTCAGTCAGGATGTGGCCGTCCCAGCCGGTGAAGCGGTGCAGCCCGCCTAGGTCCGCGATCACCTCGGCGCCGGGTCGCAGCATGAGGTGGTACGTGTTGGCGAGGACCACCGACGGCCCCAGGTCGTCCAGATCGGCCGCCGACAGCGTGCGGACCGAGCCGCGGGTGCCGACCGGCATGAAGCACGGCGTCGGGAAGGAGCCCCGCGGGGTGGTGATGGTGGTGGCCCGGGCCGCCCCGTCGACCGCGTCGATGGTCTGGGTGAGGGGGGCGGTCACGCCGCGGGGCCCCGCCGGGGAATGAACATCGCGTCGCCGAAGGAGAGGAAGCGGTAGCCATCCCGGAGGGCGATGTCGTAGAGGGTCCGCCAGCGGTCCCCGATGAACGCGTCCACCAGCAGCAGGAGCGACGAGCGGGGCAGGTGGAAGTTGGTGAGGAGGGCGTCGACCACTTCGAACCGGAAGCCGCGGCGGATGAACAGGTCGGTGCGGCCCTCGAGCCGCCCGGTGGCGGCCGCGCTCTCGAGCGCCCGGACGGTGGTCGTGCCCACCGCCACCACCCGTTCGGCGGCGCGGCAGGCGGCCATGGTGGCGGCCGGCACCCGGTAGCGCTCGGCGTGCATCACGTGGTCCTCGGCCCGCTCCGCCGTCACCGGCCGGAAGGTGGCCAGCCCGACGGCCAGATCGACGCGCTCGACGGCCACACCCCTATCGCGGCACCGGTCGAGGACCGAGGAGGTCAGGTGCAGGCCGGCGGTGGGCGCGGCCACCGACCCGGGGCGCGCCGCGTACACGGTCTGGTAGCGCTCCGGGTCGGCCAGCGGCGCCGTGATGTACGGCGGTAGCGGCACCTCGCCGTGGCGCTCCAGCGCGGCCAGGACGCCGTCCTCGCCGGCCCGCAGCCGCACCACCCGGCGGCCGGCGCCGATGGGCTCGCCCACCTCGATCTCGAGGTCGGGCCCCGCCGTCAGACGGGTGCCGGGGCGCACCCTCCTCGACGGCCGGACCAGGGCCTCCCACCGGTCGCCGTCGAGGGGCTCGACCAGCAGCACCTCGACCGCACCGCCCGTCTCCTTGTGCAGGCGGAGACGGGCCGGGAGCACCCGTGTGTCGTTGAGAACCAGGATGTCGCCCTCGCCCAACAGATCGGGCAGGTCGCCGACCCGCCGGTGGACAGACCTCTCGGCGGGGCCCGAGTCGTCCAGCAGCCGGGCCGAATCCCGCGGCTCGGCGGGGGCCTGGGCGATGGCCTCGGGGGGCAGGCCGTAGTCGAAGGCGTCCATCCGCACCGGGAAAGAGCGTAGGAGCACCGCAAGAAACCGGGGCCGAGCCCGTTTCGGACGGCGTGACCATCAAGCGAACGCTCACCGCCCTGACGGCGCTTCTCCTGCTGACCGCGGTTGCCGTGCTGCCCGCGTCCCCATCAGGTGCCGTCGTCGGGGGCCTCATCCAACCGTCGTCGTCCTGGACCCTCGGGGGCGTGGCCTGCGATCTGATCGCGGTCCCCGCCGCCACCCCGGTGGGTGTCGGCACCTGCCCCGGCGTCCGCCCCGGTGCCGTCGTGCAGAGCGACGTCGGGTCGTGCACGTTCAACTTCCTGTTCAACGGCAGCGACGGCCGCCGCTACATGGGGACCGCCGGCCACTGCATCCTCGAGGCTCCGGCGGTCGGCGGCCAGGCGCCGGAGACGACGTGGCCGATGGGCGGAGGGCCGGTGGCGCGCGACGGCGCCGGCAACCGCATCGGCGAGTTCGCCTACGCCATCCTCGAGGACCCGAAGGACTTCGCCCTCGTACGCCTCGACGCGGGCGTGGTGGCCAACCCGCAGATGTGCCACTTCGGTGGGCCCACCGGGATCAACAACGACCTGGCCAGCGGTCCCGTCACCCTCGAGCACTTCGGCAATGGCATCGGCATCGGCACGGTGCTGCCCGCCCGCTCGGCGGTGGCCCTCGGCATGCCCGATCCGGACCACGTGTACGCCCTGGGTGCGGTGGTCCCGGGCGACTCGGGCAGCGGCATCATCAGCGCCGACGGGCGGGCGGTGGGCGTGATCGTCACCACCGGCCTCCACCTCGGCTCCATCGGCTTTCCCGACAGCGACGCGGGCGCCATGGGCATCACCCGGATCTCGCCCCAGGTCCAGCGGGCATCGCAGGTGCTCGAGATGGGCCTGACGCTGCAGACCGCTCCGAAGCTCTAGATCCAACACATGAAAGGAGCCATCACATGAAGCGTCGACTCCTCATCCTGGCCGGCGCGGTCGCGGCCGCCGTCGCGTTCGCCGTCCCCCAGGCCAACGCACAGCAGATCTGCTACGACCTCGACGTCACCGTGGCCGGTACGACCTTGGCCGACCAGGCGGGCTGCCTACCCGAGTGACCTGCTCTCCAGGGCGCTGAGGGCCCGAGACCGGCGGTCGAGCGCCGGTCTCGGGCCTTTTGCCCGTCCTGGGGAGGAAGTGCCGCGTGTCACGGCGAAACAGGGGGTTGCCATGGCCATTCGTGCTGACGAGGTCGACCTGGGACGCGATCGCGACCTGGTCGAGCGCTACCAAGCGGGCGATCCGTCCGCCTTCGACGACCTGTACGAGCGGTACTTCGACCGGCTGCGGGCGTACTGCCATCGCCGGGTCGGCGACTCCCACGAGGCCGAGGAGCTGGCCCAGGAGGCGTTCATGCGGGCGCTGCGGGCGCTGCCCCGGTTCGCGGGCGAGCGCCGCTTCTACCCGTGGATGACGGTCATCGCCCAGCGGCTGTGCGTCGACCACCACCGCCGGCGCGGGCGCATCCACCTCGTCTCCGACGTCGACCCTGGCGGGGTCGTCGACGGCGAGCACGACCACCTGTTCCTCGACGTGGACGTGGGCCACCTGTCGCTGGCCATGGAGCGGCTCGCTCCCCGCCACCGGGAGGTCCTCAAGCTCCGCGAGCAGGAGGGGTGGAGCTACCAGCAGATCGCCGACCACCTCGACGTGCCGATGACGACGGTCGAGGCGCTCTTGCACCGCGCCCGCAAGGCCCTGCGCCGCGAGTTCAACGCGGTGGCGGGCGACAGCCGGTGGATCGCGCTGCCGGTCGTCGGCTGGCTGGTGCGGACTGCCGGCTCCATCCGCGACAAGATCGGCGACCGCATCCCCGAGCTCAGCTCGCTGACCGCTCCGGTGGCGGCCGGCGCCATGACCATCGCGCTGGCGGTGGGCCCGGTCGTGAGCGGCGGCGGCGACGGCGGCAAAGCGGTGGCCACGGTCGGCGGGAGCACGCCCGCGTCGGTCGTCGTCGATCCCGCCACCGCAGATCCCGCGGCCGCCCCTGCCGCACCCACTCCCAGTCCGTCGGCTGACACGCCGGAGGTCGCATCGACGACGCCGACATCCGCCGCACCTGCCCCCGCTGCGGTCGGCCCCGCCGAGGTGTTCGTCGGGCCCGGCGGCGCGGCGGCAGCCGAAGAGGCCAGTGAGGACATGGACACCAGAGCCGACGTCGGCAGCGCCTGGCTGGCGGCCGACATCGAGCAGATCACCGACAACCTGCCCATCCCGCCCACCCCGCTCGGAGTCGACCAGTGAAAGCCCGCATCGTCGCCATCGCCATCGCCGCCATCGCCCTCGCCGCCGGCCTCATCCCGAACGCCGGGGCGAGCTCGCTGACACCGACCACGGGCGAGGACCGCGTTGCCTGCGCCGGGGTGCGAACCCTCGACATCGGCATCTGCCTGCAGAACCCGCTGCCGTAGCGGTCAGCGATTCCGGTCAGTCTCTCTCGAGCTCTGTAACCAGCGCGTCGACGACGTCGACGAGCGTGCCGCCGCCCTCCACCACCGATCGCTGCCGGAGGTAGCTCGAGCCGCCGGCCAGGATCCCCGAGACGCTGCACAGCTCGTCCTCGCACCCGAGCCGGCGGGCCACCGGCGTCAGCTCGTCGATCAGGTCGCCGATGGCGTCACGGATGTGGAGCCGGTTGCCCTGGGCGTCGACGATGATCTCGGCCTCGAGACCGTGGCGGGCCGCCCTCCACTTGTTCTGGCGCACGATCCACGGCTCCGGGCTCGGCAGCTTGTACCCCCGGTCGATCAGGGTGTCGAGCCACTCGACCAGGCTCTGCGCCACCGCGGCCAGCGCGGTGACCTCGTCGAGGGTCGGCAGGCCGTCGCACATGCGCAGCTCGACGGTGCCGAAGTCGGGATGGGGGCGGATGTCCCACCACACCTCCCGGATGGTCCCGATGGCCTCGGCCGAGACCAGGGTCTCCATGTACTGCTCGAAGTCGGTCCAGTTGGCGATGGGTTCGGGGAGGCCGGCGGTCGGGAGCCCTTCGAACACCTTGCTCCGGCTCGACGCCAGGCCGGTGTCGTGGCCGTGCCAGAAGGGGCTCGACGCCGACAGGGCGAGGAAGTGCGGGATGTACGACGCCAGGGCGTTGGCGATGGCCACCACCTTCTCGGGCGACCGCACCCCGACGTGGTAGTGCACGCCGAAGATGGCCAGCCGCTCGGCCATCCACCGCATCTCCTCGACCAGCCGGGCGTAGCGCGGGTTCGGACTCAGCGTCTGGTCGTAGTAGCGGGAGAAGGGGTGCGTCCCCGAGCACATGAGCCCGAGGCCCCGGCGGTCGGTCTGCTCCCGCACGGTGGCGAGGGTGTCCGCCAGATCGCCCTTGGCCTCCGCCACCGTCGTGCACACGCCGGTGATGATCTCGATCGTGCAGTCGAACAGCTCGTGCTTGGCCTTGGGGTGCTCGCCGCCGGGGTGCCCCTCACCCAGCTCCTTCAGGATCTCGGTGGCGGCGCTGGCCAGCTCGCGTGTCTCGCGGTCGACGATCTCGAGCTCGACTTCGATGCCGAGGCTCGACGTCGGCGAGCTGTTGAAGTCGATCTGCATTGTTCACTCCCCGGCGGGTCCCCTGCACCCCGCCTCCTCCGAAGGGTGGGGCCCCTACCCCACCCCGGCCGTCGGCCGGGAAGGTACCCCTGCCGCTAGTCGAATAGGCCCGGCACGCGCCCCTCGGGCATCACCAGACCGATGTGGGCCCACGCCGCCGGCAGGGCCACCCGGCCCCGGGGCGTGCGCTTGAGCAGGCCCCGCTGGATGAGGAACGGCTCGTACACGTCCTCCACCGTCTCGGGCTGCTCCCCCACTCCGATGGCCAGGGTGGTGAGCCCGACCGGCCCGCCGCCGAAGCGCTCGCAGATGGCCGACAGGATGGCGCGGTCGACCTTGTCGAGGCCGAGGTCGTCGACGCCGAACAGGGCGAGGCCGGCGGCGGCGGTGGCGTGGTCGACGGTGCCGTCACTCCGCACCTCGGCGAAGTCGCGCACCCGGCGCAGGAGACGGTTGGCGATGCGAGGCGTACCCCGCGCCCGGCCCGCGATCTCGGCCGCGCCGCCGGCGTCGATCTGCACCCCCAGGATCCCGGCCGCCCGCACCACGATCTCCTGCAGGTCGCAAGGCTCGTAGAAGTCGAGCCGGGCGACCAGGCCGAAGCGGTCGCGCAACGGTCCGGTGATCATCCCGGTGCGGGTGGTGGCCCCCACCAGGGTGAAGCGGGGGAGGTCGAGCCGGATGGATCGCGCCGCCGGGCCCTTGCCGAGGACGATGTCGAGCTGGAAGTCCTCCATGGCCGGATAGAGGATCTCCTCGACGGCCCGGCTGAGGCGGTGGATCTCGTCGATGAACAGGACGTCGCCCTCGCCCAGGCGGGTGATGATGGCGGCCAGGTCGCCGCCCCGCTCGATGGCAGGTCCCGAGGTGACGTGCATGGCCACGCCCATCTCGTTGGCCACGATCCCCGCCAGCGACGTCTTGCCCAGGCCGGGCGGACCGGCCAGCAGCAGATGGTCGGCCGCCTGGCCTCGCCGGCGGGCCGCCTCCAGCAGGATCGACAGGTGCTCCTTGAGCTCCGCCTGGCCCACGAACTCGGCCAGTCGCCTCGGGCGCAGGCCGGCCTCGACGGCGACCTCGTCGGAGACGAGGCCCGGCTCGAGCAGCTCCTCCCTCATGCGCCCGGACCTTCTCGGCGGGTCCACCTGACATTTCTGACCGGTCCGCCCGCCGAGAACAGGAAGGTCATGCGCTCACCGCCAGGGTCTGGAGGGCGGCCTTGAGGAGCAGCGCGGCGTCGCCCTCGTCGGGCAGCTCGGCCATGGCGTCGCGGATCTCCTCGGGCCCATAGCCGAGCTCGACCAGCGCCTCCCGGACATCGGTGCGGGGCGTGCGTTCGAGGGCGTGGCCGTTCCCGGCGACGGTGGTCACCGAGGTGAGGTCGAGCTCGGGGACGTCGAGCCGGGCCTTGAGCTCGACGAGGAGGCGGGCGGCCGTCTTCTTGCCCACGCCGGGCACGAGACACAGCGCGGCGACGTCGTCGTCGACCAGCACCCGCCGCAGCATCTGGGGCGAGTGCACGCCGAGGATCCCGAGGGCGAGGGCGGGGCCGACCCCATGGGCGCCCAGCAGCGCCTCGAAGCAGACCCGCTCGTCGCGACCGAGGAAGCCGTAGAGAGTGACGGCGTCCTCCCGCACGTGGTGGTGGATGTGGAGGAACACCTCATCGCCGATGTCGCCCAGGCTCACGTAGGTCGTGGGGCTGATGATCACGCGGTAGCCGATGCCACCCACCTCGACCAGCGCCTCCGACGGTAGGAAGCGGTCGATCAGCGTCCCTCGCAGCGATCCGATCATCGGGATGCTCCCGAGACCGCCGCCGCGAACGGGGCCACCGCCAGGTGACACAGGGCGATGGCCACCGCGTCGGCGGCGTCGGCCGGCTTGGGCGGGGCGGCCAGCCCCAGCAGGGTCTGCACCATGCGCTGCATCTGCTCCTTCGACGCGGCGCCGTAGCCGGCCACCGCCTCCTTCACCTGGTTCGGGGTGTACAGGCTGACCTCGCAGCCGGCGTTGACCGCCTCGGCCATCACCACGCCAGAGGCCGCCGCCACCGACATGGCCGTGCTGGTGTTGGCCTGGAAGAACACCTTCTCGATGGCCACCACCGCCGGGCGCAACTCGTCCAGCAGGCCCCGGATCTCGCGCTGCAGCTCAGCCAGCCGGTCGGGCACCGCCGCGGCCGGCGGGGTGCGCAGCACCCCGATGGCGACCGCGGTCGTCCGCCCGCCCTCCCGCCGCACGCAGCCGTAGCCGCACCGGGACAGGCCGGGGTCGATGCCCAGCACGAACATGGGTTCGACCGTAGCCGGGACGCGGCCTCACGACGCGGATGGTCGCGGCCGATACGAACCGCGATGACTGTCGTCCAGCTCGCCGACGTGCGCCACCGCTTCGGGGATGTCCCCGCCCTCCGGGGGCTCAACATCGAGGCCGAGCCGGGCT
>Ga0299913_10004137_pt1 | contig 12093 bp, 11 predicted proteins | sample RVTome_9_FD_201360 | JGI IMG/M metagenome (GOLD analysis project Ga0299913, IMG submission 201360) | Soil microbial communities from uranium-contaminated site in the Upper Colorado River Basin, Wyoming, United States - RVT155D38 (version 2) ... | reverse complement strand
CGGCTATCGCCGCAGTGATCCTGTTGCGGTCCGGCAGTGGCGCGGTTCCCACTTCACGGTTCCACCCCGCGGAGAGCCCGACTCCCTGGAAGAGAAGTTCTATTTCGTCCGGATCGTCCGCGGTGAAGACCCTCCCTCCCCGAACAAATGCGAGTGCAAGGACCGTCACCTCCTCGGCGCGCCACCCGTGCTCATGTTCGACAACCTTTCCGGTCATTGCCACCAATCCGACTGCCAATCGTTCCACCTCGAGAGCCGCGTGTGCTTCGATGATCCGGTCGACATCCTTTGCTGCATAGACACCGCAGGGAGGGTCGGCGCATTGGCCGTCCGTGTGCGGGATATCGGCGTTGTCATTTGTCCGCCCGCATCGCGCCGTCATCGATCGATGCTTCCACTGGACGCGGTAGCCGTGGAACTCGTCGTCGCTCAGCGTCCACACTCTGAAGCCCAGCATCGGCACAGGGGACCAGGCGTGGCCACGGTCGACCTTGACTCTCGATATCACGTCACTGAGGAAGTAGCGAAGTGTCTTGTCCGTCCCCGCCACCTCCGCCTCCAAGGCGTCGACTTCGGTCTGGATCGTGGCGAGGCGGCTTCGCAGGTCTCGCAAGCGAGCTCGCTTTCTCCGTGATTTCAGTAGCAGCCGGTCCAACTCGGGAGGGGAGTCGGCGATCCCGTACTTGAGCCGGAGTCGTTCCCATTCACGGTTCAAGCGGTGGATGCTGTCCTCGACCATGCCAGTGGAACCTAGCTGATCCATCGAACAAATGTTCGACAGTATGGTTTGTGATTTTTCGCGCTCCCCTTCTCCGGCTACGGCGGAGCGTTCTGAACCGCTTTCATGGTGGGATGGATATCAGCTGGCCCGATGTGCTCCTTTCGACTGTGCTGATCCTGGTCGCGGTTGTCTTGTCCGTTTGGAAGGGACTCAGGGCGGAGCGGTCGATCGTCTGGTCAGCACTTCGCGCCGCGGTCCAGCTTCTTGTCGTTGGGTTGTTGTTTCGACTCATCTTCGAGTCGGCATCTGCCATGACGTGGGCGTGGGTCTGGGTGATCGGGATGGTCATCGTCTCGTCTGAGGTGGTCAAACGCCGCGCCCCCGGGATCCCCATGGTCCGTGCCGGGGCATATGCCGCCCTTGGCGGAGCACTTATCGTGTGCCTCGGGATCGTCTTCGGGCTCGGAGTCTTCCTCCTCGAGCCGGTCACCTTTGTTGTCGTCGCAGGGATAACCCTTGGCAACACCATGCCATCGGCGGTGCTTGCCGTGGACGTTGCTGCGAAAGCGTTCACCGAGAATCCCGGCAGGATCGAGGGCGTCCTCGCCCTCGGTATGGACTCCACTGCAGTCAACCGGCTCATCACACCAGAGGCAGTGAGGGCGGCGCTGATCCCACAGATCGAGAGGACCAAGGTGGTCGGCCTCATCGCCTTGCCGGGTGCCATGACCGGAATGTTGTTGGCCGGGGCGGACCCCTTCAGCGCTGTCCTGGTCCAGCTTGTCATCATGTATCTGATCCTTGGTGCAGTGGCAATAGCGGTCGTCACCGTTGTCGTGTTGGTCGGGGTGCGTGCTTTCACAGCCGACGGGCGCCTCGAAGAGTGGGTGCGGACACAAACCCGGTGAAATGCCCAGGTAAGAACAGCGCCGCAAATACGCTGGATTTGATGCTCGACGACATGGACAGGGCCCTTCTCGACTTCGAGCGGGGATGGGCCAACCAATCAGGTCCCAAGGACTGGATCATCGAATGGGATCTCGGACTCACCGCCGATGCGTACTACGCGCGTCTTCGTGAGCTGATTTCTGATATCGGTGCAAGAACCTATGATCCATTGACCGTGCTCAGACTTGAACGGATCATCGAACCCCTGGGAACAGCAGAGGCGGTCGGCTGATGGCAAACAAGGGGCGTCATTCTGGGGAGGGCGGGAATTTCTATCGCGATCTTGCCATCATGGTGGCGGCGATAGTCTCGGTCGGAGCCATTGTGTTTTTCCTTCTGTTCCTATTCGCCGGCGACACGGTGTCGGAGACGACCACCACCAGTTCGACGTCATCAACGTCGACATCGACGACGCTCGGAGAGAGCTCAACCACGGAAGGGACCGCCCCCTCGACCTCCACGACACCAGCCACGATCCCGGTTCGCGCCAACGAGGACGTGCGGGTAGTGGTGCTCAATTCGGTCGGGATCGGCGGAGTCGCGGGCCGGTTCACCCAGGAGCTGGCCAACCTGGGCTACCAGACACTCCAGGCGGATGACTACGACCCTGAGCAAGACCCGACCCGGATCTGGTTCCGTGAGGGTTTCTCCGCAGAGGCCAACGCCCTGGCCGAGTACATGTTGGAGGACAGCGGAACAGAGGCTCTCGCCGAACCACTCCCGGACGAGACTCTCAAACCGGGCGCCGACCTTGTGGTGGTATTGGGTACCGGATACCAGGAATGACCCATATCGCTCCCCGGAAACGGGGCGGCAGGACGTGGATCCTTCCCGCAGGGACCACGCTGATCATCGCTGGATTAGTGGTTTTCAGAGTCCTGAGCACATCGTTGGTCACAGACTTTGTCTCGTGGTGGCCCGTTTGGGTTGTCCTCGTCGGCCTCTGGCTCTGGGCGAGGGGACGGAAGTTGGGAGCGTTTCGTCTTGGTGGACTGGTGTCGGTGGCAGCGGTAGGTGTTGCGGCTCTACTTGTCGTGGGCCACATTCAGGGCTGGCCGATAATGCCGTCTTCAGCCGGGCTATTGAGCGGAAGCAGCGATAGCGGCTTCACTTCTGCTGGCTTCTCCGCGAGAGCCCCCGGCGGTGTCCTCGTGGTGGCTAATGGTTCGCCGGGCACGCTTTATGCGGCCCAGCCCGTGCGCAGGGGAGGTGACATCCCAGCCCCCTTCGCCGTGGAACGCTCCCAGGACGCCGATGTGTCTGTTGTCCTGTCACCCTCCGATGACGCTGGCCTTTTCCTCTGGGCTGGCTGGCGGGTGAGCCTGTCTCCTTTGCCTGCGTGGACACTCACACTCGAGGGGAACATCGATGCCGACCTCAGCGGACTAGTGGTCGAGAACCTCCAGTTGTTGGGTACCGGCTCCGTGCGCCTCGGCACGGTGGACCACAGCACGCCACTCACGGTGTCAGGAGATTTCGTCATCGATGTCCCTGGCGGAATACCGGTGAGGGTTGTTGGACCCGCCGAAATTCCGTCTGACTGGGAACGCTCCGATGCCGGCGCTGCTTCCCCGGTGGACGGTCAGGGATGGGTGATTTCGGTGGCCGACGGCACCGTCGTCGAGATTCGCGTCCGATAGGATTCGTTGGGTACACTCGCCGCGTGCCATCTGATCGCCTCAGACGCAGTGCCCTGATCGTGTGGACGGCCGTCGGGGGGATCGCCCTCTTCGCCGTGTTCCTTTACGTCGCTGAGTCGATTCGGGTGATCTGGCTCCCTCTCGCCTTCGCCGCCGGCCTTGTCTTCCTTCTCGAGCCCACAGTGCGGGCCTTCGACAGGATGGGGTTTCGACGTGTCTTCAGCGCCATTTTTGCCCTCATTGCACTGATGGGTCTGATTGTTGCGATCGTGGTGCTCGTCCTCCCCACCATCCGCGAGCAGGCTGCCGAGTTCATCGGAGACCTGCCCGAGTTGTGGGGCGGACTGATCGCCTGGGTCAGGGACATCGCGGGCCGATTCGGTTACGACATCGATGAGCTGTTGACCCAGGGCGCCATCGAAGAGTGGCTCGACGATCCGTCGAATCAGGCGACTCTTCAGGAACTCCTTTTCGGATTCGGGGCAGGTGCGGGCACGGTCATCAGGGGTGTGACCGAGGCAATCCTCGTTATCGTTCTTGCCCCCGTCCTGGCCCTATACATCCTGATCGACCTCGACAAGTACCGTGCTCAGGCCCTCGAGTTGACCCCGGACGAGCATCGGCCGGAGTTTGCTTTTGTCGGTGGCGAAGTCGGAACGGCGCTTGGCTCCTTCGTGCGAGGGCAGCTTCTTGTTGCTCTCATCGTCGGCATCGCGTCAAGTATCGGTATGTGGGCGATCGACCTGCCCTTCTGGCTACTGATTGGCATGCTCGCCGGGCTGCTCAACCTCATCCCGTTCCTCGGCCCGTTTGTCGGTGGAGCCCTGGCCGCGGTGGTTGCCCTACTCTCCGGAGACCTGACTCAGGCCATCTGGGCAGTCGCGATCTTCACTGCTATTCAACAGGTCGACAACCACGTGATCACCCCGTTGGTGCAACGGACCAGGGTGAAGCTGTCACCTCTGGTCATTGTCCTGGCCCTCATTATCGGCGGCTCCGTAGCCGGCCTGCTGGGGGTGCTCATCGCAGTTCCGGTGACCGCGGCTGTCCGGATCATCATCGGACATCTCTGGCGCACGCGGATCCTGGGCCAGTCGTGGGAGGAGGCGAGCGAGGCCATGATCGAAGTGACACCGCCACCAGACCGGATCGCCGGCATCCGGAGACGCAGCGTCGACCAGTCCCGTCTGTTCGACACCGCAGAGATGCAAAGCTGGTCAGAAGGCGACGTCCCCGACGGCGAGTAAAGGACAATCGTCTAGATGTCGCCTAGGTAGGCCTCTCGCATTTGGGGGTTGGCCATTAGGGCTTCGGCTGTGTCGGCTAGGACTATTCGGCCGGTCTGGAGGACGTAGCCTCGGTCGGCGATGGATAGGGCCATGTTGGCGTTCTGTTCCACGACGAAGACCGTGGTTCCAGCCTTGTTGATCTGGTCGATGATCTCGAAGTTCTGCGCGACGAGCTTCGGGGCGAGGCCCATCGAGGGTTCGTCCATGAGCAGCACCTTGGGCCGGGCCATCAGTGCACGACCCATGGCCACCATCTGTTGTTCGCCTCCCGACAGCGTCCCGGCTTTCTGGCTGAGCCTCTCCTTGATCCGAGGGAATAGCTCAAAGACACGGTCGTAGTCGGAGTCGAGGTTTTCGCCGTGGCGGAGATAGGCTCCGATCTCGAGGTTCTCCCGAACGGTCATCCGCTTGAATAGGCGCCGATTCTCCGGGACCATGGTGACGCCGTGGGCGACTCGATCGGCGGTGGTCCACTCGTTTACGTTCTCACCGTCGAGCTCGACCGTGCCAGAGCTCGGGATCACATATCCAAGTATTGTCTTGAGTGTCGTGGTCTTGCCCGACGCATTGCCGCCGAGCAGACAGACCATCTCACCTTCGTAGATCTCGATATTGGCGTCCTTGAGGATGTGCACCGCCCCGTAGTGGGTGTCGACTCCTCTGAAGGCAAGGACCGGAGTGCGATCAGTCATCGGTGTCTCCGGTTGGTCGACCGAGGTAGGCCTCGATCACATCCTCGTTGGTCGAAACCGCTTCGTAGTCGCCTTCGGCGATCTTGACTCCGTGGTCGAGAACAACGACACGGTCCGAAACGTCCCTCACCACCTTCATATCGTGTTCGATGAGTACCACAGTGATTCCCCGCTCGCTCCGTAGTTTCCCGATCAGCTGGGTCAGCTCGATGGTCTCCTTGGGGTTCATCCCGGCCGTGGGCTCGTCGAGAAGGAGCAATTTGGGCATGGTGGCCATGGCCCGGGCAATCTCGAGTCTGCGACGGTTGGCGTAAGAGAGCACGAAGGCCGGCTGGTCATGGCGGTATCCCGAAAGCCGCGTCCCGAAGAACGAAAGGATTTCCTTGGAAATCGTTTCGATCATCTCTTCTTCTGCCTTCTCTGCTTTGGTCTGGAAGATGGTGCCAAAGAGTCCCTGCTTGGTCCGGCAGTGTTGGCCGACCATCACATTCTCGAGAACTGTCAGGTTGGGAAAGAGGCGGACATTCTGGAAGGTGCGGGCGATTCCCCTCTTGGTGATCTCGTTGGGCAGGTGGCCGGCGACATGATCCCCATCGAAGACAATGGTCCCCGAGTCGGGGGAGAACATTCCGGAGATCACGTTGAAGAATGACGTCTTCCCGGCACCGTTGGGGCCGATTACCGAGACTATCTCGCCCTCGTCGATGTGGAAGTCGATGCCATCGAGAGCCTTGACGCCGCCGAACTGCTTCTGCAGTCCCTGAATATCGAGGAGCGGCATCAGGTTGTCGCCTCCTCGGCGTCTTCGGCCACAAACTCACCGGTACGGTCGAGCCAGGCATCCTGTTCGGCCTCTTCTGCGTGCAGTTCCCGGGAGCGGCGGACCGAGGGCAGAAGGCCTTCGGGTCTCCGGAGCATCATGTAGACCAGGATTCCACCGTAGATGAGCAGCTTGAATTCGGAGAACTCTGTGAGGAGACCTTGGGACTTGGGTCCTCCCAACACACCGATCAACATGAGGGCACCGAAGGCAACGCCGCGGATGCTGCCCATACCTCCGACTATCACCACGACCAGGATGATGATGGAGACGAGTACGTCGAATGAGTTGGTGAACACAGTCCCGACCTTGGCCGAGAACAGGGCACCGGCGAACGATGCGATGACGGCGCCGAGGACGAACGCGAGAAGCTTTGCCTGAACCGTGCTGATTCCGATCGCTTCGGCGACATCCTCATCTTCGCGCATGGCCGCCCAGGCCCGGCCAACCCTGGAATTCTGGGCGCGGTAGGAAATGTAGGCAGCGATGGCCACGAAGATCATCGTCATGTAGATGAACAACTCCGGAGAGGTACCGCTGATCGATACCGGGCCGGTGACGACTCCGGGGATGCGGGTGATGCCTTGCGCTCCACCAAAGAATGGTGTGAGCCAGTCGGAGAGGAGGAGGATTCGTACGATCTCACCAAACCCGAGGGTGACGATGGCGAGGTAGTCGCCGCGCATTCTGATGACGGGCGTGCCTACGAGGATGCCGGCGATGGTGGCAAGAATCATCACTATCGGGAGGGCTACCCACCAATTCAGCATGGGGGCGAGGGTCGGGCTCAGTGGTGAGGTGAGCACCGCCATCCCGTAAGCGCCGACAGCGAAGAATGCGACATACCCGAGGTCAAGCAACCCGGCCAGGCCGACCACGATGTTGAGCCCGAGCCCCATCAGAATGAACAAGGCAACGTTTATCAGTAGTTCGTTGACAATCCCGCCCACCAGCATCGGGAGAAAGACCAGCAACAATATTCCAAGGCCAATGAGAGAGTACCGGAGCCGTGAGCCCGCCTCAGAAGTCTTCGCCATCTCGGAGAACTGAGCGCTCTTACCTTTGTATCTCACGCTCAGCCACCAGGCTAGACCGCCGATGACGAGCGCGGACCAGACTTGCAGCCCACCCCCGCGGGCGTAGATGAGGCGGACGATTTCGCGGACGTCAATGATGTCGCTGATGACGAGTTCGAATAACGCCATGCCCAGGATCCAGCCCACGGCACGGAGAATTCCGCCCCGCATTTGGTCTCCCACGCCGTAAAGGGCGCCGCCAAGCGCCCCGACACCGGCCAACGCCGCGATGAGGACCACCGAGCCGATGCCAAGACCGAGGGCGAAGGTCATGATTTCGTACATAGCGCTATTGATGTTGGGGAAGAACTCATTCAGGTTGTACGGGTTGGTTACAACCATGAAGGCGACGGCAACCAATCCGGCGATGAACCCGGCCGTACCACCTTTAGCCGCACCCTCGGCGACGTTGCGGCGAGGCTCCTCGAGGATGTTGACCTCGCCTCTTGCCGCGAGATACCCGAAGACGGCGATTGGGAGGAAGAGTGCAATATAGCCAAGGCTGAGGATCGGGCTGATCATCATCCGGTTGTTGAACGAATCGAGCATCCCGATGGCTCCTATGAAGGCCACGACTATCCCGGCGACGACTCCCCACTTGCGAGAGTATCTGTCGGGTCTCATACCCTGTCCTCAGAGCCAAGGCGTTCCCCGAGCAGGCCGGTGGGCCGGAAGATCAAGACCAGGACCAGGGCAGCGAAGGCCACGGCGTCTTTGAGCTGGCTCACTCCCGGGATGCCGAGACCGCCGAGGACGAGGAGAGGGCCTACTCCTTCGAACAAGCCGAGTATCACGCCTCCCAGCATCGCCCCGGGGAGGTTGCCGATACCACCAAGAACCGCTGCGGTGAAAGCCTTGATACCGGGGAGGAATCCGGTGAGGAAGTCAACCCCCCGGAAAAGAAGGGCCCACATCAAGCCGGCGACTCCGGCCATGGCGCCACCGACCGCAAACGTGGTGACGATGGTCTTGTCGACATCGATACCCATCAGCCCTGCAATCTCTTTGTCCTCGGCCACGGCTCGCATCGCGCTGCCGGTCTTCGTCTTGGTGACGAAGTACCACAGACCGATCATGGAGATTATGGCGACGGCAATGACAAGGGCTCGTGTCCCCGAGATCGGCAGACCGAATATCGAAATGGTTTGGGCCAGTTGTGGCGGCGCCGGCGGGTAGTTGCGAAGGGCGACGCCGAAAAGGCCGGCGAAGGTGTACTGAACAAAGAAGGAAACACCAATCGATGTGATCAGCGGTATCAATCGCGGTGCCCCGCGTAGTGGTCGGTAGGCGACCCTTTCGATCACGATCGCCACCAGGGTCGAGGTGATCATTGCCACGATCAAGACCACAAATATCGAGATAAAGGGGTTGGAATCCCAAAAGCCGCTTCTGAAGAGGATCGTTGCTGAAATGAGCCCGACCATTGTCCCCGACATGAAGACCTCGCCGTGGGCGAAGTTGATGAAGCCGAGCACGCCGTAGACCATCGAGTATCCGAGGGCGATTAGCCCGTACATCGACCCGGTGGAGATCGAAGAGATGATCAGATCTCGCCACGCGACCGCTGAAGGCCCCTCGCCGGCGGCGAAGTTCTGAAACGAGCCGACGACGCCGATTGTTATTGCGATTATCGCCGCAACGCGGACGAACCAGAGGAAGCTGTCGACCCAATTGAATTTGAATCGGCGGGTCTTGGCTACTTCCGGAGCGACTTCGGTTGACACTTGCGCCGGAACAATAAGCGAAAGCCCCGGTCCTGGCTAGCCAGAACCGGGGCCTTCTGTAAATACCTACTGGTAAGAGAGTTAGCTCTCCGGGTAGGTGTAGAGGATGTTGGCCTTGCTGGCCTGGTGGTCGGCGAGGTTGTTGTGCTGAAAAATGGAGATGACGGATGAGCCGCAATCGCCAAATTCGTCACAGCTGATCTCACCGATCAGCCCGCTGTAACCGGTGACGGCTGTCAGCGCTTCGCGCAGTGCCAGCCGGTCGATGTGGAGGACGTCACCGTCGACAACACCGACTTCTTCAATCGCTTCGAGCAACATTGTCGTTGCGTCGTAGGCGTGACCCCAGAAGTCAGCTGAAGGTGCTTCAGCGAACTCAGACTCGTAGTCAGCAAGGAACTGCTCACCACTCAAGTCGGTCGACTCATTGGTGTTGGATGCGAACTGAGTGTCGGGACCAGAGAAGTACATGTTTTCCGATTCGGGAAGGTTCATGAAGTTCTCGACGCTGATACCGTCAGCACCCATCCACTCGACGTCTTCGAGCCCTGATACGCCACCGGCCTGCTGGACGATGAACGTCGCTTCTGCCGGGAAAATCGGCATGAAGATCAGCTCAGGTCCGAACCCGGCAACCTCGGTCAGCACAGGCACCATGTCGGTCTGCTCCCTGGCCACCGCCGTGTGGATTACGATCTCGCCACCGAGTTCGACGAAAGCATTCTCGAACGCCGTCGTCAGACCGTTGGTGTAGGGGTCGCCGTCATGGATCAACGCCACCTTGGTGAGGTTGAGGTTGTTGTAGACGAAGTTCGCAGCAGCCTGACCCTGGAACAGGTCGTTATGCGCCGTGCGGTAGTAACCCTCGAAGTAGCTCGTACCGGCCGTGCCCTCAAGGTCTGAGGTGAGGCTGGGAGAGGTGTTCGAAGCTGAGATCATGACGAGACCTGCGTCTGCGATGAGTGGCATCGCACCTTCGGCTGCACCGGAACACGAGGTACCGATGACGCCGACGACCTGCTCATCCGAAACGATGGTTTGAGCTGCCTGTTGACCACCCTCGGGGGAACAGAGGTCATCGAGACCGGTGCCCATCGAAACGTCATGGCCCTGGATCTGCCCGTAGTCAGCGATTGCCATTTCTACGGCGCGCTGGTTGGGGATCCCAAGGAATGCAACTTCACCGCTGATCGCGTTAAGCGAACGGATCTGGATCGCCTCACCGGCTTCAACGGTGACAGCACCCAGTTCTCCGGCCTCGAATTCGACCCCCCCATCGCCGCAGGCAGCGACAATGAGCGAAAAGACTCCGAGGACAGCGAGGAAGCGCAAGCTCCTCTTATTTTTCATATTTCTTCCTCCGTTTGTTGGTAAGACACGACCTGGGTCGTGCCTTATAACAAAAACAATAGACTCATTGCTCGCCTCTGGCACTTCCATCGGGGCGATTTTGGGTGTGAATCGGCGGCTATTAAATCAATTGCGGGCATGTCTATTGCCTCATCTTCAGTTCAAATAGACAGTTGCCGCTACCTTGAACTCATGCGTGAACCGGTCAGACCGTGACCCGGCCAGATTCAGATGGTGCTCCGAAATCTCTGGGGCAGAGTGATCCCATGCTTGATGCGATCGAAGTCGAACTGAGCGGTGAGAAGGACCCAGCGCCCGACGGCCCGGGCCTCAGAGGCGGCAGGGGCTTATGGCTCCTGGTCGGCATCGGCCTCGGATTCGCACTTTCCCTCGTCTTCAACAATGCAGTCCCTGAGGTGGAGCCGAACACACCGGGAGGTGCGACAGCGACGACATTGGCACCTGCCTCCGGGGTCGGCGCTGTCATCCCGGAATATCCCGACGGAATGAACATCCTCGTATCACCTGGGGAGGGCCGTGCTCTGGAAGTGCTGACATGGCCGCTTCAAGGAGAGCCTTTCTACCGCTCGATTCCTCTGGGCGACATCGACCTCGATGGCACCGCCCAGTTCGATGCCTCCGGTCAGTTCCTTGCCGCAACCACCGCCACTCCCGACGGTTTGGTGCTCCGGGGAGGACGCCCCAACACGTTTGGTGTGGTGACCTCGGGCGTGAACGGATTCGTCTGGCACGACTCCAATCCCGCCGACCTCGCCTGGTCGACTTTGGAAGACGGTGAGCTTCAGATCTGGGTCAGTGAGGATGCGGGGCTGGGGGAGGTCGTCGTCAGCGGCGTTGGCCTCGGCGATAATGTGGTGGCGTTTGGGGATTGGGGTTTCGCCGTTAGCGATGGCGAAGGCGTTAACTACGTCCTTGACCCAAGTGGCGAGCTCATCGGCTCGATCGCCGGTCGCATTGTGACTTCCCATAGAAGCGGGCTACTGCTTGTGACTGACACTGACGGGGTATCGATAGTGGCCGCGGAAGACCTCGAAATCTTGTATGAAGTAACGAGGGACGTCCTCGAGACTTTGTTTGATTTCGAAGGTGCCGGGTTAGCTCCCCCCGCCCTCCCTATTATCGGCGCCGAGTTCTCGCCGGACGGGGAGCATGTGGCAATGACCGGCCTCGCCGGGCTGACGATCGCACAGCTCGGCGCGGAGATCGAAACTGAGGCGTTTCCGATCCGGGCTGGAAGTGACTCCCTGTCCTGGTCATCAGACGGTCGTTTCGTTCTAGTCGTCGCCTTCCGCGGGGTGGCGGTTCTCGACACAGAAACCGGGGAGATCTCCTCGATCCTCGAATCCGAGACCACCAGGTCGGTTGCGGCGACACCGATCGGCGGGCCGTAGGCTGTGGTGATGGCGAGCTTCCATCTCCTCAGCGCCGGATACGGCGGTGACCATGTGGCTTCGACGGTCTCGCTCGTGGAGGCCGGAGAGCAGCTGGTCGTGATCGACCCGGGGATGGTCCGTTCGACTTCGGTGATCCTCGACCCGATCCGCGAACTTGGTCATGCGCCCGAGGATGTGACCGACGTCGTCCTCTCTCACCACCACCCCGACCACACCATCAACATCGCCTTGTTTCCGAATGCCCGGGTCCACGACCATTGGGCCATCTACAAAGACGACGTGTGGACGGCGCGGCCGGCGGAGGGTTATGAGGTGGCACCGGGCGTGTCCCTGTGGGCGACCCCAGGCCACACCCCGCAAGACATCACGACCATCGTGAGAGACGGGGAGGAGACGATCGCCTTCACCCACCTCTGGT
>Ga0299913_10004136_pt1 | contig 12095 bp, 16 predicted proteins | sample RVTome_9_FD_201360 | JGI IMG/M metagenome (GOLD analysis project Ga0299913, IMG submission 201360) | Soil microbial communities from uranium-contaminated site in the Upper Colorado River Basin, Wyoming, United States - RVT155D38 (version 2) ... | reverse complement strand
TCCCCTCGGCGTCGATCACGAAGGTCGAGCGGTTGATGCCCATCGACGTCTTGCCGTACATGGTCTTCTCGACCCAGACGCCGTACAGCTCCGCCACCTCGTGATCCGGGTCGGCGAGGAGGGTGAACGGGAGCCCGTACTTCTCCCTGAACTTGACGTGCGACGCCTCCGAGTCGCCGCTGACGCCGAGCACGGTCGCGCCGCGCTCCTCGATCTCGCCGTACACGTCGCGGAGCCCGCGGGCCTGCTTCGTGCAGCCGGGCGTGTCGTCCTTGGGGTAGAAGTAGAGGACGACCGTGCGCCCGCGCAGGTCGGAGAGGGTCACGTCCTCGCCCGCGTCGGAGCGCAGGGTGAAGTCGGGTGCCGGCTTGCCTTCCTCGACCACGGTCTCTCCTTCCGTCGGGCTGCCCTGCCGGCGTGAGCCTAGCGAGGAGGCCCGTCCTCGGTGCTCGTCGGTGCGGTCGTGAAGGGTGGAACTCCGGGGTTGGGGTCGCCGTCGCCCTCCAGTCCGACGGCGAGGCCGGCCACGGTGCCGACCGCGACCAGCGTGACCACGGCGACGATCGCCACCAGCCGCGTTCTCGACCGGTGCGAGGCGGGGGCGCTCTCCGTCGCGTGGCCGAGCACCGGGTCGAGCTCGGGCCGGGGAAACGGCGAGCCGTCCTCGGTAGGCGGGTCGCCGCTCATGTCGTGCCGTCGACGGCCGCGATCATCGCTTCGAGGGCGACCGCGAAGAGCCCGACGCCCAGCAGGATGAAGCCGGTGAACACGCGCCGGGCGTTGCGATGGTTCAGCTCGCGGTCGCTCTCCAGACCGTCGAGGAGGCCGCGCATCGCCTCTCCCTGGACGAGCTCGGGAGGCTTCACAACCTCCGACCAGTCGGGAAAGCGCGCCAGATAGCTCACGGCGAATACCTGCCGCTTCTGCGGGAGCAACGCCCAGACGGCGACGCCGAGCGCGGCCACGAGGCAGAGAAGGCTCACGGTGTAGAGCGCCAGCTGCCAGTCGTCCTCCAGGCGCAGGAACTCCCGCCCCAGCGTCGCGGTCAGGGAGAGGACGACGGCCGCGAAGGAGGCGAGCGACGCCGCCTTCCCGTTGATGCCCTCGCGCCGGGCCGACTCGGCGTCGACGGTCCTCCAGGTGATGTCGAGGAGCGCCGCCACCGTCGTCGGGTTCACCCGGCTGGGAGGCTCCGTGGCCGTAGGTGGGTCGACGTCGGGACTCGCCAAGACTGTCCGCCCTTGTGGCAACGGGATCTTAGGCGATCTGCCGCGAGGCATCGCGACGGACGACCTGGGCCAGGCTAGTAGGCTGCGAAGCGGTGCGGGAGCTGCACGCAGTCAACGCCGTCCTCCTCATCGCCGCCAGCGGCCTCGCGGCCGGCTGGGGCTTCGTCTACGTCCGGCGCAAGCGGACGCCGGGGCGGATCTACGCCCACCTGCTGGCGCTCGCACAGGCGCTCCTGATCGCGCAGGTCGCCCTCGGGCTGCTCCTGCTCTCGGACGGGAACCAGTCGCCCGACCGGCTCCACGCTGTCTACGGCGGGCTGGCGCTCCTCGCGGCGCTCTCGCCGTGGGTCTACGCGCCGCCGGTGCCGGCGCGACGGCTCCTCTGGTTCTCGGGCGCCGCGCTCGTCGCGACGGCGCTCTCGGTTCGCGCCTACACGACCGGGATCTGACCTGATGAATGTGAACCCGACTCTGCGCGCGTTCGGGATCCTCGTCCTGATCGCGGCTGTGATCACGGCGCTCCAGCTCGGCTTCGGCCTGGTCGTGATCGTGACGTTCCTGCAGATCCTCTTTCTGGTGGCGATCGCCTACGTGCTCATCGTCCTCTGGCGCCGGAACCGGGAGGACATCGCCATGTGGTCGGGGCGCTCGCGGGTCGTCTTCTACGGCGGCGCCGCGCTCGCGATCGCCGCGGTCGGCCTGGCGCTCACGCCGTGGTTCCCGACGAGCGGCCTCGACACGGTCGCCTGCATCGCCGCGGTCGCCGCCGGCATCTTCGGCATGTGGCGCGCGTGGCGCGACGAGCACTCCTACGGCTACTGACCGACGCGCACCTCGCCCTCCATGTCGCGCGGATGGAGGGTGCAGACGTAGTGGAACGCGCCCCGCTCGGCGAACCCCGGGAGTACGAGTCGCCGGGCTCGAGCGTGGCCGTCTCGTCCTCGCCGTCGAAGCGGATCGTGTGCGTGAAGCTGTCCCCGTTCTCCCACGTGACCTCTGCGCCCGGCGCCACCGCGATCACGGGCGGGTCGAAGCGGTAGCTCTTGGGGAGCTCCACGCGGGTCGTTGCGACCGGCTCCGACGCGAGCGGGTCGCTCCCGCCGCAGCCCGCCGCCGTGGCGGCGAGCGCGGCGAGAAGGACGAGGCAGCGGACGCGCTTCACGCGCGCTCTGCCTCGAGCGTTGCCCGGCGCGGAGCGGCGACACGGGCCACCGCTGCGGCGAAGACGAGCACGAACGCGGCGAGGTCGAGCACCTCGCTGATCGTGTGGGCGAAGAGGAACACGGTCCAGTCGAGGTGGTAGGTCATGTAGCTGAGCTCGGCGAGCGCGAAGAGCGCGAACGCCCAGGCCAGGAGAGGCAACCCGCGCGCGTGCGCCATCCAGGCGAATGCCGCTCCGATCGCGAAGGCCGCGATGTGCACTGCCAGGAAGAATCCCATCGGCAGCTCGTTGATCCAGTCGCCCCAGGGCATCTGCGCACCTCCGTTGTCGGGAACTGAACCGTTGGCGACCGGCGCGGGGCCCGTCGTACCCCGGCGAGCGAACGCGGTAAGACTCCGGCCGCCGGCGACGCCAACGTGGTGTGCGGGCCGTCCTCGAACCGGACCGAGTCGAGCGCGCTGCGGTCGCGGCCTGGCGCCGCCGTCAGCTCGCGGAGGCGGGCTTCCCTCCGCGGCTGGCGGCTGCGCTCGCCGCCGGGCCCGCGGACGTCCATGCGCTCATCGAGCTGGTCGAGCGCGGCTGCCCGCCCCGGCTCGCCGCCCGCATCCTCGCGCCGCTCGACCGGGAAGCCCCGTGAGCACGCGGCCCGCTGTTAGCGTCGGCCGCATGGGCGGTCCTCCCGGCCGCGAGGCGGAGAACCAACGGTGGCTCGACGCGCTCTCGGGCGGCGGCGCCCGGCGCGAGGAGGCGGTCGGGCGACTGCACGGGCTCCTCCTCAGGGCGGCTCGCTTCGAGGTCGCCCGCCGGCGGGGCGGACTCGTGCACCTCCGCGGGAACGAGCTGGACGACATCGCGGTGCAGGCTGCGGACGACGCGCTCGTGGCGGTGCTCGCGCGGCTCGCCGACTTCCGCGGCGAAAGCCGGTTCTCCACCTGGGCCTACAAGTTCGCCCTGCTCGAGGCGGCGGTCGCGCTGCGGCGGCGCGCCTGGCAGGGGAGGGAGATTCCGCTCGAGCCCGAGCGCTGGCCGCTCCTCGAGGGCGGGGAGGGCACGGGCGCGGCCTCCGAGCAGCGCGAGCTCCTTCGGGCCGTGGTGGCCGCTGTGCGGGAGGCGTTGACCCCGCACCAGCGCCGCGTGCTGCTCGCCGTCGTCGTCGAGGACGTGCCGATCGACGTCCTCGCCGAGCGCCTCGGCACGACCCGCGGCGCCCTCTACAAGACGATCCACGACGCGCGCGTCCGCCTCCGCGCGGCGCTCAAGGAGGGAGGCTTCGATGTCTGACGCGCTCGTCGCCCGCCTGCTCGGCCCGGCCGGGCCGGAGATCGGGTGCGAGGAGTGCTTCCTCGAGCTCGACCGCTACGTGGAGCTCGAGCTCGGGGACGCCGACGCCGAGGCGGCCGTCCCCGGCATGCGCGCGCACCTGGACGGCTGCCCCGCGTGCGCCGAGGAGCACGAAAGCCTCCGCGAGCTCGCCGGCCTGCCGTCCGCCTAGCCTGTCCCCGACGGCCACGCCCCGGGGTCTGACCCCAGGGCATGTCCGCCGCGGACAGGACGTGTGTCACGAAAGTGTGACAACCCGGCCCGTTTCAGCCACGGCTGGGGCCGTTCCGGCCACGCCTCGGGGTCTGACCCCGGGGCGTGGCCGCAGAGGACGCGTCCGCCGGTCGCGCCGGAGCGCCTGCCTTCGCCGCGGTGTTACGAGGCGACGCGGGTGGAGGCGCCGTCGAGCGAGTCCAGAAGCTCGCGAATCGGCTGCGCCGTGCCAACGAAGATTGGCGTGTCGCGCTCGGTGTAGCGGCTCGCCTCGGTCTCGCGCAGCGTCTTCATCAGCTGGAGGAAGTCGGACGGCTCCTCGCACTCGAAGGCCGTCATGAACTCCTGGTCGTCGATCCCGAACGAGTACGTCGTGTGGTTCGTGATCGTGACGAAGCGGCTGCCGACTGCCGCGTGCTCCTGCATCGCCCGGCGCCGGTCGTCCAGCGAGAGCGAGTACCACTCCCGCTTCTTCACGAACGGGTAGACGACGAGGTAGGGCGCCCCGCGCGGGATCACACGGCGGGGGCGCTTGCTCTTCTGCTCGAAGTACTGCGACGGCTCGCTGGCGGCCAGGTAGGAGTACGGCGTCGTCAGCCAGCCGGCGAGCGGGGTCCCGTTGAGGGCGGTGCCGAGCTCGCGGAGGTCGTCGTAGCGCTCGGTGAGCTTCCAGAGCATCAAGTCGGCCTCGGGCCGCACGCCGACGAGGCTGTAGGAGCGGAGCTCGAGGCGCTCGGCCCACTCCTCGACCACCTCGGCGAACGCGTCCTTCGCGGCCGCGCGCTCTTCGACCGGGAGCCGGAGCCAGGCCGGATCGGCCTTGTAGAGCGTGTACGCGACGTATTGGGTCGAAGTCTCGGCGGACACGGCGCAATCGTACCCACTCCCGTGACGGCTTCCCCTCTAGCCTCGAGGTGGGCGCGGCGCGTCCGCCGGCGGGCAGGCGGGCGCGCCCGCGACCGCTACATGTCGGTCACGAGCGTCGCCCAGCCGAACCGCTCGGCGCCGACCGGCCTGCCGTCGAGCGGGTCGTAGAACTCGTTCAGGCCGCCGCGCTCGACGACCTCCCGGGAGCGCTCGGCGATCCTCGCCGCGACGTCGTCGTAGCCGTGGCCGCGCAGGCCGTGGACGAGGAACCAGTTCGTGTTCAGCGAGAGTGGCCCGCGCCAGATGAAGCGGAAGCCGCGCACGCGGTGGTCGCGAACGAAGGTCGGCTCGTCGAGCGCGACCGACGGCACCGGGTACGGCGCGTCGAACGTGAGCGGGTCGCACAGGTGCTCCACGAGCCGATGGGCGACCGCGTGGGGAAGGTCGGGCAGGACGAGCGGCACGAGCCCGTGGATCGTCTTGACCCGGGACCGCCGCTCCTCGGGGCCGGCGAGGTTGACGAAGAGCCCGAGCCCGCCGTCCCACGAGCGCTCGAGGAGCGCGGCGGTCACGTCGTCGGCTGCACGGGCGGCCCAGCGCCCCGTCGCCTCGCGCCCGCCGCGCCGCGCGAGCCGCGCGAGCGCGCGCAGGCCCTGGCCGTAGACGGCGTTCACGAGCACGTCCTCCAGGTGGTGCCGGTAGCAGCGGAAGATCGTCTCCAGGTCGTAGTTCGCCAGCTTGTTCCTGACCTGGGGGAGCCGGGTGCGGGCGAAGAGCGCCGCCGGCGTCACGCGCCGCACGCCGATCGCCTCGTCGTAGACCGGGCTGAAGTCGAGCCCGCTCTCGAACTGCGAGACGATCGAGATGAGCCCGTCGCCGTCCGGGTCGCGCAGGGCCGCGAGGTAGCGGTAGTAGCGCTCCAGGTGCGGCAGAGCCTCCGCGAGGAACGCTGGCGCGCCCGCGTCGACGACCCTCTCCACGGCCTGCGCGAGCACGGGCGGCTGGATCTGGGCCGTCGTGTACGGCGTCCGGTGGAACGGGACCCGCCCGTGCGTCCGGCTCTCCAGGTGGTGCCACTGGAGCCGGGAGACGAGGTCGCCCTTCCAGAAGACGACGTGGGGGATGAGCCCGTCCGGCTCCTGGACGGCGAGGAGGCCCCGCAGCTCGTCCGCCGCCCGCTCCGCGTCGAAGCGCGACCAGGCGATCGCGTGGAAGCACGAGTCCCAGAACCACTGGAACGGGTAGTCGCGCACGCTCGGGACCGTGAAGCGGAACAGCCGGCCGTCCAGCTCGCCGGTCTGCGTGTTCGCCTCGAGCAGGTCGCGTGCGCGCTCGTCGAGCGTCGTCTCGGTGCGGGTCGCCGCTATCCCCTCACCGTAGGCGAGGGGCGGCCGTGCATCTACCCCTCGGCCGCGACTGCGAGCGTCACGCCGGCCTCGGGCAGCTGCCGCACCTCGGCGCGGCGCGTGAAGAGGCTCTCGCGCGACATGAGGAAGAGCTCGGGGATGATCTCCGCCCGCACCTCGCCGCGGGAGAAGACCCGTACCACGGAGCTCTGCGAGACGACGACGGCGATCGCGCCCGTCGTCCGCGAGATCGAGGCCGCCGCCGCATGCCGCGTGCCCAAGCCCGGGAGGAAGTTCTCGGGCGCGCTGACGTCCACGTCGATGAAGCGCCCGGCGGAGACGAAGGTGCCGTCGTCGCCGAGCAGGAACGCGCCGTCGAGCTGCGCCAGCTCCTTCACGGTCTCGCGGAACTCGGGCCGCTCGACGCGCAGCAGCTCGTCCTCGTGGCCGAAGAGCGGGTCGAGGATGAGCGGCCGCGACTGCTCGGTGACGAGCGCCACGTCGCCGATCACGAAGAGCGTCCCGATCTTCCGCCCCTCGCGCCCCTCGCGGGCGAGCTCGACGGCCAGGTTGACGACCTCCTCGAGCGTGCGCCGGCGCTCCTCGGTGCAGCCGGTCGTCTCGCAGACCGCGCCGAAGGTCGCGTCCAGCATCTTCTGCCGCCCGTTCAGATCCATCCGAGAGTTCAGAACGACGGAGCGGCGGGGCTTGTTCCCTACAGTTGCCGCATGCCCGAGCGCCTGGCCGCCCTCATCCGCGACAACCAGCCGTGCGTCGTGCTCACGGGCGCCGGCGTCTCCACCGAGAGCGGCGTCCCCGACTTCCGCTCGCCGAGCGGTATCTGGGCCGAGTTCGACCCGCGGGAGTATGCGACCCTCGGTGCCTTCCGGCGCGACCCTGAGAAGGTCTGGCGCTTCTACGCGCCGCGCTTCGCGATGCTGACGGCGGCGGAGCCGAACCCGGCGCACCTGGCGCTCGCCGAGCTCGAGCGGCGCGGCCTGGTGCAGGCGATCGTCACGCAGAACATCGACCTTCTCCACGGGCGCGCCGGCTCGCAGGACGTCGTCGAGGTGCACGGCTCCATCCGGACCTCGTCGTGCCCCGGCTGCTCCGCGACCCTCCCGCTGGCCGAGGTCACCCCGCTGATCGAGACACACGGCGCGCCGCCCTGTCCGGCCTGCGGCGCGCTGCTCAAGCCGGACGTCGTCTTCTTCGACGAGCTGCTCCCGGAGGGTGCCATGGCCCGGGCGACGGCGCTGGCCGGGGAGGCGGCACTCCTCCTCGTCGTCGGCTCGTCGCTGGAGGTCTACCCGGTCGCCGACCTGCCGCGCTCGACGCTCGCCGCCGGCGGCCGGGTCGCGGTCGTCAACAGGACGCCGACGCGGGTGGACTCCCGCGCCGAGCTGGTCCTGCGAGAGAGCGCCGGCGAGACGCTGGCCGCGGCCGCCGCGGCGCTCCGCTGACCCCGCCTTGTGTTCCACGGACGCGTGCCTTCCGGAGGACGAAGGTCCTCGGAAAGAGGTGGGACACCTTGTGCGCGTGAAACACAAGCGACCGGGGAGCCGGGGACTTCGGGGTCCCGGGCTAGGCTGACTCCGACATGGCGACCGCGGCCGAGACGACGCGCGAGGAGCGCATCGAGGAGCAGCTCAAGGGCATCCCGGCGAAGCCGGGCGTCTACCTCTTCCGCGACGCCAAGGGCACCCCGCTCTACGTCGGCAAGGCCAAGTCGCTGCGCTCCCGCGTGCGCTCGTACTTCCGCGGCGGGGACGCCCGGCTCGGGCTCGACCGGCTGATCGAGCGGGTCGAGCAGATCGAGGTGATCGTCACCTCGACCGAGGTGGAGGCGTTCCACCTGGAGCAGAACCTGATCAAGCGCCACCGGCCGACCTTCAACGTCCGCCTGCGCGACGACAAGAGCTACCCCTACATCGCCGTGACCGTGGAGGACGAGTACCCGCGGGTCATGTTCACGCGGGAGCGGCACCGGCGCGGCGTCGTCTACTTCGGCCCGTACGCCTCGGCGAAGAAGGTGCGCGAGACGCTCGACGTCCTGAACCGGGTCTTCCCGTACCGGCCCTGCGAGGGGCCGCAGCCGGGCCGGCACTCCGGGATCCCCTGCCTCGACTACCACATCGAGCGCTGCCTGGCGCCCTGCGTCGGGTACGTGACGAGGGAGGACTACCGGGCGATCGTCGACCGGGTGATCGAGTTCCTCTCCGGCGATTCGCGGCCGGTCCTGCGCGAGCTGGAGGAGAAGATGCGCGACGCAGCCGAGCGGCAGGAGTTCGAGGCGGCCGCTCGCTACCGCAACCGCCTCACCGCCGTCCGCCACCTGGCCGAGCGGCAGGCCGCCGACAAGCGCGCGATCGGCACCGTGGACGTGATCGGCATCGCCGCGCGCGACCGGACGGCCGCCGTGCAGGTCTTTCCGCTCCGCGGCGGGCGGCTGGTCGACCGGCACACCTTCTACCTCGAGAACGAGGCCGCGGAGGACGTCCCGCAGCTGCTGGAGTCGTTCTGCCTGGAGTACTACGGCGGCGCGCCGAGTATCCCGCCGCTCATCGTCGTCCCGTCCGAGGCCGAGGCGACCGAGGCGCTGTCGGGCTACCTCTCCGACCTGCGCGGCTCGAAGGTCGAGGTCCGCCCCGCCCGCCGCGGGGAGAAGCGGCGCCTGCAGGAGCTCGCCCAGGCCAACGCCGAGCTGGCGCTCGAGAGCGACCGCGCCGACCGGGAGCGCAAGCGCCTCCGGCGCGTCGAGGCGCTCGAGGAGCTGCGCGAGTGCCTCAACCTCGAGAGCTTGCCGCTCCGGATCGAGTGCTTCGACATCTCCACCATCCAGGGCGAGTCTCCGGTCGGCTCCATGGTCGTCTTCCAGGACGCCGTGCCCAAGAAGGCGCACTACCGCAAGTTCGGCATCAAGGGCGTCGAGGGCCAGGACGACTTCGCGATGATGGCCGAGGTGATCTCCCGCCGGTTCGCGCGGGCGCGCGAGGTGACGGCCGAGCGCTACGACGAGGGCTTTGCGGCAGTCCCGAACCTCGTCGTCGTCGACGGCGGCAAGGGGCAGCTGAAGGCCGCCCTGGCCGCGCTCCAGGCCTATGACCTGCCGCGGGTCGCCCTGATCGCGCTCGCCAAGCGAGAGGAGGAGGTCTTCGTCCCCGGCCGCTCCGAGCCGATCGCGCTCGCCCGCGACTCCGCCGGCCTCCAGCTCCTGCAGCGGATCCGGGACGAGGCACACCGCTTCGCGCTCGGCTTCCACCGGACGCGCCGGGATGCGAAGACGCGGGAGTCGATCCTCGACGCGCTCCCCGGCGTCGGGCCGGCGCGCAGGCGCGCGCTGATCCGGCACTTCGGCTCGCCCGAGCGCCTGCTCGCCGCCACGCCCGAGGAGCTCGAGGGCGTGCCCGGAGTCCCGGCCAAGGTCGGGCGGGAGATCCACGCCGCGCTCCACCGCGCCGGTGGCGCGTAGAGCTCGTCTAAAAAACGGGTTCTGAGGTGACTCAGGCGCCGGTCGCGCGTCGCGCGACGGCCTCTGCGACGCGCAGGCGATCGAGCACCTGGTACGAGGATCCGTCGTCGACCACGGCCACGTAGCGTCGCTGCGAGTCGAGCACGCGCCGAAGGCCCGGAAGCCCGTCGAGCTCCTGCCTGTCGAGCCGCTCGGGCTCGAAGGCCAGTCCGAGCAGCTGGACTAGGTTCGTCGAGTCGAGGACGAGCGTATGCGTCGACGCGTCGTCGGCGTCCCAGATCGTGCCCACGAGCTTGCTGAAGAACTCGTGCCCGGAGCCGTCCAGGTCGACGAGCGGCGTCGTCTTGCGCACGTCCTTGTAGAGGGGGCGCTCGCGCTCGATCGACCTTCGGAGCGCGCGTGGGGAGCACATGCCCAGGAACCTGCGCTCGCCTGGAGTGCGCTCCTCGAACACGAGCCGCCGGACTGTCGTCCTCGACTCGAGCAGGAAGGCGAAGAAGTAGATCGCGCTCAGGTGCCAGGGTGCCCCGGCCAGGTCGACCGCCACGAGCTCGGTGCGCTCGGCCTCGATCTGCTTGACGCGCTCGAGGATCTCGGCGGAACGGCTCGGCGTCTCCGGGATCGACACCTCGGTGAGCGCCTCGGCCACGTCGCCGATCTCCCTGACGCCGGGGCCGATCAGCTCGGGGTTGAGATCGCGAAGCGCGAACTCGAGCGGGCCCGCGCGGAAGTTGCTGATGTTGTTCCTCACGAGGGGGAGCAGCCAGGGAAGCAGCGGGATGGCAGCCACAGCCAGGACCCAGTGGAGCTCGCTCAGCGACCCCTTGGGGAGCTCGTGACGCAGCACGACGAGGCTGGAAACGAGGACCAGGAACGCCGTCACCGGCCCGAGCGGATAGTCGCTCGGCAGCCGCATCGCGACGAGCCAGTTCTTGCGGGGCTCCTGGGATCCCTCTCGCTCAGCGGCGGTGATCGTGCTCATGGCCACATGACGGGCGGGCCCGCGAGAATCTTCCCACCGGGGTAACGTGGAGTCGTGGACGCGCTGCCGGTCACGATCTGGAGCGACTACACCTGACCGTTCTGCTACGTCGGCCTCGCGCGGGCCGAGTGGCTCGAGCGCCGGTTCGGCGCGCAGGTCGACTGGCTGCCATTCTTCCTCCACCCGGAGTATCCGGAGGAGGGCGTGCCCCGCACCGACCTCGAGCGGCGGTACGGGCCAGGCGTCCACGAGCACACCCGCCGGATGGTCGAAGCCGCGGAATTGACCTACGACCCTTCGCCCAGGCTCCCGAACACCCTCAACGCGCTCGTGGTCACCGAGCTCGCCCGCGAGCGCGGGCTGCACGATCCCGTGCACGCGCGCCTCATGCACGGCTACTGGTCCGAGCAGAAGGACCTCGGTGACGTCGAGACGCTCCTCGACCTCGCCGCCGAGGCCGGGCTCGACCGTGAGGAAGCCGCCGGCGCGATCGCCGAGCGGCGCTACGCCGACCGCGTGATCGCCTCGACGCAGGAGGCGAACCGGCTGGGGATCAACGCCATTCCGGCGTTCGTCCTCGACCGCCGCCTGCTCGTCCTCGGCGCCCAGCCCGAGGAGGCGTTCGAGCAGGCCGTGGCGCAGCTGGCCGAATCCTCCTAGCCTCGCTCCCAGGGGAGCGGCCGGCCGTTCGGGCGGCAGGCCCCGACCCCCTTGGTCTGCTGCATCATCACCGGCGCCGGCGCGCCCGTCCGTTGGCACGAGCGATGCCCGTGCCCGAGCAGGTGGCCGACCTCGTGGTTCACGAGGTAGCGGCGGTAGAGCTCCAGGTCGCCGGCGAAGGCCGGTGCGCCGTGCCGCCAGCGCCGGACGTTGAGGACGGCCCGCGCGCCCGTCGCGCAGGAGAGCGAGCCGCGCGTCAGCAGCGGGTAACAGAGCCGGTCGACGGTCGCCGGCCGCGCGAGGACGACCCGGAAGTCGATAGGTCCGGCGGCGACGCGCTGGAAGGCGATCCGGCCCGAGCCGATCCAGCCGCGCGGGTCGGCGAGGATCCGCTCGACCTCCTCGGCGACCTCCCTCTGCTCCACGGCGAGACCGCCTTCGACCCGCACCTGATAGCGCAGGAGGCGTCCCCGTCCGGCGTGCGGGCTCCGGCCCGGGACGGGTCGCAGGCTCGCGCGGGCAGCACGGCACGTGCGGCGCGGCTCGCGGTCGAGCAGGCAGCTCGCCGCCGAGGGCCGCGCGGGCGCTTCCCGCCGGGCCGGGAGCAGCGCCCCGAGCGGGTCGACGACGACCTCGACCGTGCCGGCAGGGACGGCCTCGGCGCGCGCCGGCGCGAGCCCCAGAAGCACCAGGAGAGCCCCCGCGAGCAGTCCGAAGCGGCTACGCGACGCCGGCGAACCTCAGCAGGTCGGCAATGCCGAACCGCCCCGCGGCGGGGGCGATCGGGCGGAGCGGCTTCCAGGGCGTCTCGGCGTTCACGAACGAGGTGGAGTCCTCCTTGAGC
>Ga0299913_10004135_pt1 | contig 12097 bp, 7 predicted proteins | sample RVTome_9_FD_201360 | JGI IMG/M metagenome (GOLD analysis project Ga0299913, IMG submission 201360) | Soil microbial communities from uranium-contaminated site in the Upper Colorado River Basin, Wyoming, United States - RVT155D38 (version 2) ... | reverse complement strand
CCCTTACGAAGCGCGTCCGGCAAGACCGAAGGGACCAGGACGTGAACCGGCAGTACAAGCGCATGATGGCGAAGGAAGAAGCCAGCAAGAAGAAGGGCACGCCGCGCCCCAACCCGAAGGCCGCAGCCCTGGCCCAGAAGAAGGAACGCACCAAGCCGCGCCAGTTCCTCAAAGAGGTCATGGCCGAGCTTCGCAAGGTCGCGTGGCCGAGCCGCCAGGAGGTCGTCGCGTACTCGACCGTCGTCCTGATCGCCACGATCGTGATCGCGACCTTGATCTTCGGTATGGACTCCCTGTTCAGCGCAGGTGTCCTTGAGCTTTACGGAGACTGATGGAAACCACCCGCACCGAATTCCAGGATCCGGTCGACGCAACTGCCGACCAGGAAGTCCACACACCCGGGGACGAGTCGACCGAGGTCGTCGACGAGCAGGGCGCGGCGCCCGACAACGAGCCCGCGGCCGAGCCGACCGCCGAGGTCGCCGATGTCACGGGGGCCCAAGAGGCAGAGGCCGTCGCGCCGGTGGAGACCACACCTACGTCCGACGATGACGGATCAGAAGACTCTTCCGAGGACACGTCGGAAGACACGTCCGAAGACTCGGCTGATGGCGATGACGACGAAGCCGAGGCGGAACCCACACCGGTAGCCGAGGCGGCGCCTGCCGCTGAGACCGAGAGCGATGCCGCCTCCGAAGCAGCTGCGGACGCGGAAGTCGCCGAGGCCCTCGCAGCGATCGAGACCTACGAGCCCGAGACGACCGATGCGGGTCCCGCGGCCGAAGCAGCGCCGGTCACCGATGACGAAGCCGAAGAGGCAGCCGCCGACAGCGAGGCCGTCGGCGATTACGACGAGACCGCGATCCCGCCGACCGAACGAATGGGCGACTGGTTCGTGATCCACACCTACGCCGGTTACGAGAACAAGGTGAAGGCGAACCTCATGTCTCGTATCTCGTCGATGAACGTCGAAGACCGCATCTTCGAGGTCGTCATCCCGATGGAAGACGTCATGGAGATCAAGCAGGGGAAGAAGCAGGTCGTTCAGAAGAAGGTCTTCCCCGGCTACCTGATGTGCCGCATGTACCTCGACGATGACTCCTGGTACGTCGTGCGGAACACGCCCGGCGTCACGGGATTCGTCGGCTCCGGTGCGAAGCCGACCCCTCTGTCCGACAAAGAGGTCGATCGCATCCTGCAGGTCAACAAGGAAGACAAGAAGAAGCTCAAGCCGCGGCTCGAGTTCGAAGAGCAGGAGAGCGTGCGCGTCACGTCCGGCCCGTTCGCGAACTTCACCGGTTCGATCTCCGAGATCAATGTCGACCAGTCGAAGCTCAAGGTGCTGGTCAACATCTTCGGTCGAGAGACCCCGGTCGAGCTCGGGTTCGATCAGGTCGCGAAGCTCTAAGGAGACGAGATGGCAAACGGTGGCGGCGGTGGCCGCAAGCAGAAGGTCGCACAGGTACTGAAGCTCCAGATCCCCGCGGGCCAGGCAACCCCGGCACCGCCGGTCGGTCCTGCACTCGGTCAGGCCGGGATCAACATCATGGACTTCTGCAAGCAGTACAACGCTGCCACGCAGCAGTCGACGGGCACGATCGTTCCGGTCGAGATCACGGTGTACGAGGACCGTTCGTTCTCGTTCATCACGAAGACCCCGCCCGCTGCGGTGCTCCTGCGTCAGGCAGCCCGTATCGAGAAGGGCTCGGGCGAGCCGAACCGCAACAAGGTCGGCAGCGTCACGAAGGCCCAGGTGCGCGAGATCGCCGAGACGAAGATGCCGGACCTGAACGCGAACGACGTCGACGCGGCGATGAAGATCGTCGAAGGCACCGCACGTAGCATGGGCATCACGGTTAACTAGAACTTCTAGATAGTGGGAGGCGGGCCAAGAGCCCGTCGTTGACCACGAGGAGGCAACGATGGCTGGTGCAGGTAAGCGTTACGCGGAAGGTCTTTCGAAGGTCGACCGGGACCACCTCTACTCGCCGCGCGAAGCGGTAAAGGTCCTGAAAGAGACCCCCTCAGCGAAGTTCGACGAGACCGTCGAGCTCTCGATCCGTCTCGGCGTCGATCCCCGCAAGCCCGACCAGCAAGTGCGTGGCTCGATCGCGCTGCCCAAGGGAACCGGCAAGACCATGCGCGTCGCGGTTATCGCGAAGGGTCAGAAGGCCAAAGAGGCCGAAGAAGCCGGCGCCGATGTCGTCGGTGACGACGACCTCGCCGCTCGCATCGAGGGTGGATGGCTTGACTTCGATGCGCTGGTGGCGAGCCCCGACATGATGCCCGCGGTCGGGAAGCTCGGTCGTGTCCTCGGCCCCCGCGGCCTGATGCCGAACCCTAAGTCGGGCACCGTGACCGACGATGTCGCCAAAGCCGTTACCGACATCAAAGGCGGCCAGGTCGAGTACCGGACCGACAAGCATGGCAACCTGCACATCATCATGGGCAAGAAGAGCTTCGAGGCCGACGACCTGATCGACAATTACGCGTCGATCATCGATGAGATCTACCGGGTCAAGCCGGCTGCAGCCAAGGGCCGCTACCTGAAGAGCGTCACGATGGCGACGACGATGGGTCCCGGGATCAGGATCGACCCGCAGAAGTCGAAGGATCTGGCCGAGGAGATGGAGGCCGCCCCCGCCTAAGCGGGATGTCTCACCGCACCTGTTAATCTCTCGTCTGCAACACGGCCCGAGACCGCCGGCACCCGCAAGGGATAAGTCCAGCGCAGGCGCAGATCGAGCACTCGTGCGCGGTCGCCTGTCCTCGGGCGGCCGCTTTCTTTTTGTGTAAGGAAAGGAACGAGATGGCTCGACAAGAGAAGGAAGCGTCGGTAGCCGAGATAACCGATCGGTTCAACGACTCCGACGCAGCGCTCCTTACGGAGTACCGCGGTCTCCGGGTCGGCGAGATCGCCGAGGTTCGCAACGCTCTGCGTGAGTCCGACTCGGACTACAAGGTCCTCAAGAACACGCTGACCCGCCTCGCCGTGCGCGAGGTTGGTCTCGAAGAGCTCGTCGAGATGCTCGAAGGCCCCACGGCCATCGCCTTCATCAAGGGCGACGCCGCGGCCGCGGCGAAGGCGCTCGACGAGGCCTCCAAGAAGTTCCCGGTCCTGACGATCAAGGGCGGGGTGCTGAACGGCAAGGTGATCGATGCCGAGCAGGCTCGCCAGCTGGCCAAGCTCGAATCGCGTGAGGTCTTGCTGTCGAAGATCGCGATGATGATGAATCAGCCCGCCCAGCAGACGATCAACGTCTTCTCGGCTCTCCTGCGTGACCTCGGCTCGATGCTCGCCCAGGTCGTCACGAAGAAGGAATCCGGCGAGCTCCCCGGTGGAGCGGGAGAAGCACCGTCTCCCGACGCTGCTGCCGAGACCCCCGAGGTCACCGAGACCACAACGCCCGCGGTCCCCGATGCAGCGGACGAGGCCCCGGCCCCCGAGGCGGCCGCGGAGGAAGTGACCGCCGAGCCCGACGAGGCCGAGGGCGCTGAGCAGGCCGTCGAAGCCGCTGCTGAAGAACCGAGCCCGGCCGCCGACGAGACCGAAGCGGCAGCCGAAGCCGCACCGGAAGAGACCCCCGCGGAGGAAGCAGCGGCCGAGGCCGAGCCTCCGGCCGAGACTGCCGAAGCGGTCGATCAAGCCGCCGCGGCCCCCGAGTCCGAGGAAGCAGAGACCCAAGAGACGACGACTGAAGAAGCACCTAAGGAGGAGGAGTAGAGATGGCAACCAAGACCCTGAGTCAGGATGAGGTCCTCGACGCCGTAGCAGGCTGGACGGTGCTCGAGCTCTCCGAGTTCGTCAAGGCGTTCGAAGAGAAGTTCGGCGTGACCGCCGCGGCCCCCGTGGCCATGGCAGCTCCCGCCGGTGCCGGTGGCGGCGAGGCCGGTGCCCCTGCCGAGGAGCAGGACGAGTTCGACGTGATCCTGAACGCGGCCGGTGACAAGAAGATCCAGGTCATCAAGGAGGTCCGTGGCCTCACGAGCCTCGGCCTGAAGGAAGCCAAGGACCTGGTCGACGGGGCCCCCAAGCCCGTGCTCGAGAAGGTCAACAAGGAGGCCGCCGACGAGGCCAAGGCCAAGCTCGAGGCCGCCGGCGCCACCGTGGAGGTCAAGTAAACCGGACAAACCAAGGAGAAACGGCCCCCGCAAGGGGGCCGTTTCTCATCCGGGGCATGGCCCGTCGGCCCCTCTTCCTTGGGGGGGACCTTGCGGGAATGTGGCAGGAAATTCCTTGGTTGACGGTTTAGCAGGCCGGGCATACAATGTCCGACTGCTGTCACAGCTCCCAGATCGACGCTCTCGCTTTGTCGCGCGGCTAAGAACCGCCCGAAGCGAACCGGTCAGAGGGGGAAGGCACGAGGGGCGAAAAAGGGGAGCCTCCCGGGCCTGGATCGAGAAGTCCCCGCTGCAAGCACCCATAGGAGGCTCGTTTGTCGAGTAACGCGCTGCGCGAACGCCGTTCTTTCTCCAGACTCACCGAAGTACTCCCGCCCCCCAACCTGATCTCGGTCCAACTCGAATCCTTCAAGTGGTTCCTCGAAGAGGGCCTCGGCGAGACCCTCCGTGACATCTCCCCGATCGAGGACTTCACCGGCAACCTCGCCTTGGAGTTCATCGAGCACCGGTTCGAAGAGCCGAAGTTCAACGAGGACGAGTGCAAAGAGAAGGACATGACCTACTCCCGTCCTCTCTTCGTAACCGCCGCGTTCATGAACAAAGAGACCGGCGAGATCAAAGAGCAGACCGTCTTCATGGGTGACTTCCCGATGATGACGGACAAGGGAACGTTCATCATCAACGGCACCGAGCGAGTCGTCGTGTCCCAGCTCGTCCGTAGCCCGGGCGTCTACTTCGACAAGTCGATCGACAAGACGTCCGACAAGGACATCTACGCGTGCAAGATCATCCCCGCGCGCGGTGCGTGGCTCGAGTTCGAGTCCGACAAGAAGGACATGATCGGTGTCCGCATCGACCGCAAGCGTCGCCAGAACGTCACCGTTCTGTTGAAGGCGCTCGGCTATGGCGATGACGCTGCGATCCTCAAGCTGTTCGACGGCGCCGAGTCGATCGCCGCGACGCTCGAGAAGGATGCCATCGAGACCGAAGAAGAGGCCTTGATGGACATCTACCGCAAGCTCCGTCCGGGCGAGCCGCCCACGGTCGAGAGTGCGCGCGCCCTCCTAGAGAACCTGTTCTTCAACCCGAAGCGCTACGACCTCGCGCGCGTCGGTCGTTACAAGGTCAACAAGAAGCTCGGCTTCAAGCACGATGAGAAGACGATCCAGGAGTTCGGCCCGATCCTCCGCAAGGACGACATCCTGGCCACGATCCGATACCTCGTGCAGCTGCACGCGGGCAACGACGACTACGAGACCGACGACATCGACCATTTCGGTAACCGTCGTATCCGTCCGGTCGGCGAGCTGATCCAGAACCAGATCCGGGTCGGCATGTCCCGTATGGATCGCGTCGTCCGCGAGCGGATGACGACCCAGGACGTCGAGGCCATCACGCCGCAGACCCTGATCAACATCCGTCCGGTGGTTGCGTCGATCAAGGAGTTCTTCGGATCGTCGCAGCTCAGCCAGTTCATGGACCAGACGAACCCCTTGACGGGGCTGACGCACAAGCGTCGTCTCTCGGCCCTCGGCCCGGGTGGTCTGTCACGTGAGCGCGCCGGCTTCGAGGTGCGAGACGTTCACTCCAGCCACTACGGCCGCATGTGCCCGATCGAGACTCCGGAGGGACCGAACATCGGTCTGATCGGGTCGCTCTCGACGTACGCGCGCCTCAACCGTTACGGCTTCATCGAGACGCCCTACCGGGTCGTCAAGGACGGCAAGGCATCGAAGAAGATCGAGTACCTGACCGCCGACGAAGAGGACCGGGCGATCATCGCCCAAGCGAATGCGCTCCTCGATGACGACGGCAACTTCACCGAGGACAAGGTCCTGGTGCGTGGCCGCCACAACGAGGTCGAGTCCGTTGCTCCGGGAGACGTCGAGTACATGGACGTGTCCCCGAAGCAGATCGTCTCGGTCGGCGCGGCTTGTATCCCGTTCCTCGAGCACGACGATGCGAACCGTGCCCTCATGGGCGCGAACATGCAGCGCCAGGCCGTTCCTCTGCTCCGTCCGACAGCACCGTATGTCGGCACGGGACTCGAGCATCGTGCCGCGGTTGACGCCGGTGACGTGATCGTTGCCGAAGATGCGGGAACGGTCGAGACCGTCTCCGCTTCCCAGATCGTGGTTTCGGTCGGTAAGGAGCGGCAGGTCTACAAGCTCGATAAGTTCCGTCGCTCCAACCAGTCGACGTGTATCAACCAGCACCCCATCGTCAAAGAAGGACAGAAGATCAAGAAGGGCGACATCCTTGCGGATGGGCCCTCGACCGACATGGGCGAGCTCGCGCTCGGTGCGAACCTTCTGGTCGCGTTCATGTCCTGGGAGGGCTACAACTTCGAGGACTCGATCATCTTGTCAGAGCGCCTCGTCAAGGAGGACATCCTCACCTCGATCCACATCGAGGAGTACGAGGTGGACGCTCGCGATACGAAGCTCGGTGCAGAAGAGATCACCCGTGACATCCCGAACGTCTCCGAGGAGGTCCTCGCCGATCTCGACGAGCGCGGCATCGTCCGCGTCGGTGCCGACGTCGGTCCCGGTGACGTTCTCGTCGGAAAGGTCACGCCGAAGGGCGAGACCGAGCTGACTCCCGAAGAACGTCTGCTCCGCGCGATCTTCGGTGAGAAGGCCCGTGAGGTCCGTGACACATCGCTCAAGATGCCGCACGGTGAAGAGGGCAAGGTCATCGGCGTGCGCGAGTTCAACCGCGACGCAGGCGACGAGCTTCCGCCGGGCGTCAACGAGCTCGTGCGTGTCTTCGTCGCTCAGAAGCGCAAGATCTCCGAGGGCGACAAGCTCGCCGGACGCCACGGCAACAAGGGCGTCATCTCGAAGATCCTTCCCGAGCAAGACATGCCGTTCCTCGCGGACGGAACCCCCGTCGACATCATCCTGAACCCGCTCGGCGTCCCGTCCCGGATGAACCTCGGCCAGGTGCTCGAGACGCACCTCGGCTGGGTCGCCAAGCACCACTGGGAGAACGGTGACGGTCTCGACAAGGCCCCCGGCCGCTGGCGCGACCAGGAGCCCACGTGGGTCGCGACCCCGGTCTTCGACGGTGCCAAGGAAGACGAGATCCTGGCTGCCCTCGAAACAACGGCCAACCGCAAGACCGAATACCCCCTCGCCAACAAGGACGGCAAGGCACAGCTGTACGACGGCCGCTCGGGAGAGCCATACGACTCCGAGATCACGGTCGGCTACATGTACATCCTGAAGCTGAGCCACATGGTCGACGACAAGATCCACGCTCGTTCGACCGGTCCTTACTCGATGATCACGCAGCAGCCTCTCGGTGGAAAGGCCCAGTTCGGTGGCCAGCGCTTCGGTGAGATGGAGGTCTGGGCGCTCGAGGCATACGGCGCCGCCTACTGCCTCCAGGAGTTGCTGACGATCAAGTCCGACGACGTGCTCGGCCGCGTGAAGGTCTACGAGGCCATCGTCAAGGGCGAGAACATCCCCGAGCCCGGTATCCCCGAGAGCTTCAAGGTGTTGATCAAAGAGATGCAGTCTCTGTGCCTGAACGTCGAGGTCCTCTCGGCCGAAGGCGAAGAGATCGAGATGAAAGAGATCGACGAGGACATCTTCCGCACCGCCGAAGAGCTCGGTATCGATCTGTCCCGCCGTGAGCCCAGCTCAGTCGAGGAGGTTTAAGTGCTAGACGTCAATTACTTCGACGAGCTCCGGATCGGACTCGCGACCGGTGACCAGATCCGTGCGTGGTCGAACGGAGAGGTCAAGAAGCCGGAGACGATCAACTACAGGACCCTCAAGCCCGAGAAGGACGGACTCTTCTGCGAGAAGATCTTCGGCCCGACGAAGGACTGGGAGTGCTACTGCGGTAAGTACAAGCGCGTTCGCTTCAAGGGCATCATCTGCGAGCGTTGTGGTGTCGAAGTGACCCGCTCGAAGGTCCGTCGCGAGCGGATGGGTCACATCGAGCTCGCGGCCCCCGTGACGCACATCTGGTACTTCAAGGGTGTCCCGTCGCGCCTTGGCTACCTGCTCGACCTTGCACCGAAGGACCTCGAGAAGGTCATCTACTTCGCCGCCTCGATCGTCACGGCGGTCGACGACGCGAAGCGCCACAAGGAGCTCCCGCGTCTCGAGGACGACACCGCTGCCGAGATCAAGGCGATCGAGAAGCGCCGCGACGATCGCCTCGCGGAGATCCTCAAGGAGACCGAGAACCGTCTCGCCGAGATGGAAGAGCGCAAGGCTCGCTCGTCCGAGAAGACCACTGCCAAGAACCAGTCGGAGCGCCAGCAGAAGGAAGTGCGCGAGCGCGCCGACCGTGAGATCGGCCTGGTCCAGGAGACCCTCGACAAGTTCCGCGACCTCGCCCCGAAAGAGATCGTCGACGACGAGGTCCTGTGGCGCGAGCTCAAGGACCGTTACGGTGATTACTTCTCCGGCGGCATGGGGGCCGAGGCCATCAAGGACCTGCTCTCGAGCCTCGATCTCGTCGGCGAAGAGGAGTGGCTCCGCGACCAGATCAAGACCGCCAAGGGTCAGAAGCGCCAGCGGGCGATCAAGCGTCTCAAGGTCGTCGCGCCGTTCACCGACCCCACCAAGAAGAACACCCCGCTCGGCATGGTCCTCGACTGCGTCCCGGTTATCCCGCCGGACCTGCGCCCGATGGTGCAGCTCGACGGTGGCCGCTTCGCGACGTCCGACCTGAACGACCTTTACCGCCGAGTCATCAACCGCAACAACCGCCTGAAGCGTCTTCTCGATCTCGGGGCTCCCGAGATCATCGTCAACAACGAGAAGCGCATGCTCCAGGAAGCGGTCGACGCACTGTTCGACAACGGCCGTCGTGGTCGCCCGGTCACGGGCCCCGGCAACCGTCCGTTGAAGTCGCTGTCCGACATGCTCAAGGGCAAGCAGGGTCGTTTCCGTCAGAACCTGCTCGGTAAGCGCGTCGACTACTCCGGCCGCAGCGTCATCGTTTCGGGGCCGAAGCTGAAGCTGCACCAGTGCGGTCTGCCCAAGCAGATGGCGCTGGAGCTCTTCAAGCCGTTCGTGATGAAGCGTCTGGTCGATCTAGGCCACGCGCAGAACATCAAGTCGGCCAAGCGCATGGTCGAGCGGTCGCGCCCGCACGTGTGGGACGTGCTCGAGGAGATCATCCACGAGCACCCCGTCCTGCTGAACCGTGCACCGACGCTTCACCGTCTCGGTATCCAAGCGTTCGAGCCCGTGCTGGTCGAGGGCAAGGCGATCCAGGTCCATCCGTTGGTCTGCGTCGCGTTCAACGCCGACTTCGACGGTGACCAGATGGCCGTCCACGTCCCGCTGAGCTCGGAGGCCCAGGCCGAAGCTCGTCTGCTCATGCTGTCCGCGCACAACGTCTTGTCGCCTGCACACGGTGACCCGATCGTTGCTCCGACCCAGGACATCGTGATCGGCGTCTTCTACCTGACCGTTGCGCACGACGGTGAGCCCGGTGAAGGCCGCGTGTTCTCGTCGGCCACCGAGCTGCTGAGTGCGTACGACGCGAAGGTCGTAGGTATCCACGCAAAGGTGAAGGTCCGTGGTCTCAAGCGCTTCGAGGACGAGACCCAGGAAGAGTTCGAGGCGAACCCTAAGCGTCTGAAAGAGACGTCGGCCGGACGCGTCATCTTCAACGAGGCGTTCCCGGATGACTTCCCGTTCCAGAACACGCCGGTTAAGAAGAAGGAGCTCGCGGCCCTGATCGATCGCTGCGCCCGCACCTATGAGAAGAAGACGCTGGCCCAGACGCTCGACCACGTGAAGGACATCGGTTTCTCGTTCGCCACCAAGTCGGGTGTGACCGTCGGTCTCCAGGACGTCGTCACGCCGGCGAGCAAGCCGAAGATCCTCGAAGAGCACCAGAAGCGCGCCGACAAGGTCGAGGTCCAGTACAGCAAGGGCATCATGACCGCGGACGAGCGCAGCCAGGAGCTCATCGAGATCTGGACCGAGGCGACCGATCAGGTGAAGAACGCCATGATCGAGAACTTCGACGACCTGAACCCGATCTGGATGATGGCGAACTCCGGCGCACGTGGGAACGTCCAGCAGATCCGTCAGCTGGCCGGTATGCGTGGCCTGGTGGCCAACCCTCGCGGTGACATCATCCCGAGGCCCATCCGTGCGAACTTCCGCGAAGGTCTGTCCGTGCTCGAGTACTTCATCTCGACGCACGGTGCCCGTAAGGGCTTGGCCGACACGGCTCTCCGTACGGCCGACTCCGGTTACCTGACCCGTCGTCTCGTCGACGTCGCACAGGAAGTCATCGTGCGCGCCGAGGATTGCGGCACCGACCGCGGCATCCGCCTCGACATCGAGAAAGAGCGTGCGCATCTCAAGCAGAAGTTGCACTCTCGGATCCTGCTCGAGGACGCGGTGGGCGAAGATGGCAAGGTCGTCGTTCCGGCCGGCACCGAGGTAACCGCGGAACTGTCCAATGACATCGCGAACTCCGGCGTGAAGCAGGTCGTCGTGCGCAGTACGCTCACCTGTGATGCCCGCTACGGCGTCTGCCAGCAGTGCTACGGCGTGTCGCCGGCCACGGGCAAGCTCGTCGAGATGGGCGAGGCGGTCGGTATCGTCGCCGCCCAGTCGATCGGTGAGCCGGGCACGCAGCTCACGATGCGTACGTTCCACACCGGCGGTGTCGCGGGTGAGGACATCACCCACGGTCTGCCGCGCGTGGTCGAGCTGTTCGAGGCTCGTACCCCCAAGGGCAAGGCGGAGATCGCCAAGTCGTCGGGTCGGGTCGAGATGCACGAGGACGAGAAGACGCGTTCGCTCGAGCTCATCCCGGACGATGGTTCCGAGCCCATCACTTACAAGGTGACGCGCCGTGCGCGACTGAGCGTCCGCACCGGCGACACCGTCGAGGCCGGTCAGGCCCTGACGGAAGGCTCCAAGGACCCGGACGAGATCCTCGAAGTCCTGGGTGCACGCGACGTGCAGATCTACCTCGTCAACGAGGTGCAGGCCGTGTACCGCAGCCAGGGTGTGCCGATCCACGACAAGCACATCGAGCTGATCGTTCGTCAGATGCTGCGCAAGGTGCAGATCCAGGAGTCCGGCGACTCGAACTTCCTGCCGGGTGATTTGGTCGATGCCAAGTCGTTCGCGACCGCGAACGAGGAAACCGTCAGTGGTGGCGGCGAGCCGGCAACGGCTCGCCCGATGCTGATGGGTATCACCAAGGCATCGCTGGCGACCGAGTCGTGGCTGTCGGCCGCGTCCTTCCAGGAGACGACGAGGGTTCTGACCGAGGCCGCCATCCGCGGCAAGTCCGATCCTCTGCTCGGCCTCAAGGAGAACGTCATCATCGGGAAGCTCATCCCGGCCGGTACGGGCATGACCCGCTACCGCTCGATCCGACCTGTCACTCACGGGGAGGGTGCGATGAGCGACGACGAGGCCCGCGCGATGTTCGGGCTGCCGCCACGGGAAGACACCGAGGGCGAGGAGGCAGCACGCGAGCTCCTCGGCACGGTCGGCCTGAGTGCGGTGCCCGACGGTTCCGAAGGCGACGAGGTCGACCTCGAAGCAGCAGCCGGCGACGGCGAGGTTCCCTCGCCCGAAGAGGCGGCCGTGCACGAGGAGGAAGCAACCTCCGCAGCCGAGTAATGCGGAGCGGTTTACACCGCTCCTGTTGCTAAGCCGGTGTCGGCGCAGCCGACACGTGTCTTAGTAATGCGGAGCGGTTCCACGATCCACGGACCAACGAAAGAAGCCCCCACGAGAGTGGGGGCTTCTTCGGTTCGGGGGAGAGGCTGTTAGCAGTCCAAGCAGGCGCGCTCGGCCGGTTCGATGCGGTCGGCCAGCTGCCTCAGGGTCGATGCGATCGATCGCCTCGGGCTGCGGGGCGACTGACGGATGGAACGCACCAACCGGGCTCGCTCCGCATCGTCGAGGCGACGGTGCGCCACTTGCTCTGCTGCGTCCTCCAGCGAGAACAGAGTCGACATGCGGTCCTC
>Ga0299913_10004134_pt1 | contig 12098 bp, 12 predicted proteins | sample RVTome_9_FD_201360 | JGI IMG/M metagenome (GOLD analysis project Ga0299913, IMG submission 201360) | Soil microbial communities from uranium-contaminated site in the Upper Colorado River Basin, Wyoming, United States - RVT155D38 (version 2) ... | reverse complement strand
GGGACCGTGCCGATCGTCGAGCCGGACCACTTCTCCGGCGGGAGCGCGAATCCCGGCGACTCGCCGGGGAAGTCGATGCCGGTCGACCGCCCGAAGCCGAACCGGTCGATCCAGTGCGCGAGTCTTCCTTCGCCGAGCCGCTGCGCGATCGTGATCGTCCCGATGTTCGACGAGCGCTCGACGATGCCTCGGACGGTCATCCTCTCCGTTCCACGGGTGTGCGACTCCCGGATCACGCGGTCCGCGACCTGCAGCGACGACGGCAGCGTGAACGCCGTGCCGGGCGCGACCACATGCTCCTGGAGCGCCGCCGCGATGGTGACGAGCTTGAACGTCGAGCCGGGCTCGTACGTGTCGGTGACCGCGCGGTTGCGCCGCCGGTCGGCGCGCGTCGTCGGGAAGCGGTTCGCGTTGAACCCCGGCGCGGTCGCCATCGCCAGCACGTCTCCGGTGTGCGGGTCCATGACGATCGCCGACGCTGCCCGCGCGCCGTCGCGCGCGACCGTCTCGGCGAGAATCGCCTCGGCGTTCGCCTGGATCTGATGGTCGATCGTGAGCCGCACGTTCCGTCCGGGCGTCTCCGGCTTCGTCGATACGACGTCGAGCGCGCGCCCGATCGGGTCCTTCACGATCGTCTGGCTGCCCGGCTTCCCCGCGAGCACCTTGTCCAGCGACCGCTCGAGCCCCTCGAGGCCCGCGTTGTCGAGCCCCGCGTACCCGAGCAACTGCGACGCGACGCGCTTCTGCGGGTAGGTGCGAAGCTCCTCCGGATAGAAGCCGAGCCCGGCGTAGCCGAGCTTCTCGAGCGCTTCCGCGTCGTCGGGATCGACCTTGCGCGCGATGTAGACGAATCCCTTCGAACGGTCCGTGAGGAGCGGGTAGATGGCCGCGGGATGGAGATCCAGGTTCTCGGCGATCGCGAGCGTCAGCTGCTTGGGCCGGTCCACCTGCTGCGGGTTCGCGAAGACCGTCGTCGCCTGCTCGCCGATCGCGAGCGGCCTGCCGTTCCGGTCGACGACCGTGCCGCGTCCCGCCGGGACGACGACTGTCTCGCGATGCTGGCGCGTCGCCATCGCAGCGTAGGCGTCGCCCTGCACCGCCTGGAGCCAGAACGCCCGCGCGAATGCGGCCCCGAGGAGGACGATGAATGCGCCCCCGAGAACGACGATCCGCCGGTTCGCCGCGCCGCGGGTCATCGATTTCGCAGCGGGACGTAAGCGGTCGTCTCGGGATCGGCGAGGACGAGACCGAGCTCGCCCGTCGCGACGCGTTCGATGTGGGACGTCGCCGACGTGCTCGAGAGCTCGGAGCGAAGCCCGGCCACATCCGCCTTGAGTTGCGAGCGCTCGCGTCCGGTCCGGTCGAGCTCCACGTTGAGGCGCAGGACGGCGACGTTGACGGCGACGACACCTGCCAGGAGCGCCGCGAAGAGCACGATCGAGAGCACACCGCCTCCGAGCAGACGGGGCTTCGACTTCTCTTTGGGCCGGGCGGACCGACCTCGTCGCGCACCGACCGCCCTCCCGCTCTGCGCGATCGACGACATCAGACCTTCACCGCGGCGCGCAGCCGTGCGGAGGCGGCACGCGGGTTCTCGTCGGCCTCGCGTGCCGACGGCCGGACCGGCTTGGGCGTCAGGATTCGGAGCTCGGGCTCGTGCCCGCAGACGCAGATCGGAAACTCCGGCGGACACGTGCAGCCGCGGCCAAGGTCGCGCAGGAACCGCTTCGCGATCCGGTCTTCGAGCGAGTGGAAGCTGATCACGGCCATCCGCCCGCCCGGCCGGAGCATCTCGAAGGCCGCCGGCAGTCCGGCCTCCAGCGACTCGAGCTCGTGGTTCACCTCGATGCGGAGCGCCTGGAAGATCCGCTTCGCCGGATGCCCCTCGCCGAAGCGTGCGGGCGCGGGAATCGAGGCTCGGACGACGTCGACGAGCTGTCCCGTCCGCTCGATCGGCGCGTCGCCGCGCCGGCGGACGATTCCACGCGCGATCTGGCGTGCGTAGCGCTCCTCGCCGTAGCGGCGGAAGATCGTCGCGAGCTCGCGCTCGTCCCACGTGTTGACGATGTCGGCGGCGCTCGGCTCGTCCGACGGATCCATCCTCATGTCCAGCGGCGCGTCCGTCGCGTATGAAAAGCCACGCTCGTGGCGGTCGACCTGCATGGAGCTGAGCCCGAGGTCGAGTAGGACGACGTCCGCCTTCACCCCGTTCGCGGCCAGCTGCGAGAGCACGACGGCGTAGTCGCCGCGCAGGAATCGCGTCTGGACGCCGCGCGCCGATGCCTTCATGCGATCGAAGTACGGTCGCACGGTCGGGTCACGATCGATCGCCACCAGCTTTCCGCGCCCTCCGAGATCCTGCGCGAGCAGTCGCGAGTGGCCGCCGGCGCCGAAGGTGGCGTCGACGACCGTTTCCCCCGGTTGCACGGCAAGGAGGTCTCGCACCTCCTCGGCGAGAACTGGGACGTGATCAGCCGCGTTTGTCCGCAAGACGTTCGGCAACATCGCCCGCGCTCCCTTCGATCGCGTTCATGTGGCTTCCCCAAACCGACGAGTCCCAGATCTCGAGCCGGTCGTGGACTCCGGCCAGCACGACGTCCTTCTCGATGCCCGCATGCGTGACGAGGTGCGGCGGGATGAGCACCCGTCCCTGCTTGTCGAGCTCCGTCACGGCGGCGCCGGCGAAGACGAAGCGCTTCATCTCGCGCGCCTCCCTGTTGAGAGAGTCGAGCTCGCCGATCCGCGCCACGTTGGCGTCCCAGCTCGCCCTCGGATAGACGTCGATGTTCTTCTCGATCCCGCGCGCCAGCACGACTCCACCTGCCAGGTCGTCGCGGAACCGCGCGGGCAGGGTGAGCCGCTTCTTGTCGTCGACCGAGTGTTCGTACTCGCCGTAGAACATGGGCTCGAGCGGGGTCTCCCTCCCACGAGTCCCCACCTTACTCCACTTTTCCCCACCACGCAACCCCTGCGCCCCATCGCGCGGGGGATCGAGTGTCACTCTGGTGGCGGCTCCAGGGGAATCGCTTCTGCGTGGACGCCGGGACCGGTGAGCGCGCCGGCGCCACAACGCGCGGCGAACGCGAGCGCGTCGGGTACGTCCAGCTCGGCGCCGAGCGCGAACGCGAGCCCCGCTGCAAAGCAGTCCCCGGCGCCGTAGGAATCCGCGAAGGAGCCCTCGAGCGGCGGTGCCGTGAAGGGGCCGCCGGGCTGCGCCCAGCCGCCGAGTGCACCCGACGTCGTCACGACGAGCTTCGGCGGCGGGTCGAGCTCGCCGGGGCGGTAGACCTCCGCCTCGTCCTTGCCGCTCCCGACGAGCGCGTCGAGCTCGACCGCGCCTCGCTTCAACGTCGCGAGCTCGCGGGCGGTTGCGACGACGACGCGAGCACGGCGCGCGGCGCGTAGCGCGTCGACGTCGCCCGCGCAGAAGTACAGGACGTCGCAGTGCGCGACCTCGTGCCAGGGAAGCGAGTTGTCGTGGCCGCGCGGCCCGATCTTCGGGCCGATCACGGTGATCGTGCGCTCGCCGGCCTCGTCGAGATACGTGAAGCCCTTGCGCTGGGGAGCATCGACGAAGACCGCGTGCACCTCGATCCCGCGCTCTTCGATCTCGGCCTTCGCGACGCGGCCGAGCTCGTCCGAACCGAGCGCGGTGAACAGGATCACCGAGTCGGCGAGCTGCGCGAGCTGCACCGACGCGACCGCGCCGCCTCCCGCCGCCTGCGCCCAGGACTCTTCCGCGCCGATTATCTCTCCCGCCCGCGGCACGCGCTCGACGGGGACGAACTCGATCCACTCGACATGTCCGACGACCGCCGCTCGCATACGCGCAATGCTCACAGATGCGCGACGCCGTGCGTTAGAGGACGACGATGATGCAGAACGTGGCGATCCCGCCCTTCGAGCGCTTCTACGAGGAGCACCGCTCCGAGGTCTTCCGGCTGTTACGCCGCCGGCTCGGGGCCGAGCGTGCCGAGGACGCGTACCAGGAGACGTTCCTGCGCGCGCTCCAGGCGTACCGGCGACTCGAGCACGGCGAGCATCTCCGTGCCTGGATCCTCACGATCGCGAAGAACGTGGCGGTGGACACGTTGCGGCGCGCGCGACCCGCCGACGACGTCGGCGAGCAGGCTGTCCAAGACGGTCGTCCCGCATACGAGGAGCTCGCTCCGCTGACCGACGGCCTTCCGCCGAAAGAGCGAGCGGCCGTCGTCCTCCGCTACGGATACGACCTTTCCTACCACCAGATCGCAGCCGCGCTCGGCTCGAGCGAGGACGCGGCCAGACAGGCCGCCTCGACGGGAGTGCGCAGGCTGCGCAGGAGGACCTCCTCATGACCATCCCGACCGAGCTCGACCGGCGGTTCCGGACGACCGCAGCGGCGCTCGGGCTCGTCGACGTCGGCTTCGACGTCGTCGAGTCCCCCGTCGGCGACCTCTTCGTCGCCGCATCCGACCGCGGCCTCGCCTCGATCTCCTATGACGCCGATCCCGAACGCCAGCTCGAGCGGCTCGCCCGCATCGCCGGGCCGCGCGTCCTCCGCTCGCCTGCGAGCGTCGACGTCGCGCGCCGCGAGCTCGACGAGTACTTCGCCGGGCGGCGGCAGGCATTCGACCTCTCGCTCGATCTGCGGGCACTCCCGCCCTTCACCCTCGACGTGCTCCGGGAGCTCGCGCGCGTGCCCTACGGCGAGACGACGACCTACGGTGCGCTCGCCGCCCGCGTCGGCCGGCCGCGCGCCGCGCGCGCCGTGGGCACGGTAATGAACCGGAACCGGATCCCCATCGTGCTCCCGTGCCACCGCGTCGTCGGCTCGACGGGCGACCTCACGGGGTACGCGGGCGGGCTCGACAGGAAGCTCCGGCTGCTCCGCCTCGAGGGAGCGTTCTCGTGACGATGTCTACTCCAGTAGTCGGTAGCCCACGCCCCAGACGTTGACGACGAAGTCGTCGTCCGCTGAGATACGGAGCTTCTTCCGCAGGCGCGATGCGTGGGACTCCAAGGTCCGAGTTCGGCCAAGAGCCCGGAACCCCCAGACCTCGCGCAGCAGCTCCTCCTTCGTGAACACGCGATCAGGCTCGGCGGCAAGCCAGGCGAGCAGCTCGAACTCCTTCGCCGAGAGGCAGACGAGCGTCTCGCGCACCGAGACGCGCCGCGTCGTCCGGTCGACGACGAGGTCGCCCGCGACGAGCACCTCGGCGGTCGACGTCATGCTCCGCCGGAGCAGCGCGCGAATCCGCGCGAGCAGCTCCTCGTATGCGAACGGGCGACCGATGACGTCGTCGGCGCCGCGATCGAGAGCTCGCACGCGCTCGCTGAAATCCGAGGACGGCGCGAGCAGGATCACCGGCACGTTGCGATCCCAACTTCGCCCCGGCTCGCCGCGACGCAGGCGCTGGCAGAGGTCGAGCTCGCCGAGGAGGACCACGTCGGGGCGGATCCGCTCCGCGAGCTCGAGCGCCTCGCTGCGACGACCGGCGTCGAGCACGTCGAAGCCGTCGTCGCGGAGCTGGCGGCCGAGGTATTCGCGAGTCTCGATCTCCGTTTCTGCGACGAGGACTGCGCTCGGCATGGCGCGACGCTATCCGCACGCGTCGCCGCGCACCAGATGTCCTTTGCGCCGAATGTTTGACAAGCGTTCCTCAACCGTCCGCAACGGACGCGGCCGGGCGGATCAGAGCCTGCCGTGCCGCAGAACCCCCCACATGAGCCAGAGGCCGAACGCCCCCGAGAGGACGAAGCCGACGAACGACAGCAGATGCAGGCCCATGATCTGCGGCCCCTCCTGAGCGAAGACGCCCACGATCGACGAGCCGACGAGTCCGCCGAGGACGACGAGGGCGACCGAGAGCCGGTTCGACGCCTGGTCGATGTGCTCGTCGAGCTGGTCGAGCCCGGGATTCTCGAGACGAACCTGGAACGTTCCGTCCCGCAGCCGCTCGAGCACGTCGCTCACCTGGTACGGAAGCTCGCGGGCAACCGAGCCGAGCGCCACCGCCTCGGTCCGCGCGCGCTGCAGAACGACGCGAGGCTGGTAGCGGTCGGCGAGAAGACCGCGCGCATACGGCTTGGCCACCTCGAAGACGTTGAAGTCCGGATAGACCTCCGCGCCGACGGAGGCGAGCGTCGCGATCGCCTTGTCGAGCATCACGAACCGCGTCGGCAGGCGCAGGTTGAGCGAGTAGATGAGCTGGAACGCCTCGCGAATGACCTGCAGCGGGTCGATGTCCGAGAGTCGCGTGCCGTAGTAGCGATCGAAGAGGACGCGGAGCTCGTCGCGGAACTCCTGCTCGCGCTCGGGCGTGTAGCGCACGCCCAGCTCGCGGAGCCGGCGCGGAATGGCGTCGACGTTCTCGGTCGCGGCGTCGACGAACAGCCGCGTGAGCTTCGTCATGTCCTCGTCCGTGAGCTTTCCGGCCTGCCCGAAGTCGACGAGTCCGAGCTCGCCGGTCTCGAGGACGAAGATGTTGGCCGGGTGCGGGTCGGAGTGGAAGAACCCATGGCGGAAGACCATCGTCATCCACGTGTCCGCCATCCGGTACGCGATGTCCCGCCGCTCGAGCCCCTCCATGGCGTCCACATCGAGCTCGGATACTTTCGTGCCGCGCAGGAACTCGAGCGTGAGAATGCGCGCGGTCGAGTACGTCTTGATCACGCGCGGGACGACGACGGCCGCGTCGCCCGCGAAGTTGCGGTGGAACGCGTCTGCGTTCCGGGCCTCGTGGGCGTAGTCGAGCTCGAGCCGGATCGAGCGCGCGAACTCGTCGACGAGCTCGCCGGGATCCATGAACTCGAGCGCGCGTACGCGCTCCTTGAGCAGCTTCGCCGCCTGATAGAGGAGCCCGAGGTCCGCCTCGATCTGCGCGGCCGCGGCCGGACGCTGCACCTTGACCGCGACGATCTCCCCGTCCGGGAGCACTGCGCGGTGCACCTGCCCGATGGAGGCGGATGCGATCGGCAGCTCGTCGAACTCGATGAACGCCTGCTCCACGGTCAGCCCGAGCTCTGCTTCGACGACCTCCTGCACCTGCTCGAACGGAAACGGCTTCACGTCGTCCTGAAGGCCGCGCAGCTCGACGACGATGTCAGGCGGGACGACGTCGGGCCGCGTCGAGAGGAGCTGACCGAACTTCACGAACGTCGGCCCGAGCTCGTCGAGCATCTCGCGGAGCCGGCGACCACGGTCTGACGCTCGCAGCTCCCTGTCGGCGCCGTTTCCGCCCTGGAGCAGGTCGCCGAGGCGGTTTCGGCGGAGGAAGTACCCGAAACCGTGCCGCGCGGCGACCTGGGCGATCTCGGAGAGCCGCCCGAGACTGCCCGACCGGCCTGCCTGCCGCGTTGCCATGGAGGGGATTGTAAGTGGGTTGGCCGGAAGCCCTATTCGCGCGACTCGAGCAGCTTCAGCCGGTGCTCGAGCTGGGCGACCCTGAGCTCGAGCTCGCGGACGGCCTCGCCTCTCGCGACACCGAGCTCCTCGGCCAGCTTCGCCGCGGCGTCGGTCGTCGAGTCCCCGACGCGGCGTGCCTCCCGCCGCCAGCTCGCGACTGCGTCCGCGAGCGCGGAGCGCATGTCGCCGGGATCGACGCCGACGCGATTCGCGAGCTCGTCGGCGACCTCGTCCATTCTCCGCGCGCCGAGCGCGAGGGCGCCGATGCCGGCGAGGGCGAGTGTCTCGAGCGGACTGCGACCGGGGGAGCTAGCGCGCTCGGCCATGCGGCCTCGCCGCGCGCCGCTGGCGGCGGCGTTCGCGCTTCGACGTCGTCTCGCCCGCCTCGCCGTCGGCCACCGGCGCCGCGGGTGCGACCGGCACGGGGCCGAGCGCTTCGTCCGGTCGCGCGCCGTCTCGGTCCTCGCCCTCCTCCGGCTGCAGGTCGAGCTCCTCGTCCAGCAGAACGCCCCCGATCGACTCGACGCCCGCCAGTGCGCCGAGATCGTCACGACGACGCGCGAATTCCGGCTCGCGCTGCTTGAACACGGCGACGATCGGCGCGGCGAGGAAGACCGACGAGTAGGCGCCGAAGCCGATCCCGACGAGCAGCGCGAACGCGAAGTCCTTGAGCGTGTCGCCGCCGAAGAAGTACAGCGCCGCGATGGGTACGAGCGTGATGAAGCTCGTCGCAAGCGACCGAGGGAGCACTTCCCACACCGACACGTTCCCGATCACCCGGAACGACGCTCGCCGCATGAGCGGGATGTTCTCGCGCATGCGGTCGAACACGATGATCGTGTCGTACATCGAGTAGCCGAGGACGGTGAGGACCGCGGCCACCGTCGCGGTCGAGACCTCTCGGCCCGTGAGCGCGTAGAAACCGACGGTGATGAGCACGTCGTGGCCGAGCGCGACGAGCACGCCCACCGCGTACTTCCATTGGAACCGGAAGGAGAGGTAGACGACCATCAGGAGGAGGCTGACGACGATCGCGAGCAGCGCCGCGTCGCGGATCTGACCGCCGAAGCTCTCGGACACGGTCTGCTCGCTGAACGAGGTGGCTCCCAGCGCGTCCGTCAGTTCCTGCTCGAGCTGTTCGGCCTCTGCGACCGTCAGAGACTCGGCGCGGATCTGGAACCTCGTGTAGCCCCCGTTCGCTTCGTTTCCGCGCCCCTGGATGACTGCGTTGGCCAGGCCGAGCTCGGCTGCCTCGCTCCGCACTTCCTCGAGCGACGTCGGCTCGGTCGTGCTGAACCGGACCTGCGTTCCGCCCTCGAAGTCGATCCCGAGGTTCAGGCCCTGGACGGCGATCACGCCGATCGCCGCGGCGACGACGATGGCGGAGAACGCAAACCAGTAGCGGCGCAGCCCGATGTAGTCGATCCGCAACCAGCGGGGAATCCCCTGCCCGGTCGCTCCCATCAGGCGCGGGTTGTCGATCCAGCCGAAGCCCGCGAGCAGCACGAGGATCGCGCGCGTCGCGAGAACTGCCGTGAGAAGCGAGAGCGCCGTTCCGATCAGGAGCATCAGCGCGAAACCGCGCACGCCCGCAGTAGCCACCACGAACAGGACCGCCGCGGTGATCGCCGTGACGACGTTCGCGTCGACGATCGTCGCAAAGCCCTTCTTGTATCCCTGGGAGATGGCCGCGCGCATCGACCTCCCGGCACGCACCTCCTCCTTGATGCGCTCGAAGATGACGATGTTCGCGTCCGCAGCCACCCCGAAGGTGAGCACCAGCCCCGCAAACCCGGGCAGCGTGAGGGTGACGTCGAAGGTCAGGATCGTCGCGTAGAGGAACGCTGCGTACACGGCGAGCCCGGCGACGGCGACGACGCCGAGGAAGCGGTAGAAGAGGAGCAGGAAGAGCATGACGAGCAGGAGACCGCCGATCGCGGCGCGCCAGGCCTCCTCGAGCGAGTCCTTGCCGAGCGTGGCCGAGATGTCGGTCCGGTCGAGCGTCTCGAACTTGACCGGCAGCGCGCCGGTCTGGAGCACGATCGCGATGTCCTGGGCCTCGTTGAGCGACTCGAGCCCCTGGATCTGTGCGCGGCCCCCGCCGATGCCGCCGGCGAGGCTGGAGTCGGTGTAATCGATCTGCGGGAACGTCCGGATCTCGCGGTCGAGCACGATCGCGAAGTGCTGCGGCGCGTTTCGGACCCGGCCTCGGGTCCACTCCTGGCGCGTGATCTCCTCGAACTTGTCGGCCCCGGCGCCGGTGAACTCCATCGTCACGATCGGCTGATTGCCGCCGCCCGGGCTCGTGTCGAAGTCCGCGCGCGTGCCGTCGAGCTTCAGGTCCTCGCCCGTCATCTGGGGAATCTCCGGAGGCTCGTACCTGAAGAGGTAGTAGGAGGTGATCTCCGGAGAGACGCCGCTGCCCTGCGGGCCTCCCGGGCAGACGACCGCACCCTGTCCGCAGGTGACGACGACCATGTCCTGCGGCACCTTGAACAGACGTCGGCCGTCCGGGAGCCTGCCGCCGGTGGGGCGCAGAGCTTCGCGCTCCGTGTTGAAGGGCCCGCGCACGACCGTCCTCGTCTCCGGATTGACGACGTAGTAGGCATCGGACTCGCCTTGCGCGCGCGCCTGCACACGGGCGAGGAGGTCGTACAGCGACTGGTGCGCGACCGGAAATCCTTCGATCGAGATCGACGGCGTGACGAGCGACGTCTCCAGGTCGAAGAGCTCGAGCTGCGCGGTCGTGCCGATGATCTCCGCCGCCGCCGCCGGATCCCTGACGCCCGGCAGCTGGATGACGATCTGGTCGTCACCCTGCGTCCGGATCTCCGGCTCGGTCACGCCGAGCTTGTCGACGCGGTTCCGCATGATGTCGACCGAGCGGTTGAGGTCGTCCTCGGTCAGCTCACGGTCGGGCGGGGGCACCGCCTGGAGGGTGACTTCGAGCCCGCCCTGGAGGTCGAGCCCGAGCGTCGGCTCCTGGTGGACCGGCGAGCCCGGCGTGGCCATGAGCGCAACTCCGAGAAGTGCCGCGACCAACAGGCCGACGACGAGGATTGATGAGCGTCGGTTCAAGGTCGGCGGCTCAGGTTAGCGGCGTTCGGCGGCGGCAGTATCTGCGTCTGCTCGGCTCGTAACGCTCTCTTCCTCGCCGCTAACGGAAGCTTCATCATCCGGCTCCACCTCGGCGGCGAGATCCTCCGCGGCCTCTCCATCCGCGTCGATCACATCGGCCTCGTCCTCCTCAGGGGGCAGCACGGCTGCGATCCCGCGTCTCGTCATGTGGACCTCGAGCCCTTTTCCGAGGTCGACGACGATGTCGTCTGCCTCCGCCCGTGTGATGGTGCCGTAGATACCGCCCTGCGTGAGCACGTCGTCCCCGACCCCGGCTGCATCGACCATCGACTGCTGTTGCTGTTGCCGTTGACGCTGCGGACGGATGGTCACGACGTAGAGGACGACGAGTACGAGCACCATCACGATCAGGATTTCCACGCTTCCTCCTCCGGCGCCGGGGCGAGCCGCGCGAGCGCGTCCCGCTTGAACTCCGTGAACGCGCCCCGCTCGATCGCCGCCCTCGCGCTCGCGGTCAGGTCGAGTACGAACCACAGATTATGCAGGCTCAGAAGCCGTAGCCCGAGAATCTCGTCCTGCGTCACGAGGTGCCGTACGTACGCGCGCGAGAACCGCTCGCAGGCCGGGCACCCGCAGTCCTCGTCCAGAGGGCGCGGATCGGCGCGAAAGCGGGCGTTCCGGAGGTTGAGGCGACCGCCCCAGGTGAGCGCGGAGCCGGTACGAGCGGTGCGGGTCGGGAGCACGCAGTCGAACATGTCGACACCGCGCTCGACGACCTCGAGGATCCCTTCTGCATCGCCGATCCCCATGAAGTAGCGCGGCTTGTCAGGCGGGAGCGCCGGCGCGGCCCAGGCGACGCAGTCGAGCATCTCCTCGCGCGACTCGCCCACCGCGAGGCCGCCGAGGGCGTAGCCGTCGAACGGAAGCGCGCCGATCTCGTCGAGCGACCGCCGGCGGAGCTCGGGATCCGCGCCTCCTTGCGAGATGCCGAACCGCAGCTGTCCCTTCGCCCGGGGCGCGTCCACCTGCCGCCGCGCCCAGAGCGTCGTGATCAGGACCGCGCGCTCGTGCTCCTCCCGCGGCGCATCGCCGGGCGGGCAGACGTCGAGGCACATCGCGATATCGGAGCCGAGGCGCCGCTGGATCTCGGCGACGCCTTCCGGCGTGAACCGCTCGGCGGCGCCGTCGTAGACCGAGCGAAACGTGACGCCGTCGTCATCGAGGCCGAGGATCGTGTCACGGAGCGAGAAGACCTGGAAGCCTCCCGAATCCGTGAGAATCGGCCCGCGCCAGCCCGAAAAGGCGTGGATCCCGCCGAGCTCCTCGACGAGCGCTTCGCCCGGCCGGAAGTGCAAGTGGTAGCTGTTCCCGAGGATCACGTCGGCGCCGAGCGCGCGCACCTCGTCGGGGTGAAGTGACTTGACCGTCGCCTTCGTCCCGACCGGCATGAAGGCCGGCGTGGGGATCTCGCCGTGCGCGGTCGCGAGGACGCCCGCCCGCGCCTCGCCGTCGGTGGCCGTGCGCGTGAAGGCGCTCACGCGCGGATCCGCACTCGACCTGGTCCCGGTGGGTCAGAGCGCGGCGAGTCGGCGGGGGGAGAACCCTGGGGCCACCCCTCGCCTCCTCCCACTTC
>Ga0299913_10004133_pt1 | contig 12098 bp, 5 predicted proteins | sample RVTome_9_FD_201360 | JGI IMG/M metagenome (GOLD analysis project Ga0299913, IMG submission 201360) | Soil microbial communities from uranium-contaminated site in the Upper Colorado River Basin, Wyoming, United States - RVT155D38 (version 2) ... | reverse complement strand
ACATGGAGCTGCTCCACGGGGTCAACCAGGGGCTGCGCGCCCACCACCTCTACAAGCGCGACGTCGCCTACCTGATCAAGGACGGCGAGGTGGTGATCGTCGACGAGTTCACCGGCCGGATGATGTCGGGGCGGCGCTGGTCGGACGGCCTGCACCAGGCGGTCGAGGCCAAGGAGGGGGTGCGGATCAAGCAGGAGAACCAGACCCTCGCCACGATCACCCTGCAGAACTACTTCCGGATGTACGACAAGCTCTCGGGGATGACCGGCACCGCCGACACCGAGGCCAACGAGTTCGCGCAGATCTACGACCTCGGCGTCGTCGTCATCCCGACGAACATGCCGATGATCCGCGACGACCGCGAGGACCTGATCTACCGCACCACCAAGGAGAAGTGGCAGTCGGTCGTCGAGGAGATCGAGGACTGCGTCGAGCGCGGGCAGCCGGTGCTGGTCGGCACGGTGTCGATCGAGAACTCCGAGATGCTGTCGAAGCTGCTCAAGGGCCACCGGGTGCCGCACGTCGTGCTCAACGCGAAGTACCACGAGCGCGAGGCGTCGATCGTCGCCCAGGCCGGGCGCAAGAGCGCGGTGACCATCGCCACGAACATGGCCGGCCGCGGCACCGACATCGTCCTCGGCGGCAACCCCGAGGGGCTCGCCCGCTCCGAGGCCGACCCCGAGACCGAGCCCGAGGCCTACCGCGAGGCGATGGCCCGCTACAAGGAGATCTGGAGGCAGGAGCGCGAGGACGTGCTGGCCGCGGGCGGCCTCCACATCCTGGGCACCGAGCGGCACGAGTCGCGGCGGATCGACAACCAGCTCCGCGGCCGCTCCGGCCGCCAGGGCGACCCCGGCTCCTCCCGCTTCTTCCTGTCGCTCGAAGACGACCTGATGCGCATCTTCATCGGCGGCGACCGGCTCAAGGCGATCATGGGCCGGCTCGGCATGCAGGAGGGCGAGCCGATCGAGGCGCGGATGGTCACCAAGGCGATCGAGCGGGCGCAGACCCAGGTCGAGGCGCGGAACTTCGAGATCCGCAAGAACCTGCTCGAGTACGACGACGTGATGAACAAGCAGCGCAAGGAGGTCTACCGCCTGCGCCGCGACATCCTCGACGGCCGGGAGGGCGAGGAGTACCTGCTCGGCGTAGCCCGCGACGTCGTCGGCTTCGTCGTCGACACCCACTGCCCCGAGAAGGCCGACCCGCGCGACTGGGAGCTCACCGAGCTCGCCACCGACATGCTCGCCTACTTCGACATCGACGTGCACCAGCTCGACGTCGACCTCGAGGCCCTCGGCGTCGACGACCTGCACGACACCCTCTGGCAGGCCGTCGAGACGAAGTGGAAGGACAAGTCCGCCCGACTCGAGGAGCTCCGCGAGGGTCTCTCCGGCCGCTTCCTCCGCGACGTCATGATGCGGGTGCTCGACGGCGCCTGGAAGGACCACCTCCTCGCCCTCGACCACCTCAAGGAGGGGATCGGCCTGCGCGGCTACGGCCAGCGCGACCCGAAGCAGGAGTACAAGCGGGAGAGCTTCGAGCTCTTCCAGGAGATGAAGGAGTCGGTCGAGGACCAGATCATCAAGACCCTCTTCCGCCTCGAGCCGGTCTCCGAAGAGCAGATGGAGGCCCAGCGCCGCCGCCGCGCCGCCGCCCCGGCCCCCCGCCTCCAGCTCACCGCGCCGCCGAAGACCGCGGTCCCCCAGAAGCCCCAGACCGTCGTCCACAAGGGCGAGAAGGTCGGCCGCAACGACCCCTGCCCCTGCGGCTCCGGCAAGAAGTACAAGAAGTGCTGCGGCGCGGTGACCGCGACGGCGTAGGAGGTCTCACGAGTCTTCCGGCGGCGGCGGTCCCTCGTGCCGCCGCGCTCGTTCTTCGCGAATCTCCCGCCGCGCTTTTCTCGACCTCCTCGGCCGTCACCGGAGGACCGGATGCGTGGGGACGGCGACGGCTACCCTGCCTCCTTTCTCGATTCGGTAGCCCGTGTGCCTCCCTTCTCCGGGCCGAAGACGAACCGCTGGTAGGCGAGCGAGACGGCCAGCAGTGACAGGGCGAGGCCGACGAGGGAGGCGACGCGCCAGAGGTCGCGGAGCTCGCCGAGGTCGTAGAGAAAGACCTTGACGATGGCCAGCACGAGGAAGGCGAGCGAGAGCCAGCGGAGGGCGGGGCTCTTGCGGGTGAGGCCGAGTCCGAGCAGGCAGAGGGCGTAGAGGATCCACGCCGCCGACAGGGTCAGGTCTCGGGCCGGGCGGTGGCCGAGAGAGAGGTCGAGTCCCGGGCCGGCCGAGAACATCGCGACGACGGCGAGGTTCAGCCACCAGAAGACCAGCAGGACCGCGCCGACGCCGCAGGCCGCCGCCGCAGGCCGGCTCGGTCCACGGTCGGCGCCGGCGAGGAGATGCCGGCCGGCGAGGAAGGCGGCGGCGGGAACGAGGTAAGCCGTCGCCAGCCAGTTGACGGCGGGCGGTCCCGCGATCTCGTGGTATCGGACGACCGCCGGGTTCAGCAGCAGGCGGACTGCCACGCCGGCGAACAGGACGAGCGCCCACGTCCACAGCGCCGTCCACCCGACGCGGCGCCAGGCGGCGAGGAGGGCCACCGCGAGGGCCGCCCACCCGATCGTCAGCCACTCCCGCTCGAGCTGGAGCGCGACGGCGAGGGCGAGGAGGCCGATCCCGAACGCCGGGAACCAGGACCGCGCCGCCCGGGTGGCCGGCTCTCCGTCACGGTGGTCTCCGTTCGCATGGCGCAACGCGGCCACGAGGCCGAGGGCGGAGACCGCGGCCAGCGCCGCCGCGGGGATCCCGTCGTAGCGCCCGCCGTAGCCGTCCCGCCAGAGGACCACGATCGGCAGCACCCAGGCGGGCGCCGCCGCCGCTGCGATCCGCAGTGCGCTCTCGGGTGGGCGGAGCCGGCGTCCGCCCGGCATCTCCAGGGAAGGCCAGAGGGTGAAGGCGGTCGCCGGGATCGCCAGGAGCGCGAGGAGAACCGGAAGATCGGAGAGACCGGGAGCTGCCTCGACCGCCGCCTGGACGACGCCCCAGGCCCATTGGGCGAAGACGAGGAGCCCGGCGGCCAGAGCGTAGAGCGGGACCGACTCGAGGGCCGTCGCGGCGGTCGCGACGACGACCGCCAGGCCGAAGCCGGCGACGAGGAAGACCCACGGCTCCAGTGCGGGTGCGGTCGCCTCGGCCCAGAGCCCGAGCAGGGCGAAGGCGGCGACGATCGCGGCCGCGAGCCAGGCGCCGCGGCGGCCGGCCTCGCTACGGCGGAGGCGAACGAGGGCTACCGCCAGGCCCCCGAGCGCGAGCGCGGCCGCCGGGACCGCGGCCCACCGGGTCTCGACGAAGGTCGCGGCGAGGCCGAACCCGACGAGCCCGGCCGCGGCCGGCGTCCTCCACTCCCGCCCCGGACCGACCGCTTGCCGGGCGAGGAGGGCGGCGAGGAGCAGCCAGCCGCAGAGCCAGGGTGCGAGGACCTCCGTGGCGCCGATCGCAGGGATCGCGACGAGGAGGGCGAGGTGGCCCAGGGCGGCGACCGCGGCCGGCTCCCAGCCGGGATCGCCGGGTCGCCCGAGGCGGAGGTCGAGCTCGAAGCCGGCGTGGAAGACCGCTGCGAGGAGCGCCGACGCCCCCACCCGGGCCCACGCTCCCGCCTCGACGCCCGCGCTCGCGCTCAGCACTCCGACGCCGAGCGCGGCGAGCGCGGCGCCGAACCGGGGGAGCCCGCGGGCGGCCGCCAGCCGATCGCCGGCGAACGACAGCACCCCGAGGTAGACGGCGAGCCGCCAGAGGTCGACCCCGTCGCCGAGGCCGAGCGCGAGCCGGAAGCCGAGGAGGACCGGCAGCGCGACGCCGACGAGCTGCGCCGCGGTCCACGACGCGCCGCCGCCGCGGCGGCGCTCCAGCTCGCCCGTCAGCGCATAGAGGAGGCCGAAGCCGGCGAGGATCACCAGCGGCCATCCCAGGTCGTACCTCGGCAGCCACGCCTCGACCCACCAGGCCTCGTAGGCCGCCGTCGCAACGACCGCCGCCAAGACGAGCTCCCCCCAGCCCCGCCTGCGGGCGACCAGCCACAGGCCGACGTTGAGCAGCAGGAGATAGCCGAACAGCCCCGCCGGGTCCTGGACGCGGAGGGAGAGGATCAGGGGCGCAGCGAAGCCGCCGAGCAGGCCGAGGATCGCGACGATCCGCGAGCCGTGCCGCCAGGCGATCCAGCCGCAAGTTCCGGTCACTGCGACCACCCCGGCGAAGGTGGGGCCGGCGCCGAAGAGGTCGTAGAGGACGTGGCCGGCCCACAGCCCACCGTAGAGGAGCACGACCCCGGCGCCGGCGAGCGCCTCGGAGACGGCCGGGTAGCCCCGTCGCCGCTGGAACGGCGCCACGCCGAGGGCGGCGAGGCCGGCGGCCAGGGCGATCACGACGCGCACCTCCGGCGTGATCCAGCCCGCCTCGATCGTGTACTGCAGGAAGAGCAGGCCGGCGAGCGACAGGACGATCCCGCCGAGGACCGCCGCGCCGCGCACGCCGATCCACCGCTCCCAGTCGATCGTGCGCGGCGGGGGCAACGGGGGTGGTGCCTCGGGCTCGGGCGACGGTGCCGGCGCAGCGGGCTCGGCTGGCGCAACGGGCTCGACCGGCGGCGGGGTGACGGCCGGCGGCGCGGTCTCGTCGACGTCCGGCCGCTGGGTGACTGCCGGTCGAGGCGGCTCGCGCTCAGGATCTCCGGCGGGAGGAGGGGCGGGCCGCCCCTGGGCGGACGGCCTGTCCGGCGCGGGCGCGCCCAAGGCCGCGTTCTGCACGCCGGCCGGGGCGGCGGCCGCCGGTCCGGCCGCAGGCGTCGGCACCGGCGCCGGCCGGCCCGCTGTGTCCGTCGTCGCCGCGCCCGGGACATCCTCCGGCCGCACGGTCGCCGCCGGAACGTTCGCCTCGAGGTCGGCGATCCGCTTCGCCTGCGCATCGAGACGCCGCTTGAGAGACGAGTACGCGAGGAAACCGACGATGAGGACGACGACGGTTCCGCCGCCGACGACCAGGACGAAGAGCTCGGCGCAGGAGTCCAAGCCGGGGGCTCTACGCGTACCGCAGCAGCCCGACCGGCGCCCGCCCGAACCGGCGGCGGATGCGCGCCTCGAGGTCGGCGAGGAGGGAGGCGTCCGAGGGGGGTCGGGGCGGCGGGGTGCGGTCGAAGGTGCCGGCGGCGAGGGCGGCGCGGGCCGGGGCGACCCCGGCCGGGGTCGAGGGGATCTTGTGCTCGGTCTCCCAGATGAGCTGGCCGAGGCTGCTGACCGTCTCGAGCACGGCCTGGGCCTCGAGCTCGTCCTGCGAGAGGCCGACGGAAACCGACTCCGGGCCGTCGTTCGGGTCGTCGGGGCCGAGGGTGAGGAAGGCGCCGAGGTGCTCGGCCTCCGCCTCGCGCTCGGAGAGCGGGCCGCCGGCCAGGCCGAACCGCTCGCGCAGGGTGGCGAGGATCGAGGTGTGGTCATAGGCCGGGCCCTCGCCCGGGTCGCAGCCCGGCGTGCCGACCGTGCCCGCCGCGACGTAGGGCGAGATCAGCAGCGCCGGCAGCCGCACGCCGTAGCGGTCGAAGCCGAAGACCGCCCCCGGCTCGGGCGGCTCGGGCGGCACGGCGGGCGGCGGGACGACGTGGTCGTAGCAGCCGCCGTGCTCGTCGTAGGTGACGACGAGCAGCGTCTTCGCCCACACGTCGGGAGCGGCGCGCAGGGTGTTGTAGACCTCCCCGAGCAGGTGCTCGCCGAGGTTGACGTCGTGGGGCGGGTGGTTGTCGGTCGGGAAGAGCTGGTAGGCGGGCTCGATCCACGAGTAGGTCGGAAGCCGGCCGGCGGCGACGTCCTCGGCGAAGCGGTCAAAGAAGTGGAACCTGTCCTCGAAGAGCGAGAGCCAGGTGTCGGCCATGAACAGGGTCAGCGGGAAGTCGCCGAAGTAGACCCGCCAGTCGACGCCGCCGGTGTCGTCGAGGTCGTTGAAGATCGTCCGGCCCAGGTAGGGGGCGTTCGAGTGGTGGACGTCGTAGCTCCCCTGGTAGCTGTTGTTGTTCACGTACCCCTGGGCGGTGCCGAGCTGGGCGAAGCAGCGGTTCGGCATCGTCTGGCACGGGCAGGAGGCGAAGTAGGTGTCGACGACCGCGAAGGCGCGGGCCAGCGCGGTGGTCACCGGGAGCTGCTCGGCGGTGTAGGCGTGCATGATGAAGGGCAGCAGCGCCTTGAAGTAGCCGTAGTCGCCGAGGGTCACCAGGTAGTTCTGGACGAAGCCGCCCATCGGGCCGAGCGGGCCGGGCTGCGGGTTTTCCGGCAGCGGCGTGTTGACCGGCAGCGGCGCCCGCAGGCCGTAGAGCTGCTGGTGCATGAACTGGAAGAGCTCGCCCGGGTCCGGGGTCGGGATCGACGCCGCGAAGAAGTCGCGGCCCGGCAGGGTGAAGGCGGGCACGGGGAGCTTCAGGTCGTGCTTCGCCGACGGGTAGAAGTCGTTGACCCGGTGGACGTCGGGCTCGAAGGTCGGCCCGAGCACGTTGTCGAACGAGCGGTTCTCGAGCATCAGGACGACGACGTGCTCGACCGCCGCGAGACCCTGGGTCATCGGAGCCCTCCCTTCCGCGAGTGGGATGGAGCGGGAAGTCTATCCCCGCGCCGCGGCACGGCTTCGGAGACCGGGCGGACGACGGTCGACCGCGGGCGGTCCGAGACGCGGGCGGCGCTCGAGCCGGCGACGCGCGCGGTCAGCCGCTGCGGAACCGCCCGTCGGGATCGGGGACCCGCAGGAGGTAGACGCTCGCGCTCACGTGCGGCACGAAGACGACGACCGAGCTGTCGGTCATCAGGCCGCCGATCCCCTGGAACGGGCCGGAGCCCGAGAGCACTCGGCCGATCCCGCCGAAGCGGATCCCGGGGTGTCGGGCGAGCGCCGTGCCGAACACCCGCCCCTCGTCGCTGTCGGCGTGGAAGCTGCCGGTCGCCCTGCGCTCGCCGTCGAGGAAGACGAACTCGTCGTCGGTCGAGAACGGGATCGGGTCGAGGTTGCCGCCGCCGGGCGCCGACGGGTCGAACTTGACCTGCGCGGTGATCCGGCCGATGTAGGGGCCGAAGGTCTGGCTGCTCCGGATGCCGCCGCGCCCGCGCACGGCGAAGCTCGTCTCGAGGGTGCGCAGCCCCTGCTCGACGGTGAGGCCCTGGGGCCCTGGGGTCACCGGGTCCGAGGGCACGGCCTCGCCGCGGATCATCAGGTAGGTGACGCCCGGCTCCGGGTCGTGCCGGGCCTCGACCGGCGGCAGGCTCCGCTCGCTGCGGAAGCTCCCCTCGCGGTCCATCAGCCGTAGCAGGAGGTTCCCCTGGAAGCCGCGCTCCGGGTCGAGGGTGCCGCAGTAGATGTAGGTCCCCTCCGTGTGGCCGGCGAAGCGGCCGAAGCCCTCGAGGACGGTGCCGACCGCCGCCACCGGCACCGGCCCTCCCCCGCCGCCGCCCGCCTTCGGGTAGGTGTGGCCGGCCCCGAAGCCGTGGAAGCCGTCCTCGCCGTCGCCGAAGGTGCAGCGCCCGTCGTACATGACGAGGCGCTGCGGCCGCGAGCGGTCGAAGCGGGTCGGCGGCGGCTGGCGGTCGGGCCGGGCGACGAAGTCGTCGGGCGCGAACATCCAGCGCGAGGTGAAGCGGCCCGCGGCCTCCCCCACCGCGTTGCGGGCGCGGAGCGGCCGATCGGCGGTCGGCGCCTCGGTGACGACCGAGAAGCGGTGCAGAACCTCGTGGACGCGGACGCCGACGACGTCCGAGCCGCTCCCCCGGACCGCGGCGGAGCCCGCGCTCCCGTCGGGCATCGAGTAGGTGTTGAAGTGCGCCGCCCGGTCGACGAGGTGCTGCACCATCTCGGGCGACAGCATCGCGTCCGCGGGCGGCGGTGCGAAGAGGCCGCCGCCGGGCGGGCCGGCGGGCGCGGGCTGCGGGGTCGTCTGTCCGCTCGTCTGGCCGTTCATCTCACCCTCCTCGGCGGTACTCGTACCAGCCGAAATAGAACTTCAGCTCGGGCGGACCGAGCAGCAGGCCTCCGACGCTGTTCTGGAACCGTCGCAGGTGCGCCGAGTCCCACTGCACCCGGAACTGCTCCTGCGTCTCCCAGTCCTCGTAGATCAGGTACTCGATCGGCTCTGCGCCGGACCGCTCGCGGGTCGACTTGTGGAACGCGAAGACGTTGCAGCCGGGAAGCTTGCGGGTCGCCTCGGTCAGCACCCGGGCGTTCTCGTCGAACCGTCCCTCCTGCGCGGGGTCGACCGGCAGGAGCACGGTCCCCGCGATCGGCGTGCCGGCGGCGAGCGAGTCGAGCATGCGGGTCGTGTCGGCCCGGAGCTTGGCGATCGCGGGCGGCGTGTCGCCGTCGGCGGCCGCACCGCCCGCCGCCCCGGCGCCGTCTCCGCCGGCCCCTCCGCCGGCGCCGCCCCCCGCCCCGCCCGCCGATCCCGAGCGCCGGCGCCGGATCCACGCCGCGATCTCGCGGCCGATCCGGTGCGGGCTGCTCTCCTCGAGGAAGTGCAGGCCGGGCCCGATGAAGACCGACTCGAGCCCCTCGATGTTCTCCTGGCACCAGCGCACGTGCTCCTCGGTGAGGAGAGCGCCGGGGGTCGCGTAGAGGAGGAGCTTGGGGATCCGCACGCGCTGGAGCCACTCGCTGTAGGCGCTCACCGCGTCCCACACGTCGCGCGGCTCGCCGCCGATCGCCGTCTGCCGCGGGAACTTCCAGATCGGCACCCGGGTCTCCGGCGTCGGGAACGGCTCGCGGTAGAAGCGCATCTCCTCTTCGCTGAGCGGCCGGCCGGTCGCCTGCGGGAGGAGCTGCTCGACGAACATGTTCTGCTCGACGATCATCTGCCAGCCCTGCGAGCCGGCCCCGCCCTGGCGGAAGATCCGGAACAGCTCGCGGAACTGGGGCGTCGAGAAGTTCTCCCAGGTGAACGGCCGCACCAGCGCCTCGAAGAAGGCGATCGCCTTGACCCGCTCCGGGTGGCGGCTCGCCCAGTGGAGCCCGAGCGCCGACCCCTGGTCGTGCAGCACCAGGGTCACGTCGCGCAGGTCCATCAGGTCCATGAAGGCGTCGAGGTAGCGCGCGTGGTCGAACCAGGTGTAGTCGATCTTCGGCTTGTCCGAGCGGCCGAAGCCGATCAGGTCCGGCGCGATGCATCGGCCGAGGGGGCTCAAGTGCGGGATCAGGTTGCGCCACTGGTAGGACCACGACGGGTTGCCGTGGACGAGCACGATCGGCTCGCCCGAGCCCTGGGTGACGTAGTGCATCCTCGAGCCGTGCACCTCGAGGAAGTGGGGCTCGAAGGGGTAGGCGGCGGAGACGTCGCGCTCGCCGATCGGGGGTAGAGTCTCGGGTGTGGCCGGCGGCCCCGGGGCCGGCTGGCGCGGCGATGCGGGGGTCCCGGGCTGCGGCAGCGCCGCGGCAGCGCCCGCCCCTCCCCCGCCGCCGGTGAACGCCCGGCCGGTGGCGAGGTCGACCATGCCGCTCTGGAACGCGTCGCCAGCCCGGTAGGTGCCGCCGAGCGCCTCTCCGAGCTCGCCGGCCGCCGCCCGGGCCACCTCGTCGAAGGCGCGGCCGGCGCGCTCGGGCGAAAGGACGTTCGCCATCTGCCGGACGCCGAAGAGCGACATCGCCCAGGAGAACCTGAGCATCGACTTGGTCAGATCCGACATGCAGCCTCCTGTCCCGTGGTGCGTGGGCGCGCCCCGGCGACGAGCTCTGGAGCGGCCGAGAGGCGTGGAGTCGCGCTGAGTTTAGCAATCCACCGTAGGCTCAGGGGTCTCGGCACCGGTTCATTAACGGCCTAGGCGCAGGGGCCGGGGCGTGCCACGCCGGTCCGCTATGATCCCGCGATGAGCTCGCTCCCCACGCCGCCGCTGGCCCTGACCTTCGACGACGTCACGCTCCTGCCCGGGCTCTCGGAGGTCCACCCGAACGACGTCGACCTCGGCACCCGGCTGACCCGCGGCATCCGGCTCAACGTGCCGATCCTCTCCGCCGCGATGGACACCGTCACCGAGGCGCGGCTGGCGATCGCGGTCGCCCAGCAGGGCGGGCTCGGGATCGTCCACAAGAACCTGCCGATCGACGCCCAGGCGCACGAGGTCGACAAGGTGAAGCGGTCGGAGGCCGGGATGATCGTCGACCCGGTGACCATCCGCCCCGACGCCAAGATCCGCGAGGCGCTCGACCTGATGGCGCGCTACAAGATCTCGGGCGTGCCGGTCACCGCCCCGAACGGCCGCCTCGCCGGCATCCTGACCAACCGCGACCTGCGCTTCGAGGAGAACCTCGACCGCCGGGTCGACGAGCTGATGACCAAGCCGCCGCTGGTCACCGTCCCCGAGGGCACGACCCTCGACCAGGCCAAGACGAAGCTCCACGAGCACCGCATCGAGAAGCTCCTCGTCGTCGACGCCGAGGGCAACCTCAAGGGGCTGATCACCGTCAAGGACATCCAGAAGCAGCTCGAGTACCCGCGGGCCTGCAAGGACGAGCTCGGCCGCCTGCGGGTGGGCGCCGCGGTCGGCGCCTCGGGCGACTTCGTGGAGCGCGCCGAGGCCCTCGTCGCGGCCAAGGTCGACGTCCTCGTCCTCGACTCCTCCCACGCCCACAGCCGCGGCGTGCTCGAGGCCGCGGCCCGGCTGCGCGAGCGCTTCCCCGACGTCCAGATCCTCGCCGGCAACGTCGCCACCGCCGAGGGCGCCCTGGCGCTCGTCGAGCGCGGCGCGGACGGGGTCAAGATCGGCATCGGGCCCGGCTCGATCTGCACCACCCGCATCGTCACCGGCGCCGGCGTCCCCCAGGTCCACGCGATCCAGGAGGTCTCCGGCGCGCTGGCCGAGCGCGACGTGCCGGTGGTCGCCGACGGTGGGATCAAGTTCTCGGGCGACGTGACGAAGGCGATCGCCGCCGGCGCCCACTCGGTGATGATCGGCTCGCTCTTCGCCGGCACCGAGGAGAGCCCGGGCGAGACCATCCTCTACCAGGGCCGCCAGTACAAGGCCTACCGCGGGATGGGCTCGCTCGGCGCGATGGCCCGCGGCAGCGCCGAGCGCTACTTCCAGGAGGGCGACGGCTCGCTGTCGAAGCTCGTCCCGGAGGGGATCGAGGGAATGGTCCCCCACAAGGGCTCGGTCCACCAGATGCTGCCCCAGCTCACCGGCGGCCTGCGCTCCGGCATGGGCCTCGCCGGCTGCGCCTCGATCGACGAGCTGCGCACGAAGGCGCGGATGGTCCGGGTCACCGCCGCGGGCCTCAAGGAGAGCCACGCGCACGACGTGGTGATCACCAAGGAGGCCCCGAACTACTGGGTGGAGCGCTGACTGAAGCGCGGATCGCACGCGATCTCGGGCGGTCCTCCCTCGTCGCTCGCTGCGGCGTACTGGCGTACGCCTCACTCGCTCCTCGGTCCGGGGTCGCCCGATCTCGCGCACGCTACGCGCTTCAGTGTGGCTCAGGGGCCCTGCTGGGTCGCTCGCTGCGCTCGCATCCTGAGCGGGTGGAGGTCGGCGGCGGGTTGCTAGGGGCAGGTCGCGAAGGCGGAGGTGTCCTGGATCGGCGTGAAGGCCGTGCCGCGGGGCGAGAAGTAGGTCCGGGTGACGCCGTGGTGGGTGTCGGTGACCTGCAGCACGACCTCGACGTCGGTCAGGCCGGCGGCGAAGAGCCAGTAGCGGTCGAAGGCGCCGCAGGCGTCGTGCACCTTGACCGTCAGCTCGGGGTTGGCCTCGTCGAAAAACCAGAAGGCGCCGCCGCCCGCCGGCAGCGCGACCGGAGTGGCGGCCCCGGCCCCGTCGGCGGTGCGCCAGGTGGCGCGGACCGCGAAGCGCCCGTCGCGGAGGCAGAGATGACCGGCGGACGGGTCGCACGCCGCGACGTCGTCGGCCTTGGGGCGCAGCTCGTGGAAGAAGACGTGCTCGGCGATCGCGCGCCCGCTCCTCAGGCCCCCCTGGTTGTCGTACTGCCAGTGGATGCCGCCGTAGATGCGGCTCTGCCCCGCCTCCTCGGCCGCCTGCCACAGGCCGTCGAAGCTGCGGGTGAGGCCGGGGGTGCCGTCGGACGTCGCCGTGAAGG
>Ga0299913_10004131_pt1 | contig 12103 bp, 10 predicted proteins | sample RVTome_9_FD_201360 | JGI IMG/M metagenome (GOLD analysis project Ga0299913, IMG submission 201360) | Soil microbial communities from uranium-contaminated site in the Upper Colorado River Basin, Wyoming, United States - RVT155D38 (version 2) ... | reverse complement strand
CCGTCAAGCGTGTAGGCGAGATCGCCCGTACGCAGCCACTCGCCATGGAAGAGGTCAGCCGTGAGGTCGGGACGTCCGTAGTAGCCGGGCGTCACCGACGTGCCTCGAATCTCGAGCTCGCCGACTTCGCGGTCGTAGCGGCTGGACCCCGTTTCGGGATCGACGATTCGGATCTCCAACCCGGGTACCGGGGGCCCCAGCAAGGCGAGGCGTCGGACGCCGTCGGCGTCCGGCGCGACCGGGGCGGCGAAGCACTCGAGCTCGAGTACACGCCGGTCGACCGCATCGGTACGCAGCCCGGTCATCGGCTTCGGGAAGGTCCCGGCGATCATCACCTCGGCCATGCCGAACGCGGGGAACACCGCGCCGGCACGCATCTTGAACGGTGCCGCGGCGTCGACGAAGGCCTCGACCGTGTCGGGGTCGACGGGCTCGGCGCCGTTGAGCGCGAGTCGCAGGCGCGACAGGTCGAGGTTCGACGCGTTGCGCAAGGCACGCGTCGCGAGGACGTACGAGAAGTTCGGGCCGGCCGTCGCCGTGCCACGGAACTCCGACAGCCACTCGAGCCAGCGGACCGGCGCCCCGAGGAAGTCCTGAGGCGCGCCGATCACGACATCGATGCCGTGCGACAGCGGCAGCATGCAGAAACCGACGAGCCCCATGTCGTGATACAGCGGCAGCCACGACACCATCACGTCGTCGTCCACCACCTCGGCCGCGACGACGATCGCGTCCAGGTTGGCGCAGATCGTGCGGTTGGGCAGCATCACGCCCTTCGGATCGGCCGTGGACCCGCTCGTGAATTGCAGCACGGCGAGCGCATCCGGGTCGTCCTTCGCGCGCTCGAACTCTGCACCGGTGACGCGCAGCCGGGTGACGTCGTCGAAGAGATCGCGCAAGCTCACCATCGGCGGGTCGCCGGGCTGCGGCTCGATGAACGGAGCGAGATCAGGGTCGACGACGAGCAGGTCGATCGCGGCACTGGCGATCCGCGCGCGGGTCTGCGCCGCGAACTCTTCGATCGAGCCGAGCCGCATCGGCAACGGAAGCACGACCAGTGTTGCGCCGGTCAGCCAGACGGCCTCGATCGCGATGTACAGCTGGCGGGTCGTCGGCCCGAGCAGCGCCACGTGGCTTCCCGGCCACACGCCCCGCCGCTGCAGCACGGCGCCGAGCGCCCGTGCTTCGTCGTGGAGCTGGCCGAAGGCGATCGTGTCCGAGCCGGAAGGGGTGACAAACGTGACTGAGTGACCCGAGCCGGAGGCTGCCTCGATCCGGGACGCGAGAGATGACATCGCGCGGTCAGACCCGCAACATTGCGATCTGGTTACGCGACCACGTTCACAATCTTGGGAGGTTTGGCGATCACTTTCTTCGGGGTCCCCACCGAAACGGCTTCGACCGCCAGGCGGGTGGCCTCCGCCTCGGAGATGTCGGGCGCAACCTCGAGCTTGGCCCGCACCTTGCCGTTGACCTGCACGATCATCGTCACCGAGTCGACCGTCGTCATCGCCGGGTCGGCGACCGGCCACGTGCGCTCGTGGATGTGCTCACCGTCGTGTCGCCGGGCCCACAGCTCGGCAGTGATGTGGGGGGCCATCGGCGCCAGCAGCTGCAACAGCGCGTCGATGGCGAACGTCGTGGAGCCCCGCTTGTACAGCAGGTTGGTGAACTCCATGAAGGCCGCCACGGCGGTGTTGTACGACCATCGCTCGAACTCGTCGGTGACACGTGCGATCAGCCGATGGGCGGCGCGGTCTACCTCCTCGACAGCGTCACCGGTCGCAGTCGGCACGGCATCCGAGGCGGGCTCGGCCAGCCGCCACACGCGGTGCAGGAACCGACTCGTGCCCTCCATGCCCTTGTCGTCCCAGTCGATGTCGTCCGCCGGCGGCGCCATGAACAGGATGAACAGCCGCAGCGCGTCGGCGCCGATCGAGTCGACGTAGTCGTCGGGCGAGACCAGGTTGCCCTTGCTCTTCGACATCTTGCCGCCGCCCAGCCGGATCATTCCCTGCGTGAAGAGCCGTCCGAAGGGCTCGCGCAGATCGTCGGGCACCATGCCCAGGTCCGCTAGCGCCTTCGTGAAGAAGCGCGCGTACATCAGGTGCAAGATCGCGTGCTCTACGCCGCCGATGTACTGGTCCACCGGCATCCACCGCTCGACCGCCGACTTCGAGAACGGCGCGTCAGCGTTCCACGGGTCGCAGAACCGCAGGAAGTACCACGAGGAGTCGACGAACGTATCCATCGTGTCGGTCTCGCGGACCGCGGGACCACCACAGGTCGGGCAGGTCGTGTTCAGGAACCCCTCGTGGAAGCGCAGGGGCGACTCCCCCGTCGGCCGGAACTCGACGTCGTCCGGCGCCACGATCGGCAGCTGCTCGTCCGGCACAGGCACCGCACCGTGGTCGGGGCAATAGATGATCGGGATCGGACAGCCCCAGAACCGCTGACGCGACAGCAGCCAGTCGCGCAGCCGGAAGTTGACCGTGCGTTCGCCAATGCCCTTCTCCTCCAGCCAATCGATGGCCTTTGCGATGGCGTCGGCCTTGTACAACCCGTCCAACCACTCACTGTTGATCGCCGGACCATCGCCGGTGTACGCCTCGCCGTCCCAGTCGTCGGGCGGTTGCACCGTGCGCACGATCGGCAACCCGTACGCCGTTGCGAAGTCCCAGTCGCGTTGATCCTGGCCTGGGACGGCCATGATCGCCCCGGTGCCGTACGTCGTCAGCACGTAGTCGGCCAAGTAGATCGGCACCGGCTGTTGGTTGAAAGGGTTGATCGCGTACGCGCCCGTGAAGACGCCGCGTTTGTCGAGACCGCCCGCACTCGACAGGCGCTCGACCTCGGACTCCTTGCGCACGCGCGCCACAAACGTCGCGACGTCATCCCGATGCTCGGCCGTCGTGATCTCGTCGACCAGCTCGTGCTCGGGCGCGAGCACGCAGAACGTCATGCCGAAGCTCGTGTCCGGACGTGTCGTGTACACGCGGAAGCGGTGACCCGTGGGATTGGCGTCGTCGTTGCTCACCTGCATCTCGAAGTCGGCGCCTTCCGAGCGGCCGATCCAGTTGCGCTGCATGGTGATGACGCGCTCGGGCCAGTCGAGGTGGTCGAGATCGTCGAGCAGCTGCTGCGCGTAGGCGGTGATCTTGAAGAACCACTGCTCCAGATCACGCTTCTCGACAACGTCCCCCGAGCGCTCGCAGGTGCCGTCGGAGAGCACCTGCTCGTTGGCCAGGACGGTCTGGCACCCCGGACACCAGTTCACGGTGGACTTGGCCCGGTACACCAGCCCGGCTTCCAGGAAGCGGAGGAAGATCCACTGCGTCCAGCGGATGAAGTTGGGGTCGTGGCTCTTCACGACGCGGCGCCAGTCGTACACCGCGCCGATGTGCTGGATCGACGACGACAGCTCCTCGATGCGGGCGTCGGTGAACGGACGGGGGTGCTCGCCGCTCTTGATCGCCGCGTTCTCGGCGGGCAGACCGAAGCTGTCGAACCCGATCGGGCTCAACACGCCATACCCCTTCATCGTCCGGTAACGGACGAGCAGATCGCCGAACGTGTAGTTGCGCACGTGGCCCATGTGGGCCGGGCCCGACGGGTAGGGATACATCGACAACACGTAGAACGGGGGTCGCGGGTCGTCGTTGTCGATCTGGTACGTGGCCGCGTCGCGCCAGTACTGCTGCCACTTCCGCTCGATTGTCTGGACCTCGTACCCGTCATCCATCTGGCCGGCGATGGTACCGGCGGCGGTCGTTGGAGCTTGAACGGGTTCGGCTACTCGACCGGCTTGAGTCGATACGGCTCCGCCCAGCGGATGCCGACGGCTTGATTGTTGCGAGGCGGTGCGAGACGAAGGCTGCAGAGCCGAGTGGCCACGTCATTCACTGGGACGATGAACACCTCGTCCAACTGAGGCGAGTACACGCCGAACACATCGACCTCGCCTCGATAGTCTCGGGGCATGTTTGCCGGTGTTGCTGCACACCCTGAACATCAGCACCCCACCGGAGACCGTGCCGTCTTGCACTGGACACGAAGCAGGCCGCGTTCGGGGTCATCAACGATGAGGTCGACTCGCCCATCGGCGGCGAGGAGCGGCAGATAGACGCGACGCCCCGACCGGACGAGCGCCGCCGCTACCTCGATCTCAGCTCGTGACCCAACCTCGGACGGTGTCGACCCCATGCACACCATCTGTAGTGGCCGGGTGTGACAGTGAGCCGATAGCTTGAGTCACCCTCCGGGGCTGTAGCTCAGTTGGCTAGAGCGTCTGCGTGGCACGCAGAAGGCCGTGGGTTCGAGTCCCATCAGCTCCACACCTCTCCGTAGCAAGTTGACCCGCCCTAGCTCTTCGGCAGTACGCACGAGTAGCCGAACAGCGTGCTGGGCTCGTAGCCCGGCACCCCCGACGGCGTGCCCGGCGTGCCGAACCACTCGTCGAGTATCGGTGCCTGTACGGTTGGGGCGGACGCTCCCGCGCCGTTGATGCGTAGCACGTCGAGGCCGCGTGACGGGTCGGCCGTGTACACGAGATTGGGTGAGCCGGGTACCCAGTACGCGGCCCAGGTCGCGCCGTCCACCGGTAGGTAGTAGCCGACCTGACGGATGTTGCTCGGGTTGCGTACGTCGAGGAACCGCACGCCCTGCTCGTACCAACCCACCGCGGCGACACCGTTGCGGTAGTCGAACCAGTGCGAAGAGCAGTTCGCGGTGACGGGCGCCTTCGAGTCTTGCGCGCCGCCGCCGGCGATGAACCCGTTGAGCTCCGTCACCCAGGTGTCCAGCGGCTGCATCACTGCCGGGCGCGCCGTGATTTTCCAGGTCTCGAACTTGCCCTGCCCGTTGCAGCTGCCCGGACGCTCGTCGCCGCCTTCGGTGTCGACGTAGTCCTCCTCGGTGACGAGCAGCGTGTTCGTGGTGCCGACGCGTTGCGAGTTGTGGAGGATGAAGTCGTTGTACCGCGAGTTTGCGCCGTCGAAGTCGATGTTGACGCCCTTCAGGCCCGACGAGGACACGAGCCGCGGCTTCAGCGGGTTCGACGTCAGCTGGTAGCCGGCCACGCCACCGCCGCCGGTCTGCCACAGCGTCCCGGTTGCGTCGCGCTCTGTGTCGTGCGTGACGACGAATGCGGGCAATTGATTGGGCTTCGGCCCAACCGCCGCGTAGGAACTGAAGTAGCCGAGCGACTTCGGGGCGGCCGGATCGCTCAGGTCCACGACCTCGACGTCGTCACCACCGTCGATCCACGCCTGGCTGCAGTCGGCCTTCACGAAGTTCGCGATGTGGCCGGGCCCGCGTCCCTCGCTCGTGAGGCCCATGGGCAGGCTCGCCACCAACGTCGGTGTCGAGGGAACGGCGATGTCGATGACGTGCAGGACCCCACCGATGTCTCGCGTTCCGCGGTCGTTGGCGATGAGCAGTGTGTTGCCGCAGAGATCGACGTCCTCGTTCTCGAAGTGAGGAAGCGGCAGAGCGCCAACCGGCGTCGGCGACGCGGGGTTGCTGATGTCGAACACGGTGAGCCCCGAGGCCCAGCCCGTCGCGTAGGCGTAGTGCCCCTTGAAGACGAGGCCCGCATAGCTTCCCGGCACGTTGGTGACGAGTTGGACGTTCGGCGACGTCCGCAAGGGTGGCAAGCCCGGCACGCCCCGTGCTGGAGCGATGAACACAAGGCTGGCAACGACAACCACACTCGCGACCAGTGCGCGACGCATGACCCCAACTCCCCTCAGCCCGCGCACCTAACATTTTCGACCCGAGAGCGGTGGATTCCTCCTACGCGCGTGAGCTGCGGACCGAGGATTCCTCCCACTCGATGCGAGGAACGTCGGACCAGAGACGCTCGAGCTCGTAGTACTCCCGGGTCTCCTGCAGGAACACGTGCACCACGAAGTCGCCGTAGTCGAGCAGCACCCAGTGCAGGTCGTCGAGTCCTTCGACCCGCAACGGCTTCGGGCCTCCGGCTTCGTGGACCTGCCGTTCGATCTCGTCCGCAATCGTGCGGACCTGTCGTGTGTTCGTGGCACTCACGATCACGAACGAATCCGTGATGGCGAGCACCTCGCCGACCGCGAGCACCACCGGGTCGAGCGCCTTCTTCGACGACGCCGCCTGAGCGGCGAGCACCGCCCATCTATCGCTCTGATCAGCCACCGTCGGCTCCGGTGGTGATCTGCAGGTCTCGCTTGTCGACAAGGTCCTTCCCGATGATGACCGTGACGTCCTCCGAATCAGTTGCGGTCGTGGTCTTGGTCAGTTGGCCGACGCCCAACAGCTGCTGCAACTCTGCCGCGGCAGCTGCGAACGCATCGTCGTAGTACACGATCTGTGTCGTGGTGTAGTCGAATCGATCAGCGTTGCCAACAATCGTGATCTGCGTGCCCGTCGACACCAGTGAGCTGGCCAATAGCTTCGACACGTCGACTGGCCCGACGCCACTCAGCAGACGGACCCGAACGCGGTCGCCGGGCCGCGCCGGCGTCGGGAGCGGCACGAATGTCGTCAGCATGGCCGCGATGCGGTCGGCGTCGGGCACAAACGTCTCCGCTCCACTCGCGTCCGGCTGGGCGGTGACCGGCAGGGTGGCGAACTGCACTTCGCCGTTAGCCAGCCCCCGCACGTAGCGACCGAGACCCGACGTGGTCTCACCCGGCACGACATTCGGGTTCGACGACGATTTCACCGCATCCAGCCACGCCCGCCACACCAATTGGTGACGAGCAAGCCGATTCAGATCGCTTTCCCGGAAGTTGCGATGCGAGAGATACCGCGGAACGTCGGCCGCCTCCAGCGTTATCTCGCCCGCAGCGAACACAACGCTGGTTCGACCGGCCGAGTCGACCGCGAGCAGCCGGTCGGGGTTGTTGATCTCCAGGGGAGCCGCGGGCGCGAGGAACGCGGCCATCTGTTCGTCGCTCATCACGTGCGCGTCGTCGAAGCTCAAACCGAGCACGTTCGCTGTGAGCTGATTCAGGTCTCCCTCGCCCTTCTCGGCGTACGCCGCCGCGAGCGTTGTCGTCGCGCCGCTCGACCGCGTCGTGGTTGTGGTCGACGACGCCGTTGTGGAGGTCGTCGATGTCGTGTCCTCCAACTGCTCCGTGACCGTGCTGACCGGAACGAACAGCACCCCTCCTCCCGTATCGCCGCCCCCGAGCGACAGCACCGTCAACGCGGAGAGGCCGTCCGAATCTGCCTGCGCGAGGAGGAACACCGGAGTCGGAACGACATTGGCCTCGTAGTTCGGTCTGGTCGGGTCGTTCTGCGCGTCGACCCTGCGACCTTCGGTCGTGTTGAAGACCTTCTTGAAGCCGGCGTAGCCGAGCACCGGAATCGCGGCGGCCAGGACGACCATCGCCGTGATCACGCGGATCTGTAGGGCTCGGCGCTCTCGCTGCCGGCGAGCGCGGTTTCGCGCGCGCTCTCCGGTACCCGATGGCGGCAGCGTGACGACGGACTGATCGGTCGGCGCTCCCTCAGTCATCGGCGGCTGAACGATAGATGCGCCGAGCGCGGATGCAGTCGATCACGGCGGGCGTCAGGAGATAGTCCAGCGGCCGTCCGTCTGCGATCCGCTTTCGAAGATCGGTGCTCGACACCTCGAGGCGCGGCGTCTCGAGGCGCTCCCACGACCACCCCGGCGGAGGCGCTCCGTCCTCTGCTCCCGGCCGGGTTGCCACCACTATCGTGGCGAGGCTGCGAACTTCGTCGCCGCGCTCCCACGTGGGCAGGCCGGCGGCGGCATCGCTTCCGACAACAAGGAACAACTCACGCGAAGGATCTTCCTCGCGCAGCGCAGCAAGCGTGTCGGCCGTGTAGGAGATCCCGCCTCGGCTGATCTCCAGAGCGCTGGCCTCCAGCCCCTCGACGTCCGCGACAGCGGCTTCCACCATCGCCAGGCGATCAGCGGCGCTCGACACCGGACGGGAGCTGGTCTTCTGCCATGGATCGTGGGCGACGACCAGCAACAGACGGTCGAGACGCAGTGCGTGACGCGCGTTGACCGCGACGACGAGGTGACCGACGTGCGGCGGATCGAACGTGCCACCGAAGACGCCGACGCGCTCCCCCATCAGCGTCGATGCTCCGCAGTCAGCCGATCGACCAACGCCGTGAGGCCGGGCGAGATCCGCACCTCGTACGGCGGATCCGCGGGCGAGAGGCACCGAAGACGACCGGGCAGGAGAGCAACGGCCGCTTCACAGCGATCGCGGATGACGTCGAGCGGTTCGGACTTCGCTGGGACAAGCAACGGCCGTCCCTCGACCTCCTCATCGATCAATCCGAGCACGTCGAACCCGTCGGCCCGCCACACCTGCTTGCGACCGGGCAACGTCGCCTTTCCCTCGGCCAACTTCAGCTTCGGCCCGCGCTCGTCTTCGGCGAGCTTGTACACGACGCCGAGCGAGGGAGCATCCTCGCTCGTGCCCATCCGTGTGCCGACGCCGAACGCGTCGATCGGCGCACCTGCCTCCACCAGCCGCGCGATGCGGTATTCATCGAGATCACCCGACGCCAGGATCCGGACATCGCGAAGCCCGGCGTCGTCAAGGATCGCCCGGACCTCGCGCGACAGCACCTCGAGATCACCCGAGTCGAGACGTACGCCCGCGATCCGCACCCCTTCGGAACCAAGCTCCCGTGCGACTTCAACCGCGTGGCGCGCGCCCTGCACGGTGTCCCACGTGTCGAGCAGCAGTACTGCGTTGGTGGGGAACGTTCGGCAGAACGATTGAAAGGCGTCACGCTCGTCGTCGAAGGCCATGACGTACGCGTGCGCCATCGTGCCACTCAGGCTCAGGCCGTAACGCCGGCCGGCTTCGACCAGGGACGTCGACGCGGCTCCGGCGATGGCCGATGCGCGCGCCGCGCTCATCGCCGCACCGACTCCGTGATCGCGTCGCGCCGAGAAGTCCGCGAACGGACGGTCGCCGGCTGCCAGCGCCACCCGCGCCGCCTTGGACGCCTGCGTGGTGGCGGTGCCGACGAGGTTGAGGAGCAATGTCTCGAGCAACTGCGCTTCGAGCAGCGGAGCAGTGACCTCCAGGAGCGGTTCGGCGTGAAAGGCGACCTCGCCTTCCGGCACTGCGCGGAGCTCGCCCGTGAAGCGGAGCCCGGCGATGCGATCGATGAACTCCGGAGAGAATCCGGGAAGAGAGCGGAGGTACGTGATCGCGACATCGTCGAACACCCATCGCTCCAGCGCCTCCATCACGTCGGCCGCGCCCGCGGCCACCAGGAAGTTCCGCGCCGGCGGCAGCTTCCGCACGAACAGCTCGAACGTCGCGGTGCCATCGAGCCCGCTGGCGTCGTAGGCCGCGGCCATCGTCAGCTCGTAGAGATCGCAGAACAGGGCGGGGTTGACGGCCCCGTACGGCGTCACGCCAGCGTCACGCCGGCCGCCGCCAGTTCCCCGAGCGCTCGTTCACCGTCGCCGGGCTCGACGTCGACGGCTGCGATGGCATCACCCGCCACCGTCACCTCGAAACCGAGCTCGATCGCGTCGAGCGCAGTGGCCTTCACGCAGTAGTCCGTGGCCAGCCCCGCGACCACCACTGCGGTGACGCCGTGTGAGCGGAGGAGCTCGGCCAGCCCGGTGGAGTGCTCGGCGCCGCTGACAGGGTCACGCATCGTGAATCCGGAGTAGCCGTCCTCACCACCGGTCCCCTTCCGAACGGTCTCACCCTCGACGGTGAGCGCGGGATGGAACTGCGCGCCCCACGTGCCCGCCACGCAGTGCACGGGCCACACGCCACCGTCCTTCTCGAAGTGCGGGGTGTCCGGCGGATGCCAGTCCTGCGTGTACGCGACCATCGACCCCGCGGCGCGCGCGTCGTCGACGAGCTCGTTCACGGCCCGGACGACGTCCTCGCCACCGTTCACGGAGAGGCTCCCACCGGGATCGGCGAAATCGTTCTGCACGTCCACCACGACCAACGCGACCCCCGGATGAAAGGACAAACCCGTCATCGCGCACCTCCGGTGACCGAAGTCACAGCGCCGTCGGGAAGCGCCGGAGCCACGTACATGCTGGTCAGTCTGTCATCGCGCCGATGGAAAATGGATTCCGGTCGCGACCGGGTATCGGGTTCCATGGGTTGGGAATGACACACCAGTAGTTTCCGTTGAAGGCCGTGACATGAGTGATTCCGTAGGTCTGTATCTGAACGAGATCGGCCTCGTGCCCCTCCTCACCGCTATGGAAGAGCGAGAGCTCTCTCAGGTGATCGAGCGTGGGCGCGAGGCCAAGGCGCGTCTGGACGCCGGTGAGAAGCCGACGCGAGAGCTGCGCCAATCGGTCAAGGCGGCCGCCACCGCCAAGGATCGGTTCATCCGGGCGAACCTCCGCCTCGTCGTGAGCATCGCCCGTCGCTATCCGATGCCCCCCGGCATGGAGCTGCTCGACCTCATCCAAGAGGGCAACCTCGGCCTCGAGCACGCCGTCGACAAGTTCGACTGGCGCAAGGGCTTCAAGTTCTCCACCTATGCAACGTTCTGGATCCGCCAGGCGATCGGACGTGCGCTCGACCAGAAGGCCAGCCTCGTGCGGCTTCCCGGCGATCGTTCTGCCAGCCTCCGGGCCGCGCTGCGGGCGGTGGCCGGCGACAGCGACGAGCTCGACGACGAGCACGCTCGGCTGCATCGCCTGACGACGCCGACGTCGCTCGATCGCCCCGTGGGCGACGACGATGGGTCCGAGCTGATCGACCTCATCGGAGATCCCAAGCCGGGGCCCGAGGACTTGCTGCTCGACCGTGAGCAGGACTCCCTCGTCACTGGCCTCCTCGACGTGCTCGAACCTCGGGCTCGCTACGCGGTCGAGCAGCGCTTCGGCATCCACGACGGTCGCAAGCGCAGCTACCGCGAGGTCGGCGACGAGCTCGGTGTCACGGCCGAAGCGGCCCGCCGCCTGGTGAAGCGAGCGGTCAACACCGTCCGCGAAGAGGCTGCGTCTCGCGTCGACGCTGCATAAGGAGCCGGTCGCCGACGCGAACGCTTCAGTAGCCTTGCGCCGTGGGCGCGGCCGTCACTCGCACGGTCAACGTGCTGTTCACCGACCTGGTCGGCTCGACCGCGCAGTCGCACTCGTTGCGTCCCGACGACGCCGATGAACTTCGGCGAGTCCATCTCCAGCTGATGCAGCAGGCCGCCACCGATACGGGCGGCACAGTGGTCAGCCCGGGCGGGTGCGCTGTTGGGCTGAGCTACGCAATCGCCTGACGCTGCCGCCAGCCGGGCCGGCTAACCGAAGCGGCTGGCCGTAAACGGCCGTAACGACTCGGGCCGTTGGCCCGACGTGATCCACTGGGCGAGCGCCTCGCCCACGGCCGGATACACCGCCGCTGCCTCCGCCACGTTCCCGCACCACACCGCCCCGATGACGGTGTCGGCGATGTCGGGCTCGAGTTCGGCCAACGCCGCGCGACCGACGACGGTGCTCGGTACTCCGACCGCACCCTGCTGCTCGGCCAGTTCTCGTAGGGCGGGCAGACCCTCCTCCCGTTCGGTGATCTGTAGATGACCCGTGCGCTGGTAGCCGAGGTCACCCCACAGGTCGTACGCGCGCGATGCCAGGGGCAGCTCTCGCGGATCTCGCGCGTTCGCGCGCACGCCGCGCCAGCCTGGACCGCCGGACGCGCCCGCGGCGACGACGTCCCGCTCGAGAACCAGGACTTCGTGGCCTCGCTTCGCCAGTTCGTACGCCGTCACACAGCCGACCGCTCCCGCTCCGACCACGACGCACTTCACAACGGCCCCGAGCTAATGAGCAGCGCGGCGCATGGGGAACATCGTCGCTGGCGGGTCCGTCTCGGCGAGGAAGTCCAAGATCAGCTGGTTGACGAGCGCCGCCTTCTCCAACTGAAGCATGTGCGACGTGCCGGGGACGATGGCAAGTTGCGCGTCGGGGATGCTCTCGAAGAGATCGACGGTGTGCGAGTGGACGATGCAGTCGTCGTCGCCGGCGAGCACGAGCGTGGGCACGGTGACATCTCTCAGGTCGTCACTCGCAAGCTCGGGCGCAGTACGGAACAGGTGGACGCCCTTGCCGTAGAACACCGGCCAGTGGTCCGGGTTTGCGGCCACGGAC
>Ga0299913_10004130_pt1 | contig 12104 bp, 10 predicted proteins | sample RVTome_9_FD_201360 | JGI IMG/M metagenome (GOLD analysis project Ga0299913, IMG submission 201360) | Soil microbial communities from uranium-contaminated site in the Upper Colorado River Basin, Wyoming, United States - RVT155D38 (version 2) ... | reverse complement strand
GCCGACGATGCCGATCACCAGCGCGGAGAGCAGCACGATGCTGGCCACGACCCGCGCCTGGATCGAGCGGCGCCAGAAGGTCAGCGCACGCTTGAGCCCGTCGGTCGCGTGCTGACCGCCCAGCTGGCGCCGGCCCGGCGCGGGATCGGGTGCCACCGGCCCGCCTAGGACGTGCCGGCCTTGTACCCCACGCCGCGGACGGTGACCACGATCTCGGGGTTCTCCGGGTCGTGCTCGACCTTGGACCGCAGCCGCTGGACGTGCACGTTGACCAGCCGCGTGTCGGCGGCGTGGCGGTAGCCCCACACCTGCTCGAGCAGCACCTCCCGGGAGAAGACCTGCCACGGCTTGCGCGCGAGGCAGACCAGCAGGTCGAACTCGAGCGGCGTGAGGTTGATCGGCTCCCCGTCCCGGGTGACGGAGTGGCCGGCGACGTCGATCTCGAGATCGCCGATGGAGAGCGCCTCGGGGACCGGCGAGTCGAAGCGGCGTACCCGGGCCCGGATCCGCGCGACGAGCTCCTTGGGCTTGAACGGCTTGACGATGTAGTCGTCAGCGCCGGACTCGAGGCCGAGCACGACGTCGACGGTGTCGCCCTTGGCGGTCAGCATCACGATCGGGACGCCCGACTCGTTGCGGATCTCCCGGCAGACGTCGATGCCGTCCTTGCCCGGCAGCATCAGGTCCAGCAGCACCAGGTCGGGCATGAAGGCCCGGAAGCTGTCCATCGCGAGGTCACCGCGCGAGCACATCTGGCTCTCGAAGCCCTCCTGCCGGAGGACGATCGTGAGCATCTCCGCGAGGGAGGCGTCGTCGTCGACGACCAGGATGCGCCCGCGGCCGTTGATCTCAGCTTGCTGGCTCATGCTGCCCATAGTGCCGCACGGGTCCTCGAATCGGGTCAGGACCGTGCGAGTCCGCGTCAGTACGAGGTCAGTACCGGTAGTGGTCGGACTTGAAGGGTCCCTCGGCCGGAATGCCCAGGTAGGACGCCTGCTGGTCGGTGAGGGTGGTCAGCTTCACCCCGAGCGAGGCCAGGTGGAGCCGGGCGACCTCCTCGTCGAGGTGCTTGGGCAGCACGTAGACGCCGACCGGGTACTCCTCGGGCTTGGTGAAGAGCTCCAGCTGGGCCAGCACCTGGTTGGTGAAGGAGTTCGACATCACGAAGCTCGGGTGGCCGGTGGCGTTGCCGAGGTTCATCAGCCGGCCCTCGGAGAGCACGATGATCGAGCTGCCGGTCGGGAAGGTCCAGACGTCGACCTGCGGCTTGACGGTGGCGCGCTCGACGCCCGGGTAGGTCTCGAGACCGGCCATGTCGATCTCGTTGTCGAAGTGGCCGATGTTGCCCAGGATCGCCTGGTGCTTCATCCGGGCCATCTGCTCCACGGTCACGACGTCCTTGTTGCCGGTCGCGGTGATGATGATGTCGGCGACGTCGAGGACGTCGTCGAGGGTGGTGACCTGGTATCCGTCCATCGCCGCCTGCAGCGCGCAGATCGGGTCGATCTCGGTGACGATGACGCGGGCGCCCTGGCCGCGCAGCGACTCCGCGCAGCCCTTGCCCACGTCGCCGTAGCCGCACACGACCGCGACCTTGCCGCCGATCAGGACGTCGGTGGCGCGGTTGAGGCCGTCGATGAGCGAGTGGCGGCAGCCGTACTTGTTGTCGAACTTCGACTTGGTGACCGAGTCGTTGACGTTGATCGCCGGGAACAGCAGGGAGCCCTCGCGGAGCATGTCGTAGAGACGGTGGACGCCGGTGGTGGTCTCCTCCGTCACGCCCTTGATCTCGGCGGCGACCCGGGTCCAGCGGTCCGGGCTCTCGGCCAGCGATGCCTGCAGCACCTCGAAGACGATGCGCTGCTCGGTGGAGGCGGCGGTCGCCGGGTCGGGCGCCTCGCCCGACTTCTCGGCCTCGACGCCGAGGTGGAGCAGCATCGTGGCGTCGCCACCGTCGTCGAGGATCATGTTCGCGAGCTCACCGGCGGGCCACTGCAGGATCTGCTGGGTGCACCACCAGTACTCCTCCAGGGTCTCGCCCTTCCACGCGAAGACGGGCACACCGGCCGGTGCCTCGACGGTGCCCTCGGGCCCGACGACGACCGCGGCGGCGGCGTGGTCCTGGGTGGAGAAGATGTTGCAGGACGCCCAGCGGACCTCGGCGCCGAGGGCCACGAGCGTCTCGATGAGGACGGCGGTCTGGACGGTCATGTGGAGCGAGCCGGCGATCCGCGCGCCGGCGAGCGGCCGGCTCTCGCCGTAGCGCTCACGCATCGCCATCAGGCCGGGCATCTCGTGCTCGGCGAGCGAGATCTCCATGCGGCCGTAGTCGGCCAGGGACAGGTCGGCGACCTTGTGATCCATCGGGTGTCTCCTCGAACGTTGGAGCCAGGTCTGCGCCGCGCATCTGCGCGTTGTCGGGATCTCCCACGCTGACCCCGCAAGGGTAGGACGCCCCGGCCCCGATTCAGGAATCCCCGTGCGCACCCCTCCGACGCGGCACCAGGTGCATCACCGCGACGGCGACCGCGCCGACCACGACCCCGATCACGGCGGAGGCCAGCGTGTTGACCAGCCACGCGAGGGCGCTGCCCACCGGACCCTCGACCGCCTCGTGGACGGCCTCCTCCCAGTGGTGCACCAGGTCGTACGGCGCGTGGAGCCCGAGCTCGTCGAGGCTGACCAGCAGGATGTGGCCGCCCACCCACAGCATCGCGAGCGTGCCGACGAGGGTGATGAAGGCGAGCAGCCGCGGCATCGCCGCGACCAGGGCGTGGCCGACCCGCTGGGAGCCGGCCGAGGCGCGCAGGGTCAGCCGCAGGCCGATGTCGTCCATCTTCACGATCAGCGCCACCACGCCGTACACCAGCACGGTGATGAAGACCGCGACCACCGCCAGGATCACCGCCCGCATCAGGAAGCCGGCGTCGGGGCTGGAGGCGAGCACCTCGTCGAGCGCGATCACCATGATCTCGGCGCTGAGGATGAAGTCGGTCCGGATCGCTCCGGCGACCGTCTCCTGCTCGTGCTCGGGGGTGAGCTCGCCCTGCTCGGCGAGCTCCTCCTCCGCCTCGTCCACGTGGCTGTGGCCGCTGATCCGCTCCCACACCTTCTCGGCGCCCTCGTAGGCGAGGTAGGTGCCGCCGGCGATCAGCAGCACCGGCAACGCCTGCGGCAGGAACTGGCCCAGCAGCAGCGCCGCGGGAAGGATGAAGAGCAGCTTGTTGCGCAGCGAGCCGATCGCGATCCTCTTGATGATCGGCAGCTCGCGCTCGGCGGCCGAGCCGTGGAGGTACTGCGGCGTCACCGCCGTGTCGTCCACGACCACGCCCGCGGCCTTGGCGCTCGCGCGGCCGGCTGCTGCCCCCACGTCGTCGACCGAGGCCGCGGCGATCCGGGCCAGGGCGGCGACGTCGTCGAGCAGCGCGAACAGTCCGCCGGCCATCTGGGACTCCTCCTCGTGGTGGGGGCGCCAGCCTAGTCGGCGCCGCGGGCTGCCCGGACGACCGGGGAACCGATCCGCTGCCGGCGCCACCGCAGCACCGACCCGTAGGGATCGACCGCCACCTGGAGCCGGCGCGCCACCGGGTCCCACGAGAGCAGCAGCGCGACCCCGATGCCGAGCAGGGTCACCAGCAGCAGGGCGAGCACGCCGTGGGTGTCCCCCCACGGACCGAAGCCGGTGTAGCCGAGCCCCTTCACGGCGAAGCCGTGGAAGAGGTAGACCACCAGCGTCCAGCGGCCGGCTGCGGCGTACCACCCGCCGCGACGGGGCACGACGGCGTAGAAGGCGACCGCGGCCACCAGCCCCGCGGCGAGGAACCCGGCGCGGACGGCCATGCCCGTGGGGTCGCTGACCCCCAGCTCGGCGTAGGTGGTGCGGTAGTAGACCCACTCGGTGCCGGCCAGCGCGTCGACCAGCCCGGCTCCCGCCAGCACCGCCAGCAGGACGACGACCCCCGGCGCCCGCGCCCGCTCCGTGCGCAGCACCGCGAGCCGACCGGGCGTCGCGTGCAGGCCCAGCACGAAGAACGGCAGGAAGCCGACGACCCGGGCGAGGTCGAGCTGCTCACCGGCGTACGCGCCGCCGACGATGCTCGCCGCGAACGACAGCGGTACCGCGACCCAGTGCCGGGCCAGGACGGGGGTGGCCAGTCGCCAGAGGAAGAGAGCCGCCAGGTACCAGAGCGGCCAGTGCGGGTCGAGGTAGAGCTCCTCGAAGCGCTCGTCCCCCGCCCGCAGCCGGAACAGCGCGTAGAGCGACTCGAAGACGACGTAGGGCACCGCGACCGTGGTCAGCAGCCCGAGCATCCGCGACGTCGTCCACGCGAAGGAGCGGGACAGGTAGCCGGTCACGAAGACGAACGCCGGCATGTGCCACAGGTAGAGGAAGTCGTAGAGGTGGTCGTTGAACCGGGTGTCGGGGAGGATCGCCCAGAAGTGCCCGATGACCACGAGGGTCACCAGGGTCATCTTGGCGTTGTCGAGCCAGGGGTCGCGCGCCACGAGTCGTGCTGCTCCTCAGTCCTCGACGAGGCCCAGCCCGAGGTACTCGGCGGCGTAGCCGCCCTGGAGGAACAGCGAGGCGTAGCGGGCGACCTCGGTCGGGGCGTCGGTGGTGAGCGTCTCCACGCGTACGCCGCGGGCGGCAGCCGCGGCCTGCAACCGGCCGCGCTCCTCGCGCACCACCGGCTCCTCGCTGCCGTCGTCGAGCACCAGCAGCACCGGGCGCAGGTCGCGCGACTCGTCGGAGAACGGGTCGACGAAGACGTCGCGCGGCCGGGCCGCCTCGAGCACGGGCAGCAGGTGCTCGGCGTCGCCGGCCAGCACGCTGCGGCCGCTCACCCGCCGCAGCGACTCCGCGATCCGCCGCGCCGCTCGCGCCGCGAGCACGCTGCCGCCCCACACCAGCGGCAGTGTGTCGGCCATCGCGATGGCGAGCATCTTCGCGGGGTTGACGGACAGGTCGCGGTGGGGCGAGCAGGCGATGGCCACGTCGTCGAGAGCGGAGGCGACCCGCTCGGCGTCCACCAGGGGCCCGAGCTGGACTCGCTCGAGGTACTCCAGCATCACCACGGCGGTGGCCAGCTGGTCGCGCCCCGGCGTGGGCAGGATCGTGCTCCAGCGACCTGCCGCGTGGTCGGCGACCGTCGACTGCGGCGGGCACGCCACGACGACCTGGCAGCCCCGCCGCACCGCCTCGGCGACGGCGGAGGCGGATCCCACGCCGCCGTCGGGAGCGAGCACGACGACCAGGTCGAGGCTGCCCGCCCAGCCGGGCAGCGACGGGTTGGGCCAGGCCACGAAGGGAACCGGGCACCACGGCTCGAGCACCGCCCGCAGCAGTCGCGAGTCGGGGCCGGCCGCCACGACCGCGCGCGGCCGCTGCTGGTCGGCCGTCCGGGCCACCGCCTCGGCCGTTGCCACCGCGGCCTCGTCCACCTCGCGGCGTACCCGCGCGCCGGACTCGGCCAGCGCCCGCAGCCGGACGTCTGCCCGCCGCCACACGGACTCGTCGTCGAGACGCGACTCGTCGAACCAGGTCACCATCGTCGGCTCCGGGTCAGCCGGGGCGCCGGGCCTCGTCGACCAGGAGCACCGGGATGTCGTCACGGACCGGGTATGCCAGCCCGCAGGCCCGGCAGACCAGCTCCTCGCCCGTCACGGCGAGGTCGCCGCGGCAGTCGGGGCAGACGATGAGGTCCAGCAGGGTGGGGTCGAGCTTCATCGGTGGCTCCTGATCTGGCTGAGGACGCGGTCGCGGACCTCCACCATGGTGGCGTGGTCCTTCCCCTCGGCGTTGAGCCGGAGGAGGGGTTCGGTGTTGGAGGGCCGCACGTTGAACCACCACGCCGGGTGGGACACGGTCAGCCCGTCGAGGCCGTCGAGCGTGACGTCGTCACGACCGGAGTACGACGCCTCCAGCGCGGCCAGCACCGCGGCCGGGTCGTCGACGGTGGAGTTGAGCTCACCGCTCCCGGCGTACCGCTCGTGCTCGGCGAGCAGCGCCGAGAGCGGCCGGTCGGTCTCGGCGAGGGCGGCCAGCGCGTGCAGCGCCGCCAGCATCCCGGAGTCGGCGCGCCAGAAGTCCCGGAAGTAGAAGTGGCCGCTGTGCTCGCCGCCGAAGACCGCGTCGGTCTCGGCCATCCGGGCCTTGATGAAGCTGTGGCCGACGCGGGTTCGGACCGGTGTTCCACCGAGCTCGGTGACCAGCTCGGGGACGGCGCGGCTGGTGATCAGGTTGTGGATCACCACCGAGCCGGGGTGGCGCCGCAGCTCGCGCTCGGCGATCAGCGAGGTCAGCGTGGACGGCGAGACCGCCACCCCGCGCTCGTCGACCAGGAAGCAGCGGTCGGCGTCGCCGTCGAAGGCGAGCCCGACGTCGGCGCCCTCCTCGACCACCCGCGCCTGGAGGTCGACCAGGGTCGCGGGGTCGATCGGGTTGGCCTCGTGGTGGGGGAAGCTGCCGTCGAGCTCGAAGTACATCGGGACCAGCTCGACCAGGTCGGGGCCGAGCAGCTCCGCGACGGCCGGCACGGTGAGCCCGGCCATGCCGCTGCCCGCGTCGACGACGACCTTGAGCCTGCGACCCGAGACCGGGACCAGGCCGACCAGGTGGGCGGCGTACGCCGTCAGCAGGTCGTCGTGGCGCACGCTGCCGCGCCGCGGGGCCTCCGGCAGGTCTCCCGCGGCGACGCGGTCGCGGATCTCGGCCAGGCCGGTCTCGCGACCGATCGGCACCGCGCCGGCGCGGCACAGCTTGATGCCGTTGTAGCCGGCGGGGTTGTGGCTCGCGGTGAACATCACCCCGGGCAGGTCGAGCGTGCCCGAGGCGAAGTAGAGCTGGTCGGTGGCGCACAGCCCGATCTCGACGACGTCGGCGCCGGCCGCGGTCGCGCCGTCGGCGAACGCCTCGACCAGCTCCGGCGAGCTCGGGCGCATGTCGTGGCCGACCACGACGGCCCCGGCACCGGTCACCGCGACGAAGGCCGCCCCGACCGCCCGGGCGATGCCGGAGTCGAGCTGCTCGGGGACCAGTCCACGGACGTCGTAGGCCTTGAAGATGGCGTCGAGGGTCTCCGTGGTGGCCATGGCCGGAGCCTATCGGGGGCCGGTGGGTCAGTCGGTGGTCAGCACCCGCAGGTGGCCGCGACGCTGCACCTCGCGGCCGCCCTCCGCGGCGAGCGAGGGGAGCGTGGGTGCCGGTCGCTGCGGCCGGCCGGCCTCCCGGACCGCGTCGGCGAGGGCCAGCAGGTCGTCCTGGGTCGGGCCGAGGGCGGCGGTGTCGTTGGCGAGCCGCAGCACCTCCCACCCCCGGGGCGCCGAGAGCCGCTCGCTGTGGAGCTCGCACAGGTCGTAGGCGTGCGGCTCGGCGTAGGTCGCCAGCGGGCCGAGGACGGCGGTCTGGTCGGCGTAGACGTAGGTGAGCGTGTTGACCGCGGCACGGCCGCAGGCCGTGCGGGAACAACGCCGGGATCCACTCACGGGGCCGACCGTACCCACTGGGACCGAGGTTCCCGATTAGGCTCGCGGTCGTGGACCTCGACCTCGACGACGAACCCGGCCGGCCGCGCCGTCGGGACCGCCGTGGTCGCGGCATGCGGGGCCCGGGGGTGATGCCACCCACGCCCGGCGAGCCGGCCGGTCGCACCCGGCGCGAGCGCTTCGACAGCCTGGTCCTCGACATCGTGACCGACCTCGACGAGCGCTGGTCGGACCGGCTCGGGCTGCTGGAGTACGCCGTGGAGGACGCGCCCCAGATCCCCGACGACTGGCACCCCGAGACGGTGCCGCTCTCCTCGCTCGTGCGCGGCGCCAAGGGCGCACCCACCCGGCTGGTCGTCTTCCGCCGCCCGATCGAGCACCGCGCCGAGACCCGCTCGGAGCTCGAGGCGCTGGTGCTCACCGTCGTGGTGGAGCAGGTCGCCGAGCTGCTCGGGGTCGACGCCGAGCTCGTCGACCCCCGCTACCGCCCCCGCGACTGACGCCGGGTGCCTGCCCGGGGTCAGCGCAGGCCGGGCCGGACGTCGGGGATCAGGGAGTAGCGCACCAGCTCGCGCAGCGGCACCACGGTCGAGCCGTCGTCGCGCACCACGACCGCCGCCGCCACGCCCGTGCGCCGCGGGGTGACCCGGACCAGCCGGGTGCGGGCCGGCAGGTCGAGGTCGCCGCCGCTGCCGTCGGTGAGCTCGACCCGCTCCTGGAGCAGCTCGCGGCCGTCCGCGTCGTAGGCGGTGACCACGGCCAGCCCGGCACCGGTGGCCCGGGCGAGCACCACGCGGGCCTCGCCGGGCGGCACCAGGGCGGTGGTCGGGGCCTCCGTGGTCGCGACGGCCTGGGCGTGCACGAGGTCGCCGTCGACCTGGGAGCGCAGCGTCGCCGTCACCGGCGCGGAGCCGACGACCTGCAGCCCGAGGGCACCGTCGGACACCTGCTGGCGGACGGTCTCGGTCAGCGTGATCGTCTCCACCGACCCCGCGGCGACCCGGACCTCCTCCTGGCCCTCGGGGACGAACGACGCGTCCTCGGTGACCACGCGCAGCTCGACCCTGGCCTCGTCGTCGCCGGGGTTGCCGAGCACCAGCGTGTCGGTGCCCTCGCCCCCGACCAGCCCGAGCAGCAGCTGCTCGGTGGTCGGCTCCGGCGAGGCCGGGAGCCAGCTCGCGAGCCGGGGGTCCTGCCCCAGCGCCGGGACCTCGTCGACGACCGACGCGCCGAGCCTGCCCCGCGAGACCGCCACGTGGACGGCGAGCTCGCTGCGGCGGGGCACCACCTCGGACAGGTCGAGCTGCTGCGCCTCGCCGCCGAGCACCGTGACGCCGCGCAGCGTCGGCACGTCGACCACGCCGGAGCGGGTCCAGACGGTGACGTCGGCGACGGCCGGCCCCTGGTCGGGGTTGGCGAGCTCCAGGGTCGAGGAGTGCTCCGCCCCGGCCCCCAGGCCGGTGAACCAGTACTCGGGCCGCGGCAGCACGCACTCGGTGGTCGTCAGCCCCGCCTCGCGGACCCGGGATCCGATCAGCTCGGCGGCGATGGCGCCGTCGCCGCGGACGAACGTCGGGGCCTGGTCGTCGAGGCTCACGACCTCGTCGGGCCGCAGCGGCACCGCCGTAGACCCGCGGTCCTCGGAGGTCGAGGTCGACACCTCCCCGTCGGCGCGGCCGGCGGTCGCCAGCGCCAGCGGGTCGTCGCCCTCGCCGGCCGGGCAGACCAGGTCGACCCGCGAGGGGGGCACCTGCTCGGCGGCCCGGTCCGGGCTCGTGACCTCGTCGGGACGGACCAGCGACAGCGCGCCCACCGTCAGCAGCGGCAGCAGCACCGCGATCACGGCGGTCGGGCTCAGCGCCCGGCGCACGGCGGAGCGACGGCCGCCCGTCGGCTCCGTGCTGCGACGTCCCGGGTCGCTCATGCCCGCTCCTCCCGTCGCTGCGTGGGGGCACAGAGCACGGCGACCACCACGATCCCCAGGCCCTGCAGGGCGACCAGCGTGATCCGCCACCAGGCCGTCTCCGCGGTCACGGCGTCCTCCTCGACCGGCTCGGCCACCCGCCAGGCCCGCGTGGAGCGGTCCTCGGCGCTGGCCTGCTCGAGTCCGTTGGTCGCGTCGAGCACCGCCGCGACGCTGCCGTCGGCGGGTGCGGGCAGCACGACGTACTCGATGCCGTGGCCGGGCAGCGTGGCCGCGGCCTCCTGCTCGGGGGCGGAGACCAGGCGCTGAACGTCGGCCCCGAGCTCGTCGTCGGTGTCCATCAGGCCCACGATCTCGTCCTCGCCCAGGGTGAGCCCGTCCTCGCGCTGCACCGACCAGGTGAGGCCGCTCTCGACGTCACCCTCGACCACCAGGATGCCGTGGGAGGGGCCGAGCTCCGAGCTCTGCATCATGTACGCCGGGATGCCGGTCTCGGCCGTGTCCTCCAGCTCGCCGGGCCCGTTGACCACGAACCACCCGAGCCCCACGACCGGGACCACCGCCGCCACGAGGACCACGACCACGACGCCGCGGCGCCACCAGCCCTCGCGGGCCCGGCGCAGGGCGCCCTGCGCGGCGACCACCGCGGCCACCACGAAGCCGGCCTGGATGACCAGCACCAGGAAGCCAAGCCCGGCCTTGGTGGTGACGGAGTCCTCGGTGAAGGTGAACAGACCGAGCACGACCGCCACGAGCGCGGCCGCGAACGCCACGATCCAGCACACCAGGACCGGGATCCGGGTCGCGGTGGGGACCAGCGCCAGCACGGCCACCGCGAGCAGCAGCAGCCCGACGAGGGCCGGCGCGCCGGCATCGCCGAGGTGACCGGTCACCAGGTCCTCGAAGCCGACCGTGGCCATCGGCAGCCGCCCGCTGTCGAGGGCCAGCGCGGCACCGGCACCGTGGAGCAGGGCCGGGACCCACCACGGTGCGAGCAGCAGGGCAGGGCAGGCCAGCGCCACGGCGGGCGGTCCCCACACGGAGCGGTCCCGCATCCCCCGGGCACTGATCCAGAAGCCCGCGCCGACCACGAGCACTGCCAGCACGAGGGAGAACCAGAACGCCAGCGGCGCGAAGGCAGCGGCCAGGGTGAGCAGCAGCCCGGTGCGCCACGCGGCACGCCAGCGCCGGTCGGGCTCGGGGTCGGCGAAGCCGAGGGCGGCGTGCGCGAGCCAGGGCAGCACCGTCGCCGCGACCACCACCCCGAGCCGGCCGAGACCCCACGCGCCGCTGGCGGCCGGGATCAGGGCGTAGGTCGCCGCGCCGAGGAGGAGCAGCCACGACGGCGGGCCGACCTCGTCGAGCAGCCGGCCGACCACGCGCAGGAAGCGCCAGGCGCCCCAGAACGACAGCGGCACGGCCAGCACGAGCAGCAGGCTCACGGCGCCCGTCGTCCCCACCAGGGAGCCCAGCAGCGCCAGCGGCAGGACGTACGCCGGGGCGGGCACCTCGGTCCCCTGCCCGAGCGGGTGCCGGGACTGGGTGTGGAGGGCCCACCAGTCCGAGGCCGAGGCCGGCACCGGGGACAGCGCGCCACCGGCGACCGTGCCGAAGGCCTCACGCGCGCCGACCAGGGCGAGCAGCACGAAGAGCGCGCCGCCGACGGCGACGGGCGTGGTGAGGAACCGGGCGACCCAGCCCTGCTCCTCGGCCCACGGGTCCTCCTCGTCGACCACCCGCACCGGCGTGCCCGATGCGATCCGGCGGCGCTCGGCGACGTCGGCGGCCTGGTTGGTGGCGGCCGCCGCGAGGTCGCTGACGAAGTCGAGTCCGTGACGGTAGGGCACCCACCACGCCGAGAGCAGCGGCCCCACGTCGCCGGTGCCGGCACCGCGGCGCCGGCGCTCCCGCCGGGCCCGCAGCACCAGCCGCGGGTTGCCGTAGAGCGAGACCAGTGCGGCGAGCTCGTCGAGGGCCTGGCCGACCTGGCGCACCAGCATCAGCCCGAGCACCCGGACCAGGGTGCCGATGCCCAGGCGCAGCACCCGCCACGGGAGCGAGCGGGTGCTGGCGTTGACCAGCAGCGTGTAGAGCGCGGCCCGACGCTCCTGGTAGTGGATGTGGCGGCCGGTCAGCGGCGTGCGTCGTACGCCGCGGTGGGCCGCCTCGGCGTGGAAGACCACGGCCTGCGGCACCACCAGCGTGCGGTGCCCGGCAGCCGCGGCGCGCCACCCGAAGTCGATGTCGTTGCCGAAGATCGGCATCTGCTCGTCGAAGCCGCCCAGCGACTCCAGCACCGAGCGGCGCACCAGCATGCCCGCGGTGTTGACCGCCAGCACCGGGCGGACGTCGTCGTGCTGGCCCTGGTCGTACTCGCCGCGCTCGAGGCCGGTCTCGCGCCGGCCGGTGCCGGAGATGGTGATGCCGAGCTCGAGCAGCCGCCGCAGCGAGGGCCACTCGCGCAGCTTGGGGCCCAGGACGTCGGCCCCGGGGTCCGCCTCGGCGGCGGCGAGCAGCTCCTCGAGGGCCTCGGGCGCGGGGGTGGAGTCGTCGTGCAGCAGCCAGATCCAGTCGGCGCCGCCGGTGCGGTCGACGTGCTCGAGGCCGAGCCGGACCGCGGCGGGGTAGCCGGTGCCCCCGGGAGCGGTCTGGACCTCTCCGAAGGCGTCTGCCAGCAGCGCGGGGCTCTCGTCCC
>Ga0299913_10004129_pt1 | contig 12109 bp, 14 predicted proteins | sample RVTome_9_FD_201360 | JGI IMG/M metagenome (GOLD analysis project Ga0299913, IMG submission 201360) | Soil microbial communities from uranium-contaminated site in the Upper Colorado River Basin, Wyoming, United States - RVT155D38 (version 2) ... | reverse complement strand
TCCCGCTCGACGCGACCGATGACGTCCCCGTTGACGGCCGCTTCTTCGGCCAGATCGCCACCAGCCGCGCGACGGCCGCCGCGGACGTGACCTACGAGCTGCTGGCCCGCAACGCCTTCCTCCTCAACGCACAGCAGTACTTCTGGGATCCTCTGGCCGCCGCGTTCCTGGAGAACCCGCTTGTCCTCGAACTCGACGAACGTCGAGTTCGGGTAGGAGTCAACGGTGCCGAGCTGGGCCGCACCCTCGCGGCCGGCGACGGTCAGACGGTGCGGGTCGCCACCGCCGGCAGCTTCGACGAGTTCCTGGCCACATTCCTCGCCGGGCTGCGGCGCGGATCGGAGCGCGCGGACCCGTTCGCCCCTGGCGGTCCGCTATCGGTGTCGTACGACGGCGACCAGTGCTCGGTTGGCGGGTCCGCGCTGCGGTCTGGGCCACTGCGCGTCGCCTTCACGAACCTCTCCGAGAGCGCTGCCGCAATGGCCATCGTCACGCTCCACGACGGCGCCACGTGGCAGGAGCTCGAGACGTTCATCAACGAGTACACGCCGGGCACGCCGAACCCCGACTTCGTCGACATCCTCGCTCCGCAATTCGCTGCCCCCGGCAGCGAGGCGATCATCGACATTGGTCCGGGGACGAGCGGGGTCGCCTGCTACGACCACGTGGACGGCGTGCCGCAACGGGTCGTGCTGGGCCAACCCTTCGAGGTCCTGCCCTAGCGCCGAACGTCGAGCCTGTCGAGCAGAGCGAGCCCGCGCGCCCAGGCCTCTGGCCGAGCCCGTCGCATCCGGCGCGCCTCCTCGAAGGCACGGCCCGCCTGCTCCGGATGCTCCTGGCGGAGGAGCAGGTGGCCGCGGTAGCGGTCCGCCTGGTAGGCAACGAAGGCGGCGTATCGGCTCATCGGATCGGCTGCGGCGATCGCCTCCTCGACTCCCGGATCGAAGTCGATCGGCACCATCAGCCGCCCGAAAAAGGCGCCGAGCTCGGGTCCGAGAACATCGCCAGCCTGGGAGTGGCCGCCGACGCGCATGATCGGCGCCGGCGAGCGGAAGACCGCCACCGTCTCGTCCGGCGCGACCCGGTCGGCGCGCAGGGTGCCGCCAAGGGTGACGAAGGCGTTCTCGACGCCGAGCCGGTCGACGAGCTCGATCTTGCCCCACGCGAAGGTGGTGGCCAGCGGCATGGCCGTCCCCACGTCCAGCTCGGCCGGGTGGCCGCGCCGGTCCTGGCCAGTGCGCCAGTAGCGGATCGTCTGGGCGTCGAAGTGCTCGAGCGTCGGGTGGCTGCGCAGGGAGACGAGCAGCTGGCTCTCGCCCGAGCCGGGCGGGACCGGGCTCACCAGCAGGAAGCCGAGGTGTCTGAGGCGTTCGGCCGCCGCGGCGACCTCGGGGAGCTGATCGGCCAGGGTGGGAGCGGTGGTTGTCACCCTCAGAGCATCAATCGCCCCTGGACCGGCCGCAAGGTCCACTGGGCACCCATAGCGGTGCCGGCCGGACCGCTCAGCGCGGCGCGGCCCAGGCGATCCGCTCGTCGATATGGCGGTGCATGCGGTAGTGCGTCGGACGGAAGCCAAGCGCCGTCCAGGACCGATGGGTCGGCAGTGATGCGGTCCGCCAGTCGGTGACGCAGTGCGTGACCCCGGCGTCGCGCGCCTCGGCGAAGCCGGCGGCGAGCAGGGCGCGCATGAGGCCGCGGCCGCGCGCCTCCGGCAGCGTCATGGCCACGGCGAGATACCACGCGCCGTCGGGGACCATTGGCCCCGGTTCCGCGTCGTAGAACGAGGCCATCGCCAGCGCGCGGCCGTCCTGGGTGGCCACGAAATGGCGGGCGGCGGCCTCGGCGAGCTCCTCGGCCCACGAATCCCGGTAGGTGGGGATCGTCTCCGGCAGGCTGATGGCGTACGCCGGCGATCGCATGAGCGCGTGGGCGATGAGCGGCAACAGCGGCTCGACGGCGTCGATGTCGTCCGGCGTCGCGCGGCGGACGCTGACGCCGTGGGGCGGGGTCGCGGCCAACTCCACGTCCCGCAGCGCGTAGGCCTGCATCTGGCCGAACCCGGTCCGCACCCACGCGGCGGTGAGCGCGGGATCGTCCGGCGAGGCGTGGACGTACTGGCGGAAGTGGCCGCTCGCCACGAAGTGCTCGCTCCAGGCCGCGAAGAGATCGCGCACGTGCTCGGGATCGAGGCCATCGGCGAGCGCCTGGCCTTCCATCGGGCTCCAGGCGGCGCGGCCCCAGATCTCCTCGGTGCGTGGATAGCCGGCGAGGTATCCGGCGGGCTCGCCGGCGCGCAGCGCGATCACCCCGTGGCCGCCCGGCTTGTCGAGCGCCGCGTCGACGAGCGGGCGGCACGTGGCGGGGTCCTCGAACGATGCGGGCAGCTCCGGGCGCGCGGCGCGGAGCCGGCGCTGCCGGGCGGCGAGCAGGGCCGCGGCTGCCTCGCGCTGCGAGGCGTCGAGCGGCAGGATCTCCAGGCGATCGGTCATCGGCCGGCGACTATAGCGGTCCGGCGACGATCAGACTGCCGTCCGGACCGATGTCGACCTCGACACCGTCCGGAATCGCCGCCAGCGCTTCCGGCGCGAGCACGGCCACCGGGATGACGGCGCCGTACAGCTCCTGCGCCACGGCGGCACCGACGGCCAGGATGAGGTCCGGCTCGCCGAGCAGGATCGCCGCCGGGGCGACGCCGGCACGCGCCGCCTCGGCCAGGACGGAAGAGGAGGAGGACGATCCCCGCGCCGCGGGCAGGACGAGGACGCGACCTGCCACGCTGGTGCCGCGCTGTGGGTGATGGGGGTCGATGACCTCACCGCTGGCCGGATCGAGGCCGCCCCACAGCGACAGCGGCTCGACGAGGACCAGCGCCCTGCCGCGAGCCGCGCCAGCATGCAGGGTGCGGGCCCTCACCGGTCGCCCCACAGGCCGGCGTCCCGCCACAGCCGGCCCTCGACCGCCGTCCGCAGGCATTCCCGTCGTGAGCCGAAGACGACGCTGGCGCCGATGTTCGCCGGCGCGTACCAGGCCCACTTCGCCGAGTCGGTCATGACCGGGAGCGGCGTCGGCCGCAGGATGGGGCCGAGGTAGCTGCAGGTGTCCACCAGGAGCTCCACCCCGGCGTCCCGCAGCCGGGTCGCGAGGCCCTGCTCCTCGGCGGCGGCGAGCACGTCGCGCGAGGTGGAGACCAGGAGCTCCACCTCCGGCGCCACGCGGTCGGCGCCGAGCTCGTCGGTGATCCCCTGCAGCTCGGCGAGCGAGGCGTGCGGGGTCCCGAGCGAGACGGCCCCGATCGGCGCTCCCGGCGCCACGGACCCCGCGCTGCTCAGCGCGTCGCGCGCCTCGCGCAGCTCGGCCAGCCCGATCTCGAGCTCGAGCGCCGGCGACACGCCGCCGAGCGCATCGGCCAGGGTCGGCGCCTCGGGCGTGGAGCCGACGGCGTGGAACATGGCCACCGCGCCGGAGGAGGCGGCGGCCGCCCCCACCGCCTTCAGGCGATCCTCGGACAGGTTCGGTGGCAATCCCCCGAGTGCCGCCACGCGACCACCGGCGCGCCGCCCGAGGACGACGCCGAGGACCGGGTACAGCGCATCCGCCTCGAGCAGCCGCTCCGGGACGTCCGGGCCGATGCGGAGCACGAGGGTGGCGCGACGGCCATCGGTCTGGTGCAGGCCCGCATCGGGAACGCGCCCGGTGATGGCGCAGGCGATATCGGTGAAGTCACCGTAGCGCTCGGTCCGGGCGCCGAGGACCGAGTTGCAGAAGACGATCGCGTTCGACTCGGCCCAGGCCACCTGCTCGCCCAGGGACGGCCGCGCGTCGGGGAGCTGGTACGGGGCGCAGGTGTAGGTCGGCCGGCAGCCGAGCGCCCGATATGCCTCCATCAGCCGGCGGCCGCGGGCCGCGGTCTCCGCGTCGCCGCGCCACAGCTCGGGGTGGAGCAGGTCGAGGGTTCCGACGTTCAGCGTGGTGGGCACGCTCACCCGCGCATCCCCTTCCCGCAGGCGGTCGACGAAGTCGAGCGTGGCCTGGCCGTGGTAGAGGCAGGAGTCGACGTGAGCGCGGGTGATGGGGATGAGCCGCTCGGCCCGCAGCGACTCGGCCGCCACGAGGACGAGCCGCATGGCGAGGGCCGCGGCGTCACCCTGCTCGCCGGCGAGGAGCGCGCGGTCGCGGTCGTCGAGCGCGACCGCCATCGGCCTGCCTACCCGGCCTCCTCGGCCTCGATGCGGGCGATCTTCGCCACCCGCGGGTCGTGGCGTCCGCCGGCAAACTCGGCGGCCAGGAACTCGCGGACGCATGCCCTGGCGACCTCGGTGCCCACGATCCGGCCGCCGAAGCTGATGACGTTCGCGTCGTTGTGCTCCCGCGCCAGCCGCGCCACGACCGGGTTGGTGGCCTGAACGCAGCGGATGCCGCGCACCTTGTTGGCCACGATGGCCTCGCCGGTCCCGCTGCCGCCCAGCACGATCCCGAACCGGTACTCGCCGCGGGCCACCGCCCGCGCCACCGGCGCGATAAAGTCGGGGTAGTCGACCGGCTCGTCCGAGTACGTGCCGAAGTCGCGGTACTCGATGCGCAGCTCGTCGAGCAGCGTGCACAGCTCGCCCTTCAGGGCGAATCCGGCATGGTCGGAGCCGATGGCGACGCGCATCGGCGCCAGTCTACGGCTCCGGCGCGAGCTCGACGACGCGCTCGAGCGCGTCGTCAGCAATCGGTCCCGCGCGCAGTACGCGGGCCGGCGTCTCCGTGAGGTCGACCACGGTCGAGGCCACGCCGCCCGCAACCTGGCCGCCGTCGAGGACCGCGGTCAGCTCGTCCGCTTGCGTGGCGAAGGCGATGAGCACGTCATCGGCTTCCAGGGTGTCCGGCTCATCGCTCACGTTCGCACTCGTCGCGTACAGGGGCCCGACAGCGCCGATGAGGTCGAGGGCCACCGGGTGGTCGGGCGCGCGGAACGCCTGGCTCTCGCCCACGCCATTGGTCGCAGGTAGCACGAGCGTCAGTGCGCCCGGCCAGAACGCATCGGCCAGGGCGCGGGCTCGCTCGTCCACCTGCCAGCCTCCGGGTACGGCACCGATGCCAGCCACCAGCATCGGGATGCGGCGGTCGACCGGCCGGCGCTTCAGCTCGAAGAGCGCCTCTACCCGCGCTGGCAGGGATGCGGCGCAGGCGACGCCATACACCGTGTCGGTCGGGAACGCGACGATACCGCCATCTCGCAGCAGGGCTGCCGCGACGGCGATGCCCTCCGGCGTGGCGGGCAGTCGATCGGTCACGGAAGGTCGATCCGGACGACGCGCTCGATGCCGGCCAGGTCACGCAACGTCCCGGCGCTGGCATCGTCAGGGAGCGCTGCCACGAGATCGCGTACCGCGTCCGCCTGCCCGGCCCCGATCTCCAGCAGAGCGGTCGCGCCCGCGGCGACACGTCCGGGCAGCTGGGCCACGAGGCGGCGCACGAGATCGAGCCCGTCGGCGCCGCCATCGAGCGCGGCGCGCGGCTCGTGCCGGAGGCTGCCCTCGCCGGATGCCGCCTCCGCGCTGGTGAGATAGGGCAGGTTCGCCACGACCACGTCGGGCCGGAGCGGGAGGGGAAGCACCGGCGGCTCGAGGAGATCGCCGCATCCAAGCGAGACGACGCCCCCCACGCCGTGCGCGGCAAGGTTTTCGCTGGCGAGCTCGAGCGCCTCGGGTGAGAGGTCGCTGGCCGCCAGGCGCACGCGGCCAAGGGTGGCCGCGGTGCGGAAGCGGAGGGCCAGCGCCAGCGTCACCGCGCCGCTGCCGGTGGCGACCTCCCAGGCGGCGATGGGCGCGTCGTCGCGAACGAGGCGCGAGGCGATCTCGTCGATCGCCGCCTCCGCCAGGAGCTCCGTCTCCGGCCGCGGAATGAGGGCCCGCCGGTCTGTGGCGACCCGCAGGGAGAGCCACTCCTTGTAGCCGCGGATGTAGGCGATCGGCTCGCCGTCGGCCCGTCGCTCCACCCAGCCGGCCAATGCGTCTGCCGCATCGGCGTCGGGTCGCTCCTCGGGATGCGATAGCAGCCAGGCGCGGTCGCGGCCGAAGGCGTGCGCCACTAGCAGCTCCGCGTCGAGGCGGGGGCTCGGCGAGTCGGCGTGGCGCAATCGCACGATGGTGGCGGCCACGAGCCCGCGGGCATCGGTCCCGGCCAGGATGGGAGGCATCGGCTCAGCCGCGCCTGGACCCACCGGCGTCGCCGGTGACCTGGGCCAGGCGCTCGGACTGGTCGGCCTGGGCGAGGGGGTCGACCAGGCGGTCGAGGTCGCCCTCGAGCAGCCCGGGCAGGTTGTGGACGGTGACCTCGATCCGATGATCGGTGACCCGGTCCTGCGGGAAGTTGTAGGTCCGGATCTTCTCGGAGCGCTCGCCGCTGCCGATCTGCGAGCGGCGCTGCTCGCCACGCTCCTCGGCACGGCGCTGCTGCTCCATCTCGAGGAGGCGGGCGCGGAGCACGGACATCGCCTTGGCCCGGTTCTTGTGCTGGGATTTCTCATCCTGGATGGCCACCACCAGCCCGGTCGGCAGGTGCGTGATCCGCACGGCTGAATCGGTCGTGTTCACGCTCTGCCCGCCGGGACCACTGGACCGATAGACGTCTATGCGCAGGTCCTTCTCCGGGATGTCGAGCTCCACCTCGTCGGCCTCGGGCAGCACGCTGACCGTGGCGGTGGACGTATGGATGCGGCCCTGCGCCTCGGTGGTGGGCACGCGCTGCACGCGGTGCACGCCGCTCTCGTACTTCAGCCGCGAGTAGGCGCCATGGCCGCGGACCTCGGCGATGGCCTCCTTGAAGCCGCCGCTCGCCCCTTCCGAGGCGGAGAGCAGCTCGAGCTGCCAGCGCCGGCCCTCCGCGTAGCGGGCGTACATCCGGAACAGGTCGGCCGCGAAGAGGGCGGCCTCGTCGCCGCCCGTGCCGGCGCGGACCTCGAGGATGACGTCGCGGTCATCGTTCGGGTCGCGCGGGACGAGGAGGAGAGTCAGCTCGTCGTCCAGCTCGCGCTCCCGCGCCTCGAGCGTCTCGACCTCCTCGCGCGCGAGGCCGCGGACTTCCTCGTCCGAGTCGTGGGCCATCTCGCGGGCGGCGGAGAGCTCCTCGCGCACGACAGTCCAGGCCCGGATGGCAGCCACGATCGGCTCGAGGCGAGCCAGCTCGCGTCCCAGGTCGCCGAGCCGGGATGGGTCGGTCGCCACCGCGGGCGAGGACATCTCGGCCGTCAGCTCCTCGTACCGGGTCTCAATCTCGCGCAGACGGTCCTTCACGCGCCCATTATCGGGGCGTCGCCGCTTGGCGTTCTCTCGCTGACCTGTCATCGCGGATGATCCCCGTACCGATCGATCGGTACGCAGTGGCCCGGGCGGGCGTCTGGGCTATGGATGTCACATCTATCGGGACGGCGCGAGCCTGGCGCCAGCCTCCCGGCTGTCCCTGGGCGTGGCCTGTCCCGATAGATCGGCCATGCGTCGCCCGGGCCGGCCCTCGGGTCGAATCCGTACCGATCTATCGGTACACACCGCCCCGATCCCGGCGGACGGTCGGGGCATGCGGCGTTGATGGCGGGGCTGGCGGCGTTGAGCCACCGGTCATGAGCGTGGCTCGTGCAATGGCGGACGAGGCCGCTGTTTCGGACCGATTCAAGAGCCGGCCTCGTGAATCGGCACTAGCCGGCCCCGATTCGCTGGTTCCCTGGCCACAACAGCAGCCGGGCTGATGAGCGGGGCTTCGAGTGAGGGCCGCGGCCGTTCGCCCGCGCCGCGATCGGCCCTAGGGAAGGACGCCGGTCGTGGGATCCACCACCTCAGCGGTCGGCTCCACGTCCGGCGTTCCGGCGGCGCGGTCGGCGGCCAGGCAGGACTCGAGCGAGGCGATGCTCACCTCGAGCATCGAGTGGTCCGGCGGCCGGGTGGTGAGCGACTGCAGCCACAGCCCCGGCGCGTAGATCGCTCGAACGAGGCCGTTGCCGTAGTGCTTCGCCCCGAACCGGACCAGCTCGTAGGAGACCGCGGCAATGAACGGCACGAGCGCGATCCGCGACAGGAAGAGGAGCGGCAGCGGCACGCCGGCGCGCGGGATGAGGCTGAAGAAGAAGATGCTGATCACGACCACGATGAGCAGGAAGGTGGTGCCGCATCGGGTGTGCGCCGTGGAGAATCGGTCCACCTCGACGGGCGTCAGCGGGCGCTGCGCCTCATGGGCGCTGATCGCCTTGTGCTCGGCACCGTGGTAGGCGAAGACGCGCTTGATATCGCTCATGAGCCCGATGAGCCCGATGTAGGCCACGAACACGACCAGCCGGATGCCGCCCTCCGCCAGGTTCGCGAGCAGGTCCGATTCGGTGGCGCCCTCCGCGAAGGTGGAGAGGAAGAGCGGCAGGACGAAGAAGATGCCGACCGCGAAGCCGATGGAGAAGACCATCGTGCCGATCATCATCGGCCGGCTGATCTCGATGTCGTCGCCCTCGGCCGCGATCGCGGCCGAGCGCATGAGCATCCGCGTCCCCATCACGAGCGTCTCGTACAGGACGAACATGCCGCGCACGAACGGGACCTTGATCCATCGGCCGTGGACGAGGGCATCGGGGAGTGGCTCGGAGAGGGTGACGATCTCGCCGGACGGGGGACGCACGCTCATCGCCACCGTCGTGCGGCCGCGCATCATGACGCCCTCGATCAGCGCCTGCCCGCCGTAGAAGAAGTCCGGCATCCGGAAACGCGGGCGCTCGCCGGCGCGCGCCACGGCGGTGATCACGAAGGGCCCGGCCGCCATGAGCAGCTCCGGGATGAGGAAGACGAGGTGGGGAGCCAGCTGCGCCGGCCACCGGGTCAGGTGCCGGCGCATGGCATGCCTACTTGGCCGCGCGCTCCATGCGGCGCTGGAAGCGCTCCACCTGGCCGGCGGTGTCGACGATGTTCTGGGTCCCGGTGTAGAACGGGTGGCAATTCGAGCAGACCTCGACGCGGATCGACTCGGCGGTCGAGCCGACGGTGAAGGTGCTGCCGCAGACGCAGTGCACCTGCGCCTGATGGTACTCCGGATGGATCTCTGGCTTCATGGGACCTGGGGCTCCTGGGGTCTGCCGCGCGTCAGGCCGACGTGGCCGATGCCACGACGCTGACCCGCTTCTTGTCGCGTGAGCGGTGGGTGAACTTGACGAGGCCCTCGGCGGTGGCGAAGAGCGTGTAGTCGCGACCCATGCCCACGTTGGGACCGGGCGCAAAGGTGCTGCCGCGCTGCCGGACGATGATCGTGCCGGCCAGCACGTGCTGCCCGTCGCCGCGCTTGACGCCGAGCCGCTTGCCAGCCGAGTCGCGGCCGTTCTTGCTGCTGCTGCCGGCCTTCTTGTGTGCCATTCCCTACTCCTCTGCCGGCTTCTCGGCCTTGGCCTTGGTCGCCCGCGGCTTGCGGGTGGCCTTCGGCTTCTCCTCGGCAGGCGTCGACGCCGCCTTGGCCGATGCCGCCTTGGCCGATGCCGCCTTTGCGCGCCGGGCGCGCTTGGCGGGCGCCTTCGTCGGGGCTTCGTTGGCCGCCCCGGCCTTGGCGGCCTTCGGGGCGTCATCGGCCTTGATGGCCTTCGCCCGCTTCGACTCGCCGTCCGCGTTGATGGCGTCGATGTACACCCGCACGAGGTGCTGCCGGTGGCCGGTGCGGCGGCGGTACTTGACCTTCTGCTTGAACTTGAAGATGACGAGCTTCGGGCCTAGCTCCTCTCCGAGTACGGTCGCGCTCACGGTCGCGCCGCCAACCACGGGGGTGCCCACCGTCACCCGATCGCCGTCGCCGATGAGCAGGACGCGATCGAAGGTGAACGGCGCGCCAGCCTCGGCACCAATGCGCTCCATGGTGAGCGTGGTGCCCGGCTCGACGCGGTATTGCTTTCCGCCGCTGCTGACCACGGCGTACATGACGTTCTCCGGATGGTGAGATTGGGACGATGCGTGCGCCGGTCGCAGCGCACGACGACGCGGGCCGACGATCAGCCCGCGGGAGTTGAAAGTCTACCGGGCGATGGGGGGAGTGTCAACGAAGAGGAGGCGAGTCCGGGTGGTCCGGGCCGGCCGGATCGGCAGGTCCAGGGCACGCACCACGTCCTCCGGCCGGCCGGCCCCGCTGGGGTCGAGCCGGAGGACCATCCGCAGCCGCGCGGTGCGTGCCGCCTCGTCGACCTCGAGCACCTCGACGTCCTCGACGTATGGCCGCAGGTCACGCAGCCCCGTGTCGGCGCGGCGCTCGGTCTCGCCCCGCCGCCGCTTCCCGGGGAGCTGCTTCGCGCCGAGGAGGCGGACCGCGGCGCCCCGCAGGTCGTCCTCGGTGAGCGACGCCTCGCCGGTCGCGGCCACCTCCACCTCGTACTCCGCCGCGCGCACCTGCGACGCCGCGGACGGGAAGCCGTGCCACACCTCGCGCGCGTCGAGCACCTCCACGCCCTCCGGCAGATGGTCGCCAATGGCCAGGATGCGCTCGATTGGGACGAGCTCGTCGAAGTAGGCCTCCAGCAGCTCGCCACGCAGCTCCATCCCAACCGGCAGGTTGGCGGCGAACTTCAGCCGCGCGCGGGGGCGTGCGGCATTGCTCGAGGCCAGCGGCAGCCCCGCCTGGCGGAACGCGTTCTCGAAGTCGCCGAGGAGCTGCGCCTGGCGGATGCGGAGCGCGGGGTCGTGCCGCGCGAAGAGGATCTGCCACCGCTGCCGCGGCGGCTGTTCGGTCGCTCGATCAGCCATGTCGCGCCGATGGTACCGTGGATCGGATGGGAGATCTGCTCGGAACCCTGGGCCGCCACCGGGTCGCGCTCTTCGTCCTCGCCACGCTGGCGCTCCTTGCATGGATCGTGTGGCAGGTGCGCGGCGCACTGCCGGCGTTCTTCATCGCCGCGGCGCTGGCCTTCATTCTCGACCCGATCGTCACCTCGCTTCAGCGGCGCTCGGTCCCGCGCTGGGCCGGCGTGCTCGTCGCCTATGCGGTGGTGGTCGGCCTCATCTGGGTGCTTGTCGCATTCGCTATCCCGCCCCTCGCCGACCAGACGCGCGAGCTCATCGATCATCTGCCCGAGCTCGGTGGGGCGTTGACTTCCGTCCAGCAGGACCTGCTCGATTGGTACGCCTCCCTCCCGCTGCCCGACGACCTGCGGGCGATGGTCGACGAGTCGATCGCGAACGCGAATGCTGCGTTCGCCGAGGCGGTACGCTCCATCCTCGGTCCGGCCTTCTCGACCCTGCTGCGCACCGCCGGCTTCATCCTCGGCCTCATCGTTATCCCGGTCTGGCTGTTCTTCGTCCTCAAGGACCGCGAGGGCCTGCCACGCTCCGTGCGCCGGGCACTGCCCGAGGGCTGGCATGCGGACACCAACAACACCCTCGGCCTGATGGCCCTCACCGGCGGACGCTGGGTTCGCGGCCAGCTCCTCCTCGGCGCAGCCGTCTTTCTCGCCACGGTCGTGGGCCTCACCATCCTCACCGTCGTCGGCTTCGGCGAGTTCGGCCGCTTCACGCTCGTATTGGCGCTCATCGCCGGCGTCCTCGAGTGGTTCCCGATCATCGGTCCCATCATTGCCGCCATCCCGGCCATCCTCATCGGCCTCACCATCAGCCCGCCGGCGGCGATCGCCGCGGCGGTGCTCTACACCGCCATCCAGCAGCTCGAGAACAACCTGCTCGTGCCGAAGGTGCTCGGCGACGCGGTGAAGCTGCACCCGGCGGTCATGATCTTCGCCCTCGTGGTTGGCGGAGCCCTGTTCGGGATCGGCGGGGCCATCCTGGCGGCACCTACGGTGGCCGTCGGCCGCGACCTGTACCGCTACGCGTTCGAGCGGCTCCACAACCAGCCTCCGGCGCTGGCCTACGCGGTGGCCACCGGCGACCGACCGGGCGTGAACGAGCCCGCCGCCGAGGAGCCGGCCGCTCCAGCGGCCCCGGAGGAGACATCGGGCCCGGAGAAGACATCGGGCCCGGAGGAGCCGGCGGACGACTAAACCGGGTCAGAACATCGGTTTGCGCGCGTGCATGCGGACCGACTGCAGGATGCCCATCCCGAACATGAGCGAGATGAGCGACGAGCCGCCGTAGGTGATGAACGGCAGCGGGATGCCGGTGACCGG
>Ga0299913_10004128_pt1 | contig 12110 bp, 10 predicted proteins | sample RVTome_9_FD_201360 | JGI IMG/M metagenome (GOLD analysis project Ga0299913, IMG submission 201360) | Soil microbial communities from uranium-contaminated site in the Upper Colorado River Basin, Wyoming, United States - RVT155D38 (version 2) ... | reverse complement strand
AACCGGGCGTGGCCCCCCACCGCGCGCTCAGCGCCCTGGCCATCTGCCACTGGGGCTACGGCCTGGGCTTCTGGGCGGGTGTGGGCCGCATCGTGCGCGGGCGCCCGTTCGACAACCGGCCGACGGCTCACCGCTGATGCCGCTCCCCACGCGGGACCGTCTCGGCGAGTACACGGTGAAGGGGGTCCACCTCGCTCGCCGCCAGGTCGCCGCCGCCCCCGAGCACGTGATCGCCCGCCGCCTCGCCCGACAGGCCCCGACCCAGCCCGGCGGCGGGCCCAAGGTGACGATCTTCACGCTGCGCGACTGGGCGGCGCACGTGCAATGGGAGGCCATGATCGGCCAGGCACTGCGCGTGCGCGGCGCCGACGTCAGCTTCGTCACCTGCGGGGGCGGGCTCGAGATCTGCGACCGGGCGAACACGTGGGAAGCCCCGCCGATGCCGTGCCGGTCCTGCACGCGCTACGTGGGCCACAGCCTGAGCGCCCACGGGTTCGACCACGTCCCACTCAGCGACGGGTGGGAGGCGGACGAGCCCGGTGAGTGGCCCGAGCTCGACGACCTCTCGCTGGCCGACCTCCCCGACGTGGTGGGGCCCGACGGCCTGCCCCACGGCCGCCTCAGCGAGGTGCCGGTGAAGTGGTTCCTCATGCGCTCCTCACTCGAGGACGACCCGCTCGCCCCGCCGACCTGGCGGGCGTTCCTGCGATCCGCCCGGCGCATCGCCGCAGGCGTCGAGCGGGCCCTCGACCGGCTCCAACCCGACGTCGTCCTGCTCCTGAACGGCCTGTTCCTGTTCGAGGCGATCGCCGGCGAGATCTGCCGTCGCCGGGGGATCGACGTCGTCACCTACGAGCGCGGCTTCATCAAGGAGACCCTCGTGTTCAGCCGCGGGACCCCCGCGTGCCTGACGGACATGTCCGAGCTGTGGCCGGTCCACGCGAGCGCACCGCTCACCGCCGCCCAGGAGGCCGAGCTCGACGAGTACCTGGGCGACCGGGCCCATGGGCGGCGAACGATCGACCGGTACTGGGACGACGCCACGTTCGATCGCTTCGAGCGTGGCTCGGGGCGCCTGGTGTCGCTCTTCACGAACCTCACCTGGGACTCAGCGGTGATCGGCAAGAGCCGGGCCTTCGACTCCATCCAGGAGTGGCTGGCCGCCGCCGTCCGTGCCTTCGAGGACCGGCCCGGCGACACGCTCGTGATCCGGCTCCACCCCGCCGAGGTGAAGCTGCCCGGCAAGCAGAGCCGGGAGCCGCTGGGCGAGTTCCTCGCGGAACGCTTCGGGCACCTCCCGGCCAACGTCCAGGTGCTGACCCCGGAGGACCCCACCAGCTCGTACCCCCTCATGGAGGCCAGCGACGCCGGCCTCGTGCTCACCTCCACCACGGGCCTCGAGATGGCGCTGCGGGGCGTGCCGGTGATCGTCGCCGGCGACACGCACTACCGCGGGAAGGGCTTCACCATCGACGTCGACGACCCCGCGGGGTTCGCCGGTGCGCTGGACCGCGTCTTGGCCGACCCCGGCGCCCATGCCCCCGACGTCGACCTGGCCAGGCGCTACGCCCACCTCTTCTTCTTCACCGCCCCGATCGCCTCGCCGGGCGTGGAGGAGCACGTGCCCGGTCTCGCCCGGCTCACGATCGACGACCTCGAGCAGCTCGCCCCCGGCCGCAACGAGGCCGTGGACCGGATCTGCGCTGGGATCCTGGATGGCACCGGTTTCGACCCTCGCGTCGACTAGACCGGCGGGTGCGGACCTTCGAGCCGGCACACTCTTCCTTCGTCCCGCGGGCGGCCCCGGGACCGGCGCGGGCCACGCCATGCGCTGCTTCGCGCTGGCCGAGGCCTGGGCCGCGGTCGGCGGCCACGCGCACGCCGTCCTCGACGAGCACCTGCGGCCGTGGGCCGACCGGTGGGCGGCGGTGGACGGCCTGTCGGCCAGCGTCGGTGAGGCCGGCGCCCCACCGCTCGACGATTCGGACTGGGCCGTCCTGGACGGCTACGGGCACGGCGCCGAGGCGCAACGCGCCGCACGCCGGGCCCGGCGCGGGCTGGTCGTCATCGACGACCACGGGGCCATCGGCCGCTACGACGCCGACATCGTGATGGACCAGAACCTCGGCGCGTCCGCCACGGCGTACGAGAACCGCCCCGCCGACTCGACGCTGCTCCTCGGTCCCCGGTTCGCCCTGGTCCGGCGGGAGCTGGCCGCGCTGTCGCCGTCCCGCGCGCCTACCGGCCCGAGCGCGGCGCCGCTCACCGTGGTGCTGGGCGGAGACCCGCCGGCCGGTGTCGTCGACCTCCTGCGAGAGTGGCTCACGGGCGAGCACCGCCCCACGGGCCCTGTGCGGGTCCTGTGCGGGCGACCGGAAACCGTCCAGGACCTGGCCGGCCCGGCCGTCGAGGTGATCGCACCGGCCACCGACATGGCCGCCCTGCTCGGCGAGGCCGAGCTGGTCGTCGCCGCCGCCGGAACGGTCACGTGGGAGCTCTGCGCGCTCGCCCGGCCCATGATCCTGCTGGCCGTGGCCGACAACCAGGTGCCCGTGGCCGAGCGGGTGGCCGACGCCGGAGCGGCGGTCTACGGGGGTCGGCTCGGTGCCGTGTCCGCCCGCGACCTCGCCGAAGCCGTCGACCGCCTGGCGAACGACGTCGTTGCCCGGGCCGAGCTCGCCGCTCGCGCCGTCGAGCTGGTGGACGGACGGGGAGCGGCCCGGGTGGTCGCCGCCATCCGCAGCCGTGACATCCGGCTTCGGCCGGCCGGACCTGGCGACTGCCGCCTCTACTGGGAGTGGGCAAACGAACCCGCGGTGCGGGTGGCGTCCTTCTCCACCGACCCCATCCCCTGGGAGACCCACCAAGCCTGGTTCTCCGCCCGCCTGGCCGATCCCCACACCCGGCTCTACGTGGCCGAGGACGAGGGCCGGCCGTGGGGCCAGGTCCGCATCGAGGGATCGCGGGGCGGTCAGGGAGAGATCGCCTTCTCGATCGCCGCCGCCCACCGGGGTCAGGGACTGGGCGGCCCGCTGCTGCGAGCGGCGGTCCGGACCGTCTTCTCGGAGGGCGGGTTGGACACGCTCACCGGTGACGTCCGCCAGCAGAACGTGGCCTCCTCCCGGGCGTTCGAGACGGCCGCCTTCGACGAGATCGGGTCCCCCGACCGTCCCGAAGCCCGCCGGTACGCTTGGAGGCGTCATGACGGCGGCTGGTGAGGGGCTGTCGACGAACCCTTCGAGCACGGTCGAGCTCGCCGGACGGCCCGTCGGCCCCGGCCACCCCGTCTACGTGATCGCCGAGCTCTCGGCCAACCACAACGGCAGCCTCGATCAGGCGTGTGACGTGGTCCGAGCCGCAGCGGAAGCGGGCGCCGACGCCGTCAAGCTCCAGACCTACACCCCGGACACGCTCACCATCGACTCCGACGCGGAGCCGTTCCGGGTGGGGGAGGGGACGCTGTGGGCGGGGCGGACCCTCCACGACCTCTATGCCGAGGCCATGACGCCATGGGAGTGGCACGAGGACCTGCAGGCGCTGGCCGGCGAGCTCGGCCTCCAGCTCTTCTCGACCCCCTTCGACCGCACGGCGGTGGACTTCCTGGACGCCATGGACCCGCCGGCGTTCAAGATCGCCTCGTTCGAGCTCGTCGACCTCGAGCTCGTGGCCGAGACCGCCCGGCGGGGGCGACCACTGATCATGTCCACCGGCATGGCCACCGACGACGAGATCGACGACGCGGTGCGCGTCGCCCGGCAGAGCGGGGCACCCGGTGTCGTGCTCCTGCGCTGCAACAGCGCCTATCCCGCCCGCCCCGACGAGATGGACCTCCGCACGATCCCCGACATGGCCGCCCGGTGGGGCGTGCCGGTGGGGCTGTCGGACCACACGCGGGGCACGACCGCCGCCATCACGTCCGTGGCGCTCGGCGCCTGCGCCATCGAGAAGCACCTCACCCTCGACCGGGGCGCCGGCGGACCGGACGCTGCCTTCTCCCTGGAGCCGCCCGAGCTCGCCCAGCTGGTGGTGGCGGTCCGGGAGGCCGAGGCCGCGCTCGGCGACGTGCGCTACGGGCCGTCGCCCGCGGAGCAGGCGAGCCTGGCGTTCCGGCGATCGCTGTTCGTGGTGGCCGACGTCGCCGAAGGCGAGGAGCTGACGGCCGCCAACGTCCGGTCGATCCGCCCGGGGCAGGGCCTGGCGCCAAAGCACCTGAGCGACGTCGTCGGACGCAAGGCCGCCCGGGCCGTCGCCCGGGGAACGCCGCTGACGTGGGACCTCGTCGAGTAGACGGTCGGGGTCAGGTCTTCTCGAAGATCTGGAAGGTGACCCGGTCGAACCCCTCGTCCTTGGTGAGGAACTTCTCCTCCCGCAGGACGAGCTCGGGGAACAGCTCCTGGTAGAGGCGCCCGTAGGGGCGCTTGACGAGGACGCCGTCGTGGCCCCGATAGGTGATCTCGGTCCGCTCGTCGGCGTGGTACTCGCCGCAGAGCACCCAGCGCCGGGAGCAGCGCACGATCTCACTCATGACCATGGGCAGCGTCTCGTCGGGCTGGTGGATGAGCAGGCCCACCGTGAACACGAGGTCGAACCAGGCGTCGCGGAACGGCAGCGACCGGGCGACGCCCCAGACACCGTTGCTGCCCGGCACGTGCCGGTGCAGGGCGTCGAGCACCTCCTCGTTCACGTCCAGGCCCCACAAGTCGTGCGCCGGGACGTGCCGGGCCAGGTGGATGAGGTTGTCCCCCTGGGTGCAGCCGATCTCGAGGACCCGCCGGGAGGGGTAGCGCTCGACGATCCCGTCCCAGAACGGGCCCCGACCTTCGGACGCGGCGGCGTTGCGCTCCAGGTACTCGTTCCCGAACCCGCCGGCCCAGAGATCCTCGAGCTCGGCGGCGGGGGAGTCAGTGCTGGTCATGCTGGTCCTTTCGGGTGAGAGCTCGTCGCCGAGAGCTCGTCGATCGAGACGTCGGCCACGACGTGCCGCTGCACGGCGATGACCTCGTCAGCTGCCTGGCGCCGGGCCACGGCGAGGATCTCCCGCCACGAGGCGGTGTGGGGGTCGTCGACGTGCGCCACGAGCGAGCGGACGAGCGCCAGGTCGGCGGCCGTGTCGACGGTCCAGCGCTCCCCGCCCAGCGCCTGACCCGAGCTGAGGTTGGCCAGGCGGAACCGCTGCGGCCGCTGGAGGACGAAGCGGGTCACGTGCTCGCGGTCGAAACGATCCTGCGCCTCGGCAGCCACGGCCTCGAGCACATCCGCCCGCAGCACCTCCACGTCCAGCCCGTCCGGGAAGCTGCGCATCGGCGTGTTCCCGGCGTAGTCGGCCTCCGTCTCGCGCCGGAGCCGGATGGCGGCCTCGACGATGCCGGGGTCCAGCAGCGGGCAGTCGGCGGTGAGACGGACCACCTCGTCGGCGGGGTGGGCCGCCAGCGCCAAGCGGAAGCGCTCCAGCACGTCGTGCTCCGGCCCGAGCACGACCGTGGCCCCGAGGTGGTGGGCCACCTCGGCCAAGCGGTCGTCGCCGGGCCCGTCGGGGATGGCGACGACGAGGTCGTCCACCGCGAGCCGGGAGAGGCGGGCCAGCATCAGCTCGAGGAGGGACCGCCCGCCGACGTCGGACAGGACCTTCCCCGGCAGGCGCGTGGAGCCCATGCGGGCCTGGATGACGGCCAGCGTCCTCATCGGCCGGCCGCCTCTCGGATCTGGTCGGCGAGGCGGAGCGAGTCCAGGCCGGTCGTGGCGTCGACGGGTGGGCGGGCCTCGCCGCTCAGCCACTGCAGGAAGCAGCCCGCCTCCTCCCGGTACGAGCGGTCGATCGGTGCGGTCGCCAGCTCGGTGTGGAGGTCCTCGCCGTCCTCGACCTCGATCACCTCGCGCGCCCAATCGAGACGGATCGTCCCGTCTGTTCCGATCACCTCGATCCCTCGCCGGTAACGGCGACTGAGGTAGTCGAGCGACAGCTCCACCAGGGCACCGCTCTCGTGGCGCAGGAGCGCCTTCACGGTGTCCTCCACGTCGATGCCGAGGTCGCCGAGCTGCTCCATGCGCGCAGCCATCACCTCGAACCGCGGCCCGAGCAGCCACACGGCGAGGTCGAGCTCGTGGATGGCGTCCAACAGGATCCCGCCGCCCAGATCGGCCCGGGCCGAGTACGAGGCGCGGAAGTCGGTCCCGGGACGCCAGTCGGGGAGGTAGCTGCCGAACCACAGCCTGGCGGCGGTGATGCGGCCGATGCGACCGCCGTGGACGAGTCGCATCATCCGCCGGACCGGCGCGTGGAAGCGCAGGTTGTAGCCCACCATGAGCCGATCGCCGGCGGTCGCGATGCCGTTCGCTTCGGCCGTCGTGCGCGCGAGCGGCTTCTCCACCAAGGCCTGCACCCCGGCGGACACGGCCGCCCGGGCCTGGGCGGCGTGCTCGGAGGTGGGGCTGGCGATGACCACGCCGTCGTGGTCGGCCATCGCCCCGAGGTCGTAGGCGACCGGCGTGGCGCCGGTGACGGCGCCCGCCCGAGCAGGCTCGGGGTCGGCCACGCTCACGTCCGCACCGGCCGCGACGAGGTTGCGGGCGTGGCGGCTGCCGATGGAGCCGGCGCCGAGGACGAGGACCGACGGGTTCAAGGCTTCCCGCTCATGGCTCGCGGAAGACGGGGGAGACGGGAGGCCCGGTGAGCTTCGATCGCAGGTCCTCACCAGCCTCGATGGCCTGGAGGGCCCGGTCGAAGGTGGCCAGGGCGCCGTCGACGTCGCCGTCGGAGTGCTCGGCGCACACGAACATCGACCCGTTGAAGAGCTGGCCGTCCTCCAAGAAGCACTGCTGGACCCAGCTTCGGGCGATCAGGCCGGGGTCGTCCGGGAAGGTCACCACGGCTCGAGCAGGCTCCCCGCCGACCCTGACGCGGTCCTGGACCGCCCGGGTCTGCACGATCGTGCCCAATCCGTCCCGGAGGCGTCGGCCCAGGCGCTCGATGTGGGCGAGCGGCCCGCCGGTGGCGATCGCGTCGAGAACCGCCCGGGCCGCCGCGAGGGAGAGGGTCTCGCCGCCGTGGGTCCCGGAGACGAAGACCTCCTCGAAGCCGCGCATGACCTCCCAGGTGCCGGCGACCGCAGCCACCGGCATGCCGTTGCCGAGGGCCTTGCCGTAGCAGGAGAGGTCGGGTTGCACCTCGTAGCGCTCCCGGGCACCGCCCGGGGCCACGCGGAACCCGGTGATCACCTCGTCGAAGACCGAGATCGCTCCGTGCGAGCGACAGCTCTCGACGAGGCGCTGGAGGTCGCCGGGCTCCGGGACGTGGGCGCCGGACGGCTCGAGGACGACGGCGGCCACCTCGCCGCGATGGCGCTCCAGGAGGGCGTCGAGGTGATCGAGGTCGTCGGCCCGGAACGCGATGGTGAGATCGCTGACCGCCTTGGGGACGCCGGCGTCACGCGTCGTCGACCCGATGTACCAGTCGTGCCACCCGTGGTAGCCACCGACGAGGACGAGGTCGCGGCCGGTGCGAGCCCGCGCCACCCGCACGGCGGCGCTCGTGGCGTCGGAGCCGGTCTTGACGAACCGCACGGCCTCGACGCCGGGGCACATGGCCACCACCCGCTCCGCCACCTGGACCTCGAGGGGGTGGGGGAGGGTGAAGGTGATGCCCAGGTCCAGTTGGCGCCGGATCGCCTCGTTCACGCCGGGGTGGGCGTGGCCGAGGAGGACCGGCCCGAGCGCCATCGGCCAGTCGACGTACTCGTTGCCGTCCACGTCACAGACGTGGGAGCCCCGGCCGCTCACGAGGAACCCCGGCGCGGGGCCCTGGACCCACTGGGAGCTGGTCTTGGAGAGGGTCTGGGAGCCGAGCGGGGTGACCGCCGCAGCCCGGCGCTGCCACTCGGCGGAGCTGGGATGCGACGTCATCGGAGAGCTGTCTCCTGCGTTCCCCGGCTGCATCTGCGCTCGAACGTCCGAGCGGGCAGGCCGCGCTCGCACGCTGAGGCGGCGCTCACAGCGCTTCCTTCAGGGTGGCGACCACGTGGTCCTGTTCGGCCTCGTTGAGGTCCACGTACAGGGGGAGCGACAGCAGATGGCCGTAGGCCGCCTCGGTGCTCGGGTACGCATCGGGGTCGGCGCCGGCGGCGTACGCCGGGTGGTGGTAGATGGGCACGTGGTGCACCTGGACGCCGATCCCGCGGTTGCGGAGGTGGTCGAAGACACGATCCCGTTCCTCCACCCGGACGGGGAAGAGGTGACGAGCGTGGCTTCCCTCGGTGGGCTCCGGGGGAAGGATCACGTCGGCCTCGGCCAGGAGGCTCCGGTACCGGTCGGCGAGCTGGTTCCGCCGCCCGATGAAGCGGTCCAGCTTGCGAAGCTGGCTGGTGCCCAGCGCGGCGTGGACGTCCGAGAGCCGGTAGTTGAAGCCTGGCTCGTCGATCCGCGTGGCACCCGCGCCCTCGGCGGGAGCCGGGCGCAGGCCGTGATGACGGAACCGTCGCAACGCCTCGTCGAGGTCAGGGTCGTTGGTGGTCACCGCGCCGCCCTCGGCGGTGGTGATCGACTTCACGGGATGGAACGAGAACGTGGTCATGTCGCTGCGGGCGCAGTTCCCGACCGGTCCGTCGGCCGTCCGAGCGCCGAGCGCCTGGGCGGCGTCCTCCACGAGGACGCGCGGCCGGAAGCTGAGACGCCGGAGATCGACGGGCAACCCGGCGTAGTGCACCGCGATCAGGGCGTCGGCGTTCCCCGGCAGCGCCCGCGGGTCGAGGTTCAGGGTGTCGGGATCGATGTCCACGTAGCACGGCGTGGCACCCACATAGGTGGCGCAGGCCGCGCTCGCCGCGAACGAGAGGGGCGAGGTGGCCACCACGTCCCCGGGGCCGAGTCCGCTGACCGCGGCCGCGGCGTGCAGCGCCGCGGTCCCGTTGGCGAACGCCACTGCGAAGCGCGCCTCGACGGCGGCCGCGAGGGCCTCCTCGAACTCGTCCACGGCGGGACCGCACGTGAGACAGTCGCCCTTGAGGACCTGGACGACGGCCTCGATGTCGTCGTCGTCGACCGACTGGCGACCGTAGGGGATCACGCCACCAGGGCCCGGAGGTCGTCGGCCGAGATCCACTCGTCGTTGGTGTTGCTCGCGTAGACGAAGTCGTCCTCGAGCGGCTTCCCGTCGACCCAGGGGTTCTCCTCGGTCCACCAGGGGTGCTCGGGGAGGACCACGTAGGCGTCCTCGGTCTCCACCGCGTGGCGGGACTCGTCGGCGGTGAGCAGGACCTCGTGCAGCTTCTCGCCCGGGCGGATGCCCACCACGTCCCGGGGGACGCCGGGAGCGATGGCGTCGGCGAGGTCGACCACCCGCATGGACGGGATCTTGGGGATGAAGACCTCGCCGCCCTGGGCGTGCTCGAGGGCGTGGAGGACGAGGTCGACCGCCTGGGGGAGCGTGATCCAGAAGCGGGTCATGCGCTCGTCGGTGATCGTGAGCCGGCCCTCGTGCGCCTGCTGCTGGAACACGGGCACGACCGAGCCGCGGGAGCCGACCACGTTGCCGTACCGGACGCAGGCCATCCGTGTGTCGAACCCGGCGGCGTAGGCGTTGCCCTGCACGACGATCTTCTCGGCACACAGCTTGGTGGCGCCGTAGAGGTTGACCGGGTTGACGGCCTTGTCGGTGGAGAGCGCCACGACCCGCTCGACGCCGGCGTCGATGGCGCAGTCGACCACGTGCTGGGCGCCGAGGACGTTCGTCTGCACCGCCTCGAAGGGGTTGTACTCGCAGGCCGGGACCTGCTTCATGGCCGCGGCGTGCACGATCACGTCGACGCCCTGGCAGGCCCGGGACATCCGGGTGCGGTTGCGGATGTCGCCGATCATGTAGCGAAGCTGCCGGTCACCGAAGCGTTCCCGCATCTCGGATTGCTTCAGCTCGTCGCGCGAGTAGACGCGGATGGTGGCGTCGGGCCACTCCTCCACGGCCCGCTCCACGAACGCGTTGCCGAACGATCCTGTGCCGCCGGTGAGGAGGATGGTGGCGCCCGAGAGGTCCATGCGTACCCATCGGCACGCCTCGGGCGGACCATAGGCCGAACGGCCCACCAGCGCCGGTTTCTCTCTCGGTGGCAGCATCGGACGCGCCAGGTGGCGCACCGGCGCGGCCTGCGTGGCCGGGGACCGCAGAACGACGACCTAGGTGATCGCCAGCATCCGGTCGAGGGCCACCTTCGCCCATGCGGCGGTGTCGGGATCGACGGTGATCTGGTTGACGACCCGGCCGGCCACCAGCTCCTCCAGCACCCAGCACAGGTGGGCGGCGTCGATGCGGAACATCGTCGAGCAGGGACAGATGAGCGGGTCCAGCGACACCACCGTGCGGTCGGGGTGCTCGGCATCCAGGCGCTGCACCAGGTGGATCTCGGTGCCGACCCCGATCACCGACCCCGGCGGGGCGGCGTCGACGGCCTTGATGATGAAGTCGGTGGAGCCGACCTGGTCGGCCAGCTCGCACACCTCGCGTGAGCACTCGGGGTGGGTGACGACGATCCCGTCGGGGTGGTCGGCCCGGAACTGGGCCACGTGCTCGGGTTGGAAGCGCTGGTGGACCGAGCAGTGGCCGCGCCACAGCAGGAACGTGGCCTCCTTGCAGTCGGCCTCCTCGAGCCCGCCGAGCTCGTGGCGCGGGTCCCACACCCGCATGTCGGTCTCGTCGTAGCCCATGGCGTGGGCCGTGTTGCGGCCGAGGTGCTGGTCGGGGAAGAACAGCGCCTTGTCACCGCCCCGCCCGCCGCGAGCCAGGGCCCACTCCAGGACGGCGCGGGCGTTGCTCGACGTGCAGACCGCGCCGCCGTGCTCGCCGACGAACGCCTTGAGGGCGGCGGACGAGTTCATGTAGGTGATCGGGACGAGTCGCTCCACGTCGATCACCCGCTCGAGCGACTCCCAGGCCTCCTCGACCTCGTCGAGGTCGGCCATGTCGGCCATCGAGCAGCCGGCGTTCAGGTCGGGGAGGATCACCCGCTGGTGGTCCCCGGTGAGGATGTCGGCCGACTCGGCCATGAAGTGGACCCCGCAGAACACGATGAACTCGGCCTGGGGGCGTTCCTGGGCGAGCACCGACAGGCGGAACGAGTCGCCTCGGGCGTCGGCCCAGCACATGACCTCGTCGCGCTGGTAGTGGTGGCCCAGGATGAACAGCCGTTCACCGAGCGCGTCCTTGGCGGCCGCGATGCGGTCAGCCAGGTCCTGCGCGGTGGCGTCGACGAACCGCTCTGCGAGCGGCGCTTGCAGCCGGAGCATTGGGTTGTGACCCTCCCTGAGAGGAGCTCCGATTCTGAGCGGTGGGGGCAGCCCGGTCGCCTCGCCACGGGGATGTCGCTCTCGGAGCTGGATATGTCGCCGGAAACCGGGCCGACGTGAACCGCAGTGTATTGGGTTCCCCAGCCCGCAGACCGCGCGATTGCGGTTCGTAACCTGAGTGCACGATGCTCGAGCGACCGCCTGCGGGGACCGTGCCGGACGCCCCCGGCTCCTACCAGTTCAAGGATGCCCACGGCCGGGTGATCTACGTGGGCAAGGCCAAGTCGCTGCGGTCGCGGCTGAACAGCTACTTCCAGGACCCCCGCAACCTGCCGCCCCGCACGGCGCAGATGGTGGCCACCGCCGACTCGGTGGAGTGGATCCAGGTGGACAACGACGTGGCCGCCCTGATGCTCGAGTACAACCTCATCAAGGAGCACCGGCCGCGGTTCAACATCCGGCTGGTCGACGACAAGAGCTACCCCTTTCTCGCGGTCACAGTCGGCGACGAGTGGCCCCGGCCGATGGTGATGCGGGGTCGCAAGCGCAAGGGCGTCCGGTACTTCGGGCCCTTCGGGCACGCCTACGCCATCCGGGAGACGCTCGACCTGCTGCTGCGGACCTTCCCGCTGCGCACGTGCTCGGACGCCAAGTTCAGCCGGCACGAGCGCCAGGGCCGGCCGTGCCTGCTGTTCCACATCGAGAAGTGCAGCGGGCCCTGCGTCCGCGAGGTCGACCGCGAGACCTACGACTCCTACACGGGGGAGCTGCTGGCCTTCCTCGAGGGCGAGACCGAGCCGGTCGTCCGGCGGCTGCAGCGCGAGATGCGGGAGGCGTCGGAC
>Ga0299913_10004126_pt1 | contig 12114 bp, 12 predicted proteins | sample RVTome_9_FD_201360 | JGI IMG/M metagenome (GOLD analysis project Ga0299913, IMG submission 201360) | Soil microbial communities from uranium-contaminated site in the Upper Colorado River Basin, Wyoming, United States - RVT155D38 (version 2) ... | reverse complement strand
CGACTGGGAGGTCCTGCTCGGTGGCCTCACGGAGGGCATGGCCGACACCGCCGTCACCGAGTCGATCATCGATTTCCCGATGGGTACGCCCTTCTGGGACACGTTCACGGTCGAGCAGTGCCGGCATATCGTGACCGCGCTCGCCTCGATGGGCTACCACTACGACGGCCGATCCGGCTGGATCGACGGCCGGGTCCCGACCTACCGCGACCTCGCGCAGTCGCTCGCCGACATCGGGGTCGACCCACGGCGGGTCCGTGCCTGGCCGAACCAGCTCGAGATCTCCGCGCTGTTCGTCGGCGCACGGCCTGCGCCCGAGGAGCTCATCGCCGCGGCCGGTCCGGAGTACGCCGCCGAGGACGTGCGCGCGCTGCTCGGCGAGCGTGGCCCCGAGCTCGCGAACCTGTGGCTCGCGTGGGAAGCCATCCGGCCCGCGCTCCTCGCGGAGGACTCGCCCGGTGCCGGGCGGGGGTCCCTCTAGGTCGTCGAGCCTGCCTCGGCGGCCTCAGTGGGGTCGGGGGTCTCGTCGTCATCGTCGATGACGACGCTGTAGAACCCGTCCGCGTTCGCGACGCCGACCTCCTTGCCCTGGACCGCGGACCATTCACGGATCCACTTCTCGACCTCCGCGATGTCCTGGATCTGGCTCTCGTGACAGCGCAGGGCGTCGAGCTTTCGGTCGATCGTGGTCGAGATGTCGACGTAGGCGTTGGGCCGATGGGTCCAGAAGAGGTACAGCCGGCGCACCCGATGGGCTGCAAGGCCACCCCGCGCCATGGATGGGAACGCCATCGGATTCCGAGCCGCAGGGTAGACGGCGTCAGCAGCGGCCCAGCCGGCGGCGCGGTGATCCGTGTGGTTGACGCCCCCGTCTCGAGGGAAGGCGTTCTCCGGGTCGGTCGCCAGGACCGCGTCCGGGCGGAAGGTCCGAATCTCGCGCACGAGGTGCTCACGAAGGATGAGGTCGTTCACGAGCGCGCCATCGGGCATGTGCAGGAAGGTCACGCCCTCGTAGCCGACGACCTCCGCGGCGGCCCGCTGCTCGCGCTCGCGGAGCGCCGCGAGCTCGAGGGAGTCGATGTCGGGGTCCTCGCCACCCTGGTCGCCGCTCGTGCAGCACACGAGCCAGCCCGCGGAGCCCTCGTCGATCCAGCGTGACGCGGTCGCAGCCGGCCCGAAGTCGGCGTCATCGGGGTGCGCGGCGATGACCATGAACCGCTGCGGGCGCCAGGCGTGCACCTCGGCCCTGGTCATGCGTCGCTCCGGGTCACGACGCGCGGGCCGCTCGCTCCTCGCCGAGCGCCTCGAGGACCTCGGCGGCGTGGCCGTCCGCCTTGACCTTCGGCCAGGCGCGAGCGATTCGGCCATCGGGGTCGATCAGGAAGGTCGACCGGATGATGCCCATGTACGTCCGGCCGAGCGCGGTCTTCTCGCCCCACGCGCCGTACCGGTCGATGACCTCGCGCTGGGGGTCGGTCAGGAGCGTGAACGGCAGGTCGAACTTCTGGCGGAACCGCAGATGGCTCGCGGCGCTGTCCTTGCTGACGCCCCAGACGTCGGCGTCGGTCGCGGCGTAGAGCTCGTCGAGGTCGCGGAACTGGCAGGCCTCGGTGTTGCAGCCCGGGGTGTCGTCCTTCGGGTAGAAGTACAGGACGGTCCAGCGACCGCGCTGCTCGGCCAGGCGATGGACCGCGCCGGTCTCGTCCGGAAGCACGACGTCCGGCGCGATGTCACCGACCCGGGGCATCGCAGGCGCCTCGGCAGTCATCGGCGGAGATTAGCAGGGGTCTCGATCACGAGAAGCCGGCCGGATCCCACCGAGACGCGCGCGGTCGGAGCGATCCGCACGTTCGACAGGCCCCTCGCGCGGCCGAGGATCAGCGTCTCGCGCTTGAGCGGATAGTGCAGGCCGTGCGTCTCGACGTCGCGGGCCGATTCACCGAGCGGGACGAGCGAGACCAGGTCGCCGACCCGGCCGCTGAGCTCCCGCGCGCCAGGCTGCCCGCGATCGTCCGGGCCGACGAGGAGCGAGATCCGGGCGCCCGCCTCGTCGTACAGGCGCGCCTCGCGGTGCTCGAGCGCGGGGTGCTGCAGGAGGGCCACGTTCGAGATCGCGTGGTCGACGCGCGCGCCCCCGAGCCCCCCGAGGATCGTCACCAGGTCTGCGCCCGCAGCGATCGCGGCGAGGAGCGCGAGCTCGGTGTCCGATTCGTCCTTGTCGACAGCCACCCGATCGATCTCGACGCCCGCCGCCGCGAGCGCCGCGAGATCCGCGGGCGCCGTCGAGTCGCCGTCGCCGACCCATCGATCCACGGTCAGGCCGAACAGGGTCGCGTGCCGCAGACCGCCGTCCGCGGCGACGACGAAGGCAGCGCCCTGGTTCCAGCCCGGCCATGCCTCGTCCAGGACGGCGCGCGTCGGAACCGCGCCATCTGCGAGGACCACGGCATGCAGGCGCGGCGGCTCCATCGTCAGGCGGGCTCGGCCGGCGCACGTGTCGGCGCGAGGAGCGCGTCGACGAACTCCGCGACGCCCGGGTAGACCTCGCTCGCGCCAGCGGCGATGAGCTCGGCCCGCGATCCGATGGATGACTCGATCCCGACGCCCAACGCGCCAACGGACCGCGCCATCCGCATGTCGTCCGGCACGTCGCCGACGTACCGCGCCGTGGCGACGCGCTCGGCCCGGTCGAGCTGGCGCAACGCAAGGAGCAGGGGGTCCGGGTGCGGCTTCGTCGCGACATCGTCATTGCCGAAGACCCGCACCGGCAGCAGGTGGCCGATGCCGAATCGCTCGAGCTGGCGCTCGACGACATCGCTGTGGCCCGCGGTCACGAGGCCCATGACGTAGCCCGCGTCGGCCAGGTGCCGGAGCGACTCGGAGATGCGCGGCAGGAGCGCCGCGGTATCGGTCCCGGCGTACAGCGCGAGCCAGCGCTCGCCGGCGGCGTCGAGCGCGTCGTCGGGGACGCCCAGGCGCTGGTACATGAGCCGCCAGTCGGGCACGTACGCCGCGCGATAGCGCTCGTCGTCGAATGGCAGGCCGTACTCTTCGAGGACCCGCAGGTTGGCGTCGAAGATCGCCGGCAGCGAGTCGACGAGCGTCCCGTCCCAGTCGAAGATGATCGCATCCATGGGTTCGATCCTAGCCGTGCAGCCGCTGCTATCCTCGCCGTCGTGCCCACCGCCCTGGAGCACCCAGCCGTCCTCCGGGTGCTCGATACCGCAGCCCGGAAGGGCGTCACCCTGGAAGTCACCGTGTTCCCCGACTCGACGCACACCGCCGACGAGGCGGCCCGCGCAGTCGGGGCGGAGCTGAACCAGATCGTGAAATCGCTCGTGTTCGTGTCCGCTCGTGAGGACGGCGAGCTCGAACCGATCGTGTGCCTCGTGTCGGGCGCCGACCGGGTCGACCTCGAGCGGCTCGCCGCGGTCATCGGTCGGCGCGACATCCGACGGGCGACGGCGCGCGAGGCCGACGAGCTGACCGGCTTCACCATCGGCGGGATCCCGCCCTTCGGCCACACGCAGCGGACGCGCGTGATCATGGATCCAGAGCTCGGTCGCTACGCCGTCGTGTGGGCCGCGGCCGGCCTGCCGACTGCCGTGTTCCCGGTCGAACCCGCGACGCTGCGGATGCTCTCGGACGCCCACGTCGCGCCGATCGCCGAGCAGCCACCGGTCGAGCGAGCCTCCTGACCGCCGAGCCCCGCGACGCCACGGTCGCGTACCCGGGTGGGCTGCGCGCGCGGTGGCGATGGGGCGGCTCCGGCCAGTCCGCAGCCGTCTTCGCGCTCTCGGAGTTCGGCGGGAGCCTGCTCGATCTCGGTCCCGAGGTGTCCGCGGACCCGGACGCGCTGTGTCGCGCCGAGCTTCGCGTCGACGGCCCAGCCGGTGCGTGGACGCTTCGGCTGGCCTCGACGATCAACGACGAGCCGGCCGCCCAGCACTGGGACACCGCGGGCCAGCTCGTCGTGAAGTACGGATTCCATGCCTACGGGGTCGACGCCCGGACGGGCGCGCTGCGCTGGAGCCACCGCTCTGCGACGCCGCTCCTGGCCGTGTTCGCGTCGTCGCGGCTTCGGCACGTCCTGCTCCAGGCCGAGCTGGAGACGTTCGCCGTCGAACCGGATGGCACGGTCGCCTGGCGGATCGCTCACACGGACGTCGTCGTCGAAGCGGCGATGGTCGGCGGACGGCTCGTGCTGACCGCCTACGGCGGCGGCGTCAACGCGGTCGATCCGGCCACGGGGCGCGCCGCGGGCTGAGGCGGATTGTGGAGCGGTCGTGGACAACCACGGCCGGTTCCAGGAATCTCGTGGACAGCTGGCATTGACTGCGCCATGCACGCGGCCCTAGCGTAGATATCAGCCCGGAGGGGCCGAGCGACACTAACGGCAGAGATCGCATCAACGCCCACGTGTCGGGTAGGTTCCTCCGGGCCCTTTCATGTCGCGGACCTATGATCCCGGCGTGATCCCCCTGGTCCTCGCCGTCGCGGGTGCGCTCGCCCTCGGCGTCGCCGCCGCGATCCTGCGGAGCTTCGGACCGCGGTACCGCGTCGGGCGGCTCCTCGCCGTCGCACCGCGCGTGAGCGTTGCCGAGGCGGTTCGGATGGCCGAGGCCGGCGAGACGGCCTACGTCCGCGTCGACGGCCGGATCGACAGCGACGACGAGTTCGAGGACGCCGACCATCGCCCACTCGTGCTGCGCCGGACAACCCTCAGGTGGCGACGACCCGGTGGGCGCGGGTCGTGGGTGACGCTCGACGAAGCCACGGAGCAGGTGGGCTTCGTCGTCCGGGAGGGCCTCGACGAGATCAGCGTCGCGACGCCCGAGCTGGCCGGCGGCCTGGTCGTCGTGCCTCAGGTGCGCCGCGGCCCGGCGGGTGACCTCGGTGATGGCGCGCCGGCAGGCGTCCCGGCAGATGCCGACGTGACGCACACGGTCGAGCAGGTGTCCAGCGTCGAGCACGCCACCGTCGCGGGCGTGCCGCGGCGCGGGACCGATGGCAAGCCGGTCATCGGCGCCGGCCTGGGCCGGCCGTTGCTCCTCACGACCCTCGAGCAGGACGAGGCGATGCGCATGCTGACCGGCGGCGCGACCGGACGGGCACGCCTCGCCATCGCCTGCCTCGTCGCCGGTGCGGCGCTGCTCGGCGGTGCCACGATCTGGTTCGTCCTCGATGCGCTGCTCGGCAGCGGTGTCGCGGTCACCGTCGCGGCGTCGCCCGACCCGACCCTTCGCCCCGGCGGCGACACCCGCACTCCCGGCTCTGGTCCGGGCTTCGTCGGGGAGCCGATGCTGGCGATCCTCGGCGTGCTCGCCCTCGGTGTCGGCGCGCTCCTCGCGACCCTCGCGTACGTTCGACTCAGCGGCGGTCGGGGCTCGACCGGGACTGGACCCTGACGGCCGGGCTGAGTCGCGCCAATCGGGTCGATTCCCCGAGCGTTTAGGCACCCCGAACGGCCGTTGGTACTTTCGACCCATTGGAAAGAAATGTGAGGTAGATAGTCTCGCGGCCGGAACTTCACGAATCCTGCCGGGAGCCTCATTGTCCAAGGTTGATCTGCTCCATCCGCGACCGCTCGACGCGAACCTCACCGTCACGCGGGCCGCGGAAGTGCTGGGCGTGCACGCGAACACGGTCCGAGCCTGGAGCGACGCCGGGCGCCTGCGTTACTACCGGATCAACCCGCGCGGTGACCGGCGCTACCGCATGGGCGATCTCCAGCGGTTCCTGGCTGCGAGCGACGCCACCCTCACCCTTCCGCCGATCGAGCAATTCGACGAGCGGTCGCCGGCCGGCCGCCGCCGCGGCGCGGTCGTGGCGCTCGAGGACCACCAGGCGATGCTCGATCTGGTCGGCCAGCTGTCGTCGATCAGCGGGTCGGCCATCCGGGACGCGCTCGCGAGCCCGGACGCGCCGCTCCAGGCCGCGGTCGAGGCGATCCGCGAAGCGTTCGGCGCCGGCCACGTCTCGGCCTGGCGTACCGAGGACGCCCGGCTCGCTCCGGTCGCGGTCGCGGGCCCGTCCGGTCAGGCGCCGGTCAAGCTCCCGAGCACCTACGGCGTCCTGGGTGCCGCCCTGGCCGATCCGTCGAGCGTGATGGACGCCGACCCGCGCGAACACCTGTCGGCAACGAACCGGCCGGGCCGCGAGGTCGCCTGCGCGATCCCCGGCGACGCCGAGCCGTGGGGCGTCCTCCTGCTCGTCTGGGGCCGGCCCGATCCACCGACCGAGTCGGAGCGGGAGCTGCTGAGGGTCGCGGCAACGTCCGTCGGGAGCATCGTCCGGGCTGCCTCGTCGGCCGCCGACGTCGCCCATCAGCTGCAGCGTGCCGACGCGCTCCGGCGTGTCACCGGGGACATCGGCAGCCGGCTCGACCTCGACGAGATCCTCAACCGCCTCGCCGACCACGTGCAGGTGCTGTTCGCAGCGGATCGCGTCGCCGCGTTCCTGTTCGAGGCGGACGGCACGCGGCGGATGGCTGCATCGCGCGGCCTGTCGCGCTCCTGGATCACGGCGGTCACCAGCATCGAGGGCACGACGCTCGGCACGACCGCGATCACCGCCCGCCGGCCCGTGTTCTCGGTGCACTACCGCGACGACCCACGTGCCGGCAACCTCCGCGCCGCCGTCGTCCAGGAGGGCTTCGACACCGTCTGCATCGCGCCGCTCCTCGACGGCGACAACCCCGAGCCGCTCGGGATCCTCGGGGCGTACCACGACGAGCCACATCCCTGGACCGACGACGAGCTCGAGACGATGGGCGCGCTGGCGACGCAGGCGACGGTCGCCATCAAGGCGGCCCGGAACTACGCGCAGCTGGCATCCTGGGCGGCCCAGCTCCAGTCGATCCAGCAGCTCGGCGCGCGACTCAGCCGCCTGACGCGCGTCAAGGAGATCGGCGAGGCGATCGCGACCGAGCTCCGGCAGCTCATCGACTACCACAACGTCCGGGTCTACCGGCTGTACGGCGAGGAGCTCGTGCCGGTGGCCATGCAGGGCCGCGTCGGCGAGTACGAGGACGAGACGCCGGAGCAGCTCAAGGTCCAGTTCGGGGCCGGGATCACCGGCTGGGTCGCCAAGCACCGGGTCGCACAACTGCTCGACGACGCGTCCGCCGACGAGCGGGCCCAGACCATCCCGGGCACCGAGGACGACCTCGACGAGTCGATGCTCCTCGCGCCGATGCTGTTCGAGGACGAATGCCTCGGCGTGCTCGTGCTCTCGAAGCTCGGCCTCCGCCAGTTCGGCGCCGACGACCTCCGGCTGCTCGAGATCTACGCAAGCGTGGCGGCGCACGCGATGTCGAACGCCGACGCGACGGAGCGGCTGCGCGAGCAGTCGGCCGCCCTCGAGCAGAAGGTCCGCGGCCAGCGCGAGCTCCTCCAGATCACCGAGTCGATCCTGACGACGCTCGACCCGCCGGTGCTCCTCGGGACGATCGCCGACCGGCTCGGCGACCTCATCGGGTCGGATAACGTCTCGATCGAGCTGGTCGACCAGCTCACGGGGCAGCTCACGCCGGTCATCGCACGGGGCGTCGACGCGGAGTACTACCTGCAGCCGTGGAACGCGGGCGAGTCGGGCATCGCCACGTGGGTCCTCGAACACAACGACGCGGTCCGCATCGTCGACGAGTATCACGACGACCGGATCCTCCAGCCGCCGACCGGACCCGTCCACGGCAGCATCGTGTGCGTGCCGCTCCGCGCGCGTGACGGCGCGATCGGGGTGCTGACGCTCGAGCGCCTCGGCGAGGGCCGCGTGTTCAGCGACGACGAGTTCGAGCTGGTGCAGCTGTTCGCTGCACAGGCGTCGATCGCGCTCCAGAACGCCGAGGTCCACCTGGCTGTCCGCCAGCGAGCCCAGATCGACGTCCTGACAGGGCTGCTCAACCACGGTACGTTCGTCCAGCACATGGACGCGCTGATCACCGCGGCCGAGCCGTTCAGCCTCGTGATGCTCGACCTCGACCACTTCAAGCCGGTCAACGACTCGATGGGCCACCAGGCCGGCGACCGGCTGCTCAAGCAGGTCGCCCAGGCGATCGTCGCGGCGAGCCGCGATTCGGACCGGGTCTTCCGCTACGGCGGCGACGAGTTCGTCGTGCTCTTGCCTCGGACCGCCGGCGACCAGGTCGGACCGATCGCCGAGCGGGTGCGGGCGGCCGTGAACGGTGTCGTCCAGCACAGCCTGGAGTGGCACGGCAAGGCCCGGTCGCTCGACGCGTCCGCCGGAACCGCGTCGTACCCGGTGGACGGCGTCGCCGCTGACGAGGTGCTCCTCGCAGCCGACCGGGCGCTGTTCGTCGCGAAGCGGGCCGGCGGCGGCCGGGTCGCCGCCGCGTCCGAGGGCCATGCGCTCGCCGGCGAGTTCACGCTTCAGCCCCCGACGCCGATCGACGCGCTCGCGAGCCCTGCGAACTGAACGCGCCGTGACCGTCGCGCCGGGGGGCCGTCGCGCGTCACAGCTGGCGCGATGATCTACGAACCGCCACAGCGTGTCCGGCCCCGCCGGCCACGCTCCGCCCTCGACTCGCCCATCCTGGCCGGCGCGCTCGTCCTGGTGGTGGCCGGGATCGTCGGTGCGATCGTGCTCGTGCCCGGCCTCGTCCCGTCGTTCGGACCGGGGCCCGGCCAGAGCACCATGGCGGGGCTGCCCACCGCGTCGCCCGCAGGGCCGACACCGGTGCCGACCTTCGCCCGGCCCACACCGAGCCCCGCGCCAACCTTCCGCATGTACCGTGTCAGGGTCGGCGACACGCTCAACGCGATCGCAAGGCGGTTCGGAACGGACGGGCGATCGATCGCCTGGTGGAACCGGGGCTTCTACCCGTCGCTCGACCCGGAATCCTCGGACTACGACCCCAACACGATCCGGGTGGGCTGGGTGCTCGTCCTGCTGCCCGACGCGACCGTCGATGACGAGAACCCGCCCGCGCCGATCGGCACGCCGCGCGAGACGCCGCGCTAGACGCCGGGCGCTAGAGCCGCCCCGCGGCGATCACCCGCTGGAGGAACTGCCGCGTCCGCGGCTCGCTCGGCTCGGCAAACAGCTGTGCCGGCGGTCCTTGCTCGAGAACCCTGCCGCCATCGAGGAAGCACACCCGGTCGGCGACGTCGCGCGCGAAGCCCATCTCATGGGTCGCGATGACCATCGTCATGCCGCCGGTCGCGAGCTCGCGGACGAGGTCGAGCACTTCGGCCACGAGCTCCGGGTCGAGGGCGCTCGTGATCTCGTCGAGGAGCAGGAGGTCCGGCTGCATCGCCAGCGCCCGGACGATCGCGACGCGCTGCTGCTGGCCGCCCGACAGCCGGTCCGGGTAGTCGAGGCTCTTCTCCTCGAGGCCGAACCGCCGGAGAAGTGACCGCCCGGCGTCCTCCGCCTCCGCGCGCGACGTGCCCAGGACCTTGCGCGGCGCGAGCGTGATGTTGTCGAGGACGCGCAGGTGCGGGAAGAGGTTGAACGACTGGAACACGATCCCGATCCGCCGCCTGACGCGGTCGACGTTGACTCCGGGCGCGGTGATGTCCTGGCCACCGAGCTCGACCCGACCGGCGTCGATCGGCTCGAGCAGGTTGATGCACCGCAGCAGCGTCGACTTGCCACTGCCTGACGCGCCGATCAGGCAGACCACCTCGTGCTGGCCGACCTCGAGATCGACGTCCTCGAGGACCGTCAGCTGACCGAACGACTTGCGGAGCCCCGCGACGCGCAGCACAAGCTGGACGGGGTCGGTCACGCCCGGGCTCCTGCGGAGCTGGCCGCACGGTCGCGCGCGATCAGCCAGTCCGTGATTCGGGTGAGTGGCAGGGTGATCAGGAGGAACAGCAGGGCGACTGCCAGGTACGGTGTGAAGTTGAAGTTGGCGGACTCCTTGACCTGGGCGATTCGGAAGACCTCCGCAACGCCGATGAACGACACGAGCACCGTGTCCTTCTGGAGGCCGATGAAGTCGTTCAGGAGCGGCGGGATCACGCGCCTGACGGCCTGCGGCAGGATGACGTAGCGCATCGACTGCGCTCGCGTGAGGCCGAGCGACCGGGCGGCCGCTTCCTGGCTCGGATGGATCGACTCGATGCCCGCGCGATAGACCTCGGACACGTAGGCGGAGTACACGAGCGTGACCGCCACCACGGCCCACACGAACGGCTCTGAGGGCACGCCGGGGATGCGCAGGCTGGGAATCCCGAGCCCGAGGACGAAGATCACCAGCACGCCTGGAAGCGCCCGAAAGATGTCGGCATAGGCGATCGCGAGGAGCCGGATCGGGAAGAAGATCGGGCCGGGCAGGCTGCGGAGCACCGCGATCACGAGGCCCAGGACGAGGACGAGAACCTCGGCGATGAGGAACAGCTGAACGTTGATCCGCAGCGCCCAGGCGAGGTCCGGCAGCGCGTCGGCGAAGAGGTCGGGGTCGAGGAACGACGCCTGGAAGTCCGGCCAGTTCGGGGCGTTGACGATCCCCCAGCCGAGCAGCCCGAAGACGGCCAGCGTGCTGGCGAACGCGGTCCAGCTGGCTCGCCGCCCCATGGCGGCGCCTTCCCTATCGGTTACTGCAGCTCGGGAGCGCCCTGCCCGGCGATCCAGTCGTTGCGAATCGCGTCGAGCGTGCCGTCGGCCTTCAAGGCCGCGAGGGCGACGTTCACGCAGGCCGTCAGCGGGCTGCCCTTGTCGAGGACGATGCTGAAGTGCTCGACATCGGCACCCGCAGGCGTCGGCAGCGAGCCGACGATGACGCCGTCGTCGAGCTGGGCGTCACGCATGTAGAACGTGGTCGGCAGGTCGGCGACGAGCCCGACGATCTGGCCATTTCCGAGTGCCCGCAAGGCGGCATTCATGGAGTTGTACGCGCGGGGCTCCGGCGTCGGCTGGATCTGGTCGGTGATGTACTCGAAGCTCGTCGTTCCGACCTGCGAGCCGAGCCGGTACTCCTTCAGTCCGGCGACGGTCGTCACGTTGGCGATGGCCGTGCCCTCGATGGCGATGACCGCCTGGTTGAGGTCGAAGTAGCCGTCGGACAGGTCGACTCGTTCCGCGCGCGCCGGCCGATACGACACCTGGGTCAGATACATGTCGAAGGTCTTGGGACCCGGTTGGATCGCCGTGTTGAACGGCGCTACGACCCAGGTGACCTCCTCGCGCAGGAAGCCGAGCTCCTCGGCGACTGCGTACGCGGTCGCGCTCTCGAGGCCCTTGCCGTTCGGTGGCTGGCCGAGCTCCCACTCGGAGTCCTCGGGATTGGGGTCGTCCGGGATGTAGTACGGCGGGAATGCCGGGTTATCCGCGCCGACGACAAGCGTCCCCGCCGTGAGCGTCTGGAGGCTCTCCTTGGCGCAGGCATCCTGCGTCGGTTCGGCCGTCTCGACCGGTGCGAGGCTTCCTGCTTGCGTGGGCGCGGCCGAGGCCGGGCTGCTGGGGGCGGTGGTCGGGCCACCGGGGCCACAGGCAACGAGCAGCAGCGAGACGACTCCGAGCGTGACGATCCGCAGGCGCGCCATGGGTGTCCTCCTCTTGAGCCGCGGAGTGTACGTCAGGCGCGGTGGATACCGATTCGCGCCCCCGCGCTGACGCCGAGCCGGCGCGCGGCGTTGCCGCTGGACTCCGCGATGGCCAGCGCCCCGCTCGAGTCCTCGTACGCGAGCAGCTCGCCGGTCTGCGCCTCCCCGAACGTGCGCGACCAGCGCACGGCGATGCGCTCCTCCGATGTGCGCTTCTGCAGCGTGACGGCGAGCCGCGTGCCCGGCTCCACGGGCCCGAGCGCCGCCGCGAGTTCGGCCATCCCTCCGGCCAGGCGGAGATTGCCGAACGAGTCGACATAGACCACCTCGGTCGCGAGGTGGCCCTCCGATGCGGTGGCCGTGGCTGTGGCGAGCTCGACCAGCGTCGCGCGATCCACCTCGGGACCGACGTCGGCGAACGGCGCGCCGGTTGCCAGGTGGGCAGCGGCCGGCGCGAAGATGTCGCGGCCGTGGAAGGTCGAGCTCGCGCTCGGGAGCAGCCACGAGCGGCTCTCGATGGACCGCGCCTCGGACACGCCACCGAGCCGGCGCGCGGCCGGGAGCAGCAGCCCGTTGTCCGGGCCCACGAGGACGTCGCCGCGCG
>Ga0299913_10004125_pt1 | contig 12115 bp, 8 predicted proteins | sample RVTome_9_FD_201360 | JGI IMG/M metagenome (GOLD analysis project Ga0299913, IMG submission 201360) | Soil microbial communities from uranium-contaminated site in the Upper Colorado River Basin, Wyoming, United States - RVT155D38 (version 2) ... | reverse complement strand
TCGGTAGATGTTGAGGCGGGCGGTCAGTCTCGGGTTGGGGGGCAGCGCCTCGACGTCCTGCCATGCTCTGGTTCGATCCAGGATGAGCCGGCAGGTCTCGGCGAGCGACATGCTCTGGGTCTCGACGAGGAGCTCGCGGTACGTGTCGTGGAATCGATCGAGTCGTTTGCGCGCCTCCGCAGACAGACCGTCGATCTGGTCGAGCGACTCGATGGCCTCGATGAGTGTGACCGGCTCCGGCTCCTCTGCGTCAGGCTCCTCTGGCTTGTTGGCTGCCAGCCATCCGGTGAGCACGGCGAGGTCTGCGATGCCCAGTCGGTACCCGCTCCCGAACAGGATCTGGGCAAGGGCTGTCGAATCCTCGGGGTTCTGCAGCACGGAGAGCCACGCCCTGAGCAGGGCGATCTCGGGCACCGAGAGAAGCCCTCCGACATTGGCCACCTCCAGGGGAATGTCGTGTCGACCCAGGACGTCGATCACAACGGCGAAATCCTTGTTCTTCCTGAACAGGACGGCCATGTGGGACCAGGGGACCCCACTCTCGTGGAGGGCTTCGAATTGCCTGGCGATCCACTCGGCCTCGGAGAGGGCATCTTGTCCCCAATAGGTGAACACCTCTGTGTCCAGGTCGTCGGCCGCCTCGAGCGCGTCCGCGGCCGAGTTGGCCTCCAGACGGATCTCGTTGGCGATCTCGAGGATCCCGGGGCCGGAGCGGCGATTGAGGGTGAGGCTGGTGTCGTGGGCCGGTGCTCCCTCCGCGGTGGGGAAGTGGTCGACGAAGTCCTCGAAGTTCTGTGCGGAGGCTCCCCGCCACTCGTAGATCGTCTGGTCCTCGTCACCGACCGCGATCACCGGGAAGCCGTTCCCGAAGATGGTGGTCATGAGGACTCGTTGGGCCGGGTTGGTGTCCTGGTACTCGTCGAGGACAACCACCCGATATCGGTCCCGGATGGTTCCGGCGAGAGCGGGGTGGGCCTGCATGAGACGTGTGGAGAGGGTCACCAGATCGGAGTAATCGACGACCCTGAGCTCTCTCTTCGCTGCGTTGTAACCAACCAGGGTCTGCGCGATCTCCACCCTCTCCGCCCAGACCTCGTCTCCGGCATGGATCACGCTCGCCCTGAGCAGGTCCTCAGGTCCCGACAGGTGATCGCCGAGTTGGTCACCCAGCTTGCGGATCCTGTCGAGAGTGCCCCGATAGGTCATGTCGAGGAGGTCGTGAGGGGCACTGAAGAACACGTCGCGAATCAACTGCCTGGCGAAGGTCGGGGTGATGATCCCCGAGCGCGTGTCGACGTCGGCGAGGGGCCCGTACTCGGAGAGGACCTGTGCGGCGAAGCCGTGATAGGTGTGCACTTCGACCTGGCGAGCCGGGTCGACCGAGTCGGGGAGCAGGTTCGACACCTTCTCGGCGAGCTCTGCAGCCGCCTTGTTGGTGAACGTCATCCCGAGGATGCGCTCCGGTGCGATGGCGTGGTTGGCGACGAGATTGGAGATGACCATCGCCACCGTCGTGGTCTTGCCCGTGCCGGCGCCGGCTCGGACCCGGATCGATGTCGGCCCGAGATCGAGAATCGCTTGCTGTTCGGGGGTGGGCTGGAGAGTCACGGTAGGAATGCTCCCCGGCCTTCAGGCCATGCCGGGCAGGAGCGCCTGAAATCACAGTGCTTGCAGGCACCTCCCACCCTCGGCTCCCACATCTCCTCGCCGATGGATCGGGTGATCTCCTCCATCTTCTGGGTCACGTCGGGGAGTTGGTGGAGGGCGAGATCTCGAGTGGTGACGCTCACCGAGTCGTACCGGGGATACCACATCTCCGAAGCGACCACCTCTCCACGCCCTTGCCGGACCGCCAGTGCATAGAACGCCAGTTGGATCGACTCGGCCGCCTCGCCTCGGGTGAGGGGCCTCGTCCCCGACTTGTAGTCGATGACGCGGAACCCTGCCTCGGTCTGTTCCAGCCGGTCGATCCGCCCGATCCAGCGAACGCCCCCGATGTCGGACTCGACGTCGAGCTCGACCTCCACGGGCACACCTTTGCCGGGCCAATGTCGATAGAGCTTGGTGAGCATCTCGACAGCCTTCCGCTTCCATGCGTCGTCGAGCTCGGGCGTGCCGAAGTCGGCTTCCTCCCAGGCTTGTTCGACGATCTCCAGCACACGCTCGAGGTCGGCATGGCGGGCGCCGGTGCCGATCACCTCGCCCTCGGCACCTTCCAGGACATCGTGCACGAGTTGCCCGAAGTGGGCGTAGACGCTGGATGAGTCGCCGAGTCGGAGACGTCGTTGCAGCACGTATCTCCGCGGGCAGCTCTGATAGGCGTCCGCCTGGCTGGGGGAGAGACGGAACACATCCCCCAGCACCGGGCGGTCAGGCCCGGGCTGAACCGCGCCGGCGAACGAGGCGGGATCCCACCATGGGCGGGAGGGGCGGCCCAAGACCTTGGCGGCAGCGAGTCGCTTCGGCGTGGCGGTCCCTGCGTCGAGGAGCTCGCGGCGCAACCTGGACTCCGCTTCCAGGACCGTGATCGGGTCGCGTTCGAAGTCGCCCGGGGCTCCGAGAGGGTCTCCGCCGGCGGCCGCGGTCAAGAATCGCGATGGTCTCCCTTCTCCTTGGTCGACGCCGGCCCCGGTGGCGGTCCAGACCACCCGAAGACGTGCTCGCGTCATCGCGGTGTAGGCGAGACGCATCTCCTCTTGGACCTGAAAGAGATGTTGGGCCTCGGGATCGACGGTCCGCTCCGGAGAGAGCAGCTCCGGACGGAGCATCCGTCGGCTTCGTCGCAGGTCCGGGAAGACTCCCTCCACCGCGTTGGCGATGAAGACGACTGCAAATTCGAGGCCTTTGGCCTGATGAAGGGTGGTGAGTGTCACCCGGTTGTCGTCGGCGCGATGCGAAATGAGCGGAGTCGCCTCGTAGTCGTCCTCGTCGACCAGCTCGAAGAACCGCTCCAGGGTCACGTCGGGGTCCCGCTCTGCCTGTCTCCCCAGCATCTGTCCAAAGGCAGTCCAGGCCCGTCGCCACTCGGAGCGCTGCCGGTCGGCGACGATGTCGGCGATCCCGTCGAGTCGCGTCCAGACCTCCCAGAACCCGTCGGAGGCGCCGATTTCGCGGGCCCAGGCCGCGTCGGAGAGCAGGTCGATGAGCCCGAGCTTGTCGGGAAGGTGATCGGCGATCAATCGATCCCAACCATCCCCCCGGTGGCGCCGCCTCCGCGAGATCTCCCGCTCGAGACCTACGGAGATGCCGAACAGGGGGCCGAGGAGCAAGCGACGCATCGACCGGTCTGCGGTGTCCGACTCGACGGGAGACGCCTCATCCATCGCCCCGCCCCTCGTCGCCGCCAAGACGAGATCCTGGACGAGGCGTATCGCCGGATGGTCGACGAGACGCGAGTCGGGAGGGTCGTGAGGAATCGACCGCCGATCGAGAGCTCGGGACAACTCTGGGAGCAGGGTCCTCTTCGACCGGACCAGCACTGCGATCTCGGAGGGGTCTGTTCCCTCCACTCTCATCAGATGCTCGACTTCGCGCGCGATCCACTCCGCCTCCGCCGTCTCCTGGTCGAAGACGTACACCTCGGAGCGGCCCTGATGGGGCGCAGGCACCACCGGGCCCGCCGAGCCGGGGAGATCCCCGCCCGAGACGACCCTCACCGCGGCGTCCATGATCTCCCGTGGTACCCGAAAGCTCTCCGCGAGCACGATGCGACGGGTCCCGGGGACGTCCGAGAAGGCGGCGACGTTCCGCACCTCGGCGCCGCGAAAGGAGAAGATCGATTGATATGGGTCGCCGGCGACGGTGAGATTGCCGTGCTGCTCCGCGAGCAGTTCCGCCATCCTCGCCTGGGCGGGCGTGGTGTCCTGGAACTCGTCGACGATCACGTAGCGGAAGTCTTTGGCGAGCTCGCGACCCTCGTCGCTCTCCAGTGTCTCCACCGCGCTGGTCAGCAACACGCCGTAATCGGTTCTCTCGATCTGATCGAGACGATCGAGGTAGCGCTGGTAGAGATCCGGGAGTCCTCTCCAATCTGCCCGCTCCTCGGCCCGCTCGGCCAGGTCACGAGGGGAGAGGAGACGCTCCGAGCAGCGGAGCAGGAAGTCGGCGACTTCCGCCGAGAAGGCGTGGCTGTCGAGGATGCCGCGGTAGATCACGGGCCAGCGGCCCGGGTCTTCCTCCCGGAGGATCTGGCGGACCAGCCCGACCTGCTCGGGTGTGGTCAGTGGGATGGGGCGACGGCCGCCGGTGACCGCCTCGATGAGTCGGATGGCCAAGGAGTGGAATGTGGACACGTCGACGGGGACGCCAGTGGTCCCGAGGCTGCGCTCTATGCGCTCTCTCAGCCGTGCGGTTGCCCGACGGGAGAAGGAGAGGACGACCACCTCGGGTGGGCTCGCCTTGTGGTCCTCGATGATCCGGGTGACCCGGCGGATGAGGAACTCTGTCTTGCCGGTGCCGGGCCCGGCGACGACGATCTGGCGGCCCTCGGCGTCGCCGAGTGCGGCGGGCCATTCATCGGGTCTCAGTCGTACCTGATCCATTCCCCCCACGATCGTAGGACTCAGGCGGCGGCGGGCATCGATGTCCCCGCGACCACTTCGGCATCGATGCCGAGATCGGCCAGGTAGGACACCGGATCGCCGAAGATGGACTCGCCGGTCGTGGTGTCTGCGAAGTCTGAATTGCTCATGTCCCTCAACATACGGGCCGGCACCGACAGATTCGACCGGATGCTCCATCATGGCGTCTGCATGTCATAGGATCGGCCGTGCAACTCGAACGGAGGAAATGTGGAGTCGCGACCCGAATTCGACTCACAGATGTACAACGAGGCTGTCGGACAGTTCAACCGGGTGGCAACACTGATGGGTCTCGACGACAACATCGCGGGCCGACTGCGTGTCCCTCAGAAGTCGACCGTCGTCAGCTTTCCCTTCCGCCACGACAACTACACCGAGGTGGAGACGATCTTCGGGTACCGGGTGCAGCATCTGACCACCATGGGCCCGACCAAGGGCGGGATCAGGTTCGACACCGACGTCGACCTCGGTGAGGTGGCCGCTCTCGCCATGTGGATGACTTGGAAGTGCTCCATCGTCGGCGTTCCCTTCGGGGGTGCCAAGGGTGGCGTCCGGATCAACCCGATGAATCTCTCCCGCGCCGAGCTGCAGCGGGTCACCCGGCGATTCACCATGGAGATCATCAACGTCATCGGTCCCGACACCGATATCCCCGCTCCCGACCTCGGGACCAACGAGCAGGTCATGGCGTGGCTGATGGACACCTACTCCCAACATGTCGGTCACGCCGTGCCGGCGATCGTGACCGGCAAGCCACCGGCGCTGGGTGGAAGCGTCGCCCGCCGCGAGGCAACCGGGCGGGGGCTCATGTTCCTGTTGCCGCAGGCAGCGGCGGCCGCCGGCATCGATGCCGGCAATGCCTCGATAGCCATTCACGGGTTCGGGAACGTCGGGCGCTACGCGGCGGTGGCCGCCAGCGAGATAGGTGCCAGGGTGGAGGCCGTCTCCGACATCTCAGGAGCGGTCTACAACCCCGACGGCCTCGACATCCCCGCCATCGCCAAGTGGGTGGACGAGAACCGCTTCCTCGAGGGATATCCCGACGCCGACTTCATCGACGGGAGTGCGATCTTCGGGCTCGACGTGGACGTCCTGATCCCGGCGGCGATCCAGAATGTGTTGAGGATTGACAATGCACCGGACGTGAAGGCGAAGCTCGTGATCGAGGGAGCCAACAACCCGATGACACTCGAGGCCGATGACATCCTCCGGGACAAGGGCGTGTTCATCGTGCCCGACATCCTCGCCAACGCAGGGGGCGTCACGGTGAGCTACTTCGAGTGGGTCCAGGACGTGCAGAAGTACTTCTGGTCGGAGAACGAGACCGTGGGCCGGCTCCGTGAGATCATGACCAAGGCCTTCGAGGAGGTCCACAACATCGCCCGTAGCGAGAACGTGGACATGCGCACTGCGGCGCTGATCAAAGGGATCAGGCGGGTGGCGGACGCGAAGCTGGTCCGTGGAGTGTTCCCGTGAGGTCCGAGCTGGTCTGTGTGGGGTCGGAGTCGGCAAACGCCGGGCAGATCTCCTGGTAGGAGCACCAGTTGCACAGGCTTCCCCGGCGTGCGGGGAAGCGGCCCGAGGACATGGCCCTCTCGATGGCGGCCCAAAGTGCGCGCAGTTGTCCCTCCATGGCGTCGAGCTGGCGATCCTCGACCTGCAATCGGTACATGGTTGGTCCGCTCAGATAGAGCAGGCGAACCTCCTTGGGTGTCTCGCCCATCCGGTTGCGGATCAACAGGGCATAGATCTTCAGGGCGAAGAATGAAGCCATGGCGAAGCGCTCAGGGGGCGCCTTCCCCGTCTTGTAGTCGGTGATGATCAACCGGCCGTCGCTGTCCCGATCGATCCGGTCGAGGATCCCGCGGATCGTGATCCCGTCGAGGTCTTCGAGCATGTCGAGCTCCCGGTCCTCCGGCTCGAACGAAGTCGGGTCCTCGATCGAGAAGTAGTTGGCGAGTAGCTCCAGACTCTGGATGCCCCACTCCCGCTCCTCCTCGACGTCGGTGAAAAGGCCTTCGAACTCCCCCTCACCTCGGATCTCGGTCCATGCTTCGCGGAACAGGTCGTAGAGACGATCGGGGGTGCGCTCGGCCACCGCGTCGTCGAACAGCCGCTGCAACGCGAGATGGGCCGTGGTCCCGCGCGCCTGGTAGACAGAGGATGGCTCGGGGATCTTGTCGATGGCGCGGAACTTGAACAGCTGAGGGCATGTCTTGAAGTCTCCGGCGCGGCTCGGCGAGAGGGTCTCGAGCCTCGTCTGTTCCAGTTCGACGGTCACATCGGGGATCTTAGGAACGACCCCCGACAGAAACGTGTCAGTGGCCGACCGACTTTGGCTCGTCGGCAGGATCGGGCAGACCTGGTGGTGGCACGTCGATCACCCGGGTTCGGTCGAGGCGCCGGGCCGCGCGGAAGAAGAGGACTGCCACGACCGCGACGATGGACCCGGAAGCGAGGAGGGTCCGTTGCACGCCGAGGGCGGCCGCTATGGCCGGGGCGAAGGCAAGTGGCAGCAGGTGGCCCACCTCGGAGTGAATGTGGTTCACGCCCATGATCCGGCCTACCGCATTCTCCGGTGAGTTGATCTGGATCATGGTGCGATGCAGCGGGGCCATCTGACCGATGATCAGGCCCCAGAAGGGGGCGGCGAACACGACGACGGTGAGGATGTCGGTCCCGACGTAGGCGAGGACTCCGAGAGCGTTCATGCCCACGAGGATGGTCAGCCAGGTCGCGGTGCGGAATCTCTCGGGGACACGGCTGGCGATCAAGGTCCCACCAACCAGGCCCAGGCCGAAGATCGAGTTCACCCAGCCGAGGGCCTCCACCTCGACGCGCAGGATGTCGCGGTAGAAGAGCGGCTCCAGGGCGCTGAAGACCCCGAAGAGGAGCCAAACCGAGGAACCGAGCCAAATGTAGAATCGCAACCGCGGGTTGCCGTAGGCGATGCGAAAACCGTGCTTCAGCTCGCTCCAGCTTCCCTCTCGCTCGGTGTCCCTGCCCAGAGGTCTCACCTCCACCGGCCAGAGGAGCGCGGCCGCCACCACCGAGGTGACGGCGTCGAGGACGAAGATGGCGTCCACCCCGATCGACCCGGCCAGTATCGCCCCCATCGCGGGCCCGAGGACGAAGGCGGTCCAGGACGCTCCTTCGATCCAGGAGTTGACCTTGGACAGTCTCTCCTCGTCGTCGGTGAGGAAGGGGCCGAACGAGGAGATCGCCGTGAAGACGGGGGTCCCGACCAGGCCGAGCAGGAAGGTGGCCAGGACGAGGCTCGGGATGGTGCTCGCGAATATCAAGGAGAGTGCCGCAGGCACGAAGGCCAGCTCTCCCCACATCACTACCCGTCTCGGATCGAACCGGTCGACGAGAACGCCGGCCACCGATGCCCCGATCAACGAAGCCACCCCCAGCGCGGCCATCACCGCGGCGAGCTGTGCGGGTGTCGCATCGAGGTCGAACGCGGCCTTCCCCCAGATCCCGACGAAGAAGGCGGCCTCGCCTCCGATCCTGGATATGAGCCGCGCCAGCACCACCGCGCGGACGTTCCGATCCGACCACATCGGCGGCAAACTACCGGCAAAACGGGCCGCTCAGAGCCACCGTCCAGCTCTCGCGAAAACTGGCCATAAGACGCGAAAACAAAGCGCCGGATCGCCTTGACGACATTCCGGGCCCTGCGTACTTTCCCGGCTACCGAATGAGGGCAACCTCACTCGGGGAAGGAGAGGCTTCGGCCCCTCTGGACGTCACCCATCCGGGGGCCCGCTTTCCCGGTGAGTGACATGAGAGCCCCAAGAGGGCTGAGGCTTCGGCCAAAGCTTTCTTGGGGTTTCTCGCGTCCGGCCCCTCATACCTTCTCGCCTCTCGTGGCCAACGCCCACCACGCCAGGGCCGTTGCAGCGCCGATGTGCCAGAGGCCGTGCGGTTGCCACACGCTGTCGGGAGAGCAGAGAGGGCCACCCGTGGCGCCGAGCCTCCCGACGATGGCCACCGCCACCAGCAGGGTCAGGGGCCCCAATGTCGACCAGGACCGGTCCCGCATGACGAGCAGCACGATGGCCAGGGCGGACAGGGCGACGGCCGCCGGGTCGGCCGTTCCCGGGATCGCCAGGACCGCGGCGACGATGGCGAGCCCGGGCAGGCGCGCCCACCGTTCCCACGACCGCCCATGACTGGCCACGATGAGAATGAGCCAGGCGAGGGTGAAGTCGTGGACCCACTCTGCGTAGGCCGGCATCGGTCCGTGGAACAGAAAGGAGCCGACACCGGTGGCGATGGCGGCAACCCCGACCCAGGTGTGGTCGGAGTGCAATAGGACGATGGCTCCGGCAACCACGAATGCGGCGGTGGTCAGCGAGTTCACCGGCTGGCCGAGGAAGGCATGTACGACCGCTTCGCAGTCTCTCGAGGCGCCCATGTGCCCCAGATTGGCCGACCGGGATCGCTTCGCGAAAACTGATCCGTCGGTCGCGAAAAACAAAGACGGATTCGATTTGTCAGCCCGGGGGGTGCGGTCTACTTTTCCCGCCACGTCGAAGGGGAAACTCGGAGACGGCGGCCGACTCGGCGGGCAACCGCCGGACAGGTCGGACCGAAAAGCCGGTTCTGCCGGCAAGGAGGTCAGCCGGAAGTCGACGGGAAACTGTCGGCGGAAGGTCGGTCGGAGTACCGGACGGGGATCCTTCGGGATCGTCGAGCGGTCGAAGACCACGGCAAGCCGCAAGGCTCGCCACGGTGGACCGAGAGGTCGGCCACAGGCAGATCGAGAGGTCGGCCAAGTGGCCAGGTCGCGAGACCGACGCCAGTGATTCTCACGAATCACACGCAGTGGGAACTCGTTCCTACTGCGACCGGACGGAGTTGGGTCCCCGGCCCGACACCGTGCGGATCGAGAGCCCCGAGAGGGTTGAAGCTTCGGCGGAGACTCCCTCGGGGTTTCTCACGTTTTGACATGACTCCGAGGGGGCTCACTGGCTTCCGCCGGCGTCACCTTCGACAATTAGGCTCCGCCGCCAACCGAAGCCGAGGAGCCAAGAGATGGGATACCCCGAGCGACTGCTGAGTGACGACGAGGTCATCGAGAGTGAGTTCAGACCACACTGGTCGGGGATCGTGCGCGAGGGGCTCATCATCGTGGCCGGTGTTGCCATCGCCGTCCTCCTCGCCATATTCGATGCGCCGACCTGGGGATACGCTGTCGTCGCCGGGTTGGTTCTCGTGCTCATCGCTGGTGGGCTGGTGAGATGGGCCAACACACTCCACGTGATCACCAACGAGAGGCTGATCTACCGTGCCGGGTTCATAGCCAAACAAGGGACCGAGCTCCCGTTGGAAGTGATACAGAACGTTGCTTTCAACCAGACGCTCTTCGAGCGCATCTTCGGGACCGGAGACCTCATGATCGAGTCGGCAGGGACCCACGGGCAGACCCGCTACCGGGACATCCCCAACCCCGAAGCGGTGCAGTCGCTCATCTACAAGATGCGTGAGCTCCGGATGGAGCGGATGGAAGCGGGCAAGCCCGCCCCTTCCTCGACGACGCCCGACGAGACCCAACCCTCCGCCTCGACCGCACCCGAGTCCACGGCGTCACAGCTCGACAAGCTCTCCCGCCTCCATGACCAGGGCAAGTTGAGCGACGCCGAGTTCGCGGCCGAGAAGTCGAGGCTCCTGGGAGGTGATGGGTGATGCACATGCAAGACGACTTCCCCCTGTTGCTCTCCACCTTGTACGACCACGCGGTGTGGATCCACCCCGACCAGGAGGTGGTGTCGGTGGAGGCCGACCACTCGCTGACCAGATGGACCTATGGTCAGCTCGATGGGCGGATCCGAAGGCTGGCCTCGGCCTTCGATGCGCTCGGCATCGCACGGGGTGAGGCGGTAGGGACCTTTGCGTGGAACAACCACCGTCACCACGAGCTCTACTGGGCGACAGCCAACACGGGAAGGATCTGCCACACCATCAACATCAGGCTCTTCACCGACCAGATCGTCTACATCGTCAACCATGCCGCGGACAAGGCGATATTCGTGGACCCCGACCTGGTCCCCCTGATCGCTCCCTTGGTCGACGCGTTCGAGACCGTGAGCACCGTGGTGGTGATGGGCGATCGGGCGAGTGACGACATCCCCGGCTCGGTGGCTTACGAGGATCTCCTCGCCGGCCAGGACGAGCATGGCCAATGGCCGTTGCTCGACGAGCGGTCACCGATGATGTTTTGCTACACGTCCGGGACCACCGGGAACCCGAAAGGCGTCGCCTACACCCAGCGTTCCACCTACATGCACACGATCTCGAACCTGGCCAACTTCGCCATCGAGCCCAGCGACAACGTGCTCCCGGTCGTTCCCATGTTCCACGCGTCGGCCTGGGGCTATCCGTTCATGGCCACGGCCAAGGGGGCCAAGCTCACCTATCCCGGCCCCGATCTCTCTCCTGAGGGTCTCGTTGGCCTGTTCACGGGTGAGCGGGTGACATTCAGTGCCGGCGTCCCCACGGTCTGGCTCGGGATCAAACAGCATCTCGACGCTCATCCCGAGATAGACGTCTCCTCGATACGCGCTTTCCTGTGTGGTGGGTCGGCAGTGCCACGAGCGATGATCGAGGCGTACTGGACCGACCGTGGGATCCGGGTTGTCCAAGGTTGGGGGATGACCGAGACGAATCCGGTGGCCTCCATGTCGTATCTCAAGCCTCAGATGGAGGATTGGGCCCTCGAAGACCAGCTCGACCGGTTGGAGACCGCGGGCATCGTGACTCCCGGGCTCCAGGTGAAGATCGTGGACGAGGTGGGCGAGGAGCTACCTCACGACGGCGAGGCATTCGGCGAGCTCTTGATTCGCGGGCCCTGGATAGCGGCCGAGTACTACGAGGACGAGCGCACCTCGCAGTCGTTCGAGGACGGCTGGCTGCGGACCGGCGACGTGTGCAAGATCACCCCGGAGGGCTATATCCGCATCACCGACCGTGCCAAGGACGTCATCAAGTCGGGTGGGGAGTGGATCAGCTCTCTGGATGTCGAGAACGAGCTGATGGCCCATCCCGCGGTGGCCGAGGCGACGGTGGTCGGCCTCAAACACGCCAAGTGGCAGGAGCGGCCCGCTGCCTTCGTGGTGCCGGCGCAGGAGGCGAATGTGACTGCGACCGAGCTACTGGAGCATCTGAGCGGACGGGTGGCCAAGTGGTGGCTGCCCGACGAGATCGTCTTCGTCGACGAGATCCCCAAGACGGGCACCGGCAAGTTCGACAAGAAGGTCGTCAGGGACCGGTATGCCGATCTCCTGATGGAGGAGTGAGCTGACTGGCCACGCTGAGTGGTCGAACGACACTCAGCGCTCTCAGGTGGGGACTTCGACCAGCTCGCCGGAGCTCAAGTCGAGGACGAATTCTTTGTCGCTCTTCGAATCCGCGATGAAGTTGGCCAGCCGGGCCCCCTTCTTTCGCACGATCCACCAGGCGTAATCGTCCGATCCTGTCTCGAAGAACGCCGTGCGCGCCCCTCTCGACGCCTCTACGGCCTTCAACTC
>Ga0299913_10004124_pt1 | contig 12117 bp, 13 predicted proteins | sample RVTome_9_FD_201360 | JGI IMG/M metagenome (GOLD analysis project Ga0299913, IMG submission 201360) | Soil microbial communities from uranium-contaminated site in the Upper Colorado River Basin, Wyoming, United States - RVT155D38 (version 2) ... | reverse complement strand
CGGTGACAGTAGGGGGCGCCGGCCGTCACCCCGGCATCGGCGTCAGGCGGCGATGTCGCCGGCCTCGGCCACCGCAGCGTCTGCGGCGTCGAGGGCCTCGTCGCGGCGCTCGCGGCGCGACATGATCAGCTCGAGGAGCGCCGCGAACCCGATCCCGAGGGCCAGGCCGAGCCCGGTGGCGAGCAGGGTCTGCTCGTGGAACGTTCGGCCGCCGATGTAGCCCAGCGAGGCGGCGAACGACGCCCACAGCAGCCCGGCGGCGACGACGGTCGGCGTGTACCGGCGGAGCGGGTAGGCGGTGCGACCGGCCATGAACGTGCTGGCCGTGCGGCCGCCCGGGATGAAACGGGCGACGATCAGCAGTGACGGGCCGCGGCGGTCGAGCTGGCGCCCGGCCCAGAGCTGCAGCCGCTCGGCCTTGCCCATCCGCCGGTCGCCCCGCCGGGAGGGTTGGGGCCGGCCCCGCTGGGTCCAGCGGCCGATCGAGTAGGAGAGATGGTCGCCGGCGATGGCGCCCGCCGCCGCGGCCAGCACCAGCGGCACCGGGTGCAGCCTGCCCTGCCAAGCCAGCACCCCGCCGAGGATGACGGCGCTCTCGCTGGGAAGGATCGGCACCACCACGTCGAACGCCGCCAGCGCGAACACGAGCAGGTACGCGACCGCGGCCAGGCCGATGAGCAGGTCGAGGGTGATCATTTCGTCCTCCTCGCCGCTCGGGGGTCCCGGATCGCGATCATGGTCGACACGCTAGGGACCTCAACCCCGGAAGGGCATCGGGGATTCCCCCGAGTTCGGGACAGGGTGGAGATCCGGGTGCGGCCCATGGCCCGACGGTACGGAGACGCGCTTGCAGGCGACATGGAGCCTGCTTGCGTCCCGGCGGTGGGGCTGGCACCACCCCCCGGCCTCGCCCGGGCGGATCAGCGGGGGGCGAGGTCCCGGACCGCTTGGCGCGTGTCGAGGCCGAAGGGCAGCAGGGCCAGCGCCGGGGTGGTGACCCCGTTGTCGGCGTAGCGCTGGATGTGCTCGCGGCACGCCTCGGGCGGGCCCCACACGATCAGGTCGTCGACCAGCGCGTCGGGGATGGCGGCCAGGGCGGCCTTGCGGTCGCCCTCCTTCCACAGGCGCCACATCTCGGCGAGCACGTCGCCCCGCCCCAGCCACTCGTGGAACGCGGCGTACACCGGCACGTTCAGGTAGGCGGCGATGGCGTAGCGCCCCATGGCCCGCACCGTGGCGGCGTCGTCGGTGGGCGCGACGAAGATGCGGGCCACGATCTCGCGGGGCGCTCCCCCGCCGGCGGCGTGCACGATGGGCGCGACCGTCGCCACGTCGTCGGCCGACAGCCAGTTGATGATGGCGCCGTCACCCTCGCGCCCCGCCAGGCGCAGCATCCCCTCGCGCAGGGCGGCGACGAGCAGCGGCACCGGCTCGGACGGGACGACACCGAGCTTGAAACCCCGCACCGAGAACGTCTCGTACTCCGCGGTCACCTTCTCGCCGGTCAGGGCCCGGCGCAGGAAGCGGACGACGTCGCGCGTGCGCTGGTACGGCTGCACGAACGGGATCCCGTTCCAGCCCTCGACGATGACGTCGGACGAGGTGCCCAGCCCCAGCGCGACACGCCCCGGGGCGGCCTGCGCCAGCGAGCCGGCGCTCTGGGCCAGCAGGCCGGGCCCCCGGGTGAAGGCCGGGACGATGGCCGTGCCCAGCCGCAGCGACGGCGCCCACACCGACGCCAGCGCGAGCGGGGTGAACGCGTCGGCGCCGTTGGCCTCGGCCGACCACACGTCGGTGTAGCCGAGGTCGGCGAGCTCGACGACCATGTCCCGCTGCTCGTGCAGGGGGACGCCGTCGAACGGGATGGTCATGCCGTAGCGCTGCATGACGGGATGCTGTCACACGGCGTCGCGCGGGGGCGCCGTGCCCACCGCCCGGCGCGGCGTCACCGCTGCTGGGAGGCCATCCGGGCGGCCATGTCGGCCGGCATCAGCCGCACGATGGTCGACTGGCTGGCCGTGGCCAGCAGCACACCGTCCTGCGACCACAGGTGCACGACGCCGTGGCCGAAGCCGTGGGCCACCGCGTGGATGCGGATGTCGAGCAGCACCCACTCCGTCGGCACCAGCCGGTACACCCGCAGCGTGTTGTCGAGGCTGTTGCCGCCGCCGGCCCGCCCGAGCGCCTGGCCGATGCCGAAGGGCACGTAGTCGCCCAGGATCGCCAGCCCGGCACCGGAGGACAGGTCGAGCAGGTCGGGCATCCGCGCCCACAGCAGCGACCGGCCGCCGGGCACGGGGTTGCCCTCGATCGCGTCCCACCCCCGGGCGTCGGCCAGGCGGATGTCGATCCGGTCCATGATCGACTCGGTGCCGGGCAGGCGGGGACCCCGCACCTGGCAGTCCTCGGGCGGGGGCACGGCGGGACGCTCGACCCACACGCCCTCGGCGTCGAGGTCGCGACTGCCGAGGGCGGCGTTGACGGTCAGGATCTCGGTGTCGGCGACGTGCCCGACGACCCGCGCCTGCGTGATGCTGTGGCCCTGGGCGGCCAGCGTGACGTCGATGTCGAGCACCGAGGGCGGGTTGGCGTAGGACAGGTACTGCGCGGTGGCCCACACGACCGGGCGCCCGCTGGTCTCCTCCATGGCGGCGATGGCCGCGCCCAGCGCGCACCCGCCGAAGAGGAAGGGGCCGACCGTCGAGATGCCGGGGGTGACCGGGAGCACCCAGCGCATGGGGTTGTGGGTGGGCTCGAGGCCGAGCCAGGTGCGAGCGTCCATCGGGAGGATCGTACGGGCGCCTCGCCGTCGATCCGTCACGTGACTCGCCGCCACGGTGCCGACGGGCGCGACGGGCGCCGCCGCGCCAGACTTGCCGGCCATGACCGATACGCCGTGGCTGGGGGACGCCTGCTCGCTCGTCGACGCCTTCCGCTCGGGCGAGCGCAAGCCGTCCGAGGAGCTCGAGGCCGTGCTGGGCGCCATCGAGGCCAGCGGGCTGAACGCCGTCCCGTTCCTCGACGCCGAGCGGGCCCGAGCCGTCGCCGAGGACGCCGACGTGGCGCTGCCCTTCGGCGGCGTCCCGATCGGGGTGAAGGAGCTCGAGCCGGTGGAGGGCTGGCCCCACACCGAGGCCAGCCTGGTGTTCGCCGACCGGGTCAGCGAGCACAGCACGACCATGGTGCGCCGGCTAGACGCCGCCGGCGTCGTGAAGGTGGGCCAGACCTCGGCCAGCGAGTTCGGTGGCCTCAACATCAGCATCACCCGCCTGCACGGCGTCACCCACAACCCGTGGCAGCACGGGCGCACCACGGGCGGCTCGTCGGGCGGATCGGCCGCGGCGGTGGCCGGCGGCCTGCTGCCCATCGCCTCGGGCGGCGACGGAGGCGGGTCGATCCGCATCCCCGCCGGCTTCTGCGGCCTCGTCGGCATGAAGGGCACCGCCGGGCGCATCCCCCGGGGGCCGCGCACCGAGATCGCCCCGCTCACCGTCGTGATCGGGTGCCTGGCCCGCTCGGTGCGCGACGTCGCCCGCTGGTACGACGTCTGCTCCGGCTACGACGCCCGCGACCCCTACAGCCTGCCCCGTATCGACGGGTGGGAGCGTGACCTGGGCTCCCGCGACCTGCGGGGGCTCACGGCCGTGATCGCCCCCGACCTGGGCAGCGCCGTCGTCCACCCCGAGGTCGAGGCCACGGTGCGGGCCGCGGGCGAGGCGCTGGCGCGCGACGCCGGGCTGCGCCTGGTCGAGGCGCCGGTGCACCTGCCCGGGCTGGGGTTCGAGTGGGCGATGTCGAACCTGGCCCAGCTCCGGCGCGACCTGGGCGAGCGCTGGCCGGACTGCAAACACCAGATGACCACCGAGATGGCGTTCGGGATGGACATGGCCGACCAGATGTTCAACCTCGAGCTGGCCGCGGCCTGCGAGCGGCAGCGCACCGAGGCCAACGAGCGCATGGCCGAGGTGTTCGACCAGGTCGACCTGGTGATCTGCGCCGCCAATCCCGACGTGGCCTTCCCCGCGGAGGTGCCGCTCAACACGCGGGTGGGCGACCAGCGAGTCGGCCCCGAGAACAACGGGGCGCTGACGATCCCGGCCAACATCGTGGGCAACCCGGCGATCTCGGTCCCGGCGGGCACCGTGCGCGGCCTGCCGGTGGGCATGCAGATCATCGGGCGGCACCACGACGACGCGCTGCTGCTCGACCTGGCCGGGGTGGTCGAGCGCGAGCGGCCGTGGCCGCTGGTGGCGCCCGGCGCGCCGGTCTGACCGGCGCACCACAGGGACCTTCGGCCCTTTTCCGCCCGCCGGGCCCACAAACGCCCCAAACTGTCACACCCCGGGCGGATACTGGGGCCATGAGCAGCAAGAACGCCAAGCACAGCCGCAGCGGGGGCCGCGGCCGCGACGCGCAGCTCAGCCTCATCGAGACGCCGCGGGCGTGGCGGCTCGACGAGCACACGCGCGAGGTGGGCCGGGCCGGTGTCGCCCGGGCGCGCGAGGCGCTGCGCGCGGGGCGCCGCCCCCACACGCCCGACCCGTCGGGCCACAAGGCGCCGCGCCGCCGCACGCGTACTCCGGGCGCCGGCCGCACCGCGGCGTGAGCGACGGGGTGCCGGGCCGTCCCGGGGCCGGGGCAGGGCCGGGGTCCCGGCCAACTAGCCTGCCGCGGCGATGGGCATCCTCTCGTGGCTCGTGGTCGGGTTTCTCGCCGGCGCCGTGGCCCGGTGGGTCACCGGCGCCCGCCGGCGGGGCTGCCTGGCCACCATCGCCATCGGCATCGTCGGGGCCTTCATCGGGGGTGCGGTGTACCGGCTGGCCACGGGCGAGTCGTGGGCGTTCGACCATCTCGGCCTCGGCTCGCTGCTCGTCGCGCTGCTCGGTGCGGTCATCCTGCTGCTCGTGCTCGAGGCGGTCGGCTCCCGCTCCCGGCGCTGACCGCGGGTCAGTGCCGGCCTGACACGCCCGCCCCCGTCCCCCTAGGTTGGCGCCATGAGCGAGGTCGTCATCGTCGAAGCCGTCCGTTCGCCCATCGGCCGCCGCAACGGCGGGCTGGCGACGGTCCACCCCGCCGACCTGCTGGCCGGCGTGCTGCGCGAGCTGGTGGGCCGGTCGGGCATCGACCCGGCCGAGGTCGGCCAGGTGGTCACCGGCTGCGTCAGCCAGGTGGGCGAGCAATCGTTCAACATCGGCCGCACGGCGTGGCTCTCCGCCGGCCTGCCGCTCACCACGGCGGCCACCACCGTCGACACCCAGTGCGGTTCGTCGCAGCAGGCCACCAACCTGGCCACCAGCCTCGTCGGCTCCGGCGTGGTCGACGTGGCCGTCGCCTGCGGCGTCGAGCTGATGTCGCGGGTGCCGATCGGCGCGAACTCGTCGAAGAAGCTGGGCCTGGGCGTGCCCATCCCCAAGACCTACTTCGGGCAGTACGAGTTCACCTCGCAGTTCGAGGGCGCCGAGCGCATCGCCGACAAGTGGGGCATCACCCGCGCCGACACCGACGCCTTCGGCCTCGCCTCGCAGCAGCGGGCCGCCGCCGCGTGGGCCGAGGGCCGCTTCGACACCCAGGTCCTGCCCGTCGACGCCCCCGACGTCGACGACGACGGCGCCCCCACCGGCACGACCCACCGGGTCGAGCGCGACGAGGGCCTCCGCGACACCACCGGCGAGGCGCTCGCCAACCTCAAGCCGGTCGCCCGACCCGAGGGGGTGCACACCGCCGGCAACTCGTCGCAGATCAGCGACGGCGCCGCCGCGGTGCTGGTGACGACGGCCGACAAGGCGGCTGCGCTGGGCCTCACGCCGCGGGCCAGGGTCGTCGACACCTGCCTCGTGGGCGTCGACCCGGTGCTCATGCTGACGGGCCCCATCGATGCCACCCAGCGGCTGCTCGCCCGCACCGGCATGGCCATCGGCGACATCGACCTGTTCGAGATCAACGAGGCGTTCGCCTCGGTGGTGCTCGCCTGGCAGCGTGAGGTTGGCGCCGACCCCGAGCGCACCAACCCGAACGGCGGCGCCATCGCGCTCGGCCACCCGCTCGGCGCCACCGGGGCGTTCCTGGTCACCAAGGCCCTCCACGAGCTCGAGCGCAGCGACGGCTCGACCGCCCTCGTCAGCATGTGCTGCGGCGGCGGCCTGGGCACGGGCACCATCCTCGAGCGGGCCTGACGGCCGCCCGGCGGGGCGTCCCGCCGGCGTCTCATCGGCACCCGCCGACCAGCGCGCAGCGCGCCTCGCGGCCCGGCCGCCGGAACGCACAACGCCCGGAGGAGCCACCGCCGTGCCCGAGACGCCCCCTGCCGGCGCGCCCGCCCCCACGTCCAACGACACGGACCCGGGCCGCATGCCCGCCGACACCGGCATCCGCCGCCGCACACGCGCCCGCGCCGGCGCCGCAACGCTCGCCGCCCTCGCCACGGCGGGTCTCCTCGCCGCGCTCATCGCCCTGCTCCCGCCGTCCACCCCGCCCCCGGGCGGCGACCCGGCGGGCCGGGCGGTCGGCATCGAGGCCACCGTGGTCCGGGTGGTCGACGGCGACACGCTCGTGGTCGAGGTCGCGGGCCGGCACGAGCCGGTGCGCCTCATCGGCATCGACACCCCCGAGACCGTCCACCCCGACAGGCCGGCCGAGTGCTTCGGTGCCGAGGCGTCCGCCCGGCTCGCCGCGCTGCTGCCCCCGGGCGCCACCGTGCGGCTGACCCGCGACGTCGAGCCGCGCGACGTCTACGACCGGCTGCTCGCCTACGTCGAGCGCGCCCCGGACGGGCTGCTCGTCAACGTCGCCCAGGTGGCCGAGGGCTACGCCGAGGCCAGCCACCACCCGCCGAACACGGTCCACCGCGACCGGCTCGATCGGGCCGAGCGGGCCGCTCGCGCCGCGAGGCTCGGCCTGTGGTCGTCGTGCGGCGGCACCGGCGTCCCCCTCGCGGCCGCCGACCAGCCGGGGTGATCGCGGCCCGCCGGAAGTAGCCTCGCGGTCGATGGCCACGCTCGCCGAACGCCTCGGTCATGCCGCCGACGCCCGGCTGCTCGTCGTCACCTGCGATGGCCTCGGTTCGAGCCACGCCGCCAACGTCGGGGTCTACGACGCGCTCCGCGACGGCATCGCCACCAGTGCCTCGCTGATGGTGCCCTGCCCGTGGGCCCGCGAGGCCGCGGCCCGCTATCGGGGGGAAGACGTCGGCGTCGCGCTCACCCTCAACGCCGAGCACGACCTGTACCGGTGGGGGCCCATCACCCAGGCGCCCTCCCTGCTCGACGGCGACGGCGGCTTCCCCCGCACCGTCACCGACCTGTGGGACCACGCCGACCTCGACGAGGCACGCCGCGAGCTGCGCGCCCAGGTCGAGCGGGCGATCCTGTGGGGCTTCGACGTCAGCCACCTCGACAGCCACCTCGGCGCGCTGCAGGCCAAGCCCGAGTTCTTCGACGTCTACCTCGACCTCGCCGTCGACTTCGGGCTGCCGGTGCGCCTGCCGGGCGCAGACAGCGAGCGCCGCATCGGGTTCCCCTTCCGCACCCTGGCGGCCGAGGAGGGCGTGGTCTCGCCCGACCACTTCACCCGGCTGCGGCAGGTCGGCAGCCGGCGGGCGATCGAGCGCACGATCGCCGACCTGGCCCCGGGCGTCACCGAGGTGCACGTCCACCCGGCGGTCGACACCCCCGAGCTGCGGGCGCAGACCCCCGACTGGCCGGCGCGGGTCGACGACCACGATCTGGTGGTCGACGAGCACGGCCTGCGGCCGCTGCTCGAGCGCGTCGGCGCCAGACTCGTCGGCTACCGCGAGCTGCGGGCGCTGCAGCGGCGCGGCCTGTGACCCGTCACGTGCGGGTGCGCTCGGCCAGCCGCTGGGTCGCCACCCGGTAGGCGGGCGTCGCGGTCAGCGCCAGCAGCCGCAGCAGCGCGGCCTCGTCGCCGCGCACCTTCGTCCTGCCCTGCATGAACGCGGCACTCGCCTCGACGCGCCCCGTGGCCACGTCTGCGGCAAGCGCGTAGGGCGCGGTGACCGTCACCGCGGCGTCGGGCCGGGTACCCGCGTCGGCACCCACCAGGCGGCCCTGCTCGAAGGCGGCCCACCAGGTGACGTCGCCGCCGGGGGCCCCGGTGACGGTGTGCTCGACGACGACGTCGGCGCCGGGACGCGTCGGCAGGTCGTCGTAGGCCTCGCGCAGCAGCGCGTGCCACTCGGGGGCGAGGAAGGCGACCTCGCCGGCCATCGCCCGCGCCCCGCCCTCAGCGGTGCCCGGCGTGCTGGCGGGCGCCGGCGAACAGGTCGGTCTCGGGCGGCTCGGTGTCGACCAGGCTGCGCGCCAGGATGTAGTCGTCGTAGGGGTGGATGGTCGCCTGCACGTCGCGGGGCAGGCCGAACCAGAACGGCGAGGTGGGGTCGACTTGGGTCTCGTGGGCCAGCAGCGCGTCCATGCGCACGTCGTTGTAGCCGTCGAGGTGGATCGAGGTGGTGATGCGGTGATCGTGCGAGGGTCGCTCGAACCAGGCGTCGGTGAACGGCGACTCGAGGCCCAGGTCGCCGAACCGCTCGTGCATGGCCAGCATGCGCCGGCGCGACCAGACCGAGTAGTAGAGCTTGAGCGGCTGCCACGGCTCGCCCGCGCCGGGGTGGGCGTCGGGGTCGCCGGCCTGCTCGAAGGCGACCACAGAGATGTCGTGGACGCGCAGGTGGTCGGGGTGCGGGTAGCCGCTCTGGTCGTCGGGGTAGGTGACGACGACCTGCGGGCGCTCGCGGCGGATCACCTCGACCAGCCGGCCGACCGCCTCGTCGAGCGGCACGTTGGCGAACGCCTCGGGGTGGGCGTTGGCCGGCGTGTCGGGCATGCCGGAGTCGCGGTAGCCCAGCAGGACGACCTCGTCGTAGCCGATGATCTCGGCGGCGCGCGCCAGCTCACGGTGGCGGACCGCCGGCAGGTCGGCGACGACCTCGGGGCGGTTCATCGCAGGGTTGAGTATGTCGCCCGCCTCGCCACCCGTGCAGGTGACGAGCACGGTCCGCACGCCCTCGTCGTGGTAGCGCGCCACGGTGCCGGCGCCCTTGGACGCCTCGTCGTCGGGGTGGGCGTGCACGGTCAGCAGGGTGAGTGTTGGCTCGGGCATCGGCAGCCACGCTACCGGCCGCCCGGCCCGGCCCGGCGGTGGCGCGATCGCGCGCGTATCGCGCGATGCGCGCGGTCAGCTGTCCCCAGTGCACCGGCTAGATTTGACAACGAGGCGGTGGCGTTCCCCCGCCCGTGACGAGGCGAGTGCACATGGACAGTCCTGAGCAGTGGCGGTGGGTCTGGATCATCACCTCGGCGGTGTTCGCGGTCGGCGAGATGGCGACGCCGGGCTCGTTCTTCCTCGCCCCCCTCGCGGTCGGCGCGCTGGCGGCCGCCATCCTTGCCTTCGCCGGCGTGGGGGTGGCGACCGAGTGGGTGGTGTTCCTCGTCGTCACGGTCGTCACGTTCGCAGCGCTGCGCCCGCTCGCCCGCCGGCTCGATCGCAGCGCGCTCGACCAGGGCATCGGGGCCCGGCGCCTGACGGGCAACCGCGGCACCGTGCTCCGCGACATCCCCGGCCAGGCAGAGATCGGCATGGTGCGCATCGACCGTGAGGAGTGGCGGGCCCAGTCGGCCGACGGCTCGCCCATCCCCGCCGGCGCCATCGTGCGCGTGGCCGACGTGCAGGGCACGCGCGTGATCGTCGCCCGCACGGAGGCGCCCGTGGCAGAGGCCGGCCTGCCGCCGCCGGTCGATCCTCCACCGGTCGATCCGCCGCCGTCCGAGCGGTCGGACTCGACATGACCTTCCCCCAACCTCCGCACCTTCCCTGAAGAGGAGCGCGCACCGTGGCCTTCGTCATCCTGCTGGCGATCGTCGGCATCGTCCTGTTCGTCTACGTCCTGTCCGGCGTCAAGATCGTGCGGCCCTACCAGAAGGGCCTGATCGAGCAGCTCGGCCGGTACAAGGAGACGGTCGAGCCCGGCCTCCGCCTGATCATCCCCTGGTTCCAGAGCCTGCGGCTCGTCGACATGCGAGAGCAGGTGGTCGACGTCCCACCGCAGGAGGTGATCACCTCCGACAACGTGGTGGTGTCCGTCGACGCCGTCCTGTACTACGAGCCCACCGAGCCCCAGCGGCTGGTCTACAACGTGGCCAACTTCATGTTGGCGGTCAGCAAGCTGGCCCAGACCAACCTCCGCAACGTCATCGGCGACATGCAGCTCGACGAGGCGCTGACGTCCCGCGACAAGATCAACACCGAGCTGCGCGAGATCCTCGACGACGCCACCGACAAGTGGGGTGTGCGGCTCGGCCGGGTGGAGATCCAGCGCATCGACCCGCCGCCGGACGTCATGCACTCGATGCACGAGCAGATGAAGGCTGAGCGCACCCGCCGGGCCCTGGTCACCCAGGCCGACGGCGAGCGCCAGGCTGCCATCACCCGCGCCGAGGGCGAGCAGAAGTCGGTCATCCTGCGGGCCGAGGGCGACAAGCAGCAGCAGATCCTGCGGGCCGAGGGCGAGGCGAACGCCATCCAGAAGGTCGCCGAGGCCGAACGCTACCGGCAGCAGGTGGTCGCCACCGGCGAGGCCGAGGCCATCACGTCGGTCTACGGCGCCATCCACGCCGCCAACCCCGACACGCCGCTGCTCACGATCAAGTACCTCGAGGCGCTCTCCGCGATGGCCGACGGCAAGGCCACCAAGATCGTCGTGCCCACCGAGCTGGCGGGCATCGCCGGCTCGCTCACCGCGGTCGCGGACCTGATGGGCCGTGGCGAGCCCACCCAGAACGGCGAGACCGGCGCAACCGGCGTCTGACGCCCCGTCCTGACGCCGATGGTCAGTGCCCGGCGACGCCGGCGAGGGGCTCGAGCCGGTCCTCGCCGGTGTCCTCGTCCTGCTCGAGCCGCCAGCCGAGGCGGGCGGCCAGCAGGGGATGCCCCTCGTCGGGGCCGCTGGCGATCAGCTCGTCGCCGTCGATCAGCGTGACGTGCCCGCGTGGCCGGTAGACGTAGCGACCACCGCGCCGCACCGCCAAGACGTGGAAGCCGGGGTCGACGTCGAGCTGGAGCTCCCGCAGCGAGGCGCCGTCGGCCGGCGAGCCGGCGGCGACCGGCACACGCACGACCACCTCGTCGCTGTCGCCGAGGGCGATGGTGATGATCGGGTGCACCTCTTCGTGCTTCTCGATGAGCCACACCATCTGCTGGGCCGAGTCGCCCAGGTCCTCGGCCGCCTGTGACAGGTGGAGCAGGCCTCGCAGCGCGGAGGGGTCGATGTCGCTCGACGCGGCCCGCAGCACCCACAGCTCGAGGCGGTCCTTCATCTCGTCGAGGCGGTCCTCGAGGTGGCGTACCTCGGCGGCCAGCCCCAGGTCGCGCAGCACGAGCGCCGAGTAGGCCAGCCCCACCGCGGCTTCGGACACGTTCTTCATCTCGACCAGCACGTCCACGGCTCGGTCGAGGTCGCCGACCGTGCCGTCCTCGGGCGGGGTCGGCGGCTCCCACAGGGGGGCGGCGGCGAGCTCGCGCAGCCGGGGGATGCCGGCGGGCGAGCCCCGCAGGAACAGCACGTCGCCGGGCAGCATGATCTCCTCGCCCTCGACGTCGGTGATCCACTCGCGCCCCCGGCGGATGGCGACGATGCGCATGCCCGTCTGCACCGGCAGCTCGAGGTCGGTGAGCGGGCGGCGGGCCAGGTGCGACCCGTCGCGGACGCGGACCCGGTGCGACACCTCCTCGGCGTTGGACAGGTCGGCGACCAGCTCGCGCGGGATGCCCAAGCGATGGGTGACGATGCGGGCGATGTCGACCGCGGCGTTGGCGATGCGCTCGATCGACGAGATGACCTGCAGCACCGACGCCATGGCGTCGGCCTCGCGGGGGTGGCGGGCGGCCATGACGCAAACCGAGCGCATGTCGTGGACGAGGGCGTCCATGCGCTCCTCCAGCTCGCCGACCTCCTCGGCCATGTCGGGATCGCCGAAGTAGAGCGCGGCGTAGGCCAGGTCGACCATCAGCTCGGAGAGGTCCTTGGCCTCGGCCAGCATGGCCCGGAGATTGCGGGGTCTGTCGTCCATCGTGGGGATCGGACCCAACGATAGGCGTTCCCCGGGC
>Ga0299913_10004123_pt1 | contig 12118 bp, 6 predicted proteins | sample RVTome_9_FD_201360 | JGI IMG/M metagenome (GOLD analysis project Ga0299913, IMG submission 201360) | Soil microbial communities from uranium-contaminated site in the Upper Colorado River Basin, Wyoming, United States - RVT155D38 (version 2) ... | reverse complement strand
TTCTGGCTGCTCAGCAGCGAACCGCAGTCGGCGGGCAGCTTCGGGCCGGCGCTCGTGGTGGTGGCGGAGCTGGCCGTGGTCGACGGCCGGGTGGGCACCTGTGGCGTGGGCTCGGGAGTCGAGGTGCAGCCCGCAGCCGCCAGGCACAGTGCGGCTGCGACCAGACCCACCGGGACCAGCGCGCGCGAACCCGATCTCACGCCGGCCACGGTAGTCACTCCGGATGCACCGAGGGGACCCTTCAGTCGGTTGGTCCGGCTGAAGGGTCCCCTCGGTCAACGGATCGGCGGGGAGCCGACCGCGGCTCAGGCGCCGCCGGACAGCTTCTCGCGGAGCAGCGCGAGCTGCTCGTCGCTGGCGAGCGTGCCGGACGAGCCGGCCTCAGCGCCACCCGAGGAGTAGTTCGACGCGGCCGACTCGCCGGTGGCCTCCGCCTCGGCCTCGGCGGCCTTGGTGACCTGGCGCTTGTGCTGCTCGAAGCGCTCGTGGGCGCTGGCGTACTGCCGCTCCCACTCCTCGCGCTGCTTGTCGAAGCCTTCCTGCCACTCCTGGGTCTCCGGGTCGAAGCCCTCGGGGTAGATGTAGTTGCCGCTCTCGTCGTACTCGGCGGTCATCCCGTACTGCGTCGGGTCGAACTCCATCTCCGGCGTGAGGCCCTCGTTGGCCTGCTTGAGCGACAGCGAGATCCGCCGGCGGTCCAGGTCGATGTCGATGACCTTGACCATGACGTCGTCGCCGACCTGCACGACCTGCTCCGGAATCTCCACGTGGCGCTCGGCCAGCTCGGAGATGTGCACCAGGCCCTCGATGCCCTCCTCGACCCGCACGAACGCGCCGAACGGCACCAGCTTGGTGACCTTGCCCGGCACGATCTGGCCGATCGCGTGGGTGCGGGCGAACTGCCGCCACGGGTCTTCCTGCGTCGCCTTGAGCGACAGCGACACCCGCTCGCGCTCCAGGTCGACGTCGAGCACCTCGACGGTGACCTCCTGGCCGACCTCGACGACCTCGCCCGGGTGGTCGATGTGCTTCCAGGACAGCTCGGAGACGTGCACCAGCCCGTCGACACCGCCCAGGTCGACGAACGCGCCGAAGTTGACGATCGAGGACACGACACCCTTGCGCACCTGGCCCTTGGCCAGCTGGTTGAGGAACTCGCTGCGCACCTCGGACTGGGTCTGCTCCAGCCACGCCCGCCGGGACAGCACCACGTTGTTGCGGTTCTTGTCCAACTCGATGATCTTCGCCTCGAGCTCGCGGCCGACGTACGGCTGCAGGTCGCGCACCCTGCGCATCTCCACCAGCGACGCGGGCAGGAAGCCGCGCAGCCCGATGTCCAGGATCAGACCGCCCTTGACGACCTCGATGACCTGGCCCTTGACCGGCTCGTCGGCCTCCTTGAGACCCTCGATCGTGCCCCAGGCGCGCTCGTACTGGGCACGCTTCTTGGACAGGATCAGCCGACCCTCCTTGTCCTCCTTCTGGAGGACGAGAGCCTCGATCTCGTCGCCGACCTTGACCACATCGGCCGGATCGACGTCGTGCTTGATCGACAACTCTCGGGAAGGGATGACGCCTTCGGTCTTGTAACCGATATCGAGCAGGACCTCGTCCCGATCGACCTTGACGATCGTGCCTTCGACGATGTCGCCGTCATTGAAATACTTGATCGTCTTGTCGACGGCGGCGAGGAAATCCTCCTCCGACCCGATGTCGTTGACGGCGACCTGTGAGGTGGTGGCGACGGGCGGGGCGGTGGCGGTGTCGGTGGACATAAAGTAGGTAGCTCCGGACGGATAGTTGGCTGGTGGCTGGATTGTGGTGCGCGCAGCGGACCCCTTGCTCGCGGACACCGGGAGTCGGTCACAGCGGGTGACGGTGACGCCAATGTTCGACCAGCGCGGCCGGCCACCCACCGCGAGACTCGCGCCTCTTTTGAGGGCAGCACAAAACCACAGCGCAACAGGTATCCTACGCGGCTCCTCGAGGGGGCAGCAAACCCAGTAGGGAGCGACGGCGGCGTGTCGATCGATAACGATTCAGCCGATGAGCCGAAGGCGGGCGCCACGGCGGCCCTCGACGCCGTCGGGGTGGTCACTCGGCGTGTGGAATCGGCCGAGTCACAGGTCGCGAACCGGGCGTGGTGGGACTACGACGCGGACTACTACCACGCGCAGCACGGCGACTTCCTCGGTGACGCAGAGTTCGTGTGGTGCCCGGAGAACCTGCACGAGGACGACGCCGGGCTGCTCGGCGACGTGTCGGGCGCCCGGGTCCTGGAGATCGGCTGCGGGTCGGCGCCGTGCTCGCGCTGGCTGGCCAGCCGCGGCGCCTGGGCCGTCGGGCTGGACCTGTCCGCCGGCATGCTGCGGCACGCCACGGCCGCGGCCGAGCGCACCGGGATCGTGGTGCCGCTCGTCCAGTCCGGCGCCGAGACCCTGCCGTTTGCCGACGGATCCTTCGACGCCGCATGCAGCGCGTTCGGGGCCGTGCCGTTCGTGGCCGACTCGGCCGCGGTGATGCGCGAGGTGGCCAGGGTGCTGCGACCGGGTGGCCGCTGGGTGTTCGCGGTGAACCACCCGATGCGGTGGATGTTCGCCGACGACCCCGGCCCCGGCGGGCTGACGATCAACCAGCCGTACTTCGACCGCACGCCGTACGTCGAGGTGGACGGCCTGGGGCGGGCCACCTACGTGGAGCACCATCGCACGCTCGGCGATCGGGTGCGCGAGATCGTGGCGGCCGGGATGGTGCTGACCGACCTCATCGAGCCGGAGTGGCCGGACGGGCACACCCGCGAGTGGGGCCAGTGGAGCCCGCTGCGCGGCCGGCTGTTCCCCGGCACGGCGATCTTCTGCTGCCGCAAGCCGGAACGCGTCGGGTGACGCCGGGCCGGATTGACGCGGGGCCGCCGGCGGAGCTGGTCGAGCTGGTCGACGCGCAGGCCGACCATTTCGCCCGGCTCGACCGGCTGCTGCCCGAGCGGCGCACGCCGCCGACCGGCCAACCCCTCAGCGCGCGGTTGCCGGACGGGCGGACGGTGTACGGCGTGCACGTGCGCAGCAGCCTGGCGGTGGACAACCCGGCCCGGCTGTGGGCCGCGGCCGAGGTCGACACCCTCACCCCGCTGATCGGCGACACCGGCACCGACGGCATGAGCGCGCTGCTCGACGCCTGGCGCGTGCTGCTGCCCGGACTGGCGCTGACCGGCCAGGACTCCGCGTGCATGGTCAACTGGCCGAGCCATGACGTGGCCGCGACGAGGGCCTTCCTCGACCACGGCATGCTGCCGATCGTGGTGATCGCGGTACGCCGACCGGCGGCGGCCACTGCGCCGGTGGCCGCGGCCGCTGCGCCGGCGGCGGTGGGCGGGCCGCGGCGGATCCGGCGGGCGACGGGCGCCGACGGCGAGGCGGTCGTCGAGCTGGCGCTCGCCGAGCTGCGGTACTCGGCGCTGGTCGGTGCGCCGGCACCGGCCAACGGGGCCGCCCTCCGCGCCGACTCGGTGCTGCGCCGGCTGGCCGACGGCTGCCCCATGTGGCTCGCCGAGGAGAACGGCGTGCCGGTCGGGCTGGCGGACTGCGGCTGGGCCGACGTCGGCCCCGGCTCGCCGTACGTGTGGCAGCTGTTGGCCGGCCGCTGGGGCTACGTGAACTGCCTTTCGGTGGCGCCGGCCGCGCGCGGCACCGGCGTCGGCACCGCGCTCGTGCGGGTGGCGCACGCCGAGTTCGCCCGGGAGCGCGCCGTCGGCAGCTTTCTGTTCTACAGCCCGGCGAACCCGCTCTCGTCGGTGTTCTGGCCACGGCGCGGCTACCGTCCACTGTGGACGATGTGGGAGGTGCGGCCGGCGGCAGCGCTACGGTGAGTCACTAACTAGTAGAATAGTGACTGACTCGCGTGTTGCTGACCGGGCAGGCCGGCACCGCCGGGCCGGCCCGGCCGCCGTCCGCGGGCCGCGAATGTGGCCGGTAACTGCAGCTCAGGGCGCGGTCTGTAGGCGAGCCGGCCGCGCCACGCCGACACTCGTGACCATCCAGGTGTTGTGCTCGTTTGGGTGAATGCGTTTACTATAAATAAAGTGGCCAGGAGCTCGAACAGGATTGGGGTCCTATGCACGAGAAGCGTCACTACGGCCAGTTTTGCGGGCTAGCCGCGGGGCTGGACATCGTGGGGGAGCGCTGGACGCTGCTGATCATCCGCGAGCTGCTGCTCGCGCCTGCCCGGTTCAGTGAGATCGCCGACAACCTGCCAGGCATCGGACCCAACCTGCTGTCCGACCGCCTGCGGTCGCTCACCGAGCGCGGGCTGATCGAGGCCGCCCCGGTCCCCGGCGACGGCAGGGGCAAGCAGTACCGGCTCACCGAGCTCGGCGAGCGGCTGCGCACGCCGCTGCTGGAGCTGGCGCGCTGGGGCATGAGCTTCCTGTCCGAGACGGACGTCGGCGGCGTCAGCCGTGGCGCTTGGGGCTTCCTGGCGGTCCAGGCCATGGTGCACGGCCAGGAGGTGCCCGGCGTCGACGAGTCCTACGAGTTCAGGGTCGACGACGACGTCTTCCACCTCCGGCTCGACGGCGGCAAGGCGACCGCGGTGCGCGGGCCGGCGGACGACCCGGCGATCGTGGTGTACACCGACGCGACGACCTTCGTGAAGATCGGCGCCGAGCTGCTCAGCCCGTTCGACGCCCTGGTCTCCGGCGCGCTGCGCATCGACGGTGACTCCGACGCCGCGCGGCGCTGCACCCGGCTGCTCGGCCTGTCCTCCCCCGTGTTCGGGGCGAAGGCCGCCAGCTGAGGTCTCGGCCGGGCCGAGCGACATCTCGCGGGCCGTCATAGCTGCCGACCCCCGCCGGCGGCGCTTCCGGACGCGGCGAATCCGGCGAGCGCGGCCGCCAGCTCCACCGGCAGCTCGGTCGGGGCCATGCCATCCGGGGTCCGGCTGAGGCAGGCCACGGTCTGGTCGCCACGCGCCACCAGGCGCGCGTCCCTGCGGAACTCGAAGGACATCCCGACGCGGTGCCCGCCGCACTCGGAGAGGGTCATGGCCACCTCTACCTCGTCGAGAGCGAAGCACTCCGCGTAGTAGTCCATCCGGCACGACAGCGTCACCATGGCCAGGTCGCCGGTCTGCAGCGCCTTCAGCACGCCCGGCGCGTGCTCGGCCAGGAAGCGTTCGCGGCAGTGCCCCTGCCAGTGCACGTAGTGCGCGAAGTAGACGTTGCCGACCAGGTTCGTCTCGTCCAGCGTCACGATGTGCCGGTAGCTGTACTCGCGCATCGCCTCACGCCTCCCTCAGCGCGAGCGCGACCACGACCGGCTCGTCGGCCAGCTCGCAGCGCACCCGCACGGTGACCACCATCAGCCCGTCTCCCCTGCTCGTCACGAGGCCGTCCTCCGTCACCTGGTCCAGCCGCAGCACGGCGTGTGGGTCCGCGCCGAGACCGGCGGTGGCTGCGCAACCGGCGACGGCGGCGCGACCGGCGACCACGCGGCACGCGGCGTGCGCCGGCTCCTCCCCCGTCTTGTCCGCGACCTCCTGCGCCAGCTGCCAGCCGGCGGCGCCGAGCACGGCGGGCCAGTCCGTCCCCGCCGTGTCGGCCGGCACCTGCCAGGCCACCCCGACCGGCCGGTCGGCCAGCGCCACCAACGCGTGGCCAGCCGCGTACGCCGTGCTGGCGTGCCGGCCGGCCGGCCCTGCGGACAGCGCCGCGACCAGCCGGTCGGCCGAGGCGTCCCCGGGCTCGCCCGCGGTCACCCCCAGCTCGACGGCGTCGGCCAGCTCGCACTCGATCAGCCGGCGGGTCAGCCACGGTCCGACCAGCTCTGGCGGCATGGACCAGTCCAGCGGCCGCCCGTCGTAGTGCTCGTTCGCGCCGACGACGTGCAGCCGCAGGCCATGCCAGCTGGCCACCGGGGCGCCGTCGGCGGCGCCGAGCTCGACGTCGAAGACGTAGTCGGTCGCGGTGTGGCTGCGTTCCCGCGCGGTCACCGCCAGCACCCCTTGGGGCCGCCGCCACAGCGTGAACCTCTCGACGCCCACCGGCAGCACCCGGTGGTGCGGCGAGCACGGCAGCAGCGCGTGGATGCCGGCGTCGTGCGCGCCCGGGTCACCGAGCAGCAGCCGCGGTGCGTGGAAGTCGGCGAACCAGCGCCGCGCGCCGCCGCCGTCGACCCACGCCCGCACGGTGAACGCGGACAGCGCCTGGTAGCCGATCAGGCGGCGGAACCGCCCGGTGTGGAACAGCACCGGCCCGTAGAACGGATGCCCACCGGGCGGCAGCCTGGGCGGCTCGCCGAAGGACGCTCCCGGCGCCGGCGGCAGCTCGGGTGGCTCGGCGAAAGGCGCTGTCGGCGGGTCGGCGCGGCCGACGGTCGCGGTGAACCTGTCGGCGGTGAACCCGTCGGTGGCGTCGCGCAATGCCACCAGCACCTCGTCGCGGTCGGCCTCGGCGAGCGCGGCGACGCGGATGGTCGTCGATCCGCGCTCGTCGACCGTGATCGGTGCCGACAGCCGCACGTCGGTGAACGACCACGACTCGCGCTCGCCGGCCACCAGCGTCGCGGCCTGCGCCATGGCCTCCATGCCGACCACGGCCGGCAGCACCGGGACCCCGCCGATCCGGTGCTCGTCCAGGTACGGGTCGACTGCGGTGTTCAGCTCGGCGTCGACCACCGCCTCCACACCCGGCACGTGCACCCGCACGCTCTCGGCGAACCGCAGCAGCGGCGCCGCCGCCGGCCCGAGCCGCAGCGCCGGCGTGCCAGGGAAGCGGCCGGTGAGCAGCACGGTGACCGGCGCCGCAGGGTCCGCGAGCAGCCGAAGCAGCGCTGCGGACCCGTCGGCCGGGCTGATCGGCGCGACGCCCTGGCCGGTCAGCCGGTCCAGCGCGGCCAGCCGCACCCCCATGCCGAGCTCCGCCCACACCGACCACTCCAGCAGGTGGGTACGGCAGTCCGGGCGCCGCGCGGCCCAGCGCTCGAGCTCGACGCGCATCCAGTCGTTGGCGATGCAGTACTCGCTCTGCCCGGCGAGCCCGGCCCGGCCGATGATCGAGCCGTAGCCGACGACCAGCCGCAGCCCGTCGCCGGTCGCGGCGAGCACGGCCCGCAGCCCGTCCACCTTGGGCGCCACGGTCGCCCGCAGCGAGTCGCCGGTCACCGCGCCCATGCGCTGCGGGCTGTTCGTGCCGGCGCCGTGCACCAGGCCGCGGACCGGGCCGTACCCGGCCGCAGCTCGCACGGCCGCCTCCACCGCCGCCGGATCGGTGAGGTCGCACGGCAGGTAGTGCACCGCGACCCCGCCGGCCCGCAGCCGCTCGACGCCGCGCACCACGTGCTCGGCGCCGGCCGGTGACCGGCCGAGCGCGACCAGGGTGGCGCCGGTGGCCGCGGCCAGCTCGGCCGCCGAACGCGCGGTGATGCCGGCGACGCCGCCGGTGACCAGGCACACGTCGCCCGGCCGCAGCGGCAGCGGCCCCCGGCCGCCGGCGTGGTGCAGCACGGTGACGAGCCGGCGCAGCGAGCCGTCGCCGTGCCGGCGCAGCTCCAGACACCCGCCGCCGGCGGCGAGCGCGGTGACGTCGTCCAGCCGCTGGTCGGCCGCGGCGTCCAGCACGGTGACGGCGCAGTGCGGCAGCTCGACCGCGGCACTGCGGCCGACCGCGGCCGCGGCCGGGTGCCCGGTGTGCACCAGCAGCAACCGCTCCGGCGCGTGATCGGCGATCGTCGCCACCAGCTCGGCGATGTCGTCCACGCTCGCTCCGTCCGCCACCACCGCAGCCAGCCCGGTGGCGTGCTCTGCTGGTTCGAGCAGGCGGTGCAGGGGGTGGTCGGCCGGGGCCAGTACCCGCCAGCGCAGCGTCACCCCGGCATCGGGCGGCGCGTGCTCGACCCACTCGTGCCGGAACGCGCGGACCCATGGCCGCAGCCCGGCCACCACGGCATCCGCCGGCGCGTCATCCGCGGCCGGCAGCCCTTCGATCGCTGCGGCCACGTCGGCGACCGTCACGGCGGCCAGCGGCAGCGGAGTGGCCGGCGGCTGCTTGCCGAGGGCGGCCGCCACCCTGGCCACCGTCTGGGCCACCCGTAGCGAGTTGAGGTGCAGGTCGCCGAGCAGCCGGCTGTCCCCGCGGACAGCCGCGAGTGGCAGCTCCAGGTCGGCGGCCAGCAGTTCGCGCAGCCGCAGCACCGGGTCCCCGGCCGCTTCCCGCGGGCTCTGCGGGCTCGACGGGCTCGACGGGCGAAGTCCGGCCCCGTTCCGGGCATCCGGCCCGTCGAGTGCGCTCAGCTCGCCGGGCCGGCGGGGCCACGGCACAGCGGAGTCGGGGGGCGCGGAACTGAGGGGCGCGGTCCGGGTGGTCGTCGCACGTCGGGCGGCCGCCGTGGCGTGGGTGGCGGCGCCCTGGGTCTCGGCACCGTGGGTGGCCGCAGATGAACCGCACGGGCTGGTCAGGAACGTCAGCGGCGTGTCGAGGTCGAAGTGCCGGTGCGCGCGGCCGGCGAACCAGCCGGTCGGGTCGGCGGCCCCGGCGGCGGCCAGCGCGGCCGCCGCCAGCGCGAGCGAGCGGGACGGCCCGCCGCAGTCCATGCTCACGGCCTGGGTGTCCACGCACGAAGCCGCGATGCCGGCGAGCATGGTCCCCGGCCCGGCCTCGACCAGCAGGTCGGCGCGTGCCGCGAGCTCGCGTACCGCCTCCAGGAAGCGCACCGGGCTGGTGAGCTGCTCGACCAGCAGGCCGGCCAGGTCGTCGGACGGACCGAGCGCGCCGCCGGTGACGGTGGACAGCACCGTGCGGCGCGGCGCCGCGAACGGCACCGCGCGCAGCGTCTCCCGCCACGGCTCGACCACCGGCAGCATCGCCGCGCTGTGGAATCCGTGCGACACCGGCAGCTCGGCCGCCGGCACCCCGGCGGCGCGGGCGGCCGCCAGCACGGCGGCCAGATCGGTGCGGCGGCCGGCGACGACGGTCTGGTCCGGGGCGTTCGTCGCCGCGACCACGGCCGCGGTGCCGGCGGTCAGCGCCAGGGCCGCCCTGGCGTCCACGCCGAGGCCGACCATGCCGGTGCCGGCGGCGCCGTGCGCGGCCATCAGCCGGCCGCGCCGCGCCGCCAGCCGCAGCGCGTCGTCGGGTTCGATCGCCTCCGCCCAGGCCAGCGCGGCCAGCTCACCGAGGCTGTGCCCGACGGCGGCCACCGGCTCGCAGCCGAGCTGGTCGAGCAGGGCGAGCCCGGCCAGCGACTGCCACAGGACCGCCGGCTGCGCGACCGAGGTGTCGGTGGCGCCGGCCGTCACGGCAACCCCGTCGGGCAGCCGCGGCGGGCTGGTCAGCAACCGGCCGAGCTCGCCGAGCGAGTCGCGCACCGGCGCGGCCTGCCCCGGCAGCAGCAGCCCGACCGCGGCCGGCGGGCCGGACCCGAGCGCCACGCCGGCGGGCCGGTCGAGCACGAGCGAACCGTCCCAGCCCGCCAACCGGTCGACGGCCGCGGCCGCGGCGGCGGCCAACTCCTCCCCCGCCGTGACCCCCGGGCCGGAGGAGGAAGATACGGCCCCCCGGCCGGAGGAGGGAGTCCCGGCCACCAGCGCGCACCGCATGGCGGCGCCGCCGGTGGCCCGCTGCGCCATGGTCGCGGCCAGGTCGTGCACCTCGGCCGTGCTCAGCTGCGGCGCGCGGTCGGCCAGCCGGCGCAACACCGAGCGAAGCTCGCCAAGGCTGGCCGCCTCGACCAGCAGCACGTCGTGCTCGGGCGCCGACCTCGCCCAGCGCCGCACCGCCGGGGACAGCCGGCGTGGCGCGGCACCTGGCCGGCCGCGCAGCACCACGTGCGCGTTGATGCCGCCGAACCCCATGGCGGACACCCCGGCGGTCGGCACCTCGGACGCCCACGGCTCCGGCTCCGGCAGCAGCCGCAGCGGCGCTCCCGGTGTGTGCAACAGCTCGTGCGGCGCGCGGTTGCCGGTGGCTGGTGGCAGCACCCTGTGGTGCACCGCCAGCGCCGCCTTGATCAACCCGGCGGCGCCGGCGGCGGCCTTGGTGTGGCCGATGTTGGCCTTGACGCTGCCCAGCGCGGCCGGCGCGGACCCGACGCGCCGCACTTCGGTGAGCGCCCGCAGTTCCACCAGGTCGCCGACCGCGGTGCCGGTGCCGTGGCCCTCGACGAGCTGCGCCTGCGCCGGGTCCAGCCCGGCCAGCCGGTATGCCCTGCGCAGCGCGAGCGCCTGGCCGGCGACCTCCGGCCTGGTCAGCCCGCCGGCCCCGTCGCTAGCGCTGCCCCAGCCGACGATCTCGGCGTACACCCGCAGACCGGCGCGCCGGGCGTCGCAGGAGCGCATCAGCGCCAGCAGCCCGCAACCCTCGCCCGGCAGGAACCCGGTCGGCTCGGCGTCGTACACCCGCATCTCGCCGTCGGACAGCGCGCCCAGCCGGCAGAAGCCGACGAGCTCGAACGGGTCGAGCGACAGGTCGACGCCGCCGGCGAGCGCGAAGGACAGCTCGCCTTCGACGAGCGCGCGGCACGCGGTCATCACGGCCAGCAGGCTGGACGCGCACGCGCCGTCCACGGTGTAGCCGGTGCCGTGGAAGTCGTAGTGGTTGCAGACGCGCCCGGCGATCGTGTTGGACAGCGCGCCGGCCAGGCTCTCGTCGCCCGGCACCGGAAACGGCTCTTTGACCAGTTGCTCCGCGCGGCGCAGCACGGCGGTCGCGGTCGTGGGGTCGAGCCCGGCCTCGGCCAGCGCCGCGCCCACCGCGCCGCGCAGGAAGGGCCAGCGCTGCCGGACCACGGCCGCCCTGGTGAACTCGCCGGTCAGCGAGTTGCCCAGCACCACGCCCGCGCGTTCGCGGTCGAGCCCGTCGCCGTCCGGGAAGCCGGCGTCGGCCAGCGCGGACGCCGCGGTGTCCAGCGCCAGCCAGTGGGTGTGGTCGGCCGCCCGGTGCAGCGCACCCGGCACCCGGAAGCGCTGCCGGTCGAACTCCCAGCCGCGAAGCAGCGCCGCACTACGCAGGTAGGTCGCGTCCGGCTCGTCGCGCCCCCCGCCGTAGTCGGCCAGGTCCAGCCGGCCGGGCGGCATCGGCCGGAACGCGGTGCGCCGGGCGAGCACGTTCTGCCACAGCTGCGTGGGGGTGTCGGCGTCCGGGAACCGGCAGCCGAGGCCCACGATCGCGACCGCGGGGCCGGGACGGCTGGTCACGGTCCGCCGCCAGCCGCCTCGAGCGCCGGGTCGGTGCGCCGGTTCCCGAACCGCCGCACGTACGGCAACCGCCGCACCCGCGGCAACAGCTGCGAGTACGGCAACCGCTGCACGCCGGCCAGCCGCTTCGCATACGGCACCGCCAGCAGCACGGCGGCGCGCAGCACGCAGGTGATCACCAGCGCGAAGAACAGGCCGAACACCACGTGCCAGACCACGAGCAGCCCGTAGACGGCAGCCGCGGTGAGCCCGAAGGCCACCTGGTTGCGCCGCCTGAACGGCGTCGTGCCGGGGTCGGTGATCATGTAGTTGGTGAACAGGATGAACGCCAGCCCGGTCACCGGGGCCAGCGCGGCGAGCAGGTCGTGGTCGAGCACCAGCCAGCGCAGCACCGCCTGCCCGACGAACCCGCCGACCCAGCCGAGGATCAGCGGCATCTTGCCGGTCAGTCCCGCGTTGAGCATCGTGCCGAGCATCAGCACGCCGAGCGGCAGCAGCCAGTCCAGGCCGCCCGTCGTGTTGTTGGTGAAGTGGTACGGCGGCGCGATGCCGACCCAGGGGAAGAGCAGCAGCACGACCACGATCCCCGAGTTGGACGGGTTCAGGAAGTGCTTGAGGCGGCCGTTGACCTTGATCTTGACGAAGTGCTTGGACGAGACCGCGATCGTCACCGCCAGCAGGTACGGCCACAGCGACTCGTTGGCGTACAGCAGCATCGCGCAGGCCAGCCCGGCGATGTGGGTGGGCAGCAGGTAGGTGACCAGGTTGCGCCAGCCACCGGCGTAGCCGGGCGCGCGGCGCGCGGCGCGGGCGTCCAGGGTCTCCAGCACCAGGTCGACGAAGTAGCCCACCAGCACGCAGGCGATAGGGGTGATCGGAGCCTGCTCGAAGCCGAGGAGCAGGTGGCCTATGACGTTGAACGCGGTGATCGACA
>Ga0299913_10004122_pt1 | contig 12118 bp, 11 predicted proteins | sample RVTome_9_FD_201360 | JGI IMG/M metagenome (GOLD analysis project Ga0299913, IMG submission 201360) | Soil microbial communities from uranium-contaminated site in the Upper Colorado River Basin, Wyoming, United States - RVT155D38 (version 2) ... | reverse complement strand
GGGGCCGACGAGCTCGAGCGCGCGGGTGCGTACCGCGTCTACCGCGACGCCGCCGAGCTGCGGATCTCACTCGACGAGCTGGGTGTCGGCTAGCGCGCGCTCGAGGAACTCGCGCTCGGCCGCGTTGCCGGCGAGCTCGATCGCGGCCCGATAGGCCGCCGCCGCGTCGGCCCGGCGGCCGAGCCGCCGCAGCAGGTTGGCGCGGACGGCGTGGAACACGTGGTAGCCCTCGAGCTCGAGGTCGTCGACGAGGTCCAGCGCGGCCGCGGGCCCGTCCACCTCGGCGACCGCGACCGCGCGGTTGAGCGCCACGACCGGGGTCGGTTCGAAGGCGAGCAGCTGGTCGTAGAGCGCCAGGACCTGCCGCCAGTCCGTCGGCTCGTCGCTGTGGACCGCGTTGATCGCCGCCTGGATCTGGTACGGGCCGGGCTCGCCGCGCCGCAGGCACGCGCGGACGATCGCCTGCCCCTCGGCGACCAGTTCGCGGTCCCACAGCGTGCGGTCCTGGTCCGCGAGCCGCACCAGCTCGCCGGCGGCGGTCGTGCGGGCGTCGCGGCGCGCGTCGGTCAGCAGCATCAGGGCGAGCAGGCCCATGACCTCAGGCTCGTCGGGCATCAGCTCGGCCAGCAGGCGGCCGAGCCGGATCGCCTCGGCGCACAGGTCCTCGCGCACGAGCCGCTCGCCGGAGCCGGCCGCGTAGCCCTCGTTGAAGATCAGGTAGACGACGGCCAGCACCGCGCGCAGGCGCGCCGGGAGGTCGGCGTCGCGCGGGATCCGGAACGGGATGCCGGCATGGCGGATCTTGCCCTTGGCACGGACGAGCCGCTGCGCCATGGTCGCCTCCGGCACGAGGAACGATCGGGCGATCTCGGCCGTCGTGAGACCGCCCAGCAGCCGCAGCGTGAGCGCTACCTGGGCGGTCATCGCCAGGGACGGATGGCAGCAGGTGAAGATCAGGCGCAGGCGGTCGTCGCGCACGGGGCCCTCGTCCTCCTCGGCTTCGGCCGGGCCGCGGTCGGCCTGGTAGCGGACCGCTTCGGCCTGCCGGCCCGCGCGCGCGGCCTCGCGGCGGAGGCGGTCGATCGCGCGGTTGCGGGCCGTGGTGATGATCCAGCCCGCGGGGCTGGGCGGCGGGCCGTCGCGCGGCCAGCGCTCGATGGCCACGGCGAACGCGTCCTGGACCGCCTCCTCGGCGACGTCGATGTCGCCGAACGTGCGGACCAGGACGGCCACCGCGCGGCCGTGCTCCTCGCGGAACGTGCGCTCGATGTCCGCGCGGCCCGGCATCAGTCGTGGAACGGGCGCACCTCGACGGGCAGCGTCGTCACCTTCGCGATCCGCCGGGCCCAGCCGAGCGCGACGTCGAGGTCGGGCGCGCGGACGATCGTGAAGCCGCCGAGGTGCTCCTTGCCCTCGAGGTAGGGCCCGTCCGTGGTCAGCACCTCGTCGCCTCGCACGCGCACCACGGTGGCCGTGGTGGAGTCGCGCAGGCCGTTGGCGAACACCCACTGGCCCGCGGCGCGCATCTCGTCGTTGATCGCCTCCAGCTCGCGCATCACCGGCTCCATGTCCATGTCGGGCGGCGGGCCGCCGTCGGGCTGGTACATCGCGATCAGGTACGTGGTCATCTGGTCCTCCTTCGGGTGGGTCTCACCCTCTACACGAACGAGATCGCCGGGATCGACAGCTACTCGGTGACCCAGTCGCGGGTCAGGTAGAGCCAGAAGGCGAGCCCGGCGAAGTCGCGGTACCGCCGGAAGCGGCGCTCGATCGTCGTGTCCTTGACGGTCTTGCGGCCCGCCAGCCGAGCGTAGGTCGGCCGCGTCCAGGCGTCGAGGATCAGACGCCGGTAGCGGCCGAGCAGCATCATCACGTGCGCCGCCGCGTACGGCCCGACGCCCGGCAGCGCGAGCAGGCGGTCGGCGACCTCGTCGTCGCTGAGGTCGCTGCGGCCGTCGAGCTGCTCGAGGTCGAGCGTGCCCTCCGCGACGGCGGCGGCGATCGCGCGCAGATACGGCCCGCGATAGCCGGCGCGCGCCACCTCGGTGTAGAAGTCGTCGCCCGCCTCGGCCATCGCGACCGCGCGCGGGAAGGCGCGCCCGTTCCGGCCGGCGACGCCGAGGTGCTCGACCAGCGCGGTCACCATCCGGACGGTGGCGGCCCACGTGCAGTTGGTGGTGCAGACGGTCTTGACCACGTCCTCGAACACGGTCGGGCTGCGCAGCATCCGACCGGCGCCGCGCGTGACCCACGCCAGCTCGTCGTCGTCCTTCACGAGCGCGTAGAAGTGCGAGAGGTCCTCGTCGAGCCGCAGCATGTGGCGGACGCTGGCCAGCAGCACCGGTCGCTCGCGGGCCGGCGTGCGTGGGTCGAGCAGCTCGAGCCGCGCATGGCGGGCACGCCCCTGCACCACCCGTACCGTCCGCGCCCGCTCGCGAACCGCGAGCGTCGTCTCGAACGTCCAGGCGTCCTCGTCGAGCCGGTTCGGGGGCAGGTCGGCCACCCCGTGCGAGCCGAGCGTGCGCCTGAGGTCGACCGGCTCGCCTCCGGCGCCGACGAGCTCGAGCTCCAGTTCCTCCCGCACGTTGGCGAACCTTAGATAATCACCGGGTGCCGCATTCGGGATCAGTGAGGCGCCGGCAGGCCGGCGTGCTCGTCGTCGGGCTGGCCGAGCCGGAGCTCCAGCCGTGGATCCGCGCCGCCGGGCACGCGATCCGCGCGGTCCGCAACGCGGACGCTGCGCTGGCCGCGCTCGACGAGGAGCCCGCCGACCTCGTGATCGTCGACCGCGAGCCGGCCGGGCTCGACGTCCCCGGCGTGTGCCGCAAGCTGCGCTCCGACCACCGGGCCGACGAGGCGTGGCTGCTCGCCCTGACGATCGCCGCCCACAAGCGCACCGCGGACGCCGCGCTCGACGCCGGCGCCGACGACTACCTGCACCGGCCGTTCACGCGCGCCGAGCTGCTGGCCCGGGCGCGGGCGGGCCTGCGCGCGGCGCAGCAGCGCGCCGACGACGCGATCGTGCGCGCGCTGATGGTCAACGTGCCCGGCGCGATCTACCGCTCGGCCTGGCACGCCGGCTACACGCTCGAGCTGATCAGCGACGAGATCGAGCGGATCTCCGGCTATCCGGCCGCCAACTTCATCGCGAGCAAGAAGCGGACGCTGTGGAGCATCATGCACTCCGACGACCGCTCGAGGATCGAGCTGGCGCTCGGGAAGGCCAACGAGGACGGCGAGCCGTTCGGCCTCGAGTACCGGATCGTGCGGCCCGACGGCGAGGTCCGCTGGGTGCTCGACCGCGGCCAGCTCGTCTCCGGCGCCGGTGGTCGCCTGTGGTGCGACGGCGCGATCTTCGACATCACCGAGCGGCGCGCGGCCGAGGAGGCGGCCCGCCACCGCGAGATCGAGCGCGCCCGCAGCGAGGAGCTGCACGCGTCGCGCCGGCGGATCGTCGAGGCGGCCGACAACGCCCGCCGCAAGATCGAGCGCGACCTGCACGACGGCGCGCAGCAGCGGCTCGTGGCGCTCGCGCTCGAGGTGCGGATGGCACAGGCGCGCGTGGCCAAGGACCCGTCGGCCGCCGGCCCGTTCCTCGAGCGCGTCGGCAAGGAGCTCACCGAGGCGTCCGCCGACCTGCGCGAGCTCGCCCGCGGCATCCATCCCGCCGTGCTCACGGAGCGCGGGCTGGCGCCCGCCATCGACGCGCTCGTCTCGCGCGCGCCGGTCCCCGTCGAGGTGCTCGAGGTGCCGGAGGACCGGCTCCCGCCCAACACCGAGGCGACCGCCTACTTCACGGTCGCCGAGGCGCTCACGAACGTCGCCAAGTACGCCGAGGCCAGCCACGCCACCGTGCGGATGGCGCGCGAGAACGGCGTCCTGGCCGTCGAGGTCCGCGACGACGGCAAGGGCGGCGCGCGCGCCACGCCCGGCTCGGGGCTGAGCGGCCTCGCCGACCGCGTCGGCGCGGCCGACGGCACGCTCAGCGTCACCAGCCCGCCGGGCGACGGGACGATCGTACGCGCCGAGCTGCCCCTCGCCGGCTGATACGGAGGCCGCGCCGCCGGCGGATGGACTAGAGCGCCGCGACCGCGGCGCGCAGCGCGCGGGCGTCCTCGAACATCGTCTGCCTGAGCGCGGTGCTGCGCAGCGCGGCGGCCGGGTGATAGAGCGGGAACAGGGTGCGGCCGCGCTCGGTGATCGGGCGGCCGTGGGCGGCGGTGATGGTGATGCCGGTGGCGAAGTGCGCGAGCGCGTGGCGGCCGAGCGGGACGACCAGGCGCGGCTGGACGAACGCTAGCTCCGCCTCGAGCCAGGGCATCCAGTGGGCGACCTCGGGCGCCTTCGGGTCGCGGTTGCCGGGCGGGCGCGCCTTGACCACGTTGGTGATGTACACGCGCTCGCGATCGAGCCCGGCCTCAACCAGCACCTCGTCGAGCAGCCGCCCGGCGCGGCCCACGAACGGCCGGCCCTGCTCGTCCTCGCTCCTCCCGGGCGCCTCGCCGACCAGCATCACCTGTGCGGTCTCGTCGCCCTCGCCGGGGACGATCTGCGTGGCGGTCTCGCACGGCTCGAACCCGCACCCGCCGTGAGCGAGCAGCTCGTCGCGGAGCTCGTCGAGCGATCGCGGGGGCATCGAGGCCATTCTGACGAGCCACGGCGGAATATCCGCGCCGCCGGCTGCGTCACACAAAGAGGGCCTGTGATGCGAACACGGCGGGCCTGCGATGCGAACACGGAGGGCCTGCGATGCGAACACGGAGGGCCTGCGATGCGAACACGGAGGGCCTGCGATGCGAACACGGAGGGCCTGCGATGCGAACACGGCGGGCCTGCGATGCGAACACGGAGGGCCTGCGATGCGAACACGGAGGGCCTGCGATGCGAACACGGAGGGCCTGCGATGCGAACACGGAGGGCCTGTGATGCGACCACGGCGTAGGATCGGACGATGATGCCGGCGACCGCCGCCGGCGCGCGGGAGCAGTCGCGCGCCCGCTACCCGGACGCAGAGGGTCACGCCGAGCGCGACGGCGTGCGGATCGCGTACGAGGTCTATGGCGACGGCGACCCCACGATCCTGCTGCTGCCGACGTGGTCGATCATCCACTCGCGCCACTGGAAGGCCCAGATCCCCTATCTGGCGCGCCACTTCCGCGTGCTGACCTTCGACGGGCGCGGAAACGGCAGATCGGACCGCCCGCCCGGGGTCGGCGCCTACGTCGAGAGCGAGTTCGCGGCCGACGCGCTGGCCGTCATGGACGCCACCGACACCGATCGCGCCGTGCTCGCCGGGCTCTCGTGCGGCGCGCTCTGGGGCACGATGCTCGCGGCCGACCACCCCGACCGCGTGCTTGCGCTGGTGTGCATCGGCCCGGCGGTGCCGCTCGCCCCCGGGCATCCCGAGCGGGCGATCACCGACCGCTTCGAGGAGGAGCTCGACTCCGACGAGGGCTGGGCGAAGTACAACCGCCACCACTGGCAGCGGGACTACCACGGCTTCCTCGACTTCTTCTTCGCGCGGATGTTCAACGAGCCGCACTCGACGAAGCAGATCGAGGACTGCGTCGGCTGGGCGCTCGAGGCCGATCCCGGGACGCTGGCCGACACGGTGTCCGCGCTCTCGCTGTGCGGGCGCGAGGAGTTCCGGCGGACCGCGGCTCGCGTGCGCTGCCCGGTGCTCGTCATCCACGGCGACCAGGACCTGATCCGGCCGCATCGCCAGGGCGCCGCGCTGGCCGAGCTGACCGGGGGCGAGCTGGTCACGCTCGAGGGCTCGGGACACGGCCCGCAGGCCCGCGACCCGGTCAAGGTAAATCTCCTGCTGCGCGAGTTCGCGGAGCGCGCGCGCCCGCGCGAGCGGCGCTGGACGCGCGGTCGCAGCCGCGGCCGCCGCGCGCTGTTCGTTTCCTCCCCGATCGGGCTCGGCCACGCGCGGCGCGACCTCGCGATCGCTCAGGAGCTTCGCGCGCTGCACCCCGACCTGCGGATCGACTGGCTCGCCCAGCATCCGGTCACGGCGGTGCTCGAGGCCGAGGGCGAGCACGTGCACCCGGCGAGCGCCCTGCTCGCGAACGAGTCCGCGCACATCGAGTCGGAGTCCGCCGAGCACGACCTGCACTGCTTCCAGGCGTGGCGGCGGATGGACGAGATCCTGGTCGCCAACTTCATGGTCTTCGACGACGTCGTGCGCGACCAGGCGTATGACCTCTGGATCGGCGACGAGGCGTGGGAGCTCGACTACTACCTGCACGAGAACCCCGAGCTCAAGCGCGCCGCGTACGTCTGGCTGACCGACTTCGTCGGTTGGCTCCCGGTCGGAGACGAGCTCGCGCTGACGGCCGATTACAACGCCGAGATGATCGGGCACATCGACCGCTTCCCGCGCGTGCGCGACCGGGCACTGTTCGTCGGCCGGCCCGAGGACGTGGTGCCCGACCGGTTCGGTCCGGGCCTGCCCGAGATCCGCGCGTGGACGGAGCGGCACTTCGACTTCCCCGGCTACGTCACCGGGTTCGACCCGGCGGCGTTCGGTGACCGCGAGCGCCTGCGGGCGGAGCTCGGCTACCGGCCGCGCGAGCGAGTCTGCATCGTGACGGTCGGCGGCTCGGGCGTCGGCGAGCACCTGCTGCGGCGCGTGATGGCGGCCTTCCCGGCGGCGCGCGAGCGCGTGCCGGACCTGCGGATGATCGTGGTCGCCGGGCCGCGGATCGATCCGGCGTCACTGCCCGCGGGCGACGGCCTCGAGGTGCGCGCGTACGTCCACGACCTCTACCGCCACCTGGCGGCCTGCGATCTCGCGGTGGTCCAGGGCGGCCTGACGACGGCGATGGAGCTGACCGCCAACAAGCGGCCGTTCCTGTGCTTCCCGCTGCGCCACCACTTCGAGCAGAACCTGCACGTCCGGCACCGGCTCGAGCGCTACGGCGCCGGGCGCTTGATGGACTTCGAGCAGGACGGGCCGGAGCGGATCGCGGACGCGATCGCGAGCGAGATCGGCCGCGAGGTCGACTACCTCGATGTCGAGACCGGCGGGGCCGCGCGCGCGGCGGCGGCGATCGCGGAGGTGCTGTGACCGCGCCCCCGCTCCTGCCGGGCAGCCGCCTCGTCGGCTCGGCGCTCGACCTGCGGCGGAGTCAGATCCGCACGTACGAGCGTGCCATGCGCGAGTACGGCGACGTCGTGCGCATCGCGGTCGGGCCGCCCGGACTGCGGTTCGACCTCTACTGCGTCTTCCACCCGGACGGCGTCAGGCGCGTGCTGGCCGGCCCGCGCGGCACGTACTCGAAGGGCAACCGCTTCTACCGCGAGATCGCCGCCTCCTTCGGACGCGGGCTGCTGACCAGCGAGGGCGAGCTGTGGCGGCAGCAGCGACGGCTGATCCAGCCGCTCTTCACGCGTCGGACGATCGCGACCTACGCGGACCTGATGGTCGAGGAGTCGACCGCGCTCGCCGACCGCTGGGCGCGAGACGGAGCCCTGGTCGACGCGAACGCCGAGATGGTGCGGCTCACGCTGCGGGTGGTCGGCCGCGCGATCTTCGGCGACGACATCGACCGCGCCGGCGCTGTGCTCGATCGGGCGTTCCCGGTCCTCAACGCCTACACCTACCGGCGCGCGATCGCACCCGTGTCCGTCCCCGCCGCGTGGCCGACGCCCGCGAACCGGCGGGCGGCTCGCGCACGGGAGGAGCTGTACGCGGTCGTCGACGAGCTGGTCGCCAAGCGCAGCCGTGACGGGGGCGGCGGCGAAGACCTGCTGTCGCGCCTGCTCGGCGCCCGTGATGCCGACACCGGCGAGCCGATGGACCGCCAGCAGATCCGCGACGAGGCGCTGATCTTCCTGCTCGCGGGCCATGAGACGACCTCGACCGCGCTGACGTACACGCTGTTCCTGCTCGGGCGCCACCCGGAGGAGCAGGAGCGCGTGCACGAGGAGGTCGCCGCAGCGGCCGGCGACCCGGCGGCGCTGCCGCGGACCGCGATGGCCGTCAAGGAGGCGATGCGCCTGTACCCGCCGGCCTACGCGCTCGGGCGGACGCTGCACGCCGACGAGGAGATCGGCGGCCACCGCATCCCGGCGGACTCGTTCGTGGCCGTCAGCCAGTGGGCGACGCACCGGCACGCGTCGTTCTGGGAGGAGGCCGAGCGGTTCGATCCGGAGCGCTTCGCGCCGGAGCGCGAGGCCGAGCGGCATCCGTACGCGTACTTCCCGTTCGGAGGCGGCCCCCGCGGGTGCATCGGCTCGCACTTCGCGCTGATGGAGGCCGTCATCGCGCTGTCGATCCTGCTCGGCCGGCACCGGATCGCGGCGGTGCCCGACGACGTGCCGGTCGACACGAACGGCATCACGCTGCGGCCGGCGGGAGCGGTGCCGATTCGGCTCGCGGCGCGTTGAACCTTCATCATGCCCGGCCATGGCCTTCAGCTGGGAGCCGTTCGGCCGCACCGACAGCGAGGAGCCCGCGCTCGAGCCGGCTCCCGCCGAGACCCCGCCGGCGCCCGCCCCGCAGCCGCGCGGCGGGCTCGGCCGCGAGCCCAGGCGGCAGCTCGCGGTCCTGACCTGCATGGACTGCCGGATCGACCCGCTGCGGGCGCTCGGGCTGCGGCTGGGCGACGCGGTCGTGCTCCGCAACGCCGGGGCGCAGGCGTCCGACGACATGCTGCGCTCACTTCGGATGGCGCACAAGACGCTCGGCGTGCAGGCCGTCGCCGTGATCGCCCACACCGACTGCGCCGCGCACGGCGGCGACGACGGGGTCGCGGCCGCGGCCGCGCGCCAGGCCGCCAAGCGGATCGCCGCCGCGCTGCCGCTGCGCACCGAGTCCGCGCTGCTCGACCTCGCGAGCGGCGAGCTCAGTCGACGAGACGGCGCTCGACCGCCCAGCGGCTGAGCTCGTGCCGGTTGGACAGCTGGAGCTTGCGCAACACGGCCGAGACGTGGGCCTCGACCGTCTTGGTGGAGATCGAGAGCCGCTGCGCGATCTCCTTGTAGAGGTAGCCGCGCGCGATGTGCCGCAGGACCTCGCGCTCGCGCGGCGAGAGCTGGTCGAGCTGCGGGTCGACCTCCTGGGCGGGCAGGCCGCCGGCGAACGCGTCGAGCACGAAGCCGGCCAGGCGCGGGGAGAACACGGCGTCGCCGTCGGCGATCCGCCGCACGGCGTCCGCGAGCTCGGCGCCGGAGATCGTCTTGGTCACGTAGCCGCGCGCGCCGGCTCGGATGACCGCGATCACGTCCTCGGGGGCGTCGCTCACCGAGAGGGCGAGGAAGCGCTGGGCGGGGCGGCGCAGCGCGACCTGGCGGATGACCTCGACGCCGCCGCCGCCGGGCATCTGCACGTCGAGCAGGACGACGTCCGGCTCGGCGTCGAGCACGAGCCGCACCGCGTCCTCGACCGTCGCGGCGTCGCCGCGCACGTCGACCAGCCCGTCGAGCTCGGCGCGCACGCCGGCGCGGAACAGGTGGTGGTCGTCGACGATGACGACGGACGCGCTCATCGCTTCATCACCAGCTCGACCTCGGTCCCCGCACCGGGGGCAGTGTGCACGACGGCGCGCCCGCCGTGCCGCTCCATCCGGCCGACGATCGACTCGCGCACGCCGCGCCGGTCGTCGGGCACGGCGGCCGGGTCGAAGCCGGGACCGCGGTCACGCACGAAGACCTCGATCCGCTCGGGATCGACCTCGGCGTAGAGCGCGACCGGGCTTTCGGGCGCGAACTTGGCGGCGTTGACGAGCGCCTCGCGGGCGGCGGCGACGAGCGCCAGAGCGCGCTCGTCGAGCGGCGCGTCGCCGACCGCCACGACCTCGACCGGGACGCCGTGCGCCTCCTCGACCTCGGCGGCCGCCGCCTCGAGGGCGAGCGCCACGGTCTCGTCGCCGGCCACCGCGCGGCGGCCGTTGAGCCACGCGCGCAGCTCGCGCTCCTGCCGACGCGCGAGCGCGGCCACCTCGCGCGGGTCGTCGACCCGCTTCTGCATCAGCGCCAGGGTCTGGAGCACTGAGTCGTGCAGGTGCGCGGCGACCTCGGCGCGCTCCTGCGAGCGGATCCGCTCGGTCCGCTCGGCCGTCAGGCCACGCACGAGCCGCAGCCACCACGGCGCGAGGATCAGCGTCAGCGCGACGACGACGACCACGACGGCCAGCAGCACGTCGCGCGCCGGACGCAGCGCGTCGTTGAGCCACAGGAACACGAGCGCGCCGCCGACCACGAGCGCGGCGCCGACGAAGGCGCGGCCCATGACGTCACGCGGCAGCGAGACCGCCGCCGTGCGTGGCGTGGCCCGCGTCGAGGCCGGGCGGTCCGCGGCGGGCTCGTCGGAGGCGGTCGACTGGCGCCAGATCAGGGCGCCGCCCGCTGCGGCGAGGATCACGGGCCAGACGATCGCGTCGCTGAACCAGATCCCCCATTCGCGCAGCAGCAGCAGCGCGGCGAGCGCGAGCAGCATCATCCCCGCGACCACGAGCCACGTCTCGCGCTTGCCGGCGATCCGCTCGACCGGCGCGCGGCCGCCGTCTCCGCCCGGCATCAGCGCCCACCCGAGCAGGTAGAGCGCGAACCCGAAGCCGCCGGCGAACGACGCGGCGATGAACCCCACGCGCACGATCAGCGGGTCGATCCCGGCGCGACCGGCGAGGCCGGCGGCGACGCCGGCCAGCACGCCGCGCTCCGGGTCGCGCCGCAGCTCCTTCATGCGGGCCATCTTGGCACCGTCAGTCGTGGTCGCGAGGACCGTCGAGGCCCGCCACGAGCAGGATCGCGCCGACCGTGGCGATCAGCAGCGGGAGCCCGTAGCCGAACCGCACGTCGATCGCCTCGAGCCGGTCGAGCAGGAACACCAGCCCGGCGAAGGTGATCACCACCCCGGCGACCAGCGACGTGCGGTCCGCCCGTCTCACCCGCAGCCGGTCCCGCCCTCGAGCGGCGTGTCGTCGCGGAACGGGTCGAAGCGCTCGCGCTCGCCGAAGTCGGGGAGCGAGCCCTCGCGCACGACCTCGAGCACGCCCAGCCCGACGTCGGCGTCGACGTGGAGCTGCGGGCGCCCGGCGGGCGGCGTCGCCTCCTCGGCGAACGCGACGTCGACGCCGTCGTTCTCGCGGTCGAAGATGTCGGCGAGGCCGGCCCCGATCTCGACGTCGGACGTCACACAGGCGCCGCGCGGGACGTGGACGACGGCCTCGCCGAGGCCGACGTCGATGTCGAGGTCGGTGCGGCCGCTCGGCAGGTCGAGGCCGGTCAGGTCGACGTCGATCGCGCCGATCCCGATCTCGTAGCGGTCGCGCAGCTCGGACAGCGTCGCGGGACGGTACTCGCGGTCGCCGACCCCGCCGTCGAGGTCGAGGTCGGCCGCGGCCACGAGGCCGAGTGGCAGCACGAGCGCCAGCGCCGGCACGATCAGCCAGCGGGCGCCGCCGACGAACGCCGTGCCGACCAGCACCAGCCCCGTGACGACGGCCAGCGACGCGATCACCACGCCGCCTCCCAGGGCGGCGGCGAGCCCCACCCCGAGCGCGGCGCCGGCGATGGCGATGGCCAGGAGCGAGGCGAGGACGACGCGCGTGAAGGTTCGCGCCGGGTCGTCGCCCGAGTCCCCTTCGAGGGCGCGCCAGAGCAGGACGCCGGCCAGCCCGACCACGGCGACGACGAGCAGACCGGGGCCGAAGAAGAAGAAAGGAGTGCCGAGAAACGTGACGAGCGCGACGCCCAGCACCACGGCGCCCGCGACGGCGGCCAGCTTGCTCGTGCCGCCAGGGCGCTCGCTGTCGTCGGCCGGCATGAACGCGAGCAGCAGCAGGTAGGCGAGGACGCCGAAGCCGCCCGCGAAGGTCAGCACGACGAACCCGATGCGGAACAGCAGCGCGTCGACGCCGAAGTAGCGGCCGAGGCCGGATCCGACGCCGCCGATGACCGCGTCCGCGCCGGACCGCGTGAGCCGCCTCGGCTCGGCGGGCGGCGGCGCGTCGGCCGCGGGCGGCGGCCCTTCGCCGCCGGGCGGCGGCGCGTCGGCCGCGGGCGGCGGCGGCCCTTCGCCGCCGGCCGGCGGCGCGGCGGCCGCGGGCGGCGGCGGCCCTTCGCCGCCGGGCGGCGGCGCGTCGGCCGCGGGGGGCGCCTGTGCGTC
>Ga0299913_10004121_pt1 | contig 12120 bp, 10 predicted proteins | sample RVTome_9_FD_201360 | JGI IMG/M metagenome (GOLD analysis project Ga0299913, IMG submission 201360) | Soil microbial communities from uranium-contaminated site in the Upper Colorado River Basin, Wyoming, United States - RVT155D38 (version 2) ... | reverse complement strand
TTGTGCGGCGCCGTCAGCTGGGTGAACCACTCGTGTGCCAGCTCGCGCCGACCGCGGAGCTCGTGTTCGCCATCCAGCACGTAGACCGGCACCTCGAGGGCGGGCACGTCCGTGCGGAAGTCGATCTGCTGCAGCTGCGGGTACATGAGGCTGAACATGTCGACCAGGCCGCGGATGAGGTTCGCGTTCTCCACGAAGCTGTACTCGCTGCCCATGAGTCCGAACTGGCCGACACCCGACGCTTCTCCCCGCGCGATGTAGGGAGCCGGTGGCGTGTATGGCGTCTCCAGCAGGCCGTAGTAGCCCAGGATCAGGCTGTTCGCCCACGGCATGTCTCGGTACGGCGGCTCGCCCAGGGTCAGGACCTGGTCGTACAGCTCCCCGTCACCGACCCGGTCGGCGTGGGCCAGCAGGTCGCGCCAGATGATCTGGTCGGTCACCCGTTGGCTGACCATCTGGCCGGAGCCGATGTAGGCGTGGAACAGCTCGGGGCGTTCCTGCACCGCCAGCACGCCAAGGGTCGTGCCCCACGACTCGCCGAGCAGGTAGACCTTGTCCTCCGCGAAGCGGTCGCGCAGGTACTCCGTGAGCGCGATCGTGTCGCCGACCAGTCCCTCGAGCGTATAGGTCGAGGTCGGATCCAGGGCGGCGTACGACTTGCCGCTCCCGCGCTGGTCCCAGACCACGACGACGAAGTCCTGCTCGAACGGTTGGAGCAGCGCACGGGCGAAGGCGATGTCGCTCTGTCCGGGACCACCCGACAGGTAGAGCAGCACCGGCTTGTCCGGGTCTGCGGCGCGGATGGAGACTGCCTGCTGACGGCCGCCGAGCTCGACCGTGGTCAGCTCAGCAATGCTGCCGGGAAGCGGCTGACCGTCGGGACCCAGGACTGCCGGCGTCGAGGCCGGCAGGGCGACCAGCACGGCCAGACCGACAACCGCCAGCGACAGGATGCCGGTCGGCACCAGTGCCAGCGGGGGACGCGGTCGCGCGATGGCCAGGCCGATGCTGACGCCGACCACCATCGGTAGCAGGGCGAGCAGTCCGTGGATGCCGCGCCCGGCAGCGAACGCCGCGATGCCGTAGATCGAATCGAACCGGAAGCCTTCCAGGCTGGCCCCCGCGATGCCGAGGCGGGCCAGCTCGTAGGCCGCGATGTAGGCCAGCGGCGCCAGCAGCATTGCCCAGCGGGAGCGCGTCACGTATCCGGCGGCTACGCCGATCAGCACGGAGACGCCGATGACGATCAGCCCCTGCGCGCCGGTCACCGGTCCGCGGGGCATGGGTACGCTGCTCACGAGCGCGGTCAGCGCTCCCAGACCGATGGCAGCGGCAGGCCCGAGCCACCGGGTCTCCCACACCGCGGCTCGCCCGTTGATGCGCTCGGCGCGTGGAGTGCGGGCACGCCGCAGCGCCCCCTCGTGTGTCGTGGTGGACACGATCCTCTCTCTTTCCAACCACCCACTCAAGGGCGGCCTCGGTATGACTCTTTGGTGCCTCAAGGGTGCCCGCCGCTCGTGATGCCCGTAAGGGCGGTGCGGCACCCATGCAGCGGGCCGAGCGGCCCTTGGCCCGAGCAGCGCGGAATGGGAGCGTTCGGCCATGGTGGTGATCACCGGCACGCTCCCAAGGAGCTGCGGTCAGGTCATGCACGAACAGTGGAGAAGGATGAGATCGTGGCCAAGGCAACTGTGACAAGGGTCTTCTGGGGCAGCCTGGTTGCTGTCATCGCCGGTGCCGTCCTGGCGTTCGCGGCCGTGTGGGTCGCGTATGCGAACGGTGCCTTCGTCATGGACGGCCCGGACGTCGTCGGCGTTCAGTCGACGCCTGCGGCCTGGGCGGTCATCGGGCTTGGGATCGTGGCGGCATTGGCCATCATCGCCGGCCTGATCGGTGGCCTGGTCTCCTGGATCGGTGCGCTGCTGAACACCGCGCAGCTCGAGGATAAGACGTGGTTCATCGTCCTCCTCGTGCTCGGGTTGGTGAGCTTTGGTCTGGTCGCGATGATCGCGTACGTGATCGCGGGGCCGGATGGCACTCGGCATTCCACCCCAGGGACGATGCCCGCGACCGTCTGATCGAGGGACTCGACATCGCTGCTGATCCCGTCTCCGGCACGTGCCGGGGCCGGGATCTGGCCGTCACGCCAAGGCGGCCAGGGACATGACGTTCGTCCGCTCCGTCACGCGCGCCGGGCTGCGCGATGGCCGGATGACCAGGACCGATGTCGGCGCGTGCAGCAGCACCTTGCGGGCCACGCTGCCGATCACCAGGCGCGACAGGGTGGTGAGCCCGCGCGTGCCGACCACGATGAGATCGGCATCGTCCTCCGTTGCCGCGGCGATCAGCTGCTGCGCGGCATCGCCGATGCGGACCTCGGACGTGGGTCGCAGCCCGCCGCGCGCCAGCTGGCCGCACGCCCGCGTGGCCACGTCGGTCAACTGCTGCCGCCGGTCGTCGTCGTTGTCTTCATCCGGGACCTGCGACCAGGCCGGATAGAGCGCCGGACCCATCGAGCCACTCCACATTGGCGGTGGCTCGGCGACGGTCACGACGCGCGCCGGCAGCCCTGCGAAGATCGGCCAGCGCGCCAGCGTGTCGACGCAGCGTTGCGCCGACTCCGACCCGTCGACGCCAATGACCGCGCGGTGGACCGATGGCCCGCGGGCCACGAGCACCGGGCATGGTGCATGGTCGACCACCTCGGTCGAGACCGAGCCGAGCAGCACCGTGGCCAACGGTCCGTGGCCGCGGCTGCCGACGATGATGAGATCGGGAAGGAGCGCCAGTGCCTCGTCCAGCAGGGCGCTTGCCGGTCGCCCGCGGATGACCCGCGTCTCGATCTGGCGCGCCACCGCACGCAGCGGTGCCGCGGCGGCGTGGAGCATCTCCTGCAGGTCCGCCAGGAGCACCGCCTCTGCCTCGTCGGCGTTCTGCGGCGTCAACGCGAAATCGGGGGCGCCAAACAGCGCCGGCCCACGCTCCAGGGCGGCCACCACGGTGATCGCCGTGCCCTCCGGCCAGCTGAGGTGTGCGGCCAGGTCGCGAGCGGCTTCCGCGCCCGAGGAACCGTCGTAGGCGAGCAGTACGCGCATCGGTCCAGTCTCCGTAGAAAGCCGGCAGCGCCGGCAGGGCGTCCGGCACCACCGGCCGTCTCCAGCCTGACCCGGCGCCTGGGCACCCTACAGGGCCATCCGTCGTGTTTGGGCAGGACCGAGGTCCTGCCGTAGGGTCCGATCGGCCATGGGAGCGAACTGCCGCCGGGAGCCACCATGCACCACGGGTCGGTCGCCAAGGGGTGGTGCCCCTCGCGCGCGTTGGGCGATGGCCTGCTGCGGTGGAGGATCGCTGGAATGGGCACAGAAGCGCTCAGGCTACGCTGGATCGTGTGTGGTGCCGAAACACGTCCGGTCACCGGCCAGCTCGTCGCGTGCCCGGCTGGTCGGCTTGTCACTGGCGCGAGCTGCCTGGAGTGCCGATTCCTGGTGACGAGCTCGGTAGAGCGCACGGGCGCTGGCTGGTGCGAGCTGCCGGAGCCGTCCTCCGGCCAGCTGGGCGTGGTCGCGGCCCATGCGCGAAGCCTGGCCCCGGTTCGCATGGCTCGGTTCAGCCCGCCATCAACCGAGCTGCAGCCATCCCTGCCGGTGGTCGTTCCTATCCCTCAACCCCCTGGCACCCCGCCCGTCGCCGAGCTGGTGGCGGTCGGCCTCGCCTGAGGGCTGGCAGCGCGGCGCGCCCTTCCGCCGGGGGCCAGGTGGGCTGCCTTCTCGTGTCGTTCGTCACTGCCGGCGATCGGCGCGGCGTGCCTAGACTCGGCGCATGGAGATCGTGACCCCCGCCGAGGCGGTCGCCGGCGTCCGTTCCGGCCAGCAGCTGTGGGTCCAGGGTGGGGCGGCGACGCCATCGGTCCTGCTGCAGGCACTCGTCGATCGCGCCCCCGAGCTGGAGAACGTCGGCCTCATCCACTTCCACACGGAGGGTCCCGCGCCGCACCTGGCACCCGACATGGCGCCGCACTTCCGACACCGAGCCCTGTTCATCGGCGCCAACGCGCGCGCCGCAGTGAACGAGGGCCGGGCGGACTACGTGCCGGTCTTCCTGTCGGACGTCCCCGACCTGTTCAGCTCGGGCGTGCTGCCGTTGGACGCGGTGCTGATCAACGTCACGCCGCCCGACCAGCACGGCTTCTGCTCGCTCGGGACGAGCGTCGACGCCACGCTGGCCGCCGTGCGCAACGCGAAGGTCGTCATCGCCCAGCTGAACGACAGGATGCCGCGCACCCTGGGCGACACGTTCGTCCATCGCTCCCGCATCGACTTCGCCACCGAGGTGAGCCAGGTGCCGTACGAGTACCACGACGCGCCGATCGGCGAGGTCGAGCGACAGATCGGCGAGAACGTCGCCGCGCTCATCGGCGACGGGGCGACGCTGCAGCTGGGGATCGGCGCCATCCCGTCGGCCACCGCCCTGGCGCTGCGCGACAAGCGCGACCTGGGCATCCACACCGAGATGTTCACCGATGGGGTCATGGAGCTCGTCGAGTGCGGCGCGGTCACCGGCGTCCGCAAGGAGATCAACTGCGGCAAGGTCGTTTCAGCCTTCCTGATGGGAACGCAGCGCCTGTATGACTTCGTCGACGACAACCCGATGATCGAGCTGCGGCCGGTCGACTACACGAACGACACTGCCGTCATCCGCCGCTTCCGGCGGATGGTCTCCATCAACTCGGCGATCGAAGTCGACCTGACCGGCCAGGTGGTCGCCGACTCGATCGGTCAGCGCTTCTACTCCGGCGTGGGGGGGCAGATGGACTTCGTGCGCGGTGCCTCGCTGGCCCCCGAGGGACTGGCCGTGATCGCATTGCCGTCGACAGCCGCGGGCGGGACGATCTCGCGCATCACCCCGTTCCTGAAAGAGGGTGCCGGCGTGGTGACCACGCGTGCGCATGCCCGCACCCTGGTGACCGAGTACGGGGTTGCCGAGCTGCACGGGCGCAGCATCGCCGAGCGGGCGCGGGCGCTGATCGCCATATCCCACCCGGACTTCCGCGACGAGCTCACGGCGCAGGCGCGCCGCTCGCACTTCCTCTAAGAGGACTCGGACCTACAGGTGCTGGATGCGCTGGGGCGCCATCCGGGGCCCGTAGCGCGGCGCACGGAGACCGGAGACCTCGAGCAGGCGTTGAACGCGACCGCGCTGCCCGCGGTACGGCTCCAGCAGCTCCAGCATGCGGGCGTCGTCCGCGCGCGGCTCGCCGGCCAATGCCCAGGCCACCAGGTTGGGGAGGTGGTAATCGCCGATGCTGATCGCATCCGGGTCGCCCCACGCCACCCGCGCCACCTCGGCCAGCGTCCACGGGCCGACGCCCGGGATGCGCGCCAGGTGGCGCGTCGTCACCGCCTGCTCGGCACCGGCGAGTCCGGCCATGGCCGCCGCCGCTCGTCGAATGATGTCGGCGCGGCGCCGCTCCAGGCCGAAGCGGTGGAAGGCGAAGTACGGCAGTCCGGCCAGGACCCATGGCTCCGGCGCAAGGCGCAGCCCGCCAGGCCCGGGCGCCGGCTCGCCAAAGCGGTGCACGATGCCGCGATAGGCCTCGCGTGCCGCACTGCCGGTCACCTTCTGCTCGCAGATGGCGGGCAGCAGCGCCTCCCATGGCGCACCGGTCCGCGGCAGGCGCAGGCCGGGCATGCGGTGGACGATATCCGCGATCACCGCGTGGACGGGCCGCAGGAGGGTCGGATCGTCCCTTGCGCCGACCAGCGCCGGAAGCGCTGACAGCGCAACCTCGGCCCCGGGACCCCAGGCGGAAGCCGAGACGGAGTCCCCCGTCGCGCGCAGGCGGATCGTCGCCGGCCCGGCGGATGTGCGGCTCGCGCGCCAGATGCCGTCGGGCCGAAACTGGATGGTCGAATCGCCGCGGCCGTGCGCCACGGGCGCCAGCGTCGCGCGCAGGTCGATGCGCGTCTCGAGTGGGATGACGGCGGAGGCGTCGGCGTCCACCGCGGTGCGCGGCAGCGTCATCGTCGCATGCTGACCAGCACCGGTGTTGCCGATGCCTGGACCTCCTCGAAGGCGGCGCGGGTGGTGATGCCGCGGTACCCCTCGCGGACCACGATCTGCGCGCAGATGCCTCCCAGCGAGTTGCCGGGGCCGGGCAGCACCAGCAGGTCGGGTGCGTGCTCGCGGAGAGCGACGCGCATGCTGGTGGCGAACCGGTATTGCGTCGTCACCTGCTCACCGAGCGTGTACGCCGCCAATGCAAGCGGGTCGGTCGACCACGGCGACCACTGCGCCCCACGGCCGTCGACCAAGGTCACCGTCGGCCGCTCCCAGTCCAGGCCCGCCAGCGCCTCCGCGGCGGCTTCGGCGACGCGCGCCAGCAGGGGCGTGTGGTACGGCCCGTGGAGCGCCAGGCGCAGGGGAAAGCGTCGGTCGCCGGCCTGTACCGGCGGCAGGCCGCGCAGAAGCCGCTGGACACCGCCCTCGTCACCCGCCAGCACCGCGTAGGCCCCCAGCTCGACGCTTTCGAAGACGTGCGGTGCTGCGCCATTCGAGAGCACCTCCGCGACGGCCGCCTGGCGCTCCGCGTCCGGCTGCCAGTCCGCATCGGTCAACGGATAGATCACCTGGCCCCCCGGCCCGTCTTCGGGGAGCGGCTCCTCCTGGAGCAGCGCCATCTGCTGCACGAGGCGGAAGGCATCGTCGAATCCGAGCGCCCCGCTCACCGCCAACGCGCTGTACCAGCCCAGCGAGTTGCCGACGACGGCCACCGGATCGTGATCGCCGACCGCCGTCTCCACGTCCAGCAGGGTGCTCAGGAAGATGAGCGGCGCCGCGTTGGACGGCCGGAGGTGGCGTGCCGGCTCGAACGTGCCTGCGCCATCGAGGTCGGCCAGCAGCTCCAGCCCGTACGGCGCCCGCAGCTCCTCCGCGCGCATGACGAGCGGATGCTCGGCCGCGAGCGACCCCAGGCTGGCGCTGGTGTAAGCGCCGCGGCCGGGGCAGACCAGGACGACCCGGCGGGAGCCGCCCATCAGCCGCGCGCCCGCTGGCCGGCGAGCGCCAGCGCACCGTCCAGGATCTGGGAAAGGCCCACAAGCACCGCTGCGGCCGCCGTCCCCAGCGGGATGAAGCTGTCGATGGCCCGCACCGATCCGAATCGGCGGCCGATGCCGGCCTCGGCCAGGTCCGCCACGATCGCGTCCGCCACCCCGCCGCCGGTCCGCCGGCATTCGTCCACGACGAGCACGCTGCCGACCTCGGCGGCGTGGGCGCGGATTGCCTCGAACGGCAGCGGGTTGAGCCAGCGCAGGTCCACGACGCGGCTGGCGAGGCCGTGCTCGGAGGCCAGGCGCCGCTGGGCCTGCAGCGACAGGCGCAGCCCGTTCGCGTAGCTGAGGATGAGCAGGTCCGGCGGTGCGGAGGCATCGGTCTGGTAGACCCCGACCTCGCCCGGCAGCAGGAAGGCGGGGGGTGGGGGATAGTCCGTCAGCCATCCGCCGTCGCCATCGGCCTCCAGGTCCTTCTCGTGGTAGAGGGCGATCGGCTCCAGGAAGACGACCACCCGACCGTCCTCGGCCGCCATGGCCACTGCCCCGCGCAGCATCCGGGCGGCGTCGTCGCCGCGTGCCGGCACGGCCAGCACCAGCCCGGGAATGTCGCGCAGGGCGCCGATGCTGTTGTCGTTGTGGAAATGGCCGCCAAACCCCTTCTGGTACGCGAGCCCCGGGACTCGCACCACCATGGGGTTGCGGAACTGGCCCGAGCTGAAGAACTGCAGCGAGGCGGCCTCGCCGCGGAGCTGGTCGAGGGCGTTGTGGAGGTAGGCCAGGTACTGGATCTCCGGGATGGGCAGCAGCCCGACGTGCGCCGCCCCCTGCGCGATGCCCAGGATGGACGTCTCGTCGAGCAGCGTGTCGAACACGCGGCCGCCTCCGAAGCGCCGCTGCAGGTCGTGGGTCACGTTGTACACGCCGCCCTTGCGGCCCACGTCCTCGCCGAACAGGACGAGCTCCGGCCGGCGCGCCATCTCGTCCGTCAGGGCGGCATTCAGGCAGCCGGCGAGGGTTCGTGCGGTGGGCAGCCGCTGCTCCTCGGGCAGCTCGCCGCCGAACGTCTCGCGGCGATCGGCGTCCGTGGAGAGGGGTGACCCGGCCCGTGCGGCCACCCGCTCCGCATGGAACGGAGCCAGCGGTTCGGTCACTTCCGCAGCCGAGCGCAGCCGCGGCCTGAGGGTCGCTTCCTCGGCCGCGGCCAGGACGCGCTCGCGGGTCACTTCCACCAGTGCTCGCAGCTCGACCGGCGAGGCCGCGCCGGTTTCGATCAGCCGCCGCGCGTTCCGCAGCAGCGGATCGCGGGCCTCGACGCCGGCGATCTCGCCAGGGGACCGGTACACATGCTCGGCATCGCTCCCGGCATGGCCCCACAGGCGGACGGTGCGCAGGTGCACGAAGGCAGGCTTCCGCGAGCCTCGGACGTAGCGCACGGCGCCTGCCACCGCGTCCCACACCTCGTCAATCTCACCGTCGGCGACCGCGTAGCGCAGGTGCTCCATGCGGGCGAAGGTGTCGGCGATCCAGCGCTCCGGGGTTGGCACGCTGATGCCGGTCTCGTTGTCCTCGCAGACGAACACGATGGGCATGGGCAGACCGATGTGGACCGCGTAGCGGGCGGTGTTGATGGCCGCCAGCGCGGTCGCATGGTTCACCGATGCGTCGCCGAACGAGGCGAGCACGATGGCATCGCGTGGCAGGTCGGCGGCGACGCCCAGCCGGCGCGCCCGCGACAGGCTGAAGGCCAGGCCCATGGCTTTGGGCAGGTGGCTGGCGATGGTGCTCGTCTGCGGTGGGATCCAGAGCGGCCGGCTGCCCCACACCTTGTGCCGTCCCTGGGCGATGGGTTCGTCACGGCTGGCCACCACGCCCAGCAGCGTGTCGAACGCCGGTGTGCTGCCGGGCAGCTGGCGCGCGCGGGCCATCATCAGCGCACCCGATCGGTAGTGCAGGAACGCCGGGTCGGTGATCCGCAGCAGCGCCCCGAGCACGACGTTGTTCTCGTGGCCGGCGCTGCTGATGGTGTAGAAGCTGCGGTCGGACCTCTTCAGCTCCCGCGCCGCCACGTCCAGCGCACGCGAGATGACCTGGTCCTCGAACAGCTCGACCGCCTTGCGCGCGGTGAGCGTGGTCGCCGCCCCCAGCGGCGCATCAGGGGCCAGCGCGCGCGCGGCGGGAGATGCACCGTCCAGGTAGGCGTCGAGGGCCGACTCGACGATGGCGACGCGGTCGAAGGTCATGGTCCCGATATGAAACGGCGATGGTGTCGGCCGCGGCCGGCGGCCCGGGATCGGGCCTCGGCCCGAGCGCAGCCATCATACGCGGCGCGACCGGGCGGTCCGCGCGGTAAGTGCCTGGTAAGCGGCCGGTAAGGCGCGGCGGTGTCTGATGGGACGACCGCCGGCCCCAGCGTGCGCCGGGGCGGCGACGCAAGGAGGCGCTTCCCATGCCACGCCCGAACCTGTCGGCCCACGTCAGACGCCTGGCCGCGTCCGTCCACCTCAGCCGCTGGCGGCTGAGCGCGCTGCTCATGGTCGGATGGTCCGTCGCATCCACCGGAGGAAACTGGCCGTTCGCGTGAGGGCCGATCGCCTCAGCCGCCGGCCGAGATCAGCACGATACCGCCCACCGCCAGCCCAATGGCGGTGATGCCGAGTGGCGGCAGGGTCTCGCGGTGGACGAAGCGGGCCAGCGTCATGGTCACCAGCGGATAGAGGCCTGCCAGCGCAGCAGCGATCCCGACCGGCACATGCCCGCGCGCCGCGACGAACGCGGCATTGCCCGTCACGTCCAGGACGCCGGCGAGGATGACCAGCGGCGCCACGCCCGTGAGCGCGCGGGTGCCGCCGCGCGCCGCGATCAGCACGCCCATTGCCGCGGACGCCGAAGCACGACTGCCGACCAGTGTCCACAGCTCGTCCGATCGAGCCCCGAGGTCGAGCAGCACGAACCACAGCCCGAATCCGACGGCCGCCACGCCCGCCAGCCCCAGGGTCGCGGGTCGGACGCCGCGCAGGGTGGCGCCGCTGGCGGCCGCTGCGGCGGCCAGCGCGCAGCCCACGCCCAGCCATTGGAGGGGATTGATGGCCGAGCGGTAGAGCAGCACGCTCGCCGCCAGCGGGATCAGGACGGAGCCGACGCCGGAGAGGGCGGCGACCAGCCCCATGGCCCCCATCGACAGACCGCGGTACAGCGCCGCCAGTCCGGCCCCTCCGAACAGCCCGGCGAGCGCACCGACGCCGATGGCGGCAGGCTGTGGGTCGCCAGCACCGACGACGAGCATGAAGCAGAGCAGGGCAAGGAGGCCGGCCGCCTGCGCGCCCGCTGCCGCGACGAGGGCCGGGACCCGACGCGCGGCCGTGCCGCCGGTGAAGTCACCGGTGCCGAAGGCCAACGCCGATCCCAGGCCGGCGACTACTCCGAGCTCCATGGCTGCCGACTGTAGCAAGCCGGGTGCAGACGCACGTTGCTGCGGTTCCGGTGGCCGTCGCGGCGATCCATTGCGGATCGCTCGGACGGGACGCGGAACGGCCGCGGAAACCGGCTTGACACGACGGTGCCGACATCGCACAGTGCGCCAATCCCACCGATGCCCACTCCTCGAGCCGCCGGGCGTGCCGGCGCTGGGCCAGACGGCGGGCGAAGGAGCACGTGGCCGCCCCACTGACCGCCCATCCGGGGCATCCGGTGACCGCCAAGCGCGCCCCCGCCGATCAGGCGACGGCCCTTCCGGCCGTCCAGCTCGAAGCGCTCACGAAGCGCTACGGAGAGGTCGAAGCCGTGGCCGGGATCGACCTGAGCATCGCCGACGGCGAGTTCTTCTCGATGCTCGGGCCGTCCGGCTCGGGCAAGACCACGACGCTGCGCATGATCGCCGGTTTCGAGCAACCGTCGTCCGGCCGCGTGATGCTCCACGGTCGGGATGTGACCGGCGTTCCGCCCTTCGAGCGCGACGTCAACACTGTCTTCCAGGACTACGCCCTGTTTCCGCACATGACCGTCGGCGACAACGTCGCCTATGGGCTCGTGGTGCGGCGCGTTCCTGCGGAGGAGCGGCAGCGTCGGGTGACCGAGGCGCTCCGCCAGGTGCGGCTGGATGGGTACCAGCGCAGGCGCCCGTCGCAGCTGTCGGGTGGCCAGCGCCAGCGCGTGGCACTGGCTCGCGCACTGATCAACCGGCCGCGGGTCCTGCTGCTGGACGAGCCGCTCGGTGCCCTCGACCTCAAGCTTCGCGAGGAGATGCAGATCGAGCTGAAGGCCATTCAGAACGAGGTCGGGATCACGTTCATCTACGTCACCCACGACCAGGAAGAGGCGCTCACCATGAGCGACCGCCTGGCCGTCTTCAACGGCGGACGCATCGAGCAGGTCGGGTCGCCCTCGGACGTCTACGAGCACCCGTCGACCACCTTCGTGGCCGGCTTCGTGGGCACCAGCAACCTGCTCCGGGGAGAGGCTGCCCGCGCAGTGATCGGGACCGATGGCGTCTTCACCGTCCGCCCCGAGAAGATCCGTCTGGCAGATCCGGATCGGCAGCCCGATCCCGACGAGGCGTCGGTGCTGGGCACGATCCGGGAGGTCGTCTACATCGGCCCCGATACGCGCTACATCGTGGCGCTGGAGATGGGAGGTGAGCTCGTCGTCACCCAGCAGAACCTGGAGACGTCGTCCATGGAGGCGCTCAGCGCGCAGGGCCGGTCGGTCCGGCTGGTGTGGAAGCGCCATCACGTCCTGAGCCTGGCGTCCAGCCAGCAGGCACCGAACGCAGACAGTGGAGAGGTAGGCCCGTGAGGCACTTGCGCATTCCAGCTCTCGTCATCGCCTTCGGGATGGTGGCCGCCGCGTGCGGGACCGCCGGCCCGAGCGGCATGCTGGAGGAGCTGGGCGAGGGGGAGGGGGAGCTCAACCTGATCATCTGGGCCGGCTACGCCGAACGCGGCGAGTTCGACCCGAACTTCGATTGGGTTACCCCATTCGAGGATGAGACGGGCTGCATGGTCAACGTGCAGGAAATGGCCGACTCGAACAACGGCGTGTCCCTCATGCAGTCCGGCGAATACGACGGGAT
>Ga0299913_10004120_pt1 | contig 12122 bp, 23 predicted proteins | sample RVTome_9_FD_201360 | JGI IMG/M metagenome (GOLD analysis project Ga0299913, IMG submission 201360) | Soil microbial communities from uranium-contaminated site in the Upper Colorado River Basin, Wyoming, United States - RVT155D38 (version 2) ... | reverse complement strand
TCGCGATGGATGAAGGTCTGCGCTTCGCCATCCGTGAGGGTGGCCGCACCGTCGGCGCCGGCCGCGTCGTAAAGATCACCGAGTAACCGTTTTGTGCTAACTCAGCGCCCTTTTCCGGCGCGCTGAGCTACACAAAACAGAGAGAGAGCAGGGAAAAACAGTGGCGAACGAGATGGTGATACGGATCAGACTGAAGGCCTACGACCACGAGGTCATCGACCAATCTGCGAAGAAGATCGTGGAGACGGTGACCCGTACGGGCGCCAGCGTCAACGGCCCGATCCCGCTGCCGACCGAGCGCAGCATCTACACGGTCATCCGCTCGCCGCACAAGGACAAGGACAGTCGCGAGCACTTCGAGATGCGGACACACAAGCGGCTCCTGGACATCGTCAACCCGACCCCCAAGACGGTCGACTCGTTGCAGCGACTCGACTTACCGGCGGGCGTCGACATCGAGCTCAAGCTCTAGCTAGAGGAAAGAGGACTGATGGCGGTTAAAGGCATCCTCGGTCGAAAGATCGGGATGACCCAGGTATTCGACGAGAACGGGCATGCCGTGCCCGTGACGGTCGTCGAGGCCGGGCCCTGTCGCATAGCGCAGCTGAAGAGCCCAGAGACCGATGGTTACTGGGCGTTGCAGCTCGCGTTCGGCGAACCGCGCCGTACGACCAAGCCACTGGAAGGGCACTTCCGTAAGGCGAACGTCGAGCCCTTCCGCCACCTCGTCGAGCTGCGGCTCGACGAACGGGACCCGGGTGAGTACCAGGTCGGCGACGAGCTCAAGGCCGACGTCTTCGAGGCGGGGGAGCTTGTCGACGTGATCGGTGTGAGCAAGGGGAAAGGCTTCGCCGGTGGGATGAAGCGTCACAACTTCAAGGGTCTCGGCGCGAGTCACGGTACGCAGGCGAAGCATCGTAGTCCCGGCTCGATCGGTGCCTGCGCGACCCCCGCACGCGTGTTCAAGGGCACGCGTATGGCGGGACAGATGGGCAACGTCCGAGTGACGACGCTGAACCTGAAGGTGATCCAGGCGGATCCCGAGCGCAACCTGTTGTTGCTGCGCGGGGCCGTACCCGGCCCCCGCGGGGGCCTGATCATGGTCCGCAGCGCGGTACGCGTTCGCCAGAGGAAGGCGAGCTAGCCATGGCCGCGCTCAAAGCGAAGGTGCTCGATGGGACCGGCAAGGCGACCGGCGACAAGACCCTGCCCGAGGAGCTGTTCGGGGGTGAGGTCAATGTGCCGCTGATGCACCAGGTCGTCACCGCGCAGCTCGCTGCAGCTCGCTCGGGGACCGCGTCGACCAAGACCCGGAGCGAGGTCCGAGGCGGGGGCACGAAGCCGTGGCGCCAGAAGGGCACCGGTCGCGCCCGCCACGGTTCGATCCGCAGCCCGATCTGGGTGGGTGGCGGCGCGGTCTTCGGACCCAAGCCGCGCGATCACTCCGTGAAGGTGCCCAAAAAGATGCGCAAGGCGGCGCTGCGCAGCGCGCTGGCCGACAAGGCTTCGGACGGTCGGGTGTGGATCCTCGACTCGTTCGGCGAGACCAGAACTAAGGCTGCGGCCGACGCGCTGAAGGCGGCGGGTATCGAAGGCCGGGTGTTGATCGTGCTCGACCCGGCGGACGAGTCCTCTCGCACCGTCGACCGTGCGTTCCGCAATCTCGCCAAGGCCGCGTTCTCCTTGGTCGGAGCCGTCGGGACCTACGACGTGCTCGTTTCCGACCACGTGGTGTTCACGAGCAGCGCGTTCGATCGGTTCACCGGGAAGGGCGGGAAGACGGAATGAGTACCAAGAGTGATCCGCGCGACGTGATCATCGCCCCGGTGGTCAGCGAGAAGTCGTATTCGCTGATCGACAACAACGCGTACACCTTCGTCGTTCATCCGGATGCAAACAAGACCGAGATCCGTCAGGCGGTGGAAGCCATCTGGGGAGTTCGCGTCGTGAGCGTCAACACGATCAATCGCAAGGGCAAGACCAAGCGTTACCGATACACGCTGGGCCGCCGCAACGATACGAAGCGCGCGGTGGTCAAGCTGGCGGTGGGAGACACCATCGAGATCTTCGAGCAGGCAACCTAAGGACTGATCTATGGCGATACGTAAGAGAAAACCGACTTCGGCGGGACGACGGTTCCAGTCGCATTCCGATTTCTCGGAGCTCACGCGCGACGAACCCGAGAAGTCGTTGCTCGAACCGAAGCCGCGTAAGGCGGGCCGTAACACCCACGGCCGCGTGACGTCGCGCCACCAGGGTGGGGGGAACAAGAACCGGTACCGGAAGATCGACTTCCGGCGCAACAAGGACGGTGTTCCCGCCAAGGTCGCCCACGTCGAATACGACCCGAACCGCAACGCGCGCGTCGCGCTCCTCCATTACGCGGACGGAGAGAAGCGCTACATCCTGATGCCTAACCGCGTGAAGGTGGGCGACACGCTGCAATCCGGAGTCGGCGCCGAGATCCGGCCCGGCAACGCCCTGCCACTGCGCAACATCCCCGTCGGTACGGTCGTGCACAACGTCGAGCTGCGCCCCGGTGCAGGTGGCAAGATGGCTCGCTCCGCCGGCTCCTCCGTACAGCTGATCGCCAAGGAAGGCGCGAACGCGACGCTGCGTCTGCCTTCGGGGGAGATGCGGATGGTCCCGATGGACTGCCGGGCGACCGTGGGGGAGGTCGGCAACGCGGAGGCCGAGCTGGTTTCGCTCGGTAAGGCCGGTCGTAACCGGTGGAAGAACAAGCGTCCACGCGTGCGCGGTGTTGCCATGAACCCGGTGGACCACCCGTTGGGCGGCGGCGAAGGCAAGTCCTCCGGTGGCCGTCACCCGGTCAGCCCGTGGGGTCAGCCCGAGGGCCGCACACGTCGTAAGAAGTCGTCCGACCGGCTGATCGTCCGCCGCCGCGGCAAGAAGAGAGGTGGGAAGTAGTGCCCCGCAGTTTGAAGAAAGGGCCGTTCATCGACGACCACTTGCTGATCAAGATCGACCAGATGAACAAGAGCGGCAAGAAAGGCGTCATCAAGACGTGGTCGCGGCGTTCGACGGTGATCCCCGACATGGTCGGTCACACGATCGCCGTGCACGACGGACGCAGGCACGTCCCGATTTACATCACCGAGTCCATGGTCGGCCACAAGCTCGGCGAGTTCGCTCAGACCCGGGCGTTCCGGTCGCACGGCAGCTCGGCCGAGAAAGCGACGAAGGTCAGGTAATGGCAACCAAGATCAGCCCTCAGGCTCAGGAAGCGATGGCTACGGCCCGCTATATAAGGATGTCGCCCACAAAGGCCCGCCAGGTGGTCGACTTGATCCGGGGCCGCCACGTCGACGATGCCCGCCGCGTTCTGCAGTTCACGCAGCGTGGCGCCTCTCTTCCGGTCCGCAAGGTACTGGACTCCGCGATCGCCAACGCGGAGCACAACCGCAGCTTGCCGGCCGACGAGCTGATCGTCGCCCGTGCGTGGGTCGACGAGGGACCGACCCTGCGTCGCTTCCGGCCGCGGGCACTGGGCCGGGCCACCCGGATCCGCAAGCGCACGTGTCATATCTCGGTCGTGGTCGGGCGGCCTCGCGAGGAGTTCGTCGAGGTCGAGCGTCCCAAGAAGAAGACGACGGAATCGAAGGCGCCCGAGAAGAAGAAGTCGACCCGCAAGAAGACCGCCCGCAAGTCGACCGAGAAGAAGAGCACGGCGAAAAGGACCACCGCCAAGAAGTCAACGGCCAAGAAGTCAACAGCCAAGAAGTCAACGGCCAAGAAGACGACGGCGAAGAAGAAGACGACTCGCCGCAAGAAGAAAGAGGGGGACGCCTAGATGGGACAGAAGGTCCACCCGTACGGGTTCCGCCTCGGCATCCATACCGATTGGAAGTCGCGCTGGTTCACGGAGAAGCAATATCAGGAATACCTGGAGGCCGACCTGCGCATCCGTCAGTACCTGATGGGCGAGCTGCCTCACGCAGGGATATCTCGCCTTGACATCGAGCGCACGCGCGAACGGGTGCGGATCGACGCGCACACGGCCCGTCCCGGCATCGTCATCGGACGGCGAGGTACGGAGGCAGAGAGGCTTCGTAAACACCTCGAGCTGATGGAATCGAAGCTCTACGGGAAGCCGACCGACGTTCGGTTGAACATCATCGAAGTGAAGCAGCCGGAGCTTGATGCTCAGCTCATCGCGCAAGGTGTGGCCGAGCAGCTCGTGAGCCGCGTTTCGTTTCGCCGGGCGATGAAGAAGGCCGTCGGGACCGCGATGCGCCACGGCGCGAAAGGGGTCAGGGTCCAGTGCGGTGGCCGGCTCGGCGGCGCGGAGATGAGCCGCAGGGAGTGGTACATCGAAGGCCAGATGCCCCTGCACACGCTGAGGGCCGACGTTGACTACGGTTTCGCCGAGGCCCGGACCACCTTCGGACGCATCGGCGTCAAGGTATGGATCTACAAGGGTCCCTTCGAGGACATGTACGCGGCAGCGCGCGACACTGCACGGCTGCGGCGTGAGGCTGCGCTTGCGGCAGGTGAGACCGTCGGCCGGGGCGCCGAAGAACGCGCCGCGCGCCGGAAGGGAACGCGCAAGGCCTCGGAGGTCAAGACGCGCAAGGTGGCTCCCGAGCCCGCGAGCGGCCCCGCCCCGATCCACGAGAGGCCTTCTTCTGCCGCCGCGCGCAGTGGTGGCGACACCGCTCCGCAACGCGAGGCCGATTCGGTCACCGAGACCCGCGGGGGCAGCGGCGTGTCGACCGGGGTTAAAGGTGGAGCCGAGCCCGATCCGGTTGCGGGGACCGACACGGCTGCCGGCGAATCAGCCAGCGCTCCCGAGGTCGAACCGAAGACCGACGTCAAGGCCGAAGAAGGCAGCGGCACCAAGGAGACCAAGGAGACCAAGGAGACCAAGGAGCCCAAGGAGCCCAAGGGCGGTGACGCCTGATGCTGCAGCCGAAGAAGGTGAAGCACCGCAAGCAGCAGCGCGGGCGGATGCGCGGCAAGGCTAAGGGCGGCACCCAGGTGAACTTCGGCGACTACGGATTGATGGCCGTCGAGCCGGGATGGATCACGAACCGACAGATCGAGGCCGCTCGAATCGCGATGACGCGCCACATCCGCCGTGGGGGAAAGGTGTGGATCAACATCTTCCCGGACAAGCCCGTCACCAAGAAGCCGGCGGAGACCCGCCAGGGTTCCGGCAAGGGCAACCCCGAGTTCTGGGTCGCAGTAGTGAAGCCGGGCCGCGTGATGTTCGAGATCGCCGGTATCCCCGAGCCGCTCGCCCGGGAGGCGATCCGGCTCGCGGCGCACAAGCTGCCGATCAAGGCAAAGTTCGTCGCCCGCGAGCAAGCCCTGGAGATTCAGTGATGGCCAAGCTCAAAGCCAAGGACCTTCGGGATCTGACACCGGCGGAACTGGATCAACGACTGACCGAGACGCGCGAGGAGCTCTTCAACCTGAGGTTCCAGAACGCCACCGGTCAGTTGGACAACTACAAGCGATTGAAGCAACTGCGCAGGGATATCGCCCGGATCAAGACGATCCAGCGCCAGAGCGAGATCGCAGAAGCAGAAGGCGGTAGCGAGTGAGCATCGAAGAGCAAGACCTGTTCGAGAGAGGTAAGCGGAAGTCCCGCGTCGGCAGGGTCGTGTCCGACGTGATGGACAAAACCGTGGTCGTCGAGGTCCTCGACGCCGCGAAGCATTCGACGTACTCGAAGATCGTCCGTCGTACGAAACGCCTGAAGGCCCATGACGAGCGCAATGAAGCCGGGCTCGGCGACACGGTACGCATCATGGAGACGCGTCCCTTGTCGAAGACCAAGCGCTGGCGGATCGTCGAAGTAGTGGAGAAAGCCAAATAAGTGATTCAACAGGAGAGTAGGTGTCGTGTCGCAGACAACACGGGCGCTCGTGAGGTGCTCGTCATCAAGGTGCTCGGTGGATCGCGGCGGCGCTACGCCGGGATCGGGGACATCGTCGTGGCCACGGTGAAGGACGCGATCCCGGGAGGAGCCGTGAAGAAGTCGGACGTCGTGAAAGCGGTCGTCGTCCGTACGGCGAAGGAGCGCCGGCGGGGAGACGGCAGCTACATCAAGTTCGACGACAACGCGGTCGTGATCGTCGACGCTCAGATGCAGCCGAGAGGGACCCGTATCTTCGGCCCCGTCGCTCGCGAGCTGCGTGAGAAGCGGTTCATGAAGATCATCTCTCTCGCTCCGGAGGTGCTCTAGGTGGGAGTGAATATCCGTAAAGGCGACACCGTGGCGGTCATCGCCGGGAAGGACCTCGGCGCTCAGGGCCGCGTTCTCGAGGTGATCCCCAAGAAGAACCGAGTGATCGTCGAGGCCGTCAACCGCGTGACCCGTCACGAGAAGGTCCGGATGAATAGGCGCGGCACCCAGGAAGGCGGCATCGCCCACAAGGAAGCTGCGATCGACATGTCCAACGTCGCGCTGGTCTGTCCGACCGACGGTCCGACGCGGGTCGGCTTTCGGATCGAGGCGAACGGCGACAGGACACGGGTCTGCAAGAAGTGTGGAACGGAGTTGTGATGGCTACCGCTGAGAAGACCTATACGCCGCGGCTGAAAGAACGGTTCCGCACGGAGCTGATCCCACAGCTGAAGGACGAGCTGGGCTTTGGGAACGTGATGGAGGTGCCCCGGCCGGTGAAGGTCGTGGTGAATATGGGCGTAGGAGACGCGTCGCGCGACGTGAAGCTTCTCGACGGCGCGGTGAAGGACCTAACCACGATCACCGGCCAGAAGCCGGCGATCCGTCGTGCCCGCAAATCGATCGCGACCTTCAAGATCCGCGAGAAGATGCCGATCGGTGCAGCCGTGACGATGCGAGGAGATCGCATGTGGGATTTCCTCGACCGTCTGGTCGCGATCGTCCTGCCTCGCATCAGGGACTTCCGGGGGCTCAACCCGCGCAGCTTCGACGGCCGCGGGAACTACACCTTCGGTCTTACCGAGCAGCTCGTGTTCCCGGAGATCGATTACGACGACATCGACATGACCCGAGGCATGGACATCACGATCGTTACGACCGCACGAAGCGACGACGAGGGCAGGGCCTTGCTGACGGCACTTGGGCTCCCGCTCAGGACGACTCAACAGCAGGAAGGGTAGGGCGAGGCATGGCGAAGAAAGCACTCAGGAACAAGGCCGAACGCAAACCCAAGTTCAAGGTCCGCGCTTACACCCGCTGCAAGCGATGTGGGCGGCCGCGTGCCGTGTACAAGCGATTCGGCCTATGTCGTCTGTGCTTCCGCGAGATGGCTCACAACGGCGAGATCCCCGGCGTCACGAAAGCGAGCTGGTGATTCCATGAGCATGACCGATCCGATCGCCGACATGCTGACCCGAGTTCGGAACGCGTCCAGTGCGATGCACGACGAGGTCGAGATCCCCGCGTCGAAGATCAAGGAGTCGATCGCCCGGATCCTGGCGGACGAGGGCTACGTCGCCGGATTCGAGCTCGTGAACGGCGATGGTCACCCGAAGCTGAAGATCCGCCTGAGCTACACCGAGGAGCGCACCCGCGTCATCTCGGGGATCCGCCGGATCTCCAAGCCGGGGCGGCGCGTGTACCGCGGGGCGAGCGAGCTTCCCCGGGTCCTCGGCGGGCTCGGTGTCGCGATCATCTCGACGTCGCAGGGGCTCATGACCGATAGGCAGGCCCGGCAAGCGAAGGTGGGCGGGGAAGTCCTCGCCTACGTCTGGTAACCAAAGGAAAGCGACATGTCACGAGTCGGCCAAGCACCGATACCGATCCCCGATGGGGTGTCCGTGAGCATCGTGGGTCGTCAGGTCCACGTGAACGGCCCACGCGGTGAGCTCCGACGCGAACTTCCCGAGGACGTCACGGTCACCCAAGAAGACTCCGAGATCCGGGTTGCTCGCGACAAGGAGTCGCGTGAGGTCCGGGCACTGCACGGCCTCGTACGCAGCCTGATCGCGAACATGGTCATCGGCGTCACCCAAGGTTTCGAGAAGAGCCTCGAGATCCAAGGTGTCGGCTATCGGGCCACCAAACAGGGAACCGACCTCGAGCTCGCGGTCGGTTACTCGCATCCCGTCCGCAAGCCGGCGCCGGCAGGTATCGAATACGAGGTGCCGAGTCCCACCAAGATCATCGTCCGAGGGATCGACAAGGAGCTCGTCGGCCAGACCGCCGCCGAGATCAGGGCGATCCGGAAGCCGGAGCCGTACAAGGGCAAAGGCATCCGTTACGAAGGTGAGCACGTCCGCCGCAAGGCCGGTAAGGCCGCCAAGGCGGCGGTGTAAGGAGAGTCATGCCGACCAGGACAGAGCAGCGTCACAAGAGACATCGCCGGGTCCGGAAGAAGATCGTCGGGACCCCCGAGCGGCCGCGCCTCGTCGTGTTCCGCTCCAACCGGCACACATACGCGCAATTGATCGACGACTTCGCCGGCCGGACGGTAGCGGCAGCTTCGACGTTGACCGTGAACGGTGGTGCGGACCCAAAGGCAAAGGCGAAGGCGGTCGGCAAGGCCGTGGCCGAAGCTGCCAAGAAAGCAGGCGTCTCGCAAGCGACGTTCGACCGCGGTGGCTTCATGTACCACGGACGGGTCCGCGCGGTTGCGGAAGGTGCCCGCGAGGGAGGACTGGAGTTCTGATGGTTCGTCAAGGTGGAAGAGGTGGAGGCCGGGGTCGTGACGACGACCGCTCTCAGTACGAGGAGAGAGTCGTATCGATCAACCGCGTTGCGAAGGTCGTGAAGGGTGGACGCCGCTTCTCGTTCACGGCTCTCGTGGTCGTCGGTGACGGTGCCGGCCAGGTCGGCGTCGGATACGGCAAAGCGCGCGAGGTGCCGGCTGCGATCCAGAAGGGCATCGAAGAGGCCAAACGGGCCTTCTTCCGCGTCCCGATGGTCGGTCAGACGATCACCCACGAGATCCTCGCCGAAGAATCCGGTGGCATGGTCCTACTCAAGCCCGCGTCCCCAGGAACGGGTGTCATCGCCGGCGGCCCGGTTCGCGCGGTCGTCGAGTGCGCCGGGATCCGCGACATCCTGTCGAAGTCGCTCGGTTCGGACAATCCCATCAACATCATCCATGCCACGGTGAAGGCACTGAGATCGCTGGCGACGGCGGACTCGATCGCACGAAAGCGCGGCAAGACGCCAGAAGAGGTCGCACCGCCCTGGTTACTGCGCGGCCCGGCCACGAAAGCCACGGATACAGACGAGGAAGCTGAGGTACCGACATAGTGGCGAAGCTACGCATCACTCAGATTCGCTCGGCGACCTCTAGGGGCACCAAGCAGCTCGGGACGATCCGAGCGCTGGGGTTCAAGCGCCTCGGACAGACCGTGGAGCACGAAGACAAGCCCGAGATACGAGGCATGATCCGTGTGGTCGAGCACCTCGTCGAGGTGGAGGAAGCGCGATGAAACCCAACGATCTGAGACCCGCAGAGGGAGCCAAGACGGCGCGGACCCGAGTCGGGCGCGGCGAGGGGTCCGGCAAGGGCAAGACGGCCGGGCGCGGCACTAAGGGAACGAGAGCCCGCGGCAGCGTGGCGCAGTTCTTCGAGGGCGGTCAGATGCCGCTCACCCGCCGCGTGCCCAAGCTCAAGGGCTTCAAGCCCCCAACCCGCACCGAGTACGGCGCCGTGAACGTCGGGGCGCTCGAGGGACTCGACGCAACCGAGGTCGGGCCCGACGAGCTGCGCGCTGCGGGGCTGGTGCACAAGCGCGACAAGCTGGTGAAAGTGCTGGGGGCAGGTGAGCTCAGCAAGAAGGTAACGGTTCGAGCGCACGCGTTCAGCGCGTCGGCACGTTCCAAGATCGAAGCCGCCGGCGGTACCGTCGAGGTCGTCGACCGAAAGAAAAAGCGTTGAATCTCCTCGGCGCGTTCGTCAACGCGTTCAAGATCCCTGACCTTCGCAAGAAGATCCTCTTCACTTTGCTGGTCATCGCCCTGTATCGGTTCGGTTCGTTCGTGCCGACGCCGGGCATCGACGTAGAGGCGGCCCAGGAGTTCTCACGCCAGGTCGCCCAACAGGGCGCGCTGGGGTTCCTGAACCTGTTCTCGGGTGGGGCGCTCACGCAGATGGCGGTCTTCGCGCTGGGCATCATGCCCTACATCACGTCGTCGATCATCATGCAGCTCCTGACAGTCGTCATCCCCAAGCTCGAGTCATGGAGCAAGGAAGGAGAGAGCGGCTACAAGAAGATCACTCAGTGGACCCGTTACCTAACGGTCATGCTCGCGATCCTGCAGTCCACGGGCCTCGCCTTCCTCTTGCACCGAGGCATCCTCGGTCAGGCCGGGGTCGAGACCGACCTCACGTTGATCCCCGTCTTCACGCCGCCACGCGTTGCGCTGATCGTGCTGTCGTTGACGGCCGGTACGGCCTTGATCATGTGGCTCGGTGAGCTCATCACCCAAAGGGGGATCGGAAACGGCATGTCGATCCTGATCTTCGCGTCGATCGTGTCGACGCTGCCGGGCGAAGGCAAGAGCATCCTCGACCAGAAAGGGATGGGCTTCTTCCTCCTGATCGTGGCGATGGGCCTTCTAGTCATCGTTGCCATCGTGATCATGGAACAGGGGCAGCGTCGTATCCCGGTCCAGTACGCGAAGCGGGTGGTGGGACGAAAGATGTACGGCGGCAGCTCCACCTACATCCCGCTGAAGGTGAACCAGGCAGGCGTTATCCCCATCATCTTCGCATCGAGCGTTCTTTACATACCGACGCTGCTACAGAACGTGATCCAGAACCAAGGGGTCCGCGACTTCATCGACAACAACCTAGTCAACGCGGCGAGCGCAACGTACATGATCATCTACGGCCTGCTCGTGATCTTCTTCGCCTACTTCTATACGGCGATCACGTTCAATCCCGTCGACGTCTCGGACAACATGAAGAAGTACGGAGGATTCATCCCGGGCATCCGGCCGGGACGCCAGACGGCCGAGTATCTGGACCGGATCCTCACGCGGATCACGCTGCCGGGGGCCATATTCGTTGCTGCGATAGCACTGTTGCCGTCGGTTGCTTTGGCGGTCGCCAACGTGCAGGCGTTGCCCTTCGGGGGAACCTCGATCCTCATCACGGTCGGAGTGACGCTCGAGACGATGAAGCAGATCGAATCGCAGCTGATGATGCGCCACTACGAAGGTTTCTTGAAATAGTGGCCCACCCATGCGCCTGGTGATCTTCGGCCCCCAGGGGGCCGGTAAGGGCACGCAGGGGGAGCGCATCGCCGAGAAGTACGGGATCCCCGACATCGCGACCGGCGAGATCTTCCGTTGGGCGCTCAAGGGAGAGACCGCGCTCGGCCTCAAGGTGCGTGAGTATGTGGAGGCCGGCAAGCTGGTCCCCGACGAGCTCACGATCGAGGTCGTGCGCGAGCGTCTCCAGGCGGACGATTGCAAGGAGGGCTTCCTGCTGGACGGCTTCCCTCGCAGCCTGCGACAGGCCCAGGCCCTCGACCTGATGCTGGCCGACATGGGGTGCTCGCTGGACGGCGCCCTCGTCATCGAGGTCCCTGAGGAGGTGTCGCTGCATCGTCTCTTGGGACGCCGCGTGTGCCCAGACTGCGGCAAGAACTACCACGTCGACTCTCCACCAGAGAACGACTGGACCTGCGACCGATGTGGCGGGAAGGTCGTCCCGCGCTCGGACGACAAGGAGGAGGCGATCGTTCGGCGGCTACGCCTCTATCACGAGCAGACCGAACCCCTGAAGGCCTATTACGAGTCCAGAGGGCTACTCAGGACCGTGGCCGGCAATGGGTTACCGGACGAAGTGTTCGCGCGCATCGCGGCTGCGCTATAGCGCGACGAGTCATGATCTACAAGAAATCTCCGGAAGAGGTCACTTCGATGCGGCGCGGCGGCAAGATAGTCGCCGACACGCTCGCCCGTCTGCGGGAAGCACTTCGCCCGGGCATAACCACCGCCGAGCTCGACCGCATCGCCGAAGCCGCGATCACCGGTGCCGGCGCGACACCGTCCTTCAAGGGCTATCGGGGCTATCCCGCGTCGATATGCACGTCTCCGAACGAGGTGATCGTTCACGGGATCCCGTCCAAGGATGTCGTCCTGGCCGAAGGCGACATCGTTTCCCTCGATGTGGGTGCATACATCGAAGGTTTCCATGCCGATT